>WBZL01000959.1_pt1 | contig 31704 bp, 29 predicted proteins | sample 5204291 | NCBI WGS metagenome assembly WBZL01 (sample SAMN12344345, study PRJNA552823) | activated sludge metagenome | biome: Activated sludge suspended growth; feature: Nitrification reactor; material: Wastewater; isolation source: activated sludge from nitrification reactor of wastewater...
ATCCTCGAGGTGACGCTGGACCTGTTCAACCGCTTCGGCGAACCCAACGTCAGCACCACGCTGATCTCGGCCGAACTGCGCATCAGCCCGGGCAACCTGTACTACCACTACCCGGCCAAGGACGAGCTGATCAACGCGCTGTTCGACCGCTACGAACAGGCGCTCAACGAGCTGCTGCCGGCGGCGGAGCACGTGGCCCATGTCGAGGACGCCTGGCTGTTCCTGCACATGCTGTTCGAGCTGATCTGGCAGCACCGCTTCCTGTACCGCGATCTCAACGACCTGCTCAGCAAGAACCGCCGGCTGGAGATGCACTTCCAGTTCGTGCTCAAGAACAAGGGCCGGGCGATGGCCGCGCTGATCGAGGGCCTGGCCCGCGGCGGCGCGCTGCAGGTTCAGGCCGAGGAATCGGAGCCCCTGGCGACGGCGATGGTCGTGCTGTCGACCTACTGGCTGAGCTACGAGTACGTGCGCGACCCGCGCCATGCCCTGGAACCCGGCGCGGCCGCGCAGGCCCTGGGCCGCGGCGCCTTCCACGTGCTGTCGCTGCTGCTGCCGCACCTCGAGCCGGCGTCCCGCACGCATCTGCACACGCTGGCCGGTTCGTACCGGTGAGCGCCAGCCGGCCGGGCCCCGACACCATCCGCGACCAAACCCGAACGACACCCAGCGACCTTGAGCGACCCCGAGGAGACGACATGGCCAAGTGGACCGCCTTTCCCTACGACGCGGCCGACTACCGCTTCAGCGCCGCGGCCCTGAAGAAGCACTGGGCCCGCCTGCATGCCGGCGATGCGGAGCCCTGGCCCCGGGACGACGCGGTCCAGGAGGCCTGGGCGCTGTTCCATGCCGGCCAGTTCCAGCAGGCCTTCGATGCCGGGCTCAAGGCGGGTGGCGCCGGCATCACGGTGGCCAACAAGGCGCAGTGCATCCACGCCAACTACCTGGAGAAGAGCGAGAAGAACCGCCTGGCGATGTTCCAGGACGCCGCCCAGCGCGCCGTCGCCCAGCAGGGCAGCGAGCCGAAGAACGCCAACGCCTTCTACTGGCAGGCCTACGCGCTGGGCCGCTACAGCCAGGGCATCAGCGTGGCCAAGGCGTTGTCGCAAGGACTGGGCGGGCAGGTCAAGTCGGCGCTGGAGACCACGATCCAGCTGGCGCCGCGGCATGCCGATGCGCACATCGCGCTCGGCTCGTTCCACGCCGAGGTCATCGACAAGGTCGGCAAGCTGCTCGGCCGCACCCAGGGTGCCGACGCGACCACCGGCCTGAAGATGTTCAGGCAGGCGCTGGCGCTCAACCCCGACAGCGCGATCGCGATGATCGAGTACGCCAACGGCCTGGTGATGCTGGAGGGCGACCGGAAGATGGCCGAGGCCGAGAAGCTGTATGCCGACGCAGCGGCCTGCGCGCCGATGGACGCGATGGAGCGCCTCGACGTCGAGATGGCCAAGGCCGAGCTGGACGATTGAACAGCGTCGCCGCAAGGCGGCGACGCCTCCTCAGGTCGCCGGTCGGCGCTTGAACCAGCGCACCGGCTGCTCGCGCGGCGGGCGCGGGGCGGCGCCCTGTGCGGCCAGGGTGGCGTCCAGCGCGCGGCCGGCGTCGTCGGTCAGCGCGGCCTCGCGCGTCGCCCGCACCGCGTCGGCGCGTTCGGCGGCACCGCGCGGCAAGGTCGCCACGTGATCGACCAGGTGCAGCAGGTTGGCCTTGCCGCGTTCGTTGGTGCTGCCGTAGCCCTTGATCAGGCGCCCGCAGCGCGCCAGTTCCAGGCCCAGCGCGGCATCCTCGCGGCAGCCGCGCTCGACGGCGCCGAGCCAGCGTTCGATCAGCGCCTGTTCCTCGGCGAAGCGGCTGCCGTGGCGGCGCCATCCCTTCAGCGACGCCAGCACGCGCAGCGCCAGCGCGCCGCCGACCCCGTGGGTGGCCACTCGCAGCGGCAGTGCGAAGGGCTCGCGCCCGGCGGCCACGCGCCGGCGGTCCCAGGCCAGCACCCATCGGGCCAGGCCGGCCGGCAGCAGCGCGGCCAGTTCCGGCACGCCGGGCTTGAAGTGGTCGTAGACGCGCACCACCTCGTCGTCGGTGGCGCCGACCTCGCGGCGCACCCGTTGCAGGCGGCTGGGCGACAGCTTGAGCGCGGCGACGCGCACGATGTCGTCGTAGCTCATCCACAGCGCCAGCCAGCGCGCCGTCTCGGCCTCGATCTCGTCGCGCCGCCCGTCGGGTGCGGCGGCGCGGATGCGCGCCAGCCGTTGGTCGTACAGCCGCGCGTAGGCCTCGTCCTGATAGGCCGCCACCCGGGCCCGGCCCAGCACGCGCAGGTCGGGCGCGGGGGCCTCCTGCAGCGCGGCCCGCACCGGGTCGGCGAGCGCACGCTGCCCGGCGACCGCGGCGTAACCCAGCTCGAAGCCGCGCAGGCTGGCCTCGACGCCCTTGCCGGAGGCGCGGATCGTCTCCTCGCACTGCGGGCGCGCCAGAGGCAGCACGCCGCTGGCGGCCACGGCGCCGAAAAGCACCGCGCTGATCACCGTGCCGGCCTGCTGCGCCAGCGCCGTGAAGTCGTGCAGGCCCACCTCGCAGGCCTGGGTCTGCAGCACGCGCAGCAAGGCCAGGCTGTCGGCGCGGCCATCGCTCATCGGCATCTTCTCGGCCACCGTCAGCGTGCGGGCCGTCGAGCTGAGGATGCGCGTGCGCGCGGGGTGCGACATGCCCAGCGACACCTGGCGCGTGGTCTCCAGCAGCTCCGACGAGATCAGCAGGTCGACGCCGCCCGGCACCGGGGTGAGGCTGAAGAGGGCGGGCGCGTCGCCGCCGCCCGGCTGGCGCAGCATCTCGAAGTAGTAGGTCGTCGCACCGGTGCGCTGGGCGACCCCGGGGACCGAGGTGGCCTGCGCGCGGTGCCCGGCGCGCACGGCGGTCTGGTACAGCCATTCGGCCAGCACCCCGCCGCCTTCGCCGCCCAGGGCGCACACGAGCACTGTGATCGGACCCTGGTTGCTCGGCACGGTGATCGGGGGCTGGCTCATCGCGTGGAGGCGCTCGTGGCTGGTCGCAACAGCGATGAGACGGCCGCCTGCCAGGCCGACCACAGCCGCTCGGTCCAGCGCGGGTGGCGCACCACCTCCGCGCGGTAGAAGCTGGGGCACAGCGTGGCCGCATGCGCGTTGGCACCGCACAGGCCGCAGCCCACGCAGCCGTCGATCACCGTGGCCACCGGGTCGACGCGCAGTGGGTCGGGGTTGTCCTTGAGGGTCAGCGTCGGGCAACCCGACAGGCGGATGCAGGCGTGGTCGCCGCTGCACACGTCCTCGTCGACGCCGTACTTGACGCGCTCGACCCGCTCGCCGCGCTTCAGGCGCCCGGCCACCCAGGGCTTGAGGCGCCGCTGGCGCTCGAGCTGGCATTCGCCCTCGGCGACGATGACCTTCAGGCCGTCGAAGGACGTGGTCAGCGCCTCCTGCACGGTGCGGCGCATCTGGTCGACCTCGTAGGTGTAGACCACGCGCAGCCAGGCGACACCCATGCCCTGCAGCGTGCCTTCGATGGTCTGGTTCTTGTGCGCCAGGCTCTGGTGCAGCGCGGCGTTGCGCTCGGCCTCGGCCTTGGCCTCGTCGTCCGGCGTGCTCAGGATGTCCTGCGTGCCGGTGGCCGAGGTGTAGCCGTTCTTCATGATGATCAGCACCGCGTCGTCGCCGTTGAACAGCGCTGCCTGCACGCCGGTGAGCAGGCCGTTGTGCCAGAAGCCACCGTCACCCATGACCGCGATCGTGCGCCGCTGCATCATCGGCGACACGCCGGCGCGGCTGGCCAGGCTCATGCCGTAGCCGAGGATCGAGTGCCCCGAGCTGAAGGGCTCGAAGGTGGCGAACGAGTGGCAGCCGATGTCGGCCGCCACGTGCACCCGCCCCACCTCGGCCTGGGCCAGCTTGAGCGCGGCGAACACCGGCCGCTCGGGGCAGCCGACGCAGAAGCCCGGCGGCCGCGGCGGCAGCGCACCCAGTGCCTGCGCCACCGCGGCGCGCCGCGCGGCGTTGTCGGCCAGCCAGCGGCGCGCCGGCTCGACGTCGAGGTCGGGCAGGTAACGTTCGACGAAGGCGACCAGACCGGGCGTGATGGCCTCGACCGTGTACTCGCCGGTCTGCGGCAGCAGGTCCTTGCCGTGCAGCGCGGTGTTCAGGTCCTGCCGGTGCAGGATCTGCAGCAGGTCCTTCTCGATGTACTCGGGCGAGCCCTCCTCCAGCACCAGCACCGCGCGGCGCCCGGCGCAGAAGGCGCTCAGCTCGCCGGGCACCAGCGGATAGGTGACGTTGAGCACGTGGATCGGCAGCCGGCTGGCACCCTGGTCATCGGCCATGCCCATCTGCTGCAGCGCGCGGATCAGCGCGTTGGTCACGCCGCCCTGCACGACCAGCCCGACCTCGCCGCGCGGCCCGTCGAAGGTCTCGTTCAGGCGATGCTCGGCGATGTAGCGCTGCGCCGCGGGGACGCGCTCCTCGACCTTGAGCTTCTCGTGGCGGAAGGTCACCGGCGGATGCGACAGGCGCATGTAGTCGAAGCCCGCCGGCTCGTCCATCAGGTGGCGCGTCGACACCTTCGGCGCCACGTTGTCCTTGGCGACGAAACTGCCGCGCACGTGGCAGGCGCGGATGCGCAGCTCCAGCATCGCCGGCATGTTGCTGGCCTCGCTGAGCGCGAAGGCGTGCTCGACCAGCCGCACCATGTTGGCCAGTTCGGGCCGCGGGTCGATCAGCACCAGCGTGCTCTTCATCGCGAAGGCCTGGGTGCGCTCCTGCACGACGCTGGCGCCCTCGCCGTAGTCGGCGCCGAGCACGATCAGCGCGCCGCCCACGACGCCCGGTGAGGCCAGGTTGGCCAGCGCGTCGGCGGCGACGTTGGTGCCGACGATGCTCTTCCAGGTCACCGCGCCGCGCAGCGGGTAGTGGATCGACGCGCCGAGCATCGCCGCCGCCGAGGCCTCGTTGCTGCAGGCCTCGACGTGCACGCCCAGCGTGTCGACGTAAGGGCGCGCCTGCACCATCACGTCCAGCAGGTGCGACACCGGCGCGCCCTGGTAGCCGCCGATGTAGGCCACGCCGGCCTGCAGCACCGCTTTGGTGATGGCCAGGATGCCCTCGCCATGGAAGGTGGCCCCGGCCCCGAGCTGGAGCTGCTGGATCTGTTCGGTGAACTGGACTTCCATGGTCGTGGCCGGGGACTGTAGGCACCGGGGCGCCATTCGTCCATGCCATGTTCTGAATGAGTACGATGCATGGCATGCATATCCGGGACCTCGACCTGAACCTGCTGCAGGTCTTCGCCGCGGTGCACGCGGCGCGCAGCGTCAGTCGCGCGGCCGAGGTGCTGGGGCTGTCGCAGCCGGCGGTCAGCCATGCCCTGGCGCGCCTGCGCGGCCTGCTGCACGACCCGCTGTTCACGCGCAGCGCCGGCGGCGTGGCACCGACGCCGCGCGCCGACCAGCTGGCGCGCCAGGTGGACGCCGCGCTGCGCCTGCTCGACGGTGCGCTGCAGGAGGCGGTGGTGTTCGACGTCACGCGCTCGCAGCGGCGCTTCGTCGTGCACCTGAGCGACATCGGCGCCGACGAGTTCCTGCCGCTGCTGATGGCCGACATCGCGGCGCGTGCGCCGCACGTGCGCGTCGACACGGTGCAGCTGGCCGCCGAGGCCATTGCGCCGGCGCTCGACGACGGCCGGCTCGACCTGGCCTTCGGCTACCTGCCGGCGCTGGCCGGCACCGAGCGCGCGACGCTGCTGACCGAGCGCTACGTGGTGCTGCTGCGGCGCGGCCACCCGCTGGCCCGCCGTCTGCGCGACCGCGCGGCGCTGCAGCGGCTGGACTTCATCGTCGTGCACAGCCACGCCGAGCCCGCGCGCGCGCTGCAGCAGCTGGGGCTGGAGTCGCGCATCCGGCTGTCGCTGCCGCACTTCATGGTGGTGCCGGCGATCCTGGCCGCCACCGACCTGGCCGTGGTGATGCCCTTGCGGCCGGCGGCACGCTTCGCGCAGCGCCACGAGTTGCAGGTGGTGGAGCCCGACCTCGGCCTGCCGCCGTTCCCGGTGGCGATGCACTGGACCTGGCGCCAGACCCACGACGCGGCGCACCGCTGGCTGCGCGAGCGCGTGCTGGCGATGCGCTTGGACCCGGCGCCGCTGCGGCCGCGTGCGCGCCGCCGCTGACGACGTCAGCGTGCGGGGTTGCCCATGTGGCGCTCGAGGAAGCGCTCGATCCGCCGGGCGAAGTCCCGTTGCGTCTGCGGCGCCCGCCAGCCGTGGCCTTCGTCGGGGTAGCTGATCCACTCGGGCTCGCGCCCGGCCTTGCGCAGGGCATCGCGCAGGCGCGTGCCATGGTCGAAGGGCACCCGCCGGTCGCTCTCGCCGAAAGCCAGCAGCAGCGGTGCGCGGATGCGCGCGGCCTGCTCCACCGGCGACACCGCCTTCAGTGCGTCGGCCTCGGTCTTCGGATCGCCGATGAGTTGCGGCAAGGTGTAGCGCCGGGTGGCGTCGTCGGTGTCGTCGTCGACCCAGATCGACCCCTCCACCGTCAGCAGCAGGTCGGTCACCGCCACCCACGCGATGCCGCAGCGGTACAGCTCGGGGTGGCGCACCAGCCCCATCAGCGTGGCATAGCCGCCGTAGCTGGCGCCAGCGATGCAGGCGCGGTCGTCGGCCAGCCCCTGGCGGCGGGCCCACAGCAGCGCGTCGGCCACGTCGTCCTGCATCGCCCGGCCCCACTGCTTCCAGCCGGCGCGGAAGTGCGCGCTGCCGTAGCCACGGCTGCCACGGAAGTCGGGGCTGACGACGAGGTAGCCGCGCGAGGCGAGGAACTGCGCCAGCGGCTCGAAGCGCCAGTGGCCACCGCGCACCCAGGGTCCGCCGTGCACCAGCACGACGGCCGGCGCCGGACGGTCGCGGGGCACGCCGGCGGGGCGCGTCACCCACACCGGCAACTCGTGCCCGTCGCGCGCGCGGATGCGGTGCAGGTCGACGGTGGCGCTGCGCGCCGCATCGACCTCGGGCATCACGCGCGCCACCATCTGCCAGCGATCACCCGGCGGCCGCACCAGCCACAGCTCGCCCGGGTCGCGGTCGGACCACGAGCGCACCAGCGCCACCTGGTCGGCGGTGCCGCAGCGCCGGCAGGAGATGCGATTGACGCGACCGGGCAGGCGCCGGTCGGCCTCGGCCTGCAGGCGCTGGAGGCCCTCGTCGAACCACGCCGTGGTTTCGGCGTCGCCCTCGATGCGAAGGCCCAGTGTGCGGCCGTCGTCGCCGACGACCGGTGCCCCGGCGAAGTCGAAGCCCTCGACGCGCACCCACGCGTCGTCGGACGGCGCGCGGCGCTCGAAGTCGTAGTGCGCCAGCTCGGCCCGTCCGCCGGGGCCGCGCGCCACGCTGACGGCCAGGCGGTCGCCGCCGTCGACGAACTGCGGCAGGAACGGCAGGGCCTGTTCGGGCGCGTCGGCCAGGCGCTGCCAGTCGTCGCGACCGGGCGCGCGCCAGTGCACGGCTCGCCGCCCTTCGTCGCGCGTGACGGCCACGCGGGCCTGGCCCTCGGCGTCGAACAGCCAGCCGACGGTGTTCTCCGGTGCCCGCAGGTCCAGGTGCCGCGTGCGGCCGCTGCGCACGTCCAGCCGCATCGGCCGCACCCGCTGCAGCTCGCCGGCGCGGAAGTCCAGCGCGCCGATCACGACCTCGTCGCCGCGCGTGCCCGCCGCGCGCCGGGGCACGTGCAGCAGCACGTGGTTCCAGGGCAGGGCGCGGCGGCGCGCCGGCTCGGCGTCGACCACGCGGTTGACGCGTCGTTCGATCAGCGAGCGCAGGTCCGATCCGTCGGCATCGACCGCGAACAGGCCCGGCGCCGCGCGGTAGTCGCTGCCACTGCCCTGGTCGAGATCGATCACGCTGAAGACCAGGCGCTCGTCGTCGACCCAGGCGAACTGGCGCACGTCGATGTCGGCAAACTGCGCCACGCGTCGAGCCTGGACCGGGCCCGCCAGGTCGAACACCACCAGGCCGACGCGAGTCGCGCCGCGCGCGGTGGTCAGCGCCAGCCGCCGGCCGGACGGCGACAGCTCGGCCTGCAGCACCTGCGGCTGGGCAAAGAACACCTCGAGTGGCACCGGTGCCGGCGTGGCCGCGGCTGCAGCGGGAGCCGACGCGCTGGCGTCGGCGCGGACCGCAGGCCCCGTCTGCGCGGCGGCGACCGCGCAGGCCAGCGCGACGGCCGCCGCGCCGATCGTTCGGGCGGCCTTCCGCACCCGCGGCGCGCCGGCTGCGCAGGCCGGCAAGCCGGCGGCGACACGGACCCGCGCCACGATGACACGCCCGGCGCCGCGCAGGGCGCTACAGCGGTTCACCGGCCCACGGCAGCATCATCGTCACCAGCAGCAGCTTCTCGAACTCCGGCGCGAAGCGGTCGATGACCTGCTGCGGCTCGGGGCACAGCTTGCGGTCGGTGATCAGCCCGAACTGCACGCCGCCGGCGTACGACAGGATCGAGACGCCGACGCCGATGTCGCCCGACGACGGCACCCAGAACATCGTCTGCCGCAAGGTCGAGCCGCACAGCTCGAGCGGCTTGGCCGGCCCGGGCACGTTGGTCATCACCGCGGTGGCCTTCTTGGCGAACAGGTTCAGGATGGCGTCCTGCACCGGCTTGATCAGCAGCCCCGACAGCGACAGGATCGCAAACGCCAGCAGCGGCTGGTAGCTGCCCTTGAGCTCGTCCATGCGCCGGTGCACGGCGTACACGCGCTCGATGGGGTTCTCGATGCCGATCGGCAGCACCAGCGGCGCCAGCCCGAAGCGGTTGCCCAGCTGCCAGGCCTTGTCCAGCGGGCGCAGGTTGACCGGCACCATCGCGCGGATCTCCTGGCCCGTCGGGTCGTCGCCCTGGTCGCGCAGGTACTGGCCGATCGCCCCGGCCACGCACGACAGCAGCACGTCGTTGATCGAGCAGTTCAGGCCCTTGCCGATGGTCTTGACCTGGTCCAGCGGCATCGGCTCGCTCCAGGCCACCACCTTGTGACCGTCGGGCTTGCCCTTCAGGCGCGTCGGCGAGTCGTCGGCCAGCAGCGCCAGCGCCGCGGCGTCGCTGAGCACCTGGTAGCCCGAACGTGCCATGTCCAGCGAGCCCAGCAGCGGCTGCTGCGGGTTCGACAGCGCGTCCATCGACTTGGTGATGCCGCTGCCGTACATGCCGATGGCCTTGACGGTCAGGTCGGTCAGCGGCTTGAGCACCGCGTCGGCCAGCCAGTCGCCTTCGTGCGGATGCTCCTCGGGCTCGCGGCGGCGGCGCCTGGGCGGGTCGGCGCCGCCGTCGGTGATGGACATCATCACCGAGATCAACGCGATGCCGTCGCCGATGCAGTGGTGGATGCGCGCGATGATCGCGCTGCCGCCGTCGTAGTGCTCGATCAGGTGGAACTGCCACAGCGGATGGCGCGGGTCCAGCGGCGTGCCGGCCAGCTCGCCGCACAGCGCCTGCAGCGCGGCACGCTCCTCGCCCGGCTCGTGCGGCGGCAGGGCCGTGGTGACGACGTGGCGATCGATGTCGAAGTGCTCGTCCTGGACCCAGCTGGCGCCGATGGCGTCGTGCACCACGCGCTGGCGGAAGCGGTCGTACTTGAGCAGCTTGTCGGCGATGCGCTGGCGGTACGCGTCCAGCGACAGGGCCGGCGTCACCAGCCAGACCCCGACGATCATCATCAGATTGACGTCGTTGTCCATGCGCAGCCAGGCGGTGTCCACGCGGGACATGCGTTCGGCAGCCTCGGGCATGCGGGTCTCCTCGGTGACGGATCGTCGGGTGGCCGGCCACGATGGTGGCTAACATCCGGGCCGTCAAGCCGAGATTTTCACCCAAGGCCCGACCGCCACGTTCGGCCGCCCCACCCGCAGGAGAACCGCCATGGCCAACCTCAAGGCCGCCTTCGAAAAGGCCGTCGCCGAGAGCAAGCAGCTGCCCGAGAAGCCCGACAACATGACGCTGCTGAAGATCTACTCGCTGTACAAGCAGTCCACCGAGGGCGACGTCGAAGGCAAGCGCCCGGGCTTCACCGACATGGTCGGGCGTGCCAAGTACGACGCGTGGGCCGCCGTCAAGGGCAAGTCGGCCGACGAGGCGATGCAGGAGTACATCGACCTGATCGAGTCGCTCAAGTAGCCCGGGCCGGCGGTCCGCCCGCGATGCCCCGAGCCCGCTCGCCGCGCTTCGACCTGGCCCGCCTGCTCGACGAGCAGAGCATCGGCGTCGAGGCGCGGGTCGAGGACGACGACCACCAGTCCCTCAAGCTGTGGCTGCGCCTGCTGGCGTGCAGCAACCAGGTGCAGATCGAGATCCGCCGCCGCCTGCGCGAGCGGTTCGCGGTGTCGCTGCCGCGCTTCGACTACCTGGCGCAGCTGCACCGCCATGCCGACGGCCTGCGCATGAACACCCTGTCGCGCTACCTGATGGTCAGCGGCGGCAGCGTCACCGGCCTGACCGACGAACTGGAGAAGGACGGCCTGGTGCAGCGCGACGACGATCCGGACGACCGCCGCAGCGTGCGCGTGCGCCTCACGCCGGCCGGCCGCCGGGCCTTCGAGCGCATGGCACACGAGCACGAGGCCTGGATCGTCGAGCTCTTCGGCGGCCTCGACGCCGACCGCAAGCGCCTCGTCCACGAGGGCCTGGGCCGTCTGCGCGTGCACCTGGCGTCGCTGGGCAGGGCCGTCGAATGAGCCGGCCGCGCAGCATTGCGCCGCGCCACGGAGCCGGCGGCCTGCACGAATCGGCGCGCGGCCTGCCGCCCCGATGCCGGTGGGCGGCGCGGCGGACGACCCCGTGACCGTCGCCACCACGGCCGACCCACGCCGCCGGGCCCTGGTGCTGCTGGTCGTGCTGACCCTGGTCTGGGGCACCAACTGGCCGCTGTTTCCGCTGGTGATGCGCGAGATCTCGGTGTGGACCTTCCGCTCGATCTCGCTGACCTGCGCCGGCTTGCTGCTGCTGGCCGTGGCTCGCGCGCGTGGCCAGTCGCTGGCCGTGCCGCGGCGACACTGGCCGGTGCTGGTGGCCGCCAGCCTGCTGTACCTGGTGGTGTGGAACGTCGCCGCGGCCTACTCGGCGGTGCTGATCCCGTCCGGCCAGTCGGCGGTGCTGGGATTCACGATGCCGCTGTGGGCCGCGCTGGTCTCCTGGGGCGTGCTCGGCGAGCGGTTGTCCGCCCGGCAGTGGCTGGCCGTGGCCCTGGCCGCGCTGGGCGTGGCGCTGCTCGTGCACGCGGGGCTGGGCGGCGGCCGGCCGGCGGCGCTGGGCCTGGGGCTGGGGCTGGCCGGGGCCATCGGATGGGCCATCGGCACGCTGGTGCTCAAGCGCGGACGCGTCGAGGTACCCGCCACCGTGAGCACCGGCTGGCAGATGCTGATCGCCTCGCTGCCGATCACGGCCGCGGCGATCGTGCTCGGCGACGGCCCCTGGTTCTGGCCATCGACGACCACGCTGGTGGTGCTGGCCTACATCACCGTCGTGCCCATGGGCGTGGGCAACGTCGCCTGGTTCTCGATCGTCGGCCTGCTGCCGGCCAACGTGGCCGGCCTGTCGTCGATCATGGTCCCGGTGGTGGCGATGCTCTCCGGCGCCGTCGTACACGGCGAGCCGCTGGGGCCCGCCCAGCTGGCCGCGATGGCGTGCTGCGCCGCGGCCTTGTGGCTGGCGCTGGGCTCGCCCGCATCACGCGGCTGAAGGATGGTGGAAACGGCTGCGCGCCCTTCGAAGGGCGTGGTGCCCACACACCCACTGGGTGATCGTCGTGTCCACCGACCACTGGGTGGGCGTGGTGCCTCCATCCCCCGCTCGGCCTCGGGCGGCCAGGCCCGGCGTCACACGTGCAAGCGGCTCGATCGCGGCACCGATGCCAGCAGGAAGTCCATCTGGTCGGCCAGGATCCGGCGCCCGCGCAGGATCATGTCCTCGTGCAGGCTGGGCACGTAGGGCAGGTACAGCAGGCTCATGCGCGCCTCCTCGGGCATGCGGTTGCCCTTGCGGCCGTTGCACGCGCGGCAGGCGGTGATGCAGTTCATCCACGTGTCGCTGCCGCCGCGCGAGACCGGCACGATGTGCTCGCGCGTCAGGTCGTCGAAGTGGAAGTGCCCCCCGCAGTAGGCGCAGACGTGCCGGTCGCGCGCAAAGAGCTTGGGGTTGGACAGTGCCGGCGACTGGCGCCAGGCGCGGGTCGGGATCGCGCCGCGCACCGCGACGATGGGATGCAGCTCGATGCGTGACTGCAGCCCGGTGCTGCGCTGGATGCCGCCACGCAGCACCTGGAACGCGTCGCCCAGGGTCCAGGCGATCGCGTCGCTGGCGTACAGGATCGCCGCCTCGCGCGGCGACACCCAGGCCTGCGGCCGGCCGGAGACGTCGAGTTGCAGTACGTCCATGGGTGTCAAGGGTACTGCATCCCGCCGTGCTACTTCGGCGCCGTCAGGATCTCGCGCTCCCACCGGCCGATCAGCCGCGTGCGCTCCTCCTTCGACCCGAACTTCTTCAGGTCGTAGGCGACGAACTTCATCTCGGCGGCCGGCGGCATCAAGGGATGCAGCAGGGTGTCCTTGTTGGAGGGGATCGTGAACGAGCCCGACTGCGCCGCCAGCGCCTGGGCCGGCGCGCCGAGCGACCACTCGTAGAAGCGCCGTGCCTGGTCCAGGTTACGCGCGCCCTTGACGATGCTCATGGCGCCGATCTCGTAGCCGGTGCCCTCGCAGGGCACCACGGTCTTCAGCGGCAGGCCCTGCTTGATCTCGCCCGCCGCGAGGGCCAGAAAGCCGATCGCCACACCCGTCTCGCCGCGTGCCGCGTTCTTCACCGGCCCGGCGCCGGACCGGGTGTACTCCGAGACGTTGCGGTGCAGCGCCTTCATGTACTCGAAGGCGGCCTCCTCGCCGAACAGCTGCACGAAGGTGGCGATCGCGGTGTACGCGGTGCCCGAGCTGTTGGGGTTGGAGTTCTGGACCTCGCCCTTGTACTCGGGGCGCACCAGGTCCTTCCAGCAGCGCGGCGCGGCGATCTTCCGGCGCGCCAGCACCTCCGGGTTGTAGGCCACGCCGAGCGGCCCCAGGTACACCGCGACCGCGCGCTGTCCGGCCGCCTGCGCCAGCTGCTGGGCCCAGTCGTGCAGGCGCGGCAGCAGCGGGGAGGCGTGGGCGAGCGTCAGGTCCTGCTCGGCAGCCTGCAGGTGCGGGTCACCGGTGCCGCCGAACCACAGGTCGGTCTTCGGATTGGCCCGCTCGGCGTTCAGCTGCGCCAGCACCTCCCCGGTGCTCTTGCGGATCATGTGGACCTTGATGCCCGTCTCCTTCTCGAAGGTGGTGGACATCAGGCTGCACCACTCGAGCTCGACGCTGCACAGCATGTTCAGGCTGCCGCGCTCCTGCGCCGGCACCGCGCCGCAGGCGAGGGCCAGCAGCGCCGCGGCAAGGCCCGGACGCAGGGAGACGGGGACGGCGACTCGGTGACGCATGGAACCTCCAGGGGCGAATGCGGATAGTCTATGGGTTGACCGAACTGCCCCGCTCCGACCCGTCGGCCGCCCGCGGCCGCGATCGCCGGACCCGCTTCGATGACCTGGTCCATCCTCGCGCGAGACGCCGACGGCCGCTTCGGTGCGGCCATCGCCAGCCGCTTCTTCGCGGTGGGCGCGCACTGCGTGCACACCCGGCGCGGCGTCGGCGTGGTGGCCACGCAGGCGCTGATGAACCCGCTGTACGGCCCGGCGGGCCTCGATGGGCTGGCCGCCGGGCGCGCGCCGTCCGACATCGTGGCGGCGCTGACGGCCGCGGATGCCGGGCGCGACCAGCGCCAGCTCCAGGTGCTGGGCACGCAGGGCCGTGCGGCGGTGCACACCGGCGCGGCCTGCGTCGAGTGGTGCGGGCACCAGGTGCATGACGACTTCAGCGTCGCCGGCAACATGCTGGCCGGGCCGCAGGTGCTGCAGGCCACGGCCGAGGCCTTTCGCGCCGCCGCCGGCAAGCCCCTGGCCGAGCGCCTGATCGCCGCCCTGCAGGCCGGCGAGGCGGCGGGCGGCGACAAGCGCGGCAAGCAGTCGGCGGCGCTGCGCATCCAGGGCGACGAGGACCGTGCCGAGCTCGACCTGCGCGTCGACGACCATGCCGAGCCGCTGCAGGAACTGCAGCGCCTGTACGAGGTCAGCCTGGAGCGCTTCCAGCCCTTCATCGCCTGCCTGGCCGGCCGCCACGATCCGGTCGGCGAGACCGACCGCGCGCGCATCGAGGCGCGCATCGCCGCGTTTCACGAGGCCCGCCGCGTGCCTCGCTGATCCGGTCGCGGTCCTCCCACCCTGCACCCATCCATCGACCATCCGATCCGAGGAGCCCCCACGATGAAGTCCCTGTCCCGATCCCTGACGGTCTGCGCGCTGGCGCTGGCCGGCGCGGCTGCCGCTCCGGCGCAGACGCTGCGCATCGGCCTGGCCGAAGACCCCGACGTGCTCGACCCCACGCTGGCGCGCACCTTCGTCGGTCGCATCGTCTTCGCGGCGCTGTGCGACAAGCTGCTCGATGTCGACGAGAAGCTCGCCATCCAGCCGCAGCTGGCGCAGAGCTGGCAGTGGTCGGCCGACAGCAAGGCGCTGACGATGAAGCTGCGCCCGGGCGTCACCTTCCACGATGGCGAGAAGCTCGACGCCGCGGCCGTCAAGTTCAACCTCGAGCGGCACAAGACGATGGCCGGGTCCAACCGGCGTGGCGAGCTCGCGCCGCTGGACAGCGTGGACGTGGTGGACCCGCTGACCGTCCGCCTGAACCTCAAGGCCCCGTTCTCGCCGCTGCTGGCAGCGCTGGCCGACCGCGCCGGGATGATGGTCTCGCCCAAGGCCGCGCAGGCCGCGGGCGACAAGTTCGGAACCAGGCCGGTGTGCTCGGGGCCCTTCAAGTTCGCCGAGCGCGTGGCCCAGGACCGCATCGTGCTGGAGCGCTACGACGGCTACTGGAACAAGGCCCAGGTGGGCTTCGACAAGATCACCTACACGCCGATCGTCGACGCCACCGTGCGGCTGGCCAACCTCAAGGCGGGGCAGCTCGACTTCATCGAGCGCGTCGCGCCGGCCGACATCGAGAAGCTGATGGCGGAGAAGAAGTTCAAGGTCTCGCGCATCACCGAGATCGGCTACCAGGGCATCACCATCAACATCGGCAAGAGCGACCGGGCCAAGGCCAACCCGCTGGGGCGCGATGCGCGCGTCCGCGAGGCCTTCGAGCTGTCGCTCGACCGCCAGGGCCTGGCCCAGGTGGTGATGGACAACGAGGCCACGGTGGGCAACCAGTGGGTGGCGCCGAACAACCCCTTCTACGTCAAGAGCCTGCCGGTGCCCAAGCGCAACGTCGATCGCGCCAAGGCCCTGCTCAAGGAGGCCGGCGTCAGCAACCCCAGCTTCACGCTGGTCACGCCGACCACCAGCGACGCGCAGCGCCTGGCGCTGGTGGTGCAGGCGATGGCGCGCGACGCCGGCTTCGACGTCAAGATCCAGGCCACCGAGTTCGCCACCAGCCTGAACATGGCCGACAAGGGCGACTTCGAGGCCTACGTGCTGGCCTGGAGCGGCCGCGCCGACCCCGACGGCAACGCCTTCAGCTTCCATGGCTGCAAGCAGCCGCTCAACTACGCGGGCTACTGCAGCGCCGAGACCGATGCGCTGCTGACGCAGGCACGCACCCAGCGCGACCTGGCGGAACGCAAGAAGGCCTACGAGCAGGTGGCCCAGCGCGTGCTGAAGGAGCGCCCCATCGTCTACCTGTACCACCGCAACTGGCTGTGGGCCTATTCACCCAAGCTCAGCGGCGTGCGCAACGTGCCGGACGGCCTGTTGCGCGTCACGGGTCTCAAGCTCGGTGGCTGACGGTCACACCGGTAGCGACCCGCACCGCGCGGGAGCCCTGCGGGCCGATGCCTTGCCGGCCGACGTGGCCGAAGGCCTGCAGGCCTTCGTCGCGGCGGCGCAGGCGGCGCTGGGCGGCGAGCTGCAGGCCGTGGTGCTGTTCGGCTCGGCCGCCGAGGGGCGCCTGCGCGCCACCTCCGACGTCAACGTCATCGTCGTCGCGCACCGCTTCGACCCCGCCGCTCTCGACGCGCTGCGTGAACCCCTGCGCCTGGCGCGCGCGCGTCTGAACCTGACGGCAATGCTGTTGCGGCGCGACGAGGTCGAGGCGGCCGCCGAGGCGTTCGCGGTGAAGTTCGCCGACATCCGGTCGCGCCACCGGGTACTGTTCGGCGCCGATCCCTTCGCCGAGCTGCAGCCCAGCCGCGAGGCGATGCGCGTGCGCGTGCGGCAGGAGCTGCTCAACTTCATCCTGCGCACCCGCGAGCGCTACTGCATCCTCAGCCTGCGCGAGGAGCAACTGGCCGGCCTGGTGGCCGATGCCGCGGGGCCGCTGCGCTCGGCCGCCGCGCTGCTGGTGACGCTGCAGGGCGGTGCGGCCGCCTCGCCCAAGCAGGCGCTGGAGCAGCTGGCCCGGCAGGTGGGCGGTGAACGGTTCGATGCGGCGCTGGTGCAGTTGTCGCAAGCCCGCGAGCACGCCCGCCTGCCGCCGGGCGCCGCCGCCGGCGTCACGCTGCAGCTGATCGACCTGGCCCAGGCGATGCGTGGCCTGGCCGATGACCTGGCCTGAGGAGCCCGGGCGATGTTCCCGTTCACGCTCGACGGCCCGCGGTTCCTGGTCTTCTATGCGCTGCTGGCGGCCGGGCTTGCCATCGCGCTGCGTCTGCGTGGGCGTGCGGGCCCGGAGGGCACGGCGACCCTGCGCATCGACAGCCTGGCGCAGGACCCGTACCAGGTGGCCTGCCTGCGCGGTGGCGCGGCCGAGGCCGTGCGCGTGGCGGTGGTCAACCTGGTCGATCGGGGACTGCTGGTGCACACCGTGGGGCAGCGCCTGGGCGTCACGATCGAGGGCTCCGAAGACCTGCCGCGGCGTGAGCTCGACCGCGCCATCCTGCAGCGCTGCCGCGCCGCGCCGATGACGCCGCAGGAGATCGCGGCCGACCGTGGGGTGTCGGCCGTGGCCCGCGCGCTGGAAGCGCAGTTGCAGCGCCAGGGTCTGCGCCGCACCGAGGCGCAACGGGCCACCGACCGCGTGCTGCGCGTGGGGGCGCTCGGGCTGCTGGTGGGTGTGGCCGGCGCCCGCATCGTGCAGGCCTTGTCGCATGGACGCACCAACATCGAGTACCTGTTCATGCTGGCCTTTGTGGCCGGCTTGGTGGTGCACCGCACGCCGAGCGAGCAGCTGACGCGGCAGGGACGGCGCATGATGACCGGCCTGCAGGCCTTGATGCGCCGTCTGCGCGACCGTGCCGACCGCCTGGTGCCTGGTGGGGCCACCAACGAGGCTGCCCTGCTGGCGGCGGTGTTCGGCATCCATGCGCTGCCCGTCGCGGCCTTCGCGTTTGCCGAGAAGGTCTACCCCAAGCCGCGTGCCGCGCACAGTGGCGGTGGGCGCAGCAGCGACAGCAGCTGTTCGTCGAGCTGTTCGTCCAGCAGCAGTTGCTCGTCGAGCAGCAGTTGTTCGTCCGACGGGGGCAGCAGTTGCGGCGGCGGCAGCGGCTGCGGCGGCTGCGGCAGCAGCGATTGATGGACCGGCCGCCGATGGTGTCGATGATGGCCGGGCGCGGTTCGCCGCCGGCCGACCGGGTGGGCCTGGGCTGGCGGGGCGAGCTGGCGGCCGGCATCTTCGAGCACCTCGGGGCCATCGACGTGCTGGAGGTCATCGCCGAGGACTGGCTGCACGCCGGCCGGGCGGAGGCGGCGGCGCTGGCCGAACTGGCCCGCGCGCGGCCGCTGACCCTGCACGGCGTCAGTCTGGGGGCCGCCAGCTGCGAGCCGGTGGCCGGCTGGCGCATCGACCGGCTGGCCCGGCTGGTCGACCGGGTACGGCCCGAGTCCTGGTCGGAGCACCTGGCGTTCGTGCGTGCCGGCAGCATCGAGATCGGGCACCTGGCCGCACCGCCGCGCAGCGCGGCGAACGTCGAGGGTGCCTGTGCCAACCTGGCCCGGGCTGCGCGCGTGGTCGGCGCGCTGCCGCAGGTGGAGAACATCGCCACCCTGATCGATCCACCGGCCAGCACGCTGGACGAGGCCACCTGGGTGCGCGACATCGTCGAGGGCAGCGGGGCGTCGCTGCTGCTGGACCTGCACAACCTGCTGGCCAATGCGCTGAACTTCGGACGCGACCCGCACGCGTTGCTTGAGGCCCTGCCGCTGCATCGGGTGCGCACGGTGCATGTCTCGGGCGGCCGCTGGGTGCCGGTGCCCGGCGGCCGGCCGCGCCTGCTGGACGACCACGTGCACGACGTGCCCGACGCGGTGTTCGCGCTGCTCGAGGACCTGGCGGGCCGCGTGGCGCAGCCGCTGACCGTGATCCTGGAGCGCGACGGCCGCTACCCGGCGATGCCGGTGCTGATGGCGCAGCTGCAGCGCCTGCGCCAGGCCCTGGCCAGCGGGCGATCGGTGCAGCATGCGATGCAGCGAACGGCGCCGTTGGGTGCACATCGGCAGGCTGCATGACCACCGCGATGGCCCGGGCCGTGGAGCAGCTGCTGGCGCGGCTGTACACCGACGACGCGCTGCGCCACGAGTTCCTGGCCTCGCCCGAGGCCGTGGCGCGGCGCGCCGGCCTCGACGAGGGCGCCACCCGGCAACTCGCCGCGATCGACCGCGACGGCCTCGTGCTGGCCGCGTCGAGCTACGCGCACAAGCGGCAGGCGCACGCGGCGCACCGCGCGGGCCGGCCGTGGCTGGCCTGGTGGCGCGCCTGGCGCCGCCGCTGACCGGACCGAGCCACCGGGGCGCCGGTCCTCGCGGTCCGACGGATACTTGCGGCACGCCCCGCCCACCCTCCCGCACGACCCGCCGTCCCGCGCACCCTACGACGAGCCATGTTCGACTTCCTGATCCGGCGGCTGCTGCAGATCCTGCCCACGCTGGTCTTCGTCTCGATGCTGATCTTCGGGCTGCAGCAGCTGCTGCCCGGCGATCCGGCCAAGATCCTCGCCGGCGAGGAGCAGGACCCGGGCGTCATTGCCCACCTGCGCGCCAAGCTGCACCTGGACGAACCGCTGCCGCTGCGCTACGCGTACTGGATGGGTGGCGTGCTGCGCGGCGACCTGGGCGAGTCGCTGCGCACCCAGCAGCCGGTGCTCGACCTGGTGGTGCAGAAGCTGCCCGTAACGATCCAGCTGGCGACCATGGCGATGGGCATCGCGCTGTTCATCGGCATCCCGGCGGGCATCGTCGCCGCGGTGGGGCGCGGCACCTGGTGGGACCATGCCGCCAACGCGGTGGCCTTGTGGGGCATCAGCACGCCCAACTTCTGGCTCGGCATCCTGATGATCCTGCTGTTCTCGGTGCAGCTGGGCTGGCTGCCGGCGTCGGGCTACGTCAGCCCCTTCGAGGACCTGCGCGCCAACCTGGCCGCGATGATCATGCCGGCCTTCGTGCTGGGCAACGCCATCGCCGCGGTGCTGATGCGCCACATGCGCAGCGCGATGCTGCAGGTGCTGTCCAGCGACTACGTGCGCACCGCGCGCTCCAAGGGCCTGTTCGAGCGCACCGTGGTGCTCAAGCACGCGCTGCGCAATGCGCTGACGCCGGTCATCACGCTCGGCGCGCTGGAGCTGGGCACGCTGCTGTCGGGGGCGGTGCTCACCGAGCAGGTGTTCACCATCCCGGGCTTCGGCAAGCTGATCGTCGACTCGGTCTTCAACCGCGACTACGCGGTGGTGCAGGGCGTGGTGCTGGTCACCGCCAGCGCGTACATCGTGCTCAGCCTGCTGGCCGACTTGGCCTACTTCGCCGCCAACCCGCGGCTGCGCGACGGGCGATGACCGCCGCCAGCACCCAGGCCGGACCGTGGCGGCGCGCCTGGCGCCGGCTGCGCCGCCGGCGTGCCGCGATGCTGGGGCTGGTGGTGGTGCTGGCGTTCATCGCGCTGGCGCTGCTGGCGCCCTGGGTGTCGCCGCACGACCCGATCGCCACCAGCTGGAGCGCGATCCGCAAGGCGCCCACCGCCGAGCACTGGTTCGGCACCGACGACATCGGCCGCGACGTGCTGTCGCGCGTGGTCTGGGGCACGCGGGCCTCGCTGCTGGCCGGGGTGGTGTCGGTGTCGATCGCGCTGCTGGCCGGCGTGCCGCTGGGCTTGCTGGCCGGCTTTGCCGGCGGCGCGCTGGACGCGCTGATCTCGCGGCTGACCGACGCCTTCCTGGCCTGCCCCTTCCTGATCCTGGCCATCGCGCTGGCCGCCTTCCTGGGCCCGAGCCTGAGCAATGCGATGATCGCCATCGGCGTGTCGGCCACGCCGATCTTCGTGCGGCTGACGCGCGCCCAGGTGCTCAACGTCAAGGTCGAGGACTACGTCGAGGCCGCGCGGGCCCTCGGCAATCCGCCCTGGCGCATCGCGCTGCGCCACGTGCTGCCCAACGTCACCGCGCCGCTGATCGTGCAGGCCACGCTGGCCACTGCCAGTGCGGTGATCGCCGAGGCCAGCCTGTCGTTCCTGGGCCTGGGCCAGCAGCCGCCGGCGCCCAGCTGGGGCAGCATGCTCAACACGGCCAAGAACTTCGTCGAGCAGGCGCCGTGGATGGCGGTGTGGCCGGGGCTGGCGATCTTCGCGCTGGTGCTGGCCTTCAACCTGCTGGGCGACGGGCTGCGCGACGCGCTGGATCCGCGGCAGGTGTGAGCGCCTCGACGGTGTGGCGAAGCCGACGGCGCAGCCGCACGAGGCCGAGTGGCCAAGCGGCCCGCCGCCCTCGGCTTGGCGCCGGCGCGGGATCCTAAGATCGCCCCCCATGCGCAAGCAGGTGCTGGTGTTCGGTCTGGGCGGCGGCCTGCTGGTGGCCGCGCTGAAGTTCGCCGAGTACCGCTGGCTGGTGGTGGCGCATGCCTTCGAGATCTACGCGGCGCTGGTGGCGGCCCTGTTTGCCGCGCTGGGCCTGTGGCTGGGACGCCGCTGGACCCGGCCGGGCCGGCCGCCGTCGACCGCCGCTCAGCCCGCGCAGCCAGCGTTGCCATCGTCGGCGCTGTCCGAGGCGCCAGCGGGGTCGCAGGCCGATGCCGTTCCGGCGCATGACCGCCAGGCCGACGACACGATCCCGGCCGGCGGTGACGCGTTTGCCCGCGACGAGGCTGCGCTGGCGGCCAGCGCGCTGACGCCACGCGAGCTGGAGATCCTGCAGCGCATCGCCGAGGGACTGAGCACGCGCGAGATCGCGGCGCTGCTGTTCGTCAGCGAGAACACGGTCAAGACCCACGTCGCCCGCGTGCTCGACAAGCTGGGTGCGCGCCGCCGAACCCAGGCCGTGCAGCGGGCGCGGGCGCTGCGCCTGATCCCGTGAGCGCCGTGGGTCGGCTGCCGATTTCGGGTGATTTCAGGCCTTCGATGCCCGAATCATCCGTTCGGGTGACGCCTTCGGCCGGGTCGGGCTGGCACAACGGCGGTCCCTGCCATCCACCCGAACAAGGAGTCCTGCCATGAGGCGAATCATCGGAATCCATGGCCTGATCGCCGGCGCCGTGATGTCGGCGATGTTGGTGCTGATGCTGCCGTTCCGCGACACGATCGGCTTCGACAAGGGCGCCATCGTCGGCTACACCTCGATGGTGCTGGCCTTCCTGATGGTGTACTTCGGCGTGCGCACCTACCGCGACGAAGTGGCCGGCGGCCGCATCGGCTTCTGGCGCGCGCTGGGCGTCGGGGTGGCGATCGTGCTCGTCGCCAGCGTCGTCTATGTCGTGACCTGGGAACTGGTCTACCGCCTGGCGCTGCCGAACTTCATGGACGAGTACGCCGCCTACGCGATCGATCAGGCCCGGCGCGCCGGCGCCGGTGCGGCGCAGCTGGCCGCGCTGACGAAGGAGATGGACGGCTACCGGGAGATGTACGCCCGCATGCCGGTGCGCCTGGCCCTGACGCTGGCCGAGCCCCTGCCGGTGGGGCTGCTGTTCGCGGTCGGGTCGGCGGCGTGGCTGAGCCGCCGGCCGCGGCAGCCGGCCGGCGCCGGCCACTGATCGCGGCATCGGCCGGCCGCGCCGACGCTCAGGGCATCGGCAAGGCTTCGACGCCGACCAGGTCGATCGCCGTCTCCAGCAGTGCCGGCGGCAGCACTTCGAAGGTCACGCTCGATGGCGTGGCAGCGCCCCAGCCGTCCTCGACCAGGAACGAGGCGCTGGTCTTGCCGACGAAGCCCGGTTCGGGCGTGAAGCCGAAGCCTCCGTCGTCCCGGAGCTCCAGGCGGCCATGCAGGCCCGCGGTGTCGATCTGCGTGACGTGCATGCGGTCGCCCTCGGGATCGTGATCGTTGGCCAGCACGCCGCCGCCGCGCACGACGAGGCGCTCGCCGGTGATGACGCGGTAGACGTCGTCGACCACCACCGGCGCCTGGTTGCCGACGTGGATCCACACGCTGGCGCTGGCCCAGCCCCCATGGCCGTCGTGGATGGCGTAGCTGAACTTGGCCTGGCCGTCGAAGTGCTTGTCGGGCTCGAAGCTCAGGCTGCCGTCGCTGCCCTGCACCACGCGGCCCTTGCCCTCGAGGCCGGCGAGGTTGGTGGAGCTGAAGTGCAGGAGGTCGCCGTCGGCGTCGAAGTCGTTGGCCAGCAGGTCTGCCGGGCGGAAGGCGAGCGGTTTGCCCGGGTGGATCCAGACCTCGTCCGCACGTGCCTCCGGGCGCGTGTTCCAGACCTCGATGCTCAGCGTGCCCTCGCTGCGGGCGCCGAAGCTGTCGCTCACCAGGTAGCGGAAGTCCGCCGTGCCGGTGTAGCCCGGCGCCGCGACGAAGCGGAAGCCCCCGCCCGGGGTGGGCATGATCTCGCCATCGCCGTCGAGCGAGCGGATGGCCAGCAGGCGCAACGCGTGGCCCTCGGCATCGTGGTCGTTGGCCAGCGGGCCAGCCTCGGGACCGATGTTCAGGAACTGCGAACCGTGCAGCCGGTAGACGTCCGGCTCGGCCACCGGCGCGCTGTTGCTCAGGTGGATGGTCACCGTGCCACGCGAGCTCAAGCCACGATCGTTGACGACCGCGTAGCCGAAGGTCAGGGACTCCAGCGAGGTCGGCAGCGAGTGCAGCGTGAACCCGCCGTCGCGCTCGACCGTCAGTTCGCCCGGGAACTGGCTCGAGATGAAGGTGACCGGGTAGATCGACAGGGGTCGCCCGTTGGGATCGGTGTCGTTGGCCAGCAGGCCGTGGTCCGCATCGACGACCAGCGTGCCGCCGGCGGTCAGGGTGTACACGTCGGCGACGGCCACCGGGGAGTTGGCGCTGTAGCCCGAACTGGCCTGGGGGGTGGGGGTGGTGGGCATCTCGGCTCCTCGTCGGTGTGCGTGCACTCTAGGCAGGCGTCACGGCGACCACGAGGCACTTTGCACACCGGCATCCCCCACTTTGACCGTCGCAGGCCGCCGCCGCGCGAGACGCGTCGCGCCGCTCGGGCCCGCCGGCTGCCGCGCCCGGCGCCTTAGGATGGGGGATGAACTTCTCTCATGCCGCCCTCGTCGCGGCGGTCGCCGTCTCGGGGACCACCGTCCATGCCGAGCCCATCGGCGAAGTCGACACCGCCTTCAAGCTGGTCGGCCCCGACCACAAGGTCGTCGTCGAGGCCTACGACGACCCCGCCGTGCGCGGCATCACCTGCTACGTCTCGCGCGCCCGGACCGGCGGCATCAAGGGCGCCCTCGGGCTGGCCGAGGACAAGTCCGAAGCCTCGATCGCTTGTCGCCAGACCGGCCCGATCGCCTTTCCGAAGCCGCTGCGCCAGCAGGAGGAGATGTTCAGCGAGCGCATCTCGCTGGTCTTCAAGCGCCTGCGCGTGGTGCGCATGGTCGACGCGCCGCGCAACACACTGGTCTACCTGACGTATTCCGACCGATTGATCGACGGCTCGCCGCAGAACAGCGTCACCGCGGTCGCCGTCGACCGCTCGACGCCCATCCCCCTGCGCTGAGGCCGGACGCAGGACCGTCCCTGCGGACGGGCATGCGCCGGCCGAAGGGCCCGAGCTCAGCGAGGGCGCGGCCTGCAAGGCGAGGCCGGACGCAGGACCGTCCCTGCGGACGGGCATGCGCCCGCTCACGCCACCTGCCGGTCGTGGCCAGACCAGAACGGCGCCCGCAGCTGCGCCTTGAGCACCTTGCCGGCCCCGGACACCGGCAGCGCCTCCACGAAGTCCACGCTGCGCGGGCACTTGTAGCCGCCGATCAGTGACTTGCAATGCGTGCGGATGTCGTCGGCCGTGGCAGCCAGGCCGGGTCGCAGCACCACCACCGCGTGCACCCGCTCACCCCAGGCCTCGTCGGGCACCCCGATCACCGCGCAGGCGGCCACCGCCGGATGGCGGGCGATCGCCTGCTCGACCTCGACCGAGTAGACGTTCTCGCCGCCGGTGACGATCATGTCCTTGACGCGGTCGACGATCGTGACGAAGCCGTCGTCGTCCAGCCAGCCGGCGTCGCCGGTGTGCATCCAGCCCTCGTTGGGCGCGCGCTGCAGCGCGTGCGCGGTCTCGTCGGGACGGTTCCAGTAGCCCAGCATCACGGCCGGGCTCCTGACGAGGATCTCGCCCACCTCGCCGGTCGGCCGCTCGTGCCCCTGGGCGTCGACGATGCGCAGCGACACGCCGGGGATGGGCTGCCCGGCCGAGCGGATCTTGCCGCGCGCGCGGCCCTCGCCAGCGTGCAGTTCGGGCATCAGCAAGGTGATCATCGGGGCCAACTCGGTCATGCCGTAGCACTGCATGAACTGCGTGTGCGGCAACAGGCGCAGCGCGCGGTCGATCACCGCCTCGCTGATCGGCGACGCGCCGTAGGCCAGCAGGCGCAGGCTGCCCAGGTCGTGCGCCGCCGCAGCCGGGTGGTCCACCATCGCCTGCACCATGGTCGGCACCAGCACCACGGTCTGGATGCGCTCGCGCTCGATGGCCTGCAGCGTGGCCAGCGGCGTGAAGCCGGGCAGCGTCACCTGCGTGCCGCCGACCGTCCACAGCGCGCCCATCAGCGTGGCGGCGGCGGCGTGGAACAGCGGCGCCACGTGCAGGCCGCGCTCCCCGTCGCGCGCAAAGCCGCTGGCCGCGGCGACCAGGCCGTTGTAGACCAGGGCCTCGTGCGACACCATCACGCCCTTCGCGGAGCCGGTGGTGCCGCCGGTGTAGAACACGCCGGCCAGGTCGCGGCCGCCGCGCCGGGCATCGGCCAGCGGGGCGTTGTCGGCGATCAGTTCCTCGTACGACCGCAGCCCGGCGGGCGTCGTGGCATCGCCGACGTGGACCAGCGTGCGCAGCGATGTCGAACGTTGGCGCAGCTCGTCGAGCATCGGCACGAAGGGATCGTCGACCAGCAGCACGCGGGTGTCGCAGTCGTCCAGCGACCAGGCGATCTCGGCGGCGCTCCAGCGGATGTTGACCGGGTTCACCGCCGCGCCGGCCCACGGGATGGCCATGTAGGCCTCGAGGTAGCGGTCGCTGTTGGTGGCCAGCACGCCCACCCGGTCGCCGGGCTGCACGCCCAGCGCGCGCAGCGCGCCGGCCGCGCGGGCGACGCGCTCGCGGACCTGCCGGAAGCTGCGGCGGCGCGCGCCGCAGACGGTGGCCGGCGCGTCGGGGTGCCGGCCGACGGCGCGGTGCAGTGGCTGGGTCAGTTGCATCACGGGGACTCCTCGGGCGATGCGGCCGCCGACCGGCGCGCGTCGACGGACCGGCGCCGGCGCGACGCGGGCCGAGGCGACATCGTACGCAGCATCCCGTCGCGCGGGTGCGGCCTGACCGCTCAAGCCAGGTGCCGGCTCGCGCTGCGCGCCGCCGCGTAGTCGTCGGCGATGCGCTGCACGCGCTCGGCCACGCTGCACACCCGGTCGACGCCGGAGACCGAGTGACCGGCGCTCCACAGGTCGGTCCAGCGGCGCGGCCCGTCGGTCGATGTGCGCCCACCGTACAACGCCGCGGCCTGGTGCGCCGACAGGTGGTCGGGCAGGTGGTCGGGGTCCAGCCCCTGGGCCACGATCGACGGCCGCAGCATGCTGGTGGGCAGGCCGGTGAACGCGCTGGTCAGCATCACGTCGTCGAGCCGGCTGGCGACCAGCATGTCCTTGTAGGCGCCCGCCGCCAGGCTTTCGTGGGTGGCGATGAACGGCGTGCCCATGTAGGCCAGGTCGCAGCCCAGCACCCGCGCGGCCCACAGTGCCTGCCCGTCGCTGATGCCACCGGCCAGCACCAGGGGCCCGTCGAAGAAGCGCCGCACCGCGCGCACGAAGGCCATGCCGTTGGCCCAGCCGGTCTGCCCGCCGGCACCGGCGCTCAGCAGCACCAGCCCGTCGACGCCGGCCTCCAGCGCCTTCTCGGCATGGCGGATCGAGGCCACGTCGGCCAGCACGGTGCAGCCGATGTCGTGCAGCGGCCCGACCACCGGCGCCGGCGAGCCGACGCTGGTGATCACCAGCTCGACCCGGTGGCGCAGCAGGCACTGCAACTCGTCGTGCAGCGACTCGCGCCGCATGATCAGGTTGGGGCAGAACGGTGCCTGCGCCTGCCCGCCGGCGTCCGCATCGGCCGCCAGCTCGCTGCGCAAGCGCTGCAGCCAGTCGTCGAGCTCGGCCACGCCGCGGCAGTTGGCGGTCGGGAACGCACCGATGACGCCCTCGCGGCAGGCGGCGCGCACGAGGTCGACGCCGCTGACGCGGAACATCGGCGCGGCGATCAGCGGCAGGCGCAGGCGCGAGGCCAGGGGGGCGGGCAGGGTCATGGGGGTCGGGCGGGCAGTGGGTGGCGGGCGTGGGTCCGGCGTGCCGGCACGGGTCGGCGATCGAGGCCGATCGCGACCGCGAGCCGACGCGGGCCCGGCACCTGCCGGGTGGCTCAGCGCGGCTCGTAGATCGCGAAGACCTTGTTGGAGTTGAAGACGTGCGTCTCGACGAAGGTGCTCCATGCGAGGGGCGCACCGAGCGCCTCCATCGCGCCGAGCAGGGTCCACCAGTTCAGCACCTCCTGCTGGCCGGCGTGCTCGACCTCGGCCAGCGTGCACGCGCGCCAGGTGGCGTAGTCGTGCGCCGTCATCGCGTCGTACAGGCGGCGGTCCTGCTCGGTGTCGGGGCGCAGGCGCCAGGTGTGGTCGACCAGGAAGGCGTGCGACCACGACGACGAGGCCAGCAGGGCCACGCGCCAGGGGCTGTCGCGCAGCACCTGCGCGGTGGCCGCACCCAGGTCCATGAAGCGCCGCGGCGACGGCGACGGCGGGTCGAAGACCACCGACGGGCCCATGCGCGTCATGAAGCCGCGACACGACACCACGCGCCGGCCGTAGCAGTTGAGCGGGAAGCAGATCGTCGGGTGCTCGTAGCCGCGGCGGTCGTAGTCCAGGTACAGGATGGCGTTGGTGAAGGCGTGGGCCACGCTGCGGTGGTGCAGCGGCCGGTAGGCGTAGGCCAGGTCGAAGTCGCGCTCGATCAAGGCGCCAGCCAGGTGCCGCGCGATGTCGGGCCGGCCGCGCAGGCGGTAGCCGAAGGTCTCGTCCTCGTTCCACACGTTGGCCCGGTCGCGCATCAGCGACGAGGCCTCGGCGTGCGCCCAGGGACGCAGGTCGAGGTCGTCGTAGGCGCAGACCGTGAACGGCGGGATCACGTCCTCGCGGAAGTTCTCGTACTGGTCGTCGCCCCAGATCAGCACGACGTCGGGGCGGAACGCGTCGAGCCGCTCGCGCACGCGGCGCAGGCCCTCGACCAGCGCGGCGCGGTGCGCCGCCGCGGCCCGCTCGCCCCGGTCGTCGGCCCATTCGGCGGCCATCGCGGCCGGCCAGCGGCGCGGGTCCTTGGCCTCGCCGGGGATCGCCGGGTCGTCGAGCGTCCAGCCCAGGATGCCGGCCATCTGGGCGTCGGGCAGGCACAGCGGCGGGTAGTGGGTGATGCCCAGTCCGAGAATCTCTGCCATGGCGGTCGGCCCTCGCGGTGTGCGGCGCATTATGCGAGCCGTCTTCCGTGCCACACCGGCTGGAGCGCGCCGTACCCCGGCGGTGCGCGATCCGACGGGCCGGGCCCGACGCTGCCGGCCGGGGCCGCGCATTTAGGCCCTTGCCTCTAGAGTTTTTTCGTCCCGGGGGCGGCACGCCGTCCGAGGGCGAGGGCAGAATAGAACGATCGTTCGATTTCGCCGCCCGCCTTGTCCGAGATTCGCACCCCGACTCCCCTGCCCCCTCCGCGCGCCCTGCTCAAGGGTCAGCAGACGCGGGCCGCGATCCTCGATGCCGCCCTCGGCCTGGCCTCGCACGTCGGGCTGGAGGGCTTGTCGATCGGCGCGCTGGCCGAGGTGACGCAGATGAGCAAGTCGGGCGTCTTCGCGCACTTCGGCTCGCGCGAGGAGCTGCAGATCTCGGTGATCCGCGAATACCACGCCCGCTTCGAGGACGAGGTGTTCTTCCCGGCCATCCGCGAGCCCCGCGGCCTGCCGCGGCTGCGCGCGCTGTTCGAGCGCTGGGTGCACCGGGTGTCGCAGGAGCTGGACTCCGGGTGCATCTACATCAGCGGCGCCGTCGAGTTCGACGACCGCCCCGGCCCGGTGCGCGACGCGCTGGCCTCGATGGTGCGGGCCTGGCAGTCGGCGCTGGAGCGGGCGATCCGCCTGGCCATCGAGGCCGGGCACCTGGCGCCCGACACCGACCCGGCGCAGATGCTCTTCGAGATCCACGGCTTGATCCTGGCCCTTCACCACGACGCGCGCTTCCTGCGCAACCCCGGCGTGCTGCAAAGGGCCCGTCAGGGCTTCGAGCGCGTCGTGCGCAACCACGCGAGCCTCGCGCGCCCCGATTCCGGCGCCGTGGCCCCCGCGGCCGCCGCGCCCCGTGCACGCGCGGCGCGCGCGGCGCGCCGCTGACCGCCGTCCCGTCATCGCCCCGAACCCGCAGGGAGAACACCATGGCCCAGTACACCCCTCCGTTGCGCGACCTGCAGTTCGTGCTGCACGAACTGCTCGGCGTCGTCGACGAACTCCGGATGCTGCCCAAGCACCACGAGATCGACGCCGACACCGTCAACGCCATCCTCGAGGAGGCCGGCAAGTTCGCCGCCGAGGTGGTCTTCCCGCTCAACATCAGCGGCGACCGCGAGGGCTGCAGGCTCGACAAGGACAGCCACGAGGTCAGCACCCCCCAGGGCTTCAAGGAGGCCTACGCCCGGTTCGTCGAAGGCGGCTGGCCGGCGCTCAGCGCCGACCCGGCCTTCGGCGGCCAGGGCCTGCCGATCGTGCTGAACCAGTGCCTGTACGAGATGCTCAACTCGGCCAACCAGGCCTGGACGATGTACCCGGGGCTCTCGCACGGTGCCTACGAGTGCCTGCATGCGCACGGCACCGACGAGCAGAAGCACACCTACCTGCCCAAGCTGACCAGCGGCGAGTGGACCGGCACGATGTGCCTGACCGAGCCGCACTGCGGCACCGACCTCGGCATGCTGCGCACCAAGGCCGATCCGCAGCCCGACGGCAGCTACCAGATCACCGGCCAGAAGATCTTCATCTCCGCCGGCGAGCACGACCTGGCCGCCAACATCGTGCACCTGGTTCTGGCCCGCCTGCCCGACGCGCCGCAGGGCAGCAAGGGCATCTCGCTGTTCGTCGTGCCCAAGTTCAAGGTCAACGCCGACGGCAGCCTGGGCGAGCGCAATCCGGTGTACTGCACCGGTCTCGAAGAGAAGATGGGCATCCACGCCAACGCCACCTGCCAGATCAACCTGGACGGCGCCGTCGGCACCCTGGTGGGCGAGCCGAACAAGGGCCTGGCGGCGATGTTCGTGATGATGAACGCGGCGCGCCTGGGCGTGGGCAACCAGTCGCTGGGCCTGATGGAGGTCGCCTACCAGAGCGCGGTGGCCTACGCGAAGGAGCGCATCCAGATGCGCGCCCTGTCGGGCCCCAAGGCGCCGGACCAGCCGGCCGACCCGATCATCGTGCACCCCGACGTGCGCAAGATGCTGCTGACTGCGCGCGCCTGGGCCGAGAGCGGCCGCGCGCTGGCCGTCTACACCGCGCTGCTCATCGACAAGGAGCTCAGCAGCGACGACGAGGACGAGCGCCGCGAGTGTGCCGACCTGGTGGCGCTGCTGACGCCCATCATCAAGGCCTTCCTCACCGACAACGGCTGGATCGCCACCTCCCACTGCATGCAGGTCTTCGGCGGCCACGGCTACATCCAGCAGGCGGGCATGGAGCAGCTGGTGCGCGATGCGCGCATCAACATGATCTACGAGGGCACCAACACCGTGCAGTCGCTGGATCTGCTGGGCCGCAAGGTGCTGGGAGACAACGGCGCCAAGCTCAAGAAGTTCGGCAAGCTGGTGGCCGGCTTCATCGAGGACGAGGGCACCAACGAGGCGATGCAGGAGTTCGTCAATCCGCTGGCCGACCTGGGCGACAAGGTCACCAAGCTGACCACCGAACTGGGCATGAAGGCCTTCGGCAACGCCGACGAGGTGGGCGCCGCGGCGGTGGACTACCTGCGCATCTGCGGGCACCTGGTCACCGCCTACTTCTGGGCCCGCATGGCCAAGGTGGCGCTGGCCAGGCAGGACTCGGGCGATGCGTTCTACACCGCCAAGCTGCACACCGCGCGCTTCTACTTCGCCAAGCTGCTGCCCGAGACGGCCGGCCTGATCCGCAGCTGCCGCGCCGGCCTGGCACCCCTGATGGCGATGGACGAGGCGCTGTTCTGAGAGTTCAATATCCGACCCCGATCGGACCCGAGGAGACCGTGATGAAGAAGCTGTTGACGGCCGTGGCGTTGCTGGCCTGGGCCTCTCTGGCCGCTGCCCAGGGCTCGCCGGTGGGCCTGTGGAAGACCATCGACGACGAGACCAAGCAGGAGAAGTCCTTCGTGCGCATCGTCGAGGCGTCCGGGGCGCTGGTGGGCAAGATCGAGAAGCTGCTCGACCCAGCCAAGCAGGACTCCGTGTGCGACAAGTGCAGCGACGGCCGCCAGGGCCAGAAGGTGCTGGGCATGACCATCATCGAGGGCGTCAAGAAGAACGCCGACGAGGCCTTCTGGGATGGCGGCAACATCCTCGACCCCAACAACGGCAAGACCTATCGCGTTCGCCTGACGCCCAAGGACGGCGGCAAGGCCCTCGAGGTGCGTGGTTTCATCGGCCCGTTCTTCCGCAACCAGACCTGGCTGCGCGTCGAGTAGCGCGCGCGCCCCCGCATGACAACGCTCCCGGAGCATCCATGAACCGTTTCCAAGTCCGCAAGGTGGCCGTGCTCGGCGCCGGCGTGATGGGCGCCCAGATCGCCGCCCACCTGGTCAATTGCCGCGTGCCGGTGATCCTGTTCGACCTGCCGGCCGGACCTGGCCCCCAGACGTCGGCTTCGCCGACCTCACCCCCCGAGGGGGGTGGCTCGAGCGGCAAAGCCGCATCGAGCCAAGGCCCCAAGAACGGCATCGTCACCAAGGCCATCGACAACCTCAGGAAGCTCAAGCCGGCTCCGCTGGGCGTGCCCGAGGATGCCGCGCAGATCGAGGCCGCCAACTACGAGGAGCACCTCGACAAGCTCGCCGGCTGCGACCTCGTCATCGAGGCCATCGCCGAGCGCATGGACTGGAAGCTCGACCTGTACCGCCGCATCGCGCCGGCGGTGGCGCCGCACGCGCTGCTGGCCAGCAACACCTCGGGCCTGT
>WBZL01000400.1_pt1 | contig 31671 bp, 17 predicted proteins | sample 5204291 | NCBI WGS metagenome assembly WBZL01 (sample SAMN12344345, study PRJNA552823) | activated sludge metagenome | biome: Activated sludge suspended growth; feature: Nitrification reactor; material: Wastewater; isolation source: activated sludge from nitrification reactor of wastewater...
AAAAGGATCGATTTGTTTATAATTGGGGATTATGTATCTGCAGATGCAAAAGGGGAGGTGAGTGACCTCATTCAATATTCGGATAAGCTTAGAGATGATTTTATAGAGAACTTGCCCAATAAGGTTCAAAAGAAATATTCAAATGAACGAATCAAAAAGTTATGCAGCAGATTGAATGACGAAAAAATAGATTCATCTAAACTATATGAATCCTTTATTTCGGCCCTGACCTTCAACTATAAAAGACCTATGCTATCCAGGGAAGGTGCAGACAAGGCTTTTCAACCTTCAGACGGAAAAGAGATCCAAAATCGCATCCAGGCTGCCCGGTTCTTCAACGAATTGTATGAATATGAATGCTACCCGGCAATCCCTTTGTTCGTCCGGATTCTCCTGCTGATTTCCCTTGTTTTATGCTTGACGTATGATTATTTCTACCTGGAAATGGATCAATTCAATTCCGTGATTGGTAATGCCATATTGTCGGGATTATCATTTTTAATGAAACCTGACAAGCCTTTTTTGATGTTGGTCACCTGGTCATGCACCCTATTCGTTTTAATGGCGCTATTTGATTTCAATACCTTCAAAGAGCTTTTTCCAGCCGGATGGCAAGCAGGATTGGATTCAATTGGCAACAAACGCAGACAAGTCGGAGCCTTTTGCTATGAGCATGCGAATTCTATTCTAGGCGGAGTCTTTGTTCTATTCCTGATCATATACTTTAAGGAATTTCCAATGCTCCGGAAGTTGATATTGAGGAAAGAGATGATGCCAAAAAGATCGTAGCAATAGCGGGGGGTAAAATCACTTTATTGAATGGCATCGGCCAAGGCAACGCCCACTTTCACATTTCGCATTACCCCTTTTGCATTTTGCATTTCCCGCCGGACTTTCCCGTAACTTCATTGTTAACTTTCAAAAAAAATCCATATATTTTTAGCCCTTCCCTTGCATTTCCCAAATAAAACCCCCAAATTTATCGCCGCAAACGATACTACTGCACACGCATACTCACTAGCCTTCTTATTTTCTGCCCATTCAAGTCTGACAGAACATACTTTTCTCTTTTGTCTGGGAAACCCGTATGAAATTGTAACGATTGTTCGATTGGTTGGATTAATCCAATTGAGCCGGTTGTTCCGTTTTGACGGACGTTCAAAATCGAATCAATCCAATAATTGAATCAATCGTATCAATCCTTGATTGAGGAACCGAGGAACTGAAGAATCGAGGAACTGAAAGCAATACCAATCGATTCAATCGGATATTCAATCATTTCACAAACCAGACCCCGCCGGACTATTCCTGTTATGTTGATTTGTTATTCTGTTGATTTGTTGATTCGAGTCGGATTACTAAGCGAGACCAGTCCCTAAGGACGGTCCGATTGGTAAGCCTTCCGATCGAACAATTGCCATCTTGGCGTGGTCGGATCAATCCAACCATTTGAATCAATCGAATCAATCGAAGAATCGAATCAATCGAAGAATCGGATCAATCGAAGAATCGAAGAATCGAAGAATCGAAGAATCGAAGAATCGAAGAATCGAAGAATCGAAGAATAGTTCTATTAGTCGTCAAATCGTCCCTATGGAAGAATATAACCTCGAAACCACACTTCAAGGGTTGGTCGGGCATTTGGTCATTGAGACCAAGGAAGATCAAACCAATTTTGAGCGGCTCAGCAAGTCGCTCGTCAATGCGTCAATCCCTGCCGATGCGCTCCAGGTGAAGACCGCCAATTTTTCCTTTGAAAAGGCGGACCTCTACTTCCCTGAGCGGATCAATTCCACCCGGATGGACGCCATCCAACTCCTGGCCAAGCGGAACCGCGAACGGGAAAAAGGACCGGATTACCGGGTATTTGTCCGGGAAGTGCCGGTCCGGGACCAACTCGTTGCCGGCTCCATGCCCGCCTGGGCAGCCGGCGCCCGCGTCGATCACACCATCGGCCCGTTCCGGAATGTGGACGGCCGCCAGTTCTGGTTCGACTTCTTTCCCATCGAAACGCTGATCGCCCTGTATATCCAGGGCATCGCCGATCCGGTCCTGCTGTTTGATGTCAAGCAGGCCAGAGACGGCGTGATCAGCCCGAACGCCCGCCTCGGCATCGGCTTGCTGCGGAGTTACAACCTCTCTAAAGGCAGCATCTGGATCATGTCCAGGTTCCTGGCCCCCAACGCGCCGGCGGGAACTTATACCGGCCTGACGATCGACAGCGGCAGGTTGACCCTGAGTGCGCCGCCGCAAAACCTCAACAACAAACTGACCATAGCGGCCAATACCACGGTCACCCTCCAACTCAAACTGAGCCAACCCGATGCCGTAGATCCGGATCCGAATAGCGCCTACGGGGTCGACGCCAGGAATATGGACCTCAGGCTGCCCAAAAGCCTGAATTTCCATTTCTCAGGCCAGGGCCGGACCATCGATGAGGTGGACAAAGCGGCCTGGCGGCTGTACGGCCAGAAAATCGGCTTCGATTGGAACAATCAACAACAGACCACCTTCAACCTCCAATACCAACGGATCCTTTTCCCGTTCAACGCTTCGGAACAGGAGATCAGCATCAACGACTGCCAGTCGGCGCTGAACACCCTGGCCGGATCCGCTCCCATAAATGCAAGCGCCTGGGCCCTCCCGGTGGCGACGATCGACGTAACCCAACCCACGGCAGCCTCCGGTATCGGCGGGATCCTGGTGAAGGGAAAGGAAGGCCTCACCGACACCTGGAAAGGCCTTTCCGGCGGCGGGCTCAACCTGTCTTCACCGGTCTTTCTGGTGGAACCCGGACAGATCATCCTGGCCGATTTTCAGGCCGCCAATCCGCATGCCGCCCAGCAATTCGACCTGTGGAAGGACGAGCTCAACGAATTCGGCACGCAGGTCAACCTGCAATTTGCCAAAACAGCGCCGTTCTACTACGCCTCCAACGCCAACGGCAATGAGCTGCTGATGGCGCTGACCGATGCCGATTTCCGGATCGACCGCCCGGTGAAGGTAACCGGGGAGCCGCCGGTTGTGCAGTCTGTGAACTCGCTCCTGGTGCTGGCCGCCAACAACAACGGCAGCCTCATTTACCTGTACGACGACAACCTGTTGCAGGACGCGGCCAACGCCGATCCGAATAATCCCGCGCCTTTGGAAAAAATGGCGCTGGCCATGACGAATGCCCTGTTCAAGGTGACCCCGCCGACGGGTTGTCTGCTGTTCGGCGCCTTGTCGGCAGACTATGCCAAGGTCGAAAAGGGATTCCTGTTCCTGACCTTCGGCCTGTACGCCTACCTGCCGACCTTGCCCGACCCGTACGCCGCCAACCTGGGCATTTTGAAGCGCCAGATCCGCGGCGGCACCCGGGCGGAAGGAGCTGCATACCTCAACACCTCGCCGATAACGGCCCTGCTGGTCTGCCTGGTCCAATGGGACCCGCCGGCGGATGAATCCGGCCTGGATCAGGTGGTCGTTTCGTTCCATTTTGCACCGCTGGCCACCCAATTTGCAGGCGTAGAACTCGGAAAGGGAAGGGCAACAGCTGTGACCCCGGGTACGGCTTCCACCACAGTGACCCACCTCGATTCGGTATCCATGCTGTCCAATCTGACCCATCTGGACGCTACGGTCAGGACTACCCGGGCGGCAACTACCGGCGCGAGAGCTTCTGCGGCAGTAGCCGGCTCAAATCGCGAACCGCTGCCGGATTACGATGAAGCCTGGACCGCCGTCACCAGCCGGTTTACCACAGATATGTTCTCGCTGCTCGACGTCAGCACCAATGCCGACCTGTTCGGGATCAGTTTCGATATTTTCTCCCTGCGCAACCGGGCGACCACCGTCGGAACAACGGATGTAACCCACGGGACCACCGTAAATACGGGAAATACGGGGACGACCACCACCCAGGACAGTCAGTTCCCCATCCAGGTGGTGGGGATGGATGTAGTGAGCAAAGGCATCAACGTCAAGGCCTTTACCGTGCCGCAGATCTCCTGGGAACCGCTCATCAACCTGACCCCGCCAGCGGTTTCCGGCGATCCCCCCGCAGGGTTCAATTATTACCCCAACGACGGCGGACCGATGCGGATCATGAACACAGGTCAGGACAATGTAGCCCTGGCGCCGCTGCCGCTGACCAAATACCTGCTCGACAATTTTGAACTGGATACGCCCAATTTCCTGGCATTGTCCATTCTCACTTTGCCATTCGGATTGCGGGCGCTGGCCTTCCTGCAGAATACCTATGTCTATTCCGATAATACGGGCACCTATACGCGCAAAGGCACGGATGTGGTGCTGAATTCGGAAGCTTTCGAAGAAGAGATCCGGGGCGCCCTTCAATTGCAGGTGAACGCCGGAGAAGCCTTTATTCAGGGCGAATCGGATATGTTTGTCGGCAGCACCATTCAAGTGAACAATGTGCTGGACGCCTTCGGCGGCGAAAACGGCGACAGCACCCTCGGCCGCACTGTCACGGAAATCTTCAATAACGAGTTTATGCTGGTGCCGTTCAACCTGGTTCGACAGCGCGGGGTCCCCCTTACGCGCATCGACCTTTCCGGTTACGGCGCCAGTACCTTCAGCAACTGGCTCAATCCTACCGCAGCATTCGCGGAAACCAGCCAGGCCAAATTCGACATCCTGGTCGGACGTTGCGCCCACGAGATCATTCAGGTGGTCAGCATCATCTACCCCTGGGGCATCAAGGTGGTCCGGACGATCACCATATTCCGGGTCGGCAGCGGGTTCGTTTACCGCTTTGATTCGGGGTGGCGCGCCGAAAGCGACGGCAAATTTGACTTCCGGTATTTTGTCAACCTGACACCGACCAACAAGGTCGAGCAACCCTCGCCCTTCGAAGTGCACCCGGGGATCGTCAAGGGTTTGTTCAATGTGCAGAATATCGTGGAAACGGACGAGATCGCCATTTCATCCGGCAATATGGTGTCTGCCAAAATGGTGGATGAGAACGGGCTGTATGTGGACAACCCGGCAGCCGGCGATCTGCTCGGATTCAAACTCCAACCCGTCTATTTCGATGCCGATATCGAGATCGAAGGTGTGGTTTCCGGGTTTAAAACCAAGAAGATCCACAATGTCGACAAGAACATTGTACCCTCCAAAAAGATCATCGGATATGTGCAGGTAGCGCCGAGGGGAATCCCGATCAGCAAGGAAACCCTTCGCGACCTGGTCATCGTCCAGCTCGGCTCCATCGGCGGACCGATCGATTGTGAAGTGGTCCTGGCGAACAGCGCCCAAAAAATGCGGCTCAACCGGTTTGATTTCAACAATTCTTTCGGCGCCAACGGGTCGGATATCATCTTTTCCGTTGCCGGCCGCGGGAACGTGCTGTTGCCCAAGGACGGCTCCTGGACCATGGTCAAACACGACCGCGGTACCGGCGATGTCACCCCCGTGGATGCCAACCAAAGCGTGCCGGTCATCCGCCCGGGCAAGCTGATCAAGAATGGAAATGACGTCAAGGTGGACACCCCGATCAAGGATGTGCTGCTGCGGATCGCCAACCCGACGGAATTGCTGCGCCAGGCGGTCGATGACACGATCAACTTCGGCTTCCTGCAATCAACCGATACGCAGAAAGCGCTTTTCCTGACGCCGTCATTCGAACTCAACAAGAAAAAACTGTTCAGCAAAACCGCGCCGTTGTACGCGGATGCTTTCCGGATCGTCAATTCCAAAGGCATCTTTCCGAATATCGGCAACGGGGATACCGACCTCGGCGACGCGATCACGCTGATCAAGAACGGAACGGAATTCGCCCAGGGCCTCCTGCAGGACGCCGGTAAGGCGGTCTGGGAACTGATGGACGTCAGCGATGTGGTCAATAACGTCGCCGAACAGGGGTTCAACCTGCTGAATGAAGCTTTCGACCTGCCGGACACCGAATTCGAGCTCATCGACCTGGGCGACGGCAATTTCCGGATCTATATCGAATACGTGGGCAAGCAGAACGGCAACCCCGTCAAGGGCGACCTCAATTTCAGCATCAACTCAGCCGCCAACCAACTGGCCGACACCTGGAAGAGCAAGATGAGCAATATCGGCCTGGTGGTCGACCTGGCGGGCATCGACCGGCTGGTGACCATCCGCGGCAAGTGGGATTCCAAGAAGGGGTCGGAAGCCTCCTATCCGCAGCCCGACCTGGAATTCGCTCCGGAATTGCAACCGGTGATCGATATCCTGGAGATCCTCCAACAGCTGCAGACCGGCGACTACGCGGGCGCCATCGGCAACGGGCTGAAACTGGCCATGAGCAACAAGGCCGGCAGTTGGGAATACAAGTTCGAGGCGTCCAAGGAGATCCCCGTCCTGCGGTTCCCGGTGCCGGATGCGGTTTACAATGACCCGAATACGCCGTTCAAACTGGAGGCGGGCTTCAAGATCGGGGCCTACTTCAATGCGGCGCTCAAGGTGACCACCGACGCCAACGAATTGCTGCCCAGCGCCGGCGGGTTATTGGGTTTTTACGGCAGACTATCAGTGATGTGCGTGTCGATATCGGCCGCCACGGTTTACGCCATCGGCCAGGTCAACCTGGACATCGCCGCCGACACCAAGATCGGGCCGTCCCTGCGGATGAAATTCGGCTTTGGGGCGCAGATCGTCGTCGGCTTGCCGGTGGCGGGCAATGTGAGCGTGTTGTTCATGGTCGGCGTGGAAATCTTTGCCGCGTCGGGGATCATCGAGGTGACCGCCTTCATGCTGTTTGAAGGCCACGCCGAGATCCTGGGCGGCATCGTTTCCATCACCATCCGGATCGAAGCCAAGGGCACCGTTTCCAAGAAGGCCATCGGCGGCGGCGATTCGCGCACCGACCTCGCTTGCCAGGTGACCTTCGGGATCGACATCAGCATCTTCCTGGTCATCAACATCAGTTTCAGCACTTCCTGGCAGGAACAGCGCCAGATTGCATAACCTCAAAAACCTTTCGGGTATTAAAATTTGAATCATGAATCCGAACCAACGTTTTTCCATACTCACCTTCCCCCAGTATTTCGACGGCAACGAATTGACCCTGAACATCGTTGTGCTGCCCAGGGACCACAACCCCCTGATCGCCGCCATCGAACCGGCCCTGGCTGCCGATCCGGCTCCCGCTTTTGCGGATGCGCAGTTGTCGTTCACCGCCAGCGTATTCAACGGTTTGTCGGTCTTTCCCAACGATACGCCGCCGATCCCGGGCGTGGCGTTGACCACCAATACCCCGGCGGATGCCCGGTCGGTATTCGAGGCGTTGGCCAACCACCTGTCCATCGTCAACAATACCGGCGTTCCGAACACGAACATCAACCTGGATGCCATCCCGACGGAATACAAGCCTGAGGCGGCTCGTCCACAAGAGACAACTGTGCGGAAATACCTGCCCAAAACCTACCGGAAAGCCTTCAATTTCACGACGCCCAGGACGCGGAATGCCGTCACCGACGACAGCTATCACTGTGCGGTGAAGGACGCCGAGTACGTTCCCGGTTTCCAGCGGAGCTCGGATGTAGTGAGCTGGGGCAAGGTATTCGCCTACCTGATGCGGCAACCCCTGCTGGCAGAGCAGGCGGGCATGATCTACAAGACCACGTTGACCGTCGACCCGACCTGGTTCGACAACGGCGGGTGGTTGTACGTCGATCTGGCCGACGGGAGCGATTACAAGGCAGAGCAAAACGCCGACGCTACATTTATCAAACGATATGCGGCCCGCATTCCGGCCCTGACCATGGGCGAGTCGCGGCATGTTTTCGCGCCGCTGCTGTTTCCGGTGACCAATATCCCGGTAGGCAATTACGACCCGCTGTTCATCGAAGCGGCCCAGTTTGACGACGGTTTTGCGAAGATCGTCCACTGCCAGCAGCCGCCCAACCGGAGTTTGCTGGAAGAAGAGAACGACGGCGCGCACCCCACCAAGGACATCGGCATCCGCCTGGGTTGGGATGACGAGCAGATCCTGATCTGGTACATGCGTCAGATGATGATCGATCCGATGGTCGGGCCGACCGACCGGCTGGACGCTCCGTTGGGGGTGTTCGGGTATATCGTCGACGTTCGCCAGACCGCCGAGCCGGAAAACCCATGGGAGTCGCTCAATTATGTGGAAAGCAAGCAGGTTTTGACGCTGTCGAAAGATCCGAACAACCCCGGCGATTTCATCTCTCTGGGCGGCTTTCAGGGCGAATTGCCTTATCAGGTATACCCGATGCAGCTGGACGGCCGCAAGCACCTGAGTTACTGGCTGCCCATGTATTTCGCCAACTGGACCGGCCACAGCATGGTGCTGCCCGATCCGGACGCCCTGGCGATCTACCAGAATACCAACGTGGATGTGCTGGCCGACCCGGAAACCGATGTGGTGGATGAGAACAACAACCCCGTAGTGGACAACAACGGCCATCCGGCCCGGACCGGTACCGGCGTAAAAGCGGGCGGGGTACAAAACCAGCTCGGGCAGATCTACAACCCGGGCGCCATCAATACGGTGCTGCGATACGGCGAGAATTACGAATTCCGCGTCCGGATGCTCGACCTGAGCGGCGGCGCGCCGGCATTGGACCAAAATCCGGTGAACGAAACGCCGTCGGATACGGCCACCTGCCGGTTCAAACGCTATTTATCGCCCAACCAGCCCCGGATCCTGGAGCTGGACCCGACCGGCAACGACGACAACGCGCTGGTCAATAACGACAACCCGCAGGAGATCGGTGATCTGAACATCCGCCGGCCCAAACTCGGTTACCCGGCTGTGCTGTACACCGGCAAATACAACGATCCGGTCCAGCGGCTGATCGACCAGTCGAACCTGGGGATCAATGTAGACCCGAATGATCACCTGGTGAACGCTGAACACCGCGTAGGCCTGGGCGTCGCCGATCCGGATGTGGACCGCATTGAGATCACGGTGGAAGTGTCGGCCCTGAAACTGGACAAGCTGGCCAGCGAAAACGGCAAGGAAGATTACGTCCATTTGTACACGACGTATCGCAACTTTCCGGCCATCAACAGCGACGACGATTACGAGGCCATCCTGAACATACCGGTTGAATACAAAGACGTAAAAGTGCTGCACAGCGGCCTTGAGCTGGACCTGACCAACGATTTTGACCTGGAGGACGATATCGACAACCTGGCAAGGATCGTATTGCCGACCGCCAGGACCGTGCGGCTGACCATCCGGGCCGTCTGCGAAGAAAAGGCTGAAAATGAGAACTACTACGGCTTCATCAAGCCGGGCAACAAGCTGCTGGACAATCGCTACGGCGAGACTTTCCAGATGACCGCTTACAAGCCGTCGGACGACGAGACCGGACTGATCGTTCAGACGGCGGGCGTGCCGATGGTACAGGGCATTTACATGCAACCCGATGTTGTGGGCTCATTTGACGGCCGCCTGACGACCTTCCTGCTGGGCAAACAAACCGTGAGCCACCTGTCCAACATCAAACAACTGGCGGACAAGCTCAACATCGACTCCACCGGACTGACCCTGAACGCACCGAAAGGACAACGCGTGGTGTTCGGTTGCTCCAGCCGGATCCGGCATACGCTGGCGCCCGACCATACCTCCCTGACGTTCGCTTCCAAAGGAGACCTGGCCAACCACTGGTTGTGCTGCATCAGCCTTGAACTGGACCGCGACTGGATGTGGGATGCCCTGGAAACGAGGAGCCTGGTGATCCGGCGGACCAAGAAATATACCCACAGCGAGGACGCCGAGTCGACGGATATCCTGGTGGGCGATATAGAGATGATCCGAACGGCCTCCTTCGAATCGCTGCACAACCCGCAGCGCAATTCCACCCGGCTGATCTTCATCGACGTGGTGGAGCCCAAAAAACCGAAACCGTCCAATGCCTCGGAGCCCGATTTTCCGGATACCATCGACCTGGAATATACGGTGGAGGCGCAATTCAGGGCCGACCATGGCGCCCAGAAGGATGATCCGGGGCAATTCACTCTGAGCCTGCCGATCACCGTCATTCCGGCACAGATCCCGAAGATCGCCTCGGCGGGATTCGCCCAGTCTCCCTACGTGCGCAACGAGAAATATTCGGCGTCGGAACCCCGGAAAAGATACCTCTGGATCGAATTCGAGGAGCCGGTCAAGGACCCTCAGGACACGTATTTCTGCCGGGTGCTGGCCAATGCGCCCGACCAACTGATCAGCAACAACGATCCCTCTTTGCTCGCGGCGCCCGAAGAGCCCGCCTTGCCGATCGATCCCGAACCCATCCGGATCGTACAACAGGGGGCCACCAACGACCTGGCGGGGTTGAATGCCATGCAACCGATGGAAAAGAGCACGACCAGCGACCGGCATTTCCTGTTGCCGCTGCCTCCGGGACTGCACGCCGATTCGGATGAGATGTTCGGCTTTTTTACCTATGAGTTCCGGGTGGGGCATTACAAGCGGGAGGATACCGGCGAGATGGTCTGGACCACGGCCCAGGGGCGCTACGGCCGCCCGTTGCGGCAGGTGGGCATACAGCATTCCGCGCCGACGCTAACGTGCATGCCCAACCGGGACGAAGAAAAACTGTGGGTGACCGCGCCGTACGCCGTAGCCGTGCACAACGGCCGGAATGTGACCGCCAAACCGCCGCGGACCCAGCTCTGGGCGCTGTTGTATGCGCAGGTCAAACAGGCCGATAACCGGGATTACCGCAATATCCTGCTGGACGACAAGCGGCTGGATTACCGCATTCAGGTGGAGCCGGACAAGAACGTCAATATCTACGACAAATACACGGACAAGGAGTTGAAGGTGCTCAACAACTTCACTATCGGCAATTTCAATGACAGCGTCAATTACGCCAATTACAAGAACGTGATCAAGCTGGCCGATTTTTCAAAGAAGAACAAGGATTCCACCAGGTACGGCACTACGGTCTGGACGAACAACGAGATCGCCCAATTGCTGGCCTTGTACGGCTTGCCCGCTGATATGCCGCTGAGCGTGCTGGTGGTGGAGATCCTGCCGCAGATCACCAATGTGTACGACCATATTTCCGAGCTGGACAAACCGTTGAAGGCCAGGGCTGCCGTAAATTACCTGGCGGAGGACAAAAAGGCGAGTTTTCAGACCTATATCAAAAAGGCCGGTTCGCTCAAGGAGCAGACGGCTTCCGCGCCTGTGCCCGGCCCGTTGAGCGACGAATTGGGCCATCACCGGATCCTGCGGACGTCGCCGTTGACGGAGGTGCCGGAGGTTTGTTGTACGGAGTGTTGAATTAGTTGTCAGTGGTGTGGAATATCATTAAGCTGTACCATGGCATGTATCAAAGAATTATGTTAGCCTTTAACTGGCAAAACCCTGGTATGTTTGGGCTTATAACAGGTTGAGATCAAAAATTTATTTAGTATTTAGTTGTTGGAATGGCCTAAGCTGGTGGCTTAGGCCATTATTTTTACCACATAAGAAACATATGGACACATTAGAAGATCCAGTGCAATTGCGCAAAAGCGCAATTGCACTGAAAACTTATGTGAACTAATATGTCTGTTGGGGTAAAAAAATGGTTCATTGTGATACTTTGATTTGTAGGACTTAATGATATTCCACATTTTAAATCCAGGAATTTAAAACCCTCTCCAAATGCGCATTGCAATATTGACCCTGATCGCTTTTTGCTGGATACCAGATTTTCTAACCGCTCAACCCCCGGCGATTCAATTTGGCCTTTCGGTCATGACCGGGTATTCCACGGTGGATTACCACAATAAAAATCGCCCGGAAGTGGAGGAAGCGATAAACCGGACCAAAACCTGGCGATACGCTCCCGGCATCACCTTTTGCGCCCGCAGGGATTTCGGTAGCCTGATCGGACTGGAGGTCGGCGGCGGGGTGTCCCTGACCGGCGACCGGGTTAAAAAATTTGTGCTTACCAATGCCACTCCGGAAAAGCCGGAACCGGTGCGGGTCGGGGAAGCCTGGGGGCAAAACCACTACCTCGACCTGATCATTCCCGTTTCGGTGAGGATCCGGCCTGTTGAACGGTTTTATATCAAGGCGGGTTTTTCGCCGGCATTCAGCGTAATGCGTTGGAAGACCATCCGGATTGACTATGATTCCGGTGAAAAATTCAGGGATGCGGAAAAACTGAAGGACGGTACCGGCTTGAATTTCCATCCATTCAATCTGAGGGCCGACTTGGGTTGCGGGTACTATGTATCGGCTTCCTCCGGGATTTATATCGAACCTTTATTCAGCTTCACCCTTTTTCCGGTTTATGAGGACGATGGGATGGGGCAAGGGCAGGTATTGCTCGGCGGGGTGAATGTGGGTATGGATTTTTGAACCCTGATCGGGATTATTCAGCGGGAGGATGCTCTTTTACCAACAAAAGAACTTTACGTAAACACCTAATATAGGTAAAGTTCACCCATTTTTAGGAATTTTGGGAACCCTTTCCGAAATTTGTAGTTGATGTTTGTAATTGTTTATTTTGGTTGATTTTGGTTGATTGTGGTTACAACGGACAACAACAACAATAACAAACAATTATAAACCCGCCTTTGCCATGGCTTTTGCGGGCGGAACAAACAACAATAACCTGATAATGGGCAAATTCTTCACCGCGCTTCAACCCGCTCACCGGGAATTCATCAATAAGCAACACCTGTTCTTTGTGTCTACCGCGCCGTTGAGCGGCGACGACCGGATCAATCTCTCACCCAAAGGCCTGGATAGTTTCCGCATTCTGCCGGACGACAGGGTAGGGTATATGGACCTGATCGGGAGCGGCAATGAGACCTCTGCGCATACTCTCGAAAACGGGCGCATCACCTTCATGTTCTGCGCGCTTGAAGGCTCCCCGCTCATCCTGCGGTTGTACGGCAAAGGCCGCGCCGTGGTACCCGGCACAGGCGAATGGGAACAGTTTGCTCCGCATTTTAACATCTATCCCAGCACCCGCCAGCTCATCATCGCGGATATCAATCTGGTGCAGACCTCCTGCGGCTTCGGTATTCCCTTGTTCGAATACACTGGCGAACGCGATATCCACTTCAACTGGGCGGAAAAGAAAGGAGAAGAAGGCTTGAAGGACTATATCCGCGAAAAGAATGCCGTCAGTATGGACGGGCTGGTCACCGACCTGGGAGCCGATCTGCCTGGATAAAGAGCTTCTTTTTTTTCTGGTATTAACATGAGCCGGTCTGAATTTTTCCCGGCAAAATAATTTAATCGAGGGATAGGTAGTAAGCTTGAGAGCCGTTGTCAACGTTTAGGCTGCCAAAGACTGGCAGGTTCGATATCCACAACACAAGTATTCTCTATATATAAACCGCAAAAGTCACAAAAGAAAACAAAAGCCATTGATCCTGAATCCCAGCAGGATTCAGGATCAATTTAAGCTTTGTGCCCTTTTGTTTCTTTTGCGGTTCATAATTATTCAATGGCAACCGGAGTGTTTGTTTTTCAGCTGTATTCCTGAAATCCTTTTGGGAAAGGCAAGCAAAAAATGACCCAATTCCTACCTTTTTAATGGCTCTTTGTATACTGACCTGGATAAGAGCTCATCCATATTTTTGTCGTTTGCCCCATTCTGCTACCGGAATTTGATCCCTGGGGGATCTTTTACCTCAAATTCGGGTGGATCGTATTTTTACCGCTTTATTTTACTCAGATGAAATTTTCTTGCAAATAATCATCCAAAATGAAGAACACCTGCCAATAGCTGCAAATGGGTTCGCCACATTGCGTACCTACGGCACGCTGAACGTCGTTTTTCCCATTCGGCTACCGGGATTTGATCCCTACGGGATCTTTTACTCCTAACGCGGTGTAAAAATAGCGGACCATCAAAAAACAGAAAGAATCCGTACATTAGTCGCCGAAACATTAACAAACCAACTTTAACTTGCCATGCAACTCCCAACCCGGACCAGTTTGCCGATCCTGGCGCTGCTGCTTTGTTTCCATTTCCTTTCCGCGCAAAAAGCGGGTACGTTGAGCGTCGTACCTGGATTTTTCAAAACGGCGCCTGACGCTAATATTGTCACGCCGACCGGCGTCGCCATTGACCAGGCCGGAAACATCTACATTACCAACGCCGGGCCGCATAAACTCCTGGAATTCGACCGGGACGGGAACTACCTGCGCTCCTTGCTCGACGGGGTGCTGGTCAAACCCCACGGCGTCCGGGTAGACCGGGAAGGCTTCATCTGGGTAACCGACCTGGAATTGCACGTGGTGCTCAAAGTGGCGCCTTCCGGACAGATCGCCATGGTGCTCGGCCAACTGGCCACTTCCGGCGAGCTGGATCCGAACCGGAAAACGGTCATGTTCTTCAAACCGGCCGATATGGTCTTTGACAACGACGGCAATATCTATGTGGCGGACGGCTACGGGAATTCCCGGGTGGTCAAGCTGGACAAGAACGGGAATTACCTCAAAGCCTGGGGACAAAAAGGGCCCGAACCCGGTAATTTTGACAACCCGCACAACGTCATCATCGACAAGAATAACCGCCTTTACGTCGCCGATCGAAACAACAAACGCATTCAGCTCTTCGACCTGGACGGCAAACTGCTCGAAACCTGGACGCACCTCGGCATACCCTGGGGGCTGGCGTACGGCGCCGATGGACTCATCTATATGTCGGACGGCAACAACGAAAAGATCTTGGTGCTCGATACTGCGGGCAAGATCCTGAGCGAGTATGAGAACCCCGGGCAAATATCGGGCGCGTTACGGGCAGTGCATGGCATTGCAACCGACTCCGCGGGCAATATTTATGTGACGGAGGTGATGAACTGGCGGGTGGAGAAGTTTGTGCGGAGATAGGTTTATGGTGGTTTATTTTTGTTTATCATTGTTATCAGGCTCCAACCCTTTGGCGGAAAGCAACGTCTTGTCTAAAAAACGATGTCCATGTTGTCCAAGAAAATGGTTTTACCCGGGTTGGCCCTGTCTGGTCTGCTTTTCATTGTAGGCGGATGTCAGAAGGATGCCTTGTCCAATTCGCCGAAAAGAAACGAGAACGCCTGTACCCTGTCCGGAAAACTGGACGGCGCGGATTGGTGCGGCGAGCTGGAAGAAGCTTACCTCAACGAGGACGGTGACCTTGTGTTGAATGCCAGCAATCCGGGAAACAAACCGGGTGTGGATGTGGATCAGGTGACCTTGTACCTGCCGGAATTCAACGGGGCGGGCACTTATGATTTGCCGGCTGAAGGCGCCGTTTACCGCGAATGGTGCTGTTTCGATATGTTGGTCACCTGCATTTACTCGGAAGAAACTACGGGCTTGGACCGGGCTGTCGTGGACAGTTACGACCCGGCGACCGGCGCCATCCAGGGGACGTTTTATTTCCAGGTGGAGAAGGGGAGCAAGGCCGTATCGTTTACTGAGGGGCGGTTTGATGGGGTGGTCCGGGAGTAAGTATACGCGTCGGACACCTTCGAGGTAACAATTTGCTCTTTGCCAAAACCGAAGGTTTTAGTTTGTTTTTTAACCACAGTAGAAGCATAAGGATACATTAAAGACTTATGTGTACTGCTGTGCCTAATGTGGTTAATAAATGAACAGTGGTTTCAAAAAAACGATTGTTCACTCAAAATGCTTCACCACCCGCATTGTATACGTGTCGGACACCTCCGAGGTATCAGACACGTAAGTCCCACATTAATGCTTCACCACCCGCATGGTGCCCACCTGATCCTTGATCCGGACGGAAAGGACAAAAACGCCCGGGATCAGATCCGATAGATCCAGCTCCGCTGTTTGTGCGTTCGGTTGCAGGTTTCTGACCGGTTGCCCCGCCAGGTTATACAGGATGACCTGCCGGATCTCCTCATCCGCAGAAAGCCGGAGGCGGTCGGTTGCCGGGTTGGGATAGACCTCGACATTCAACGACCGGAGTTCCCGTACAGACGTGATGCCGCCGAATTTCACATCATCCCAGTAGTAGGTCTTTTCGCCTGCCATGGCGCCCGTCGTGCCGAAATTGAAAAAGATCGACAGCTTATCGTACGTGTAGGCGAAATTGATGGCAGCGGTACCGCTGGCTTCCATGCTGAAATCAAATTCCAGCGTTTCCCAGTCGCCCGCAACGGTGGTCATGGCTTCCGTTTCAACACTATGCGCAGCATCATTCCGGTCTTCGGCTTTGAGGCGGATCGGAATACCGGCATCCGGCGACCAGACCCTGACCGTCATCCTGGTATCGGACTCCGCAAAGGGGATCGCGGATGCAAAACCGGCCGGGGTGCCGATGGTGGTACCTGCCCAGAGTTCCGCCGCAGCGGTTTTGATGGTTTTGGCTACCGTATTGGCCGCATTGGTGGGATCCGCCTCTACCGTTGAAGCGTTGCCGCCGAAGTCGGTAAGGGTATAATTGACGCCGGCATCCTCGAAGGTGACGGGCAGGTTGATTTGGGCAAGCCCGCCCGCATCGGCCAGGCGGATGTCGTCAAAATAGAACGTGAAATTATCGCTGCCGTCGCCGACGGTGCCCAATTCATAGATCACGGTGATGCCGGTATAATTGTCGGGCGTGAAGCCGGTAAAGTCAAACGCAAGGTCCTCCCACTGGTTGGCGACCGTAGTGGGTACGGCAACTTCATGCGGCGCCGGTCCTTCCAGTTTGAAAAGGACGGAAGCGCCGACGCGGTTGGCCCAGACTTTCATTTTGACGGATGATTTGCCGTCCCAAATGACCGGTGCGCCCAGGGCGAGCGTACTGCCGCCATATACCTCGCCGGCATTTTTGACCATTTTGCCGACCTTGGCGCTGGTGTTGATGCCCGACATATCCGGGTTGTCGATGACGGTGGCCGCGCCGCCCGCAAAATCGCTGAAGCTGTAGGTCAGGGTTTCGGATTCAAAGTCGACCGGGATTTTTACCACCTCCGCACCGGAGTTGGTCAGTTCGATATCATCAAAATAGAACGTGAAGTTGTCACTGCCGTCACCGACCGTACCCAGGTCGTAGATCAGGGTGATCCCAGTATAGGTATTGCCGGTAAAGGCCGAGAAATTGAAGGTCAGCTCTTCCCATTGGTTGGCCACGGTCGTGCTGACGGAGATCTCGGTCGTTGCAGGTCCTTCGAGTTTGAAGAGGACCGGCGCGCCGGCGCGATAAGCCCAGATCTTCATCTTGATGGCATTGTTGTCGCCCCACACGATCGGCGCCCCCAAAGGCAGGGTAGTGCCGCCGTAGACCTCACCGGCGGATTTGACCATTTTGCCGACCTTGGCGCTGGTATTGATGCCCGACATGTCGGGGTTGTCGATGACCGAGCCCGCACCGCCGGCGAAATCGCTGAAGGTGTACATGACGGTGGTGGATTCAAAGTCGATGGGGAGCTGGATGCCGCCGGTGATGGTCGTCAGCTCGATGTCGTCAAAATAGAAAGTGAAGTTGTCACTGCCGTCGCCGACGGTACCCAGGTCATAGATCAGGGTGATGCCGGTGTAATCAGCGGCGGTAAAACCGGCGAAATTGAAGGTCAGCTCTTCCCATTGGTTGGCGACCGTGGTGGGCATGGCTACCTCGTGCGGGACGCTGCCTTCCAGTTTGAACAGGACGGAACCGCCGACGCGGTTGGCCCAGACCTTCATTTTAACGGCGTTGTTGCTGTCCCATACAATCGGTCCGCCCAGGGCCAGCGTACTGCCGCCGTAGACTTCGCCTGCGAATTTGATCATTTTGCCGACCTTGGCGCTGGTGTTGATACCCGACATGTCCGGATTGTCGATGACCGAGCCTGCGCCGCCGCCAAAATCACTGAAGGTATAGGTGACGGTTGTCGATTCAAAATCGATCGGCAGGTTGACCTGCGAAAACGAAAAAGATGCGATCAGCATCGTTGCAAGGAGTGTAAAATATCTCATCATGCGTTGTTTTATAGTTTTTAATAAAAATGAATAAGCAGTGAAGAATCCAGTTTTTGAATTGGCGGCCGGTGTTTTGCAATTTTAAAATTTGAGGTTTTCGTGCATATCCCAAAGGCCCCAATAGGCGCCTACATCTCCCTCGGCGCCGACCTTCCAGGCCTCATCGAACGAGCTAAAATAAAAGCAATCGATGCCGGCTTCCCGGGTCCACAGTTGAGCGTTGATAAAGTACTTCACGGCATTCTCCGCAGAAGGCACGGCGCCCTGAAGGCTTTGTCCGCGGCTGGGCCAACCGGTTTCCGTGATGATCACCTGTTTGCCGTTGCCGGCCTGAGCCGCCTGCTGGTACATCTGCTTCATATAGACCAGTGAATAGTCGATGGCGCAGCCCTCCCAGAACGGATAGCAGTTGGCCAGAATGACGTCGCAGGCTTCGGTGATTTTCGGCCGGTGGGAAAATTCATAATAGGCATCCACATAGCCTACCGGGATGCCCGGCAGAGCCGACTTGACCCGGTGCAGGTAGCCCAGCAGTTCGTCCTCCGTCAGGTCCTTCCGGTACATGACCTCATTGCCTACGGCCGCAATGTCAACCTGGCCGTTTTGAGCCAGCGATATCAGTCCGGCGATTTCCTGTTCATTCAGGTCTTTATCCTTGCCCAGCCAGGCGCCGACCAATGTTTTCAGTCCGAATTCACGGGCTGCCTGCGGGACCAGTTCATTGCCTTCAATGCAGGAAAAGGACCTGATCCATTTGGCATAAGGCGCAATAACCCCCATCCGCCGTCTCACCTGTTCAACAGTTAAAATGTCACCTGGTTTCTGGCCTTCTTCGTAGGCGCTGTAGCATAAGCCGTGCATGCCCTCCTCCAAGGTTTGCCGGAAGAGGTCCTGTAGTTGCGCGGGCGACTGTGCTGAATAGTCCACTCCCGATAGCGCCAAATTTTTTCCTGGTCTGTAGGACATTGCTTTTTGTTTTAAAGATTGAACCGAATGGGCGGCAACTTCGCATTGCAGCCTGATTGCAGGTGGAGTGAATGTTATGAACCGTACTTGGCTTTTTCATTTTTATCCCATAGTCCCCATTGCGTACCCACGATCCCTTCCTGGTAGATTTTCCAGGATTCATCGAAAGAGGAGAAATAGAACAATTCGACGTTTTCCTTACCGGCCCATTGCTGGGCATTGATAAAATACTTCATGGCATTTTCAGGGGAGGGGAGGGCTTCCAGGACCGCTTGCCCCTTGCTGGGCCACCCGGTCTCGGTGATGATGACCTGCTTGCTTTTGGCCGCTTGCCGGGTCAATTCGTACATATGTTGCAGATACAGCAGGGCGTGGTCATTGTCCGCTCCTTCCCAGAAGGGGTAACAGTTGATCAGCACCACATCGCAGGCGTCTGCCAGGGCGGGTTGTTCGAGGAAATGATAATAAGCGTCCACATACCCCACAGGAACGGTGGCGGGGAGCAATTCCTTGACCTGCCGGATGTACGCGGTCAATTCCGGCACGGAGAGCTCATTGCGCAGCAATACTTCATTGCCCACCGCGGCAATATCCACCAGGCCCGCTTCGGCTAGGTTCACCAGCGACCTGATCTCCTTTTCGTTTCGTTCCCTGTCGTTGCTGATCCAGGCGCCCACCATCGTTTTCAGGCCTTTGTCGTGGGCGATGCGGGGAATCAATTCGTTGCCTTCGGTACAGGAGAACGACCGGATCCAACGGGTGTAGGGCATGATGATCTCCATCCGGCGGCGGATCTGGGATTCGGATAGAATATCGCCGGTTTCCTGCCCTTCCACATACGGACTGAAACACAAGCCGTGGAGGCCGTTGCGGAGGGTTGAGGTAAACAGGTTACTGATCTCGGCGGTGGTTTTGCCGGTGAAATCCAACCCGGCGCTCACCTTCAGGTCGAGTCCTTTGGTTTTCAGCAAAAGCAATTTGCCCGGCAGGTAGGCGGATGAGCTTTTCCCGGCTGCCTTTTTCCGGTCGATGGCGTTGCGGATCTCATGAGCCCTTTCTTCGGTGAGGTCGTAATTGCGCATCACCCACAAAGAGATGGCCGTGCCTACAATGGGAACGCCCGAATAAAAAAGCCTGAGGCCCATGATCGCACCTTCCGGCTGGGCGGCAACATCCGGGCTGAAGCCGACCAATGTCATGATAGCGCCGCTCAGCAACCCGGCAATGGCGAATCCGAACTTGACCATCCACCAATAGATGGCGCCGAAGATGCCTTCCCGCCGTTTGCCGGTATTCAGTTCGTCCAGATCGCATACATCTGCGGTCATGGACATCATCAGGGTGAATAAGCTGCCGATGCCGAAGGAAAAGAACGGGAGGGCAAAAATGAACATGTACGGCTTGCCCGGAACAAACAGGAACCAGAGCAGGATATATCCGAAAATGGAAACGCCCTGCGAGAGCATGAAGGCGTTTTTCTTGCCCATTTTTTTGGACATCCAGGCCACCGTAGGTATGACGGCAAAGGTGGTGACCAATGCGCCCAGGCTTCCGAAAAGCGTAGGCCATACACCGGCTGCCCCCGCATCACCCTTGAACAGGTAGTAGACGATGATAAAGAATGAGAAAGCTGCAACCGTATTGAAAGCATTGAAGATCAGGAAAGTGGAAATGCACAGTTTTCTGAACGGAACGGAACTGAAGGCTTCCTTGAATCCGTTCAGGATCTCTTTGAGGCTGCCGCCGATATTCCTCAGGCTCAAAGGAATGAGGCTGGTGTCGTCCTTGGAGGATTTGCTTTTGATGAAAATGGCCGGCACCATGGCCAGCAGCATGCAGGACAAGCCGACCCAAACCGCCAGTGACCTGGTCGCCGAATCGGCGTTTTCGAACCAGCTCGGGTCGTACATGACCACCCAAAACCAGGGCGCGATGACCCAGGCCCACTGCCCGATCCATTGCGCCACGGCCATGATGCTGGTCCGTTCGTGAAAATCATCGCTCATCTCGTAGCCCATCGCCACATACGGCACGCTGAAGATGGTCAGCCCCAGGTAGAATGCGAACGACCAGAGCAAAAAATAGATGAAGTTGTAATTCACACCGCTTTCCCGGTACAGCTGCCACATCACCACAAATGAAATGCCCATGATGATGGAGCCGATGAAAACGTATTGCCGCCGCCTTCCCCATACGGAGCGGGTATTGTCGGAGATGAAACCCATGATGGGGTCGGTAACGGAATCAAAAACCCGGGGCAGGAAAAACAGGACGCCCCACATCCAGCCCGGAAAACCCAGGTCCTGTACCAGGACAACCATGAAAATCCCGAGGGCGGCAGGGAACATCTGATTGGCCAGCATGCCCAATCCAAAGGCGACCTTTTGCCCGAAAGGAACCTTGTGGGCGGCAGTTGCAGCGTTACTCATTGTTGGTGATTCGTTGATTGATCAATATGGTTTGAAGTGCCTTCCCGCTGATGCTCAGCCGGGATGTCTTTTCTCCGAGTGAAAGGGAGAATCGTTTTTGCTTTTCTCCGGGATTGAAGACCACCACCGCTATGGAGCCGTCCGGGTTCCGGGCGGCAGTGACCAGCAGTTGGTCATCGCCGTTTTCAAAACCGATCCGCACAGCGCCGGGACGGATGAACCTGCTGAAATGGGACAGGATGTAATAAAGCGGCGTGAAATAGACCTCGTCCTGGTCGGGGTCGACGATGACGGGGGCGACGCACCAGTTTTTGAACCAGTTCGGGCCGCCTTGTTTGTCCAGCACCATATTCCAGTCGATCCAGCCGTCCACCCGGTTGTTGAGGCAGCCGATGATGTCGGCGGCATAGCGGTTGACCGGCGCGTATTTCGGGTGCAGGTGCTTTTCTGCTTCCGGCGCCCAGTCCCAGCCCCAATCGGTCGCTTCTTCGCTCCAGTACCATCGGTCGTCCTGCCATTTGGGCACTTCGGCATCCACGCAGGCCTCCGTCTGGATGAGGTGTTTGCCGGGGGCTTTTTCGTGCGCATACCGGAGGGCTTCCGGAAAGACCTCGTAGGTGCTGGCATACCAATGGACGGCCACGCCGTCGTAATATCTTGAAGCGGCTTCATCGCGGTACATCACATCCACCCATTCCTGCAGGTGCTCCCGGTTTTGGTCGTAGCCCAGGATCTTCACCTCGCCCTTGCCGTCGGCTTCCAGCTTCGGCCCCAGGTGGTTTTGCACGAACAGGGTCATTTCTTCCGGGGTGAAGTGCATGCTCTCCCAGTTGTTGCCGTTGCCCAGGGGTTCGTTCTCCACGGTGAGGCCCCATATCTCAATCCCTTCCGCTTGATAGGCATCCATATATCTGGAAAAATACAAGGCCCAGGTATCGTAATATTCGGGCAACAGTTTACCGCCTATCCAGCTGTTGTTGTCCTTCATCCAGGGGGGCGCCGTCCACGGGGAAGAAATGATCCTGAAACCTTCCTTTGAAACGGCCATGGCGTCCTTTATCATGGGCACGATATCGTCCATATCCTCCGCGATGGAGAAGTATTCCAATGTTTTATCGCCTTCGACCGGGGCGTATGCGTAATGACCCGATGAAAAATCGCAGGAATTGATATGGGTGCGGGTCAGGGAATAGCGGGCGCCGGTTTCGCCGAAATAGGCTTCCAGGATCTTGTCGCGGTTTTCCTTTCCCATGCGGTTGAGCAGGGAGGCCGAAGCCTCCGTGAAGGACCCGCCGAAACCCGTTATGGTCTGGAACGTTTCCTGGGGCAGCAGTACGATGGATGCTGTTTCACCGTCCTCATCGGGGAATTCCGTCAGCAGCCGGAGCTTGTTGCCGCTTTCGGAGGTTTCGAAGACCTCCGCGGCCAACTGGTTTTCTGTTCTGTTGCAGGCACTGAGCATGACAATCAATGACAATAAGTGAAGGTGTTTTGGAAACAGCATATTCCGTTTTTCTGATTCTGCTTAATCTTTCGGGACCGCCTCCGGCCTGAGCGGCGGCAACAAGACCTCTTCGAGCAGTGATTTTTCGCTGCCGCCGTATGTTTTGCCGATGGGATGCCCACCCCGGCCCAGGCCCTCAAAAACCCCCTTGTCCACCAGATCCCACAAGACATATTTGGCCTGGCCCTGGAGTGTGAACAAGCCGAAATGGTTTTCGGAACCGCCGGGATTGGCAGCGTCTTTCCAAATCTCATCGAAGGCTTCGAAATAAAAGCAGGCAATCCCCTCCCGGTTGGTCCAGTCCCGGATCAAGCGGTAATAAACGGCCTCCTTGTATTCATCGGTGGCTTTGGAGCCGTCCGCCCCATAATGCTCGTTGGATGCGCTGGCCCAGCCGGTTTCGCCGATATGGACCGGTTTTTCGATCCCCAACCCTTTCATGTACCGAATGACGTTTTGGTATTGCGCAACAGCGTAATCCCTGGCGCGGGTCATGGCTGCGGTTATTTTTGCGGTATCGGACAAGGTCGCTTCACCCGGGAGATTGCCCCAGAATTCGGGGTTGTAATGGGTGTCGTGCATGGGGTAGGTATGCATGGAGACATAGTCGACCGCCCTGAGCAGTTTTGTCAGGTCCGGAACGTGGTATTCATCGCCGCCCCCGCCCCAGGAGGCGAAATTATCGGAGCTCGTGATCCACAGGTCTTTGGGGAGTTGCCCTGTTTTTTTCAACGCCTGCAGTTGATCCACATATTTGAGGATAACCCCGGGCTGGACAAAATAGGCGGCGGCCCATTTGACCATCGCCTCATTCCCGACGGCTATGACCTTAACAATATCCGGGTATGCATTGGCCATGTTTATTGCCCGTCCAATCTCGGCGGCGTTGGCCTCCGCGCTCTCCCGCTCGTGGTCGGGGTGGGCTGTCCAGGCGTTTGCACAATCGATCCAGGCGCCCAGCATAACGTACATTTCGAACCCGGGGTCCTCCTGCTTTAATGCCCGGATGGCCTTCAGCACGTTGGCGGCGTGCGGCAATTTGGTGTTGTAGGTCCGGAGCACCCTGACGTTCATAGCGGCCAGGATCTTCATGTCCTCTTTCAATTCGGAAACGGTCGGTTGCATTTCGCGACTTTTGCCGCGGTAGCCGCCGTAAGAAATGGCCAGATAGCCGGGTTTTCCCAATAGGTCTTTGGCTGTCACTTCCTTTGCTGTTTGTGTTTGCGGCCGGTCATGGCCGGTTTGTCCCGGGTTGCAGGAAAAGCCGAGGATAAAAGCCGTCATGGCCGCCAGTGTTATCAATCCGTTTTTTTTCATGTCACCGCAATGATGATTCCGCGATCCGGACCTGAATTTGTTCGACCTCGCCGGTCCGCCCGAAGACTTGCCGGCTGGTCGCAGGGTCCAGTTCCAGGTCATTGGAAAAGGTGAATGAATGGTCCCTGTAGAGGACTCTCAGCCCGTTTTCCGGGGCCAGGCTGTAAACGACCGGCACCTGGCAGCAGGTAAAGCAGAGCGATCCTTGTTCGAGCGGCAGCCGGCGGTGTCCGGAACGGATATCCACATAATCGAACACAGCGGCCTCCGCCAGGAACTCGCTTTTTCGCAGCAGGCGGGGATTGAACCGCAACCGGCCGTTTTTGACGGATACCCCCAATTCGCCGAACCGGCTGATGATATCCTCCTTCACCTGCCCGGTCATGCCGGGTTGTTGGGCGCCTTTTCCGGCGGGCGTGTGGGAATAGGGATCGGTCGGGAAAGCCCCGTAAAGGGACGGCGATTTGTGTACGCCGATGCCTTCGCTGATCTCGTAATAATGTTCCAGCAGCCGGCCGATGACTTCTTCGCCTGCCCCTTCCCCGACGGCTTTGATGCAACATTCCTGGACGGCCAGCAGGAGTTTTGACACCATGTGCCAATAGATGGATCCCAGGCCTTCGTAACCGAAAAAAGTACCGGACCTTCCGGTGAATGCCCTGTGGTTGAACAGGGCTTCAAAGATCTGCAGCACCCGTTCCTCATCCGCTTCGGCGAGGGCGGCGTATTTCGTGCCGGAGAGCGCCTTCAACGCTGTTTGCAGGTCGGCAGCATTGTGGAAATTGCCGTTGAAGTGGCAGACGCCGTTGATGTCCTTTTCTACGATGCCCGCGTGCCCGTCCTTCACCAGTTCCGTCAGCAATCGCGATTGGGCAACGGCGGTCGGAGGCAGGTTGTTTTTCGCCATGAACCGGGGCAGTTCCTTATCGGGATAAAGCAGGTAGCTGTACTGGTCTTCCCGGAAGAGCCGGCTGCTTTTCAAACCGTCCAGGACGGCCAGCGCTTCCCCGGGCGACAAATACCCGGAGCTCAAAACGGCTACCTGTCCCTCCAGCATTTCGCTCAGCTGTGAAATGGAAATTTCACCCGGGTGATCCGACGCCATCAGGTTGTAGGCGTGGTAGAGGTTGTCCGGTCTGCGGTTAGCCCGTATGGTATGCTCCAGGTATTGCAGGCACAGATCAGCAAACCGCCCGAGGTCGGTGAGGGAAACGGTTTCCTTTTTGCCCTGAAAGGCTTGTGTGTAAACGGTTTCGCGATACCGGCTGCCTGCCTGCCCCAGCCCGTCCAGGATCAGCTTGCGGTCCCGGTCATTGATGGTTCCGGACAGCAGACCCCGACGGCTTTCCAGGGTTTGAACGACGGCCTTGTAAAAAACGGCCAGCTCGCTGGAAACAGGTACCTGCCGCGGGTCGGAAGCCGACAGCAGGTTTTTGAAAAAATGCAGGAACCGCCTTAAATAGCAGAGCGTTACCACGGAGACGCCGTTGCCGACCAGGGCATTATTGGCGTCGTTCCATTCCGGGCGCTGGGTGTTCATCCAGATCCCGCCTTCGGGGATGAAGTTGGACAACTTGGCCAATACCGTCGCCAATATTTTTTCGATAAAATTGACCTTGTAAATCGCCTGGCCGGCGGTCTTCAGCAATGCCGCATCCGCTCCTGTCTGCTCCCGTTCCGCGCGGATCCGGCGGTCGAGTTCGTGATCAAATACGATGGTGTCCCTGGGGTTGCTGAGGATATCCTCGTAGGGCTTGATTTTGTAAGGCACGTTGGCGTACACGAACCATTCCGCATCAAAGCAGCTTTCCAGTTTTCCGGGGGCATGGTTTTCCATGAACTCCAGGAATTTCAGGAGGTAGATGATCTGGTGGTCGCCCCAGTATCCGATATAGGACCAGGGGTTATCCGGCTCAATGGTTTCCCAGTCGAACCCGTCCTTGGTGATCCGGTAGGGGTTGTATCCGTCGAAAGTGGTCGCATTCAGGAATTTATGGATCATGCTTTCGATGAAATCGGGGTAGGCGAGGGCGAGGGCTTCCCAGTTTTGGAAGATATCCCGCCAATTGCCTTCGTAATCGAGGACCTTTGAGCCGTCGGTTTCGTTGCGGGTGTTGATGGAGAACCGGTTCCAGGGGCGGCTGGGGTCGCCGTGCCGCCTGCTGAATTTCAAGGGCAGGTATTCCGAACACAGCCGGATGAAATCAGCGTCTGCGCTTTGGCGCGCCGATTCTTTCAGGTCGGATAATGAGAACACTTCGGGCAGCCGGTTGATGACCGGTTTTGCCTGTTCATAAACGGCTTTGTTCGCTTTCGACAGGTAACCTGCAAAATCCGGCTTTTCGATCTGATAATCCCGGTCGAAAATGCCGCCCCGCATGATATTGAACAGGGTATTGGAGAAATGGCGGGTATCCTTGCGGTGATCCGAGGTAAGCTGCAGCGCGTCGGCGGCGGCGTTGAGTTCGACCAGGCGCCGGGCGCCCGCTTCTACGTCCTGCTCCACCAGATCGGCCGCCGCTTTGCCGCTCTTGATTATTGCCGCGAGCTTGGCCACCGCCGCGTGGTTTTGGTTCACATTGGCAATGATCCTCCATTCCTTCGCGGCGCCGGGCGCCAGCGTTATCTCCGCCACGGCGAAATAGGCCCCTTTTTCGGCCTTGACATCCTCTTCCTGCATCACCGGATCTCCGGACCGGAAGGACCGGAGTTGCAGCGACGAGAGGAGGTAGGTCGGGTTTTCCAGTCCGACCGACCAGACCGTGTTGGCTTTCAACGCTTCACTGGGTTCCGCTTTGTCTACGATATTGGCGCTGAGGGCATAAATCCCCAGGCCTGTGGCGGGGTCCAGTTCGCTGCGTTTGTAGGCATCCACGAGGTTGCTGGCGCTGTTCTGCAGGCTGCTGTTCACGCCGCTGGGCAGGATGTTCTGAATGCCGTCCAGCAACCGTACGGCCGTTTCATCCGTTGCCCGGTTGATGAGGGTTGCTTTCCGGATAAAGCCGAAGGTGTCGCCGGAAGCCCATTCATAACGGAAGGTCAGGTGCAGGTCGCGGTTTTCCTCTTCAAACAGGATCTTGTTGCCGTAGATGCTTTTGTACAGATTCCGGCTGATCCGGTACAGGCCGTCAAATCGTTCGGAGAAGGGTTCCCAGGTATGGGTCTTGCCGTCTTTTTCGACCTGGAAAACGGATTTGCTGCCGGTGATCTCAGCGGACTCGGTTATTTTATCGTCGGTGCAGTAGGGGAATAATGCGTATTCGGGGTTTTTTCTTCCGGCACTCAACCCGCCGTTGCTGGAAATGAACATCCAGTGGTCGGAGTCGCTGACGATGCTCATAAAGAACGGGCGCAATTCGTTGCTGTTCGAAATTTTAAAATAGTGGTCCCGGCCTATCTGAACACGGTCCAGCGCGACAAGATCTGATGGATAACCGCCTTTCATGTATTGTTTTTATAAAGGAGTTGAACGAACCCTGTGGTTTCAGATCCCACGGGCCTCAAAACGCCGGCAAGCCGCCGGCAACGGTGCAAGAAAAATTGTTTGTTTTACTCCCGGATCAACCGGCTGCTTTGTAAGCCCGGACCCAGTCTACCAGCATGGTTTGCGGAAAATTGGTCTGGCTGGTGGGGAACCCCACGAAGTTGCCGCCGACAGCCAGGTTGAGCAGGATGAAAAAAGAATGGTCGTAGACCCATTCTCCGGGCACATCATCCGGCCTAATCCGTTGGTAGAGATTGTCATCCACGAAATAGTCGATGTAATCCGCTCCCCATTCAATGGCGAAGACGTGAAAATCCACATCGAAACGGTCGTTTGAAAAGCCGAAACTCCTGGTAACGGCCCCACCGCCTGAGTAACCGGGCCCGTGTACCGATCCGTGGATCAGGTTGGGTTGCTGGCCGCGGTATTCCATGATGTCAATCTCGCCGCACTGGGGCCAGGGGTTTTGGCTGATGTCGGCACCCAGCATCCAGAATGCGGGCCAGATTCCGGGGCCCCAGGGCATTTTGATCCGCGCTTCGATCCGGCCGTAAGCCTGTTCGAATATTCCCTGGGTGGTGACCCTGGCCGAGGTGAAACCGCGCCCGCCGAATGACTCACTTCTTGCCGTAATGGCGAGGTTGCCGTTGCCGTCGAGGGCGATGTTTTCAGGGCGATCGGTATAGTATTGCAGTTCCTGGTTGCCCCATCCGTCGTTTCCGGGACCGGTTCCGATATCGAAGTTCCATTTGGAAGGATCGGGGGATTGGCCCGCCGGTCCGTCGAAAGAGTCTTCCCAGGCCAGTTGCCAGGTACGTTTTACGATTTCATTTTGCTCATCCTGACACCCCCAGAAGGAGAGCGCTGCGGTGCAAAACAGGATGCTGACGGCCAATATCGAGTGGTATCTTTTCATGGTTATGCGTATTTAGGTTTTGTCAAACCCTGTTCCTTTAGTTATGGAACAGGATATTGTCCAGGTAAATATTTCCGGTCCCTTCGAATTTGAACTGGAAAACATTCGTCAGGTCAACCGGGGCAAATTCCGTCAGCGGAATATCGACGCTGGCCCAGCCGGAGGTGGGTACGGTCAGCGTGTAAGGCGTCTCCACGGGACCCGGGCTGATGAGAAATACTTTGAGGGCCGTGGCGTTGGCCGTCCAGAAATCGAGGTGCAGGTGCGTCATGCCGGAGAGGTTCTGGTTGCTGCCCAACTGGATGCCCTGGTAATTCAGGCCCGTGTAGATCAGGGTATTGTTGCCGGCTACGGGGGCCTGGGTGACCACGGTGGCTTGTCCCCAGTTGGGATTCAGGTCCGTTCCGGAGATATTGGTATAGGCATCGCTGAAAACGGAGATGACATTGGCCGCGTTGAACGTCGGTGTCGGGGCCGCTGTGGTCGGCATGCCGGTCCCGCCGGAAGATTTGTAGAAATAGAGGTTGTCCAGATAAATATCCCCGTTGCCGTCGAATTTGAACTGGATCAGATTGGCCAGGTCAACCGGAGAGAAATCGGACAGCGGGATGTCCACGCTCGTCCAGCCGGTTGTGGGTACGGCCAGGACGCGCGCTTTTTCGACCGGGCCGGGGCTGATCAGGTAAACATTCAGGGCTGAGGAGTTGCCGGTCCAGTAATCGAGGTGCAGGTGGGTCATTGCGGAAACATCCAGGTTGTTGGCAAACTGGGTGCCCTGGTAGTTGAGGCCTGAATAAAGGAGGGTATTATTACCGGCAACGGCTGTTTGGGAAACCGCGGTGGCCTGTCCCCAGTTGGGGTTGAAATCCGTTCCGGCCACGTTGGTATAGGCGTCGCTGAAAATGGAGATCACGTCGGCGGGGTTGCGGGTCGGCGCCGGTGCGGCCGCAGCCGGTCCGGTCGATCCGGTCATGCCGCTGTTGTAGAAATAGACGTTGTCGATGTAGACGTTGGGCAGATCGCCGGAGAGGACCAACTGCGCCAGGTGCGCCCGGGTGACCAGGCCGGTGAAATTCGACAGGGGTATATCCAGGCTGACCCATTTCTCCGATGCCAGGGTCGGACTGGTAAATGAAAGTTCGTGGGAGGCATCATCCCCGCCGCCGAATGCGCCGTCAGCGCCGAAATCGACCAATAAGACCTTGAAGGCCGCCGGCGGGGCGGTGGGGTCCGGGGTCCAGAGGTCGATATGGAAGTGGGTCATGGCGGTTGCATTGACCGGCTGGGAAGCAAATTCGATGCCGACGAAATTGAGGTTTCGGTAGCGCCTGATGTCATCGCCGGCTATTTGCAGGTCAAAATCTTCCGCAGTTGAAAACTCCCAATGGGTGTTCCAGGTGTCGACAGGTACATTCGTGTAGGCATTGCTGAACAGGGAAATGACGCTATCCGGGCTGACTGTGGGTGTGGGCGCCGCGGTCTGCGGCCCGGCCGCCTGTCCGGCCGACGTCACCGTCATGGAGCCATCCGCGTCGAGGTCGCCCAGTTTTGCAGTTATGACGGCCGACCCTGCGGCAATGACCGATACCACGCCTGCGCCGCTGACGGCAGCGATGGAAGGATCGGAGGAAGCGAACGTGAAATAGGCCGGCGCCACCCCGATTTTCTGATCCACCCCGGTAGGCAGGTTAAAGGTCTCGGTCAGCCCGCCGACGGTCAGGTTCTGGCCCGTTTCGGCCGGAATGACCTGGTCCTGTCCTTCCAGGATAGCGGGCCTGGGATGGGCCAGCGTGCCCAGTTGCTCAAATTTCAGTTCATCGATCCAGAAGGTGTATCCCAAACCGTTCTCCGGCCCTTCCGAATAGAAGAACATGCCCCTTTCCTGCACCAGCTTTGAAGCATCGGGAATGGGGATGATGATCTTTCTCCAGTTGGTGTTGAGGGCCACATTTTGCAGCGTGACCTGGTACCGGGATTCGCCGAGGTCGTTGCCGAATCCGACGATGTCAAGGGTTGCGGATTTGGAAGCCTTTGCCCAGAAGGTGAGCGCATCGTAGCCGGTCAGGTCCCGCCCGACAGTGGTATAATATGCGCCGCCGGCATACGCGCCGTTGGGGTCTCCGGCATCCGGTACGGCGAACACCATGGAGGCTGTACCCTCGTATTTCACATCGGTGTCCACGTCAAAGGCGGTGACCTTGGAGCCGCCGAATGCGGCGTAGGCCAGGCCGTCGCTGAAGCCGTCAATAAATACCTCGGCGGTTGTCGGGTAGGTTGCAGGCTCCAGGTCCTCAATATCCCTTTTACAACCGGCGATCGTTAAGGCGGCCAGCGAGGTCAGCAGCGCAAAAACCGCGTATCTGTTTTGGTTATTTTTCATCTGAATCAATCTTATTTTGGTTAGTTGCCGATGTTTACCTGGAAATAGGTTTGCAATTCCCATTCCCGCCCGTTGCCGAAGCCGACTGCCAAGGGGTCACAGACTGAATTCCCGTTGACATCCAGCATGGTGGCCGGGCAGTAGCGGGGTGAGTATTGGTCGAGCGAGCGCCAGGTGTAGCGGACACCCAGCCTGGAACCCGGCAGGTTGAACCAGGAAGGCCTGCCCAGGTTGGTGGAAATGTCGCCCACCAGTTGGAGCGGGAAGGTCAGGTTGAAGTCCCGGTGGTAGTCGTAAGGGCCCCAGTCATTCACCTTCGCCATCGCCGTGAGTTTCACTTTTTTGTATACCATCCGCAGGTCGCCGCCGTATCGCTTGACCAACCTGGCGTCGCTGCCGTTGGCCTGTACGGTACCGGCAAAGAGGTTGGCGATGAACCCGAGTTCGGGGTCTATTTTCGAAACGATGCGGGCATAGGCTTCCCAAAGGTCGTGCGCGGGCGGTGCGCCGGGGAAGGCAAATATGGTCCGCCCGTCGCCCAGAATGCCGATGGCGGCATCCTGAGTGGTGGGCAGGTGGCGGTAGACAAACCCGGCGCTGGCGGCCAGCGGCGCGTCTTCCGCCATGTCATTGTCCCATTCGTACATCCAGGTGCCCGGCGTGGGGTCGTAGGTAAGGAGGATCTCGCCGGCCACGGTTTCCCGGTTGGCCCTTACGGCGAAGGGGTCATCCAGGATATTCCGGGGCCTTCCCGGCGCGGGCACATCGGCCGGAATGGGGTCCTCTATTGGTTTTTGCCACAGGAAATTGGGGGCGATCTGGAGGTT
>WBZL01000961.1_pt1 | contig 31622 bp, 30 predicted proteins | sample 5204291 | NCBI WGS metagenome assembly WBZL01 (sample SAMN12344345, study PRJNA552823) | activated sludge metagenome | biome: Activated sludge suspended growth; feature: Nitrification reactor; material: Wastewater; isolation source: activated sludge from nitrification reactor of wastewater...
CTGGGGTGGGCGGTGGGGGTTTCGCTGGTGGTGGGTGGGACAGGGTGGTTTTTGGCGTATGCAAAGGAAATGTCGCCGGGGTATGCGCTGACGGTTTATTTGATTGGGGCAGGGGTGGGTGGGGCGGTATCGGGGCTGGGGCAGTGGGCGTTGTTGCGAAGCCGGATCGAAAAATCGATCTGGTGGTTTATGGGTTGTGCGGTGGGGGCGTTATTGGCCTGGTTGGTGATTGCCGGGATGTGGTATTTTATCGGGCGCGGGGCGGATTTGCCCGGGTCGCTGGCGCAGGCTCCAGCGATGATGGTGCTCGGCGGCCTGGCTGGATGGATGATGGGCATGGAGCAAGGGGTGGCTTTGGTGGGATTGATCGCGCAGGAGCAGTGGGAGAGGAAACGAAGAAGTAAGGATTATTTTAATATTGATAGTAAGGGATGATGAGTAATCAAGTAAGGAGTGTGTTGGATGAATTATGATGAGTGGGAAAAAGGTGTACCGAATGAATTTAAGAGCGATGTCCTTTGGAAAATGAAGGTTTATCGGTTGGCTGTTTTTATCTCTGATCTGGGTTGGTATGATGTGAGTAAACTGGTGCAAGATCAGCGCACACAAAAGCTTTCCGATCAACTTTATCGTGCGTTGGGGTCGATTAGTTCAAATTTAGCAGAGGGGTATTCTCGTAGTACAGGAAAAGCGCGTGCCCTTTATTTTGAATATGCGTTGGGTTCTGCACGAGAAAGTCGAGAATGGGTCTATAAAGGCCGCCACATCCTCGGCGAAAAAGTAGCCAATCATCGAGTAAAATTAATTACCGAAATTATTCGACTATCTCTGACGATGATACCTGAACAACGCCAGCGTAACATTCGAGAAGAGCAGGCCCTTTACGAAACCGATTTTCTTCTACATGAATCATTCCAACAAGACAACGATGCCTACCTCACATCCCTCTTGACCAACATTCCTCTCCCTGATCTCTAATTTCCACTTTAACTGCTCACCCTTTTTTTCGGGCTAACCTCTACCCTGGCTGAAAAGATACTTTCCACTTATTACTTAATACTCATTACGGACTATTCTATGTACGGTACCCCCCTCGACCCCGTCGGCGAAATTACCTCCGACACCCAAAAACTAACCGAATTTGAAGCCCGCATTGCCCGCGGCGAAAAGATCGAACCCGGCGACTGGATGCCGGACGAATACCGGCGGCAGTTGATCCGCATGATCTCCCAACACGCCCACAGCGAAGTTGTCGGCCAACTCCCCGAAGGCGCGTGGATTACCCGCGCCCCCAACCTGCGCCGCAAACTGATCCTGCTCGCCAAAGTGCAGGACGAAGCCGGGCACGGCCAATACCTCTACCACGCCGCTGAAACCCTCGGCGCGACGCGGGAAGAGATGGTGGACGCGCTCCTCTACGGCAAAGCGAAATACGCCAGCGTGTTCAACTACCCCACGCTGAACTGGGCGGATAACGCCGCCATCGGCTACCTCGTGGACGGCGCGGCCATCCTCAACCAGACCATGCTCGCCCGCTGTTCCTACGGCCCCTACTCCCGTGCGATGATCCGCATCTGTGCCGAAGAAGGGTTTCACATGCACCAGGGCAAAGAAATGGTCATCCGCTATTCGCAGGGCACACCCCTCCAACGCAAAATGATTCAAGACTCGATCAACCGCTGGTGGGGACCCGCGCTGATGATGTTTGGTCCGCACGATAGCGAATCGAGCAATAGCGAAGTCCTGCTCCGCTGGGGCGTCAAAACCAAAACCAACGACCAACTCCGCACTACCTACGTCAACCAGATCGTCCCCGAACTCCACGCCCTCGGCCTCTCCGTCCCCGATTCAAAGATGGTGTGGGACGACGACAAAAAACTCTGGCTTCACGGCCCGATTGACTGGGACGAATTCTGGCGCGTCGTCAAAGGCGACGGCCCCTGCAACGCCGAACGCCTCTCCGCCCGGATAAAAGCGCACGAAGACGGCGCATGGGTGCGCGAAGCGATGATGGCGTATGCGGAAAGGTAAATAAAGTACATAAGGTACATAAGGTAGATAGAGTAGATAAGGTACTTTATGTACCCTATGTACCCTATCTACAGGAATCCCCCATGCCCGACACCCAATTCCCCTCCTACATCGTCTTTGACCAATCCGGGGAAGGCAAACCCGCCTTCTACGCCGGAGCTGTCCACGCCCCCGACCCCGAAATGGCCCTCCTCAACGCCCGCGACGTCTTCGCCCGCCGCGACGAGCATGTCCGTTTGTGGGTCGTCCGCGAATCCCAAATCTACGCCAAAACCGCCGAAGAACTGAGCGAACCAGCGAATCAGCAAACTAACCAACCAACCAACCGATCAACCAATCAACCAACTTCCTCCTCCCCCCCCTACCTCGTCTTCCAAAAAACCATCCACCGCGGCACCCTCGTTCAAGTGGGCGAAGTGAATGCCTCCGACCCTGCCGAGGCCATGACCCAAGCAACAGCCACCTACCCCAACCCCAAAGCCATTGTCTGGTGGGTCCTCCCCGCTTCTGCCATCCACCGCACCGATCCCACCGAAAACGACGCCCTCTTCGGCCCGGCAGAAGACAAACATTACCGCCACTCCAACTTCTACCCCACCGTCACCCTCATGCGAGAAATCTCCCTCGCCAACGAAAAACTAGATTGGAAAGACGAATGAACGCCCAACTCGCCCCCCACATCCTTGCCCTCGCCGACGACGAACTGATCCTCGGCCACCGCAACTCCGAATGGTGCGGCCACGCCCCCATCCTCGAAGAAGACATCGCCTTCGCCAACCTCGCCCTCGACGAAATCGGCCATGCCATGCTCTGGTACCAACTCCACGCCCACCTCGTCGGCGCAGACCCCGAAACCCACCCCGACCAACTCGCCTACTTCCGCGAACCCTTCGAATTTCGCTGTGCCCACCTCGTCGCCCTCCCCAAAGGCGACTGGGCCTTTACCATCGTGCGCCAGTACCTCTTCGACACCCTCGAAACTACCCGCCTCAGCCACTACGCCCAAAGCGCCTTCACCCCCCTCGCCGAAACTGCCGCCAAAATCCGCCGCGAAGAAATCTACCACCTCCGTCACACCTCCGCCTGGGTCAAACGCCTCGGCCTCGGCACCGAAGAATCCCACCGGCGAATGCAAACCGCCCTCGACGAACTCTGGCCCTACACCGGCCAACTCTTCGACCCCCTCCCCGGCGAAGACGACCTCGTCCGGGCCGGATGGCTGACCGCCTCCGCCACCCTCCAAACGGCATGGCACGCCCAGGTCATCCCCTTCCTCGAAAGTGCGAACCTCCGCCTCCCCGCCGCCAAAATGCGGACCCTCGCCCGCACCCTCCCCTCCCAACACCTCGTCGCCATCCTCGCCGACCTCCAACAAGTCGCCCGCCTTGACCCCCAAGCGAGTTGGTAATCATTAAAAATTGATCCTTCACAATTGACCATTAAACCCCTTCCCCTCGCCCTCCCCGGCTGGACTGCCCTCGCGCGCATCCCCGAAGCCATTTACCCTGCCCCGCCCCCGCCGCTGACTCTCCTCCTCCACGGCTGGCTCGGCGACGAAACCGTCACCTGGGTCTTCGCCTCCCGCCTGCCAAAGCACCACCTGCTGATTGCCCCCCGCGCCCTCTACGAACCGGAACCGGGACGCTACGGGTGGGTTCCACGCCTGGGTGAATTTCCCACGCTCACGAGTTTCCAACCCGCCATTGAATCCTTACTGGATTTACTTGAAAAAGTTAAGGCGAATCTCGATCACGATCCTGGCCCGATTAACCTCGTCGGCTTCAGCCAGGGCGCGGCACTGGCCCACGCGTTTGCCGTTTCCCACCCGCACAGGGTCACAGCTATCGCGGGCCTCGCGGGATTTGTTCCCCCCGGCCTCGAAACCCACCTCCCCGCTCAACCCCTCGCGGGCAAACACATCTTCCTCGCCCACGGCACCGAAGACAAAACTGTCCCCATCGAAATGGCCCGCGTGGGGGCGTCTCTCCTCCAAAAACTCGGCGCGTCCGTCACCACCTGCGAAGATCAAGTCGGCCACAAACTGGGTGCGAACTGTTTCCGCGCGTTAGGTGAGTTTTTTGCCTGAAAATGAGCTGAAATCCCGGAATTCATACAATTATCCTGGCTATCCAGTGCCCAAATCGGAAAAAGTTGGAAAACAAAAAGGCTTGCGAAAATCATCGCAAGCCTTTTTGTTCCTACATCCTTCCTGTCTGAATTTTGCTGTGGGGGCATCAACCGTTTGTAAACTCACGTTGCTTCCTCCTTTTCAGGATGTTCGGTCATCCTCTGCAGAAACCGCATCCCAGCCAGAATTTTCCCGATCCGTTCCTGGGTAAGTGACCCAATATATTCGCCTAAATCTGCTTTATTCACCGTCGATACTTGCGAAACAACCACAATACTCTGTTTGGGCAAATTGCCTTCACCCACCTCCAGCAAGACATTCCCAGGTGCGTTTGCCCGCTTGATATTTGTCGTCAATGCACAAACAACCACCGTATTTATTCGACTACGGTTAATGACATTCTCTTGAATGATCACATGAGGATGGATATACCCCGGCTCTGCCCCACTCGGCTCGTTCAGTGGTACCCAATAAATATCACCTTGATTGATAACCATGTCATCCTTGTCCATTTGCATTCTTGACGTTTTGTCTGAGCCGATCTATCAGGCCTTTCATCTTTGAAGTATCAGCGTATTTTCCGGCCCATTATAAGCGCATTTCATGCCTTCTCAATAACTACTCAGCCAGGAGCTTAGCCCGAAGAAAAGGGTGAAAGGGGAAGGTACCTCCCCCTTTCACCCTTTTCTTTTGGGAGTTTGTCCTTGACAACTTACTAATCAGTAAGTAAAATCTCGCCCATGTCCGACTCCCCTACACGTCGCCAGATTCTCGACCTCGGCGAAGCCCTCCTCCAAAACGTTGGTTACAACGGCTTTAGCTACGCCCACATCGCCACCGAGCTGGGCATCAAAAACGCCGCTGTTCACTACCACTTTCCAAGCAAAGAAGCGTTGGGCTGTGCCATCGTCAAACGTTATCGCGACCGTTTCCAACTCTGGATCAACAACGCCCGCGTCAAAGACCTTCCTCCCGCCGAAAAACTGGATTGGTTCTTCGCCATCTACACCAATTACCGAGCCGACAACGGCAAAGTCTGTGTCGCAGGCACCCTCGAAACCGAATTCAACGCCATCCCTGAAGCCCTCCGCCTCGAGACTCAAACCCTCACCACCGAACTCCTCACCTGGCTGGAAACCACCCTCGCGGAAGGCCGCGCCGCAGGCACCTTCACCTTCAAAGGCGATCCCGCCGATAAAGCCGCCCTGCTCCTCGCGAGTCTTCAGGGGGCCTTGCAAGTTGCCCGTTCCCTCGGCTCCGAAAAATACCACGCTGTCATCCGCCAACACAAAGCCGATCTCCTCAACTAATTTTTTTGGTTCTTCGATATCCTTCACAGGATTTCCAGTAGAACCAAATTTTTTTAAACCAAACACTTACTTATTAGTAAGTATATCGAAGTGTTATCCACAACCCCGGACACAGATCAGCACAGACAATCGATATTTTCCGCGTTCATCCAGTCTCGTCCGTGTCCCATTCAAGGAGAAATTATGTACCCCCCCCCTTCCACCACTCACCCTGCCATCCTCAAACTCTTCGAAGCCTTCTTCACCCCTCAAAAATTAGAGACTTCCCCGGCCTCCCTCGCCTTTCTGAACACCGCGACCTCAACCCAAATTCCCTTCAATGGGACTCATCTCGCTGTCTCCGCTTGGGGAGAAGGTCCGACAATTTTACTGGTCCACGGCTGGAGTGGGAATCGCGCCCAGTTGCGTGGGTTTGTCCCCCCGCTCGTGGATGTGGGCTTCCGCGTCGTTGCCTTTGACTTCCCCGCCCACGGCGACACCCCCGGAGTGACGACCAACATCCTCGAAATGACCGATGCCCTCCAGGAAGTGGCCGTTAACGAAGGCCCTTTCCACGCCATCCTCGCCCATTCTTTCGGTACCCTTGCTGTCTCCAATCTGTTAGCCCAATATCCGGAACTCGCCCCCGCCCGGTTGGTTTATTTCGGCGCGATGAACCGTCTGATGGATGCTGTTCCTCGCTTTCAAGCGATGGCGGGTCTCTCAGATCGTCTTGCAACCCAACTACGCCTGACCATTGAAGAAACGTTTGGCCGGGAGCGCCTTGCCGCCATTCACCACGAAACCCTCGTTCAAAATCTGCCTATTCCTGCCATCCTGTTCCACGACGAAAACGACGATGTCACACCCGTCGAAGACAGCCTGTCAATTGCCCAGGTCTGGCCCACCGCCGAGTTGATCATCACGAAAGGCTTGGGGCATCGTAACGCACTCCGGGATCAGCAGATCATCCGAAAGGTGGTGACGTTCGTTCAACTCCCTGTGACCCATATGGAAAACGTCCCTGGCATGCTCACAAACGTTTAATGGCTTCCACCATGTCCGCATCCGGTGGCGTGGGACGATAGGCGGCGATGTTGACCACGTCCTCCAGCTCTGTCAGAGCGGGAGCCGCGCGGACATGTTCCCCGACCGTTTGCGCCGCCCCGCGCGGGGCACGCGCCTTCCGTTGGGCGCGGCGGTACGCCTTCAGGATTTTGCGCCGGTTCGGGTGATCCATTAACCCGTGTGGGCGGGGGGGATTCTTCCTCCGCCACCAGTGCCACAGCCACCAGAGTCCCCATCCCACCGCCCCCACCATCGCCAGGGCAAACACCACCCCCAACGGCCCGGCGACCGCGGCGAACACTGCCGCCCCCGCCTCCCCTACCCCGCCGAGTTCAATCTGCGGCAAATCCACCCCCTCCGTCCAACTGGAAAACACCCAGCGTTTGACCACCCCCGTTTGCGGATCACCCGTCCAACCGGGCGTAGGGTCGAACGGCACCCATCCCGACCCCGGAAAATACACCTCCACCCAGGCGTGGGCATCGCTCGCGCGCACTTCGTAGTATCCCGTAATTTGGTTGTATTCCCCGCTCCCAAACCCCGCCACCAACCGCGCGGGGATGCCAAGTGTCCTCAGCATAATCACGAGCGCGGACGCGTACTGCTCGCATACCCCGCGCTTGTCCACGAACAAAAATTGATCCACTGCGTCCGTGTTTGGCGCTTGCGGGGGCGGGTAGTAGTCGTAGGGGATGGTGAGCAAGTAATCGCGCAGGGCGATCACTTTGTCGTAGTCGGTGAGGGCGTTGCGGGTCAGGTCTGCGGCGAGTTGGCGGGTGCGAGGCGTAATCGTGTCAGGGAGTTGCGTATAAGGGAATTGGATTGTCCACAAGTAATTTGGTCTGGCGGCGCGGAGGGTGGCGGGGTCAATTTCCTGGCGGGCGGAAATCGCGGAGTACACGGCCCCGGGCGCGAGCGGTTCGCCCACGCGGAAGCCGCCCGTCGCGTCCATCACAATTTCGTCGGCGGCGAGGAAAAGCTGGCGGGGTTGTCCTCCCACAAAGAGCAGATTGGGGAGCGACTGGACGATATAAAAGGTTTGGACGAACGTTTCCTCGCCCGCGCGGGGGAGCGGTTCCCCAGGCGGGGTGGGGATTTCAAAGAGCACATTCCCCGGTTCGCGGTGAATGGTCGTGATGTCGTCAGGGGTGGTTTGTGTCCAGGTGCGGCCATCGTAAACGTCATAAGCGTGACTGCGCCAGTAACTCCACGCGGGACTGCGGACAAACATCATCACCGTGTCGCTCAACCCGCCCCGGTAACTGAGGTCGAGGCGGCTGTCGAACCCATAATAATATTCGCTTTCTCCATCCGACCAGCCTTGAATTTGCACGAGCGGCACGGCAGGGTTGACGATTTGGGCTTGCGCGCCGCTCCGAATGGGCACGCGCAACGAGATCGGCATGATCACCGGGCGTCCAGCGAAGTGAGGGGTGAGGAGGAAGAGGAGGGGGGCGGCGAGAAGGAGAAGAAATGAAAATCGTAGGTAGTAATTTCTGGAATTGACAATTGGCAATTGAGAATTCTGAATGGTCAATTGAATTGGATTATCTTTCACCCCATCCTCAGATTCGGCGACCCAAAGGAAGGCCAGCAAGAGGCCGACGAAGGCAAGGAGAAATACGGCGAAAAACACATCCCGGCTGAGGGTGGCGGCGACATACAGGTTGATCAGCCCCAACCCCAACCCGGAGATCAGGTTCAGGCGGCTGAACAACTCCCAACTGACCACCGCCATCCCCAACATAGCGAGCTGGGCCTGCGGGTACGGTTGCCCGATGAAAATGCCAACGAACATCCACACAAACACAAGGTGGAACAGCCCAAAGATCAGAAACCGCACCCAGGGGATCGGTTTGAAGTGAATCTGGTGGTTGGCATACCAATGCCCGGCGGCGAGGATGATGAGGCCGATGAAGGCGATAATCCAAAGTTGCCCGGTGTAAGCAAGCGAGAGCATTCCCACGGCTTGCGCGGCAAACACGAGCGCGCGCAGACGCGGGGATTTTTCCGGGTCCCGAATGGAACGCCGTTTCCGCGCGGCGCGCGCCTCCGCGCGTGTCGCCATTTTCTGGACGATGGTAGGAATCAGCGCCACCGCCGCACCGCCGAGGAACAGGATGATCATCCCGATTAGCGCGTTGGCGGAGCGGTAGATCAAGAATCCCATGACGCCCATCAGCGCAAAAAACACGCCGAGGCCGAGGGTGATGAGGCGGATAGCCAGACGAAAGGGGTTCATAAAGTGATAAGTAACGAGTAAAAAGTTAGGCGAGGCTGGATGTTTGGGGATGGGACAGTTGGGTAGCCCAATCTTCGCCAAACTGCACTAAACGTGTGTCAATTCCCAGCGCGGTTAACTCATCCGCGAAGGGTGTCGTAGAGGGGCCTGTGGTGGCGTTGGGTACAACGGCGTTGGGTACAACGGGGAACGTGGCGGGATCGGGGAGGATAGCGAGAACTTGAAGGCCTTGCTGTTTGAAACTGAGGAGCGGCGCGAGGGCATTTGGATCGGGGTAGGGAAAAATAGTGGCGACGAAAGTCTGCGTGTTGCGGGTGGTGAGCAATTGTGCGAGGGGATATTCTCCAGCGGGGTGAACGCGGGCGAGGAATTCGAGCAAAGCCTGACGCGTGACCGGGCCGTGGGGGGCGGGCCAGGCGGTTTCGTCCGTCAGCAGGTGGAGCGCGTACCCGCGCCGGATCGCGTACTCCCCGATGCTGGCGGCGAGTTTGATCATCCACTCAAAGGGGGTGTGTTTGTTGTCGGTGACAGGGAGCGGGTGGGGAAACAGATCGAGGGCGAGCGTGAGACCGGGCTGAGATTCGTCCACGAATTCTTTGCTGATCAACTGCCCTGAACGCCCTGCAAGCCGCGCGACCGACCGCCAGTGAATGTGCCGAGGGGAATCGCCGGGCCGGTAGGGGCGCACGCCAATGACCTCGGTTCCCCACCCCGCGCGGGGGCGGGTCAGATTGACAGAGGGTTGGCGGTCGAGCAGGTCGAAGCGTTTGAGGGGGTGGAGTTCCGGGTAAACGAGAATCCGTGTAGGGAGAGGTAGTTTTCGATGACGATGGAAAAAACCAAATGGGGCACCGGTGTTGAGGGAAAGAGGTGGGAATTCATGAAACCCTCTTTTATAGATGGGAAGGGTGTAGGTCAACAGTGTGGTTTGTTTTGCGGGGAGGGAGGGGATGAAGATCTTTAATTGGTGGTATTCGGAAGTGGGGGCGGCCAGCGGGCAGGTTTCGGTTGCGCGAAGGTGTAAGGCAGGGGTTCGCCCGTTGTTGATGAATGAAAGCGAAATCGTTACTTCATCGTCTTCGTAAACTTCGATGTATTCCCCCGAACCTATTTGGCGTTGCGCGTCGATCCTTTGTAACGTTTGCCGACTGAGGAGGTAAGCTGAAAAAACAACGCCCGCTAACAAGGCAGACATAACGTACAACCATCCCACCTGAGTCTGGTTGGCGAACAAATAAAGGAGGAGGGAGAGGCATAGAACGGTATATGCGCGGCGGGTGGGCATTTTATAAGAAGAATTGTGTAGGGTTGATCAGGATGATTTGAAGGGCACAATTCTTAGGCAACAGGTACTTTCACTTCCCCTAACACTTCCTCCACCACGCGGCGAGCGGTTTCCGCGCGGCGATCACGGGGGAGGATGCGGTGGGCGATCACGGGCAGGGCCGCGGATTTTACATCATCCGGGGTGGCAAACGAACGACCTCGGAGCAGGGCAAGGGCTTGGGCACAACGCTGAAGGGCAACCCCCCCGCGGGGGCTGAGACCTAACACGGTGTCGGGATGTGCGCGGGTAGCGTTTGCTAGATGGATGATATATTCTTTCACGGGACGAACCACATCTACCGCGCGGGCCTGATTTTGCATGATCAAAATATCTTCCAAGGTAATGACTGGTTGTAAGTTGGCGAGCGGGTCAATATGCTCTTCTCGCTCCAGAATCATGACTTCGTCCAAAAATTCGGGGTAGCCAAGATCAAGTGCGACCAAAAAACGGTCGAGTTGCGCCTCAGGCAGGGGGAATGTTCCGGCCATTTCAATGGGGTTTTGAGTGGCCATAATAAAAAAAGGCTCAGGAAGCGTGTGGGTGAAGCCGTCGGCACTGACCTGTGCTTCGGCCATGCTTTCTAATAAACTGGATTGAGTTCGCGGGGAGGCGCGGTTGATTTCATCTACAAGGACGATGTTGGCGAAGATGGGGCCGGGCATGAACTCAAAGCGTTGATCGCGTTGGTTGTAAATGGCCCCCCCAGTAATGTCGGTGGGGAGGAGGTCGGGGGTGCATTGAATGCGTTTGAAACTGGCATGAACGGAGTAGGCTAGGGCTTTAGCGAGGAGAGTCTTCCCAATGCCTGGGACATCTTCGAGCAGGACATGACCTCGGGCGAGAAGGGCGGCCAGAATAATTTCCAGACGTGGATGATCAATGACGACAGCTTGCTGGATAGCTATTTTTAATTTTCCAATGATTTCACTTGTTTTCCCAGTTTTTGCATTGGTGGGGTAGATAGTTTTCATGGATATATTGTAAACGCGCATGAGTTACTCACAAAGAATGATTTTGATGGATTCTAATTTCTGATATACAGACATGTGCTGAAAACATGCTGAAATTACGCCTGATCGTTTTGCCGAAAATGGGGCTATTTGAGAAAACTCTTAAGGATGGCGAATTACCTCAGACTGGACTGCCAACTCTGGCGGATGTGAATTGTGTCTGTTCTTTCTGATTGCTCAATGAGGAGCTTAGGCAGGAGAGCATGCGAATAGCCTCCATATTTTTCGTTAACCGTAACAAATCCTCAAAAAACAAAAGAGTGATCCCCCACTTGTGGGATAAGTTCTTGGAAATGTAACAAAAAACCATGCTTGACCTTAAGAGAAATATACACTATACTAATTCTAGTTCTTTAAAAACCAATCTGAAAAGGCAAACCTGGTGAAAACCAGCGGCGCAAAGCTATGGGTCTAAAGCCGGCATATGTCGGTAATGATTGCCAGGCTGCCACGAGCGGAAGCAACACTTCTAATCAAAAAAGGCAGGCCTGATAAGACCTGCCTTTTTTTTGGTTAAAACCAGCTCCAAATTTGTTAGGAGCCCAATTTTTTTATCAAAGGAGAATTTATCATGTTATTTGCCCCCAAAGAACAAGAAAAGGGCCAAGGCCTCGTAGAGTATGCGTTGATCTTGGTTTTGGTTGCAGTCGTTGTCATCGTCATTCTGGCGTTGCTCGGCCCGGCCATCGGCGGTGTTTTCAGTAACATCGTTAACGCTATCTAATTTTTTTTATTATCATCATTTTTTTTTAGTCATTTTATAGGAGAATCCATCATGTTATTCGCTCCCAAAGAACAAGAAAAGGGCCAAGGCCTCGTAGAATATGCGTTGATCCTGGTTTTGGTTGCAGTCGTTGTCATCGTCATTCTGGCGCTGCTCGGCCCGGCCATCGGCGGTGTTTTCAGCAACATCGTTAACGCTATCTAAATTACGTTATTATTTGGTAAAAAGAGAGCCATGTCAAACATGGCTCTCTTTTTTTTGCTTTCATCACTGCCATTATGGGTTGAAGATGACATTATTCATGCGACTTAAATCCAAATTGTTGTAAAACACTTTCGTTATTTCGCCAATTCAGGCGCACTTTTACACGGAGTTGGAGGAATACTTTTCGTCCACTCATACTTTCAATCTGTAGGCGTGCAAACTGTCCGATTTGTTTGATCATTTCTCCGCCTTGCCCAATCACAATTGGCTTGTGTGATTCCCTTTCAACCAGTAGAGTTGCCGCAATAAAGGCCCCTTCATCTCCTCGTTCTGTAAATTCATCCATCCGAATTGCGATACTATGGGGAACTTCGTCGCGTAGGTGCAGTAATGCGGCTTCACGAATTAAATCTGCCGCAATTTCTCGTTCGTAAAGGTCTGTGATTTGCTCCTCAGGATAAAAAGGCTCGCCCTTTGGAAGCATTTCCATTAAGATAGCGAGAAGGCTTTCTAAATTTTCTCCCTGAAATGCTGAGATGAAAATAGGTGTAGCCTTTGGGAAAAGTGTGGTGTAGGTTGCCTCTATGGAGGTTAAATCGTGATAGGGAATCACATCTTTTTTATTAATCGCCAGAATTTGTGGCACTTTAGAACTGTTTTCCAGGATTATTTTCGCAAGTAATTGGTCTTCCTCATGTAATGGTTGGCTACCATCGACCATGATGAGGAGCACATCGCTTTGCGTGACGGCACTTGATGCCTCATGATTCATCCATTCGCCAAGTTTGTGGCGAGCACGATGCACACCCGGGGTATCCACAAAGATGATTTGCGCATTCTCCAATGTTAAAATGCCCAATTGTTGCCGACGCGTGGTTTGAGGTCGTGGAGTTACCGCCGCAATTTTTTGACCCATGAGAGCATTTACAAGGGTAGATTTACCCACGTTAGGACGACCGGCAATGGCGACAAAACCGGATTTATAGGTAGCGTTTTCAGAGGTAGTTTCTTCCATGCGCGTATTGTACCCTTGATTAGAACTTTCTACCCCTGGCTGAGGAGTAATGGTTACAAAATACCTGATGATGCTCTTTGTTGATTTTGGGTGCAAGCGACTTTTTGCCGCCTCTTTACCTCCCCGAATCCCCGCGCTATAATCTTCCACGCCAATTTTATGGTTGAATCAAAAAAACAAGGTTACTGCTCAGGCTTAGAGAGAAAACTCCCCGAAGAAAAGGGTGAACGGGGGATGTACATCCCCCGTTCACCCTTTTCTTCGGGCTAATCTCCTGGCTGAGTAGTTACAAAACAAGTATAAAAAAATATTTCAAATCTTATAGCTCTTAGGAGGCTTTATGATCGACGTTAACGATCTGCGGAAAGGTGTGATCTTCGAAGTAGATACCAATCTTTATCGGGTTTTGGACTACTCACATAACAAATCCGGGCGCGGCAAAGCCAGCATCCGTGTTAAAGCGCGCAATGTCCGGACGGGTTCCAATATCGAAATGACATTTATCTCAGGGGATCGCGTTCAGGATGTTGACCTGGAACATCATAATGTCCAATTTCTCTACACAGATGGTGAACTGTACCATTTTATGGACCTCGACACCTATGAGCAACCTGCTCTGACCGCCGAGACCGTAGGTGAAATCGCCCCATACCTGAAAGATGGCGTAGAAATCAAACTCACCTACTATGGCACTGAACCCTTGGACCTGGAAATTCCCATCAACGTGGAACACCGTATTGACCACGTAGAAAAAGCAGTCCGCGGGGACACCGCCACCGGCGTCAGCGCACGTGCCGTCACCGAAACAGGGTTAGAGGTCAGTGTACCTGCGTTTGTCAACGTTGGCGATGTGATCCGCATTGACACCCGCACAGGCACCTACGTCACTCGTGTCTAAATTTTCCGCCAAGCCCTAACATGCGAACGCCTGCCGGCAAGGAGTGTCCATATTTCTACGGGGATTATCATCGTGGGCGCAATCGCGAAGAATGTCGTCTGCTGGAACGCACAGCCCCTGATCAAACCTGGTCAGCGGACCTTTGTGCTTCCTGTCCGGTTCCTGACATCGTACGCGCCAATGCTTGCGAAAACCTTGAGTTAAACACTCGGATTCATCGCGGCTTCCCTTTTCTTCGGCGGAGCGTTCGCATCCAACCTTATTGTACAAAATGTGCGTGTGCCGTGCGTGATCCCCATATCGGTTGTGGGCAATGTCATGGAAATCTTGATTTCATAATTGGAGATGATTTTGACCCTGACAATTCTCGTTGACCTTGACAACACCCTGCTCGGAAACGATATGGATACCTTTCTTCCGGCTTATCTACAAGCCCTCGGTCGCTGTCTGGCCTCCTACGCAGACCCCGGAAAAATGGTAAAAGCCCTCCTCAACGCCACCCAACAGATGGTTGACAACAACGAACCCAATCTCACACTCAAAGAAGTCTTCGACGCACATTTTTACCCCTCTCTCAACCTATCCTACGACGCGCCACAAACCGCCCTCGCCCAATTTTACGCCCACGAATTTCCCCACCTCCGCCCTCTCACCCAGTTTCGCCCGGAAGCCGTTGCCCTGATTCAGTACGCTCTGCAAAATAACTATCGCATTGCCGTGGCCACCAATCCCCTTTTTCCCGCCACAGCCATCTATCAGAGGCTCATCTGGGCCGGGTTACCCCCGGAGGAAACCGCTTTCGCCCATATCACCACCTACGAAAACGCCCATTTCTCCAAACCCAACCCTGCCTACTACGCAGAGATTCTTGCTACCCTCGGTTGGCCGGAAGAACCTGTAATCATGATCGGGGATGATCTCGAACGGGATATCACCCCCGCGCACCATCTAGGGTTTTTAAATTATTGGGTGAACGAAAATGGTCACCTGCCCGAGAATCCATTCCCCGGTTCGACAACGTCCGGTCCCATGGCGTCCCTGATTCCCTGGCTCGCCCAAACCGCCCGCACGGGGTCCCTGCCCTCTTACAATTCTCCTTCCGCGATCCTGGCAACGCTCCGCGCAACCCCTGCCGTCCTCTCCACCCAATTATCCGACCTCCCCCCCACCACGTGGCAGAACAAACCCTCCCCCGAACATTGGAGTTTAACAGAAACCATCTGCCACATGCGCGACGCAGAAAAAAGCGTCAACCTTCCCCGGATCACCCAACTCCTTCAAGAAGATAATCCATTTCTCTCAGGCGTTGACACGGATTCCTGGGTAGACATCTATGACTATCAAGCCCAAGATGGGCCAGCCGCATTGCGGGAATTGATCGCCTATCGGTTGCAAACCCTGTCGCTTTTTGCTTCGCTTCAGGAAACAGATTGGCAACGTCTGGCGCGTCACTCCATCTTTGGCCCGACCAATTTTCAGGAAATTTGCCATTTTATTGCCGAACATGATCGGTTACATATTCGGCAAATCCACTCTCTCCTTGCTTTGGAATGAACAAAATCATCCGGGGGGAAACACGTGCTGGAATTTTCTTTCGGTTTCCCTGACGTATCCAACCCAAACCCAATGGGTTAAATTAGATTATCACACCCAGCGGTGGGCGCGTTCGTGTCACACCGAAAGGAGTCATTTATGCGAAAAAGAGTCGTCATCACGGGTATGGGGTGTATTAGCCCGCTTGGCAATGATATAGAAACAACCTGGCAGAATATCCTTCGTGGAAAATCCGGCATTGGTCCGGTCACGCACTACGATGCCAGTAGCCATAAAGTCAGAATTGCCGCGGAAGTCAAAGGATTTGATGCCAAAGCGCTTTTTGGGCATAAAGCCGCGCGGAAAATGGATCGTTTCACGCAATTTGCCTTAGCGGCGACCCAACAGGCTGTCGAAGATGCAAAATTGAGCATCCATGATGGGAACCGAGATCGGATTGGGGTAATCATCGGTTCGGGGATCGGGGGGATTGGCACCCTGTCCGAACAATTTACGATTATGCATGAGTCAGGGGCCGGACGAGTTAGCCCTTTCCTGATTCCGATGATGCTTCCAGATAGCGCCGCGGGGACCGTTGCCATTGAATTAGGGGTACGCGGGACGAATATGGCCGTGGTGACCGCCTGTGCCACGGGAACCAACGCTCTGGGAGAAGCCACCGCCATGATTCGCCGCGGCGATGTGGATGTCGTTTTTTCAGGGGGTTCGGAAGCCGCCATTGTCCCGATCTCGATGGCTGGTTTAGCCGTGATGAATGCTATGTCTGGGCGCAATGATGATCCCGAACATGCCTCGCGCCCCTTCGACAAAGAACGGGATGGTTTCATTATGGGGGAGGGCGCGGCGACTCTGGTCTTGGAATCGCTCGATCACGCTTTAGCCCGCGGGGCTACGATTTTAGCGGAAGTTTCCGGCTACGGATCAACCAACGATGCCTATCATGTCACCCAACCCTCGGAAAACGGAGAAGGTGCAGTCAATTGTATGCGCGTAGCTTTATCTGAAGCAGGGTTGACACTCACCGATATTCACTATATCAACGCGCACGGTACAAGCACGCCATTGAACGATAAAAGTGAAACGAAAGCAATTAAGACGGTTTTTGGGGAGAAGGCCTACGATCTCGCGGTGTCATCGACAAAGTCGATGACAGGACACTTGCTGGGCGCATCGGGCGCACTTGAAGCGGTATTTTGTGTTCGCGCCTTAGGGGATAAAACTTTACCCCCCACGATGAATTATGAACACCCTGATCCGGATTGTGATCTGGATTATGTGCCCAATACCGCGCGCAAGGTGGACTTGCTTGACCATGTCATGTCCAATTCCTTTGGGTTTGGAGGGCACAACGCAACGGTCATCCTGAGCCGTTTTGAGAAGGAGCCAGTATGACGCGTTACGCGCACATTACCGGATGGGGAATGTCTGTACCCGCTAAGATTCTGACCAATGATGAAATCGCCCAATTTGTGGATACGAGCGACGCATGGATTCGCGAAATGACCGGGATTCATGAACGCCGGATTGCGAATCCCGAAGAAACCACGGGCTTGTTGGCTACTCAAGCGGCCCAACGCGCGATGGAGGTCGCCAATGTGCGGCCCACAGAAGTGGACTTAATCATTGTCGCTACGTCCTCGCCGGAGCATCTTTTTCCGGCCACTGCCTGTTTGGTGCAAGATCGGATCGGCGCAACGAATTGTGGGGCGTTTGATATTCTGGCCGCGTGCAGTGGGTTTATCTACGCGCTGGATATCGCCGCCCAGGCCATTCGCACTGGCTCGATCAAAACCGCGTTGGTGATCGGGGCAGAAACCCTTTCGCGCTTGGTCAATTGGCGGGATCGGTCCACCTGTATTTTGTTTGGCGATGGGGCGGGAGCGTTCGTCTTGCAAGGAAGTGATGAGCCGGGGGGCGTGTTGTCCACGATGCTTCGTTCCGATGGCTCCGGAGGGGATTTATTGAGTATTCCGGCTGGGGGCAGTTTTATTCCGGCCAGTCCCCATTCGGTTGGGAATGGATTGCATTTCATCCAGATGAACGGGCGAGAAGTTTTTCGCTTTGCGACCCGCGTGATGGCAAAAGCGACCGAACAAGTCGTGGAAGCCGCGGGATTAAAAATGGAAGACATCAGTTTGATCGTCCCGCATCAGGCAAATTTTCGAATCATCGAAGCCGCCGCCCGTGGCCTAAAATTGCCCCTCGAAAAATTTGTCATCAATTTGGAGCGCTACGGAAACACCTCAACAGCGTCCATTCCGATTGCGTTATGTGAGGCGATTGAAGCTGGTCGAGTTCAGCGAGATGATAAACTTGTCATAGTCGGCTTTGGTGGGGGGTTGACGTGGGGGGCGGCGACGGTTCATTGGACTGGCCCATTCCCCAGCGAGAAAAAGGTATCTCAGCAACAGTACCAACTGCTGGCGCGTGCCCGTTCGATGGCCCGACGTACCTTGCGCCGTGTGGAAGGGTGGATTTACGGCAGAAAGTAACAAATGTGGGAAAAACACCAAAAAAAGGATGGGTGGGCTGTACAGCCCCACCCATCCTTTTTTTTGAAACCTCACTGATGATTACAGTAGAAATTTACATAAACTTTAAACGAATCGCCTGCTCTTCCAAGAGCGCACGTTGATCAGGGTGGGCGATATCGATCAATGCTCGTGCCCGTTGGCGGATAGATTTCCCGCGCAGGTCCGCCACGCCGTACTCGGTGACGACATACTGCACATCGTTCCGCGTGGTCACAACCCCCGCGCCGGGTTTTAGCGTGGCCACAATCCGGCTAAACGTGTCCCCTTTGCTATTGGTGACCGAGGAGGGCAGAGCGATGATCGCCTTCCCACCTTTGGAGCGCGCCGCGCCCCGGACGAAATCCACCTGCCCGCCGGTACCGGAGTACATTCGGGAGCCGATACTGTCCGCACACACCTGTCCTGTCAAATCCACTTCAATCGCGGAGTTGATCGAGGTCATTTTCTCGTTTTGGGCGATGATGAAGGGGTCGTTGATATATTCGGTGGGGTGCAGTTCTACGACCGGGTTATTGTCCACAAAATCGTAGAGACGTTGGGTCCCAAGCAGGAAGCCGGCGATCATTTTGCCGACGTGCAGAGTTTTTCGTTCGTTGGTGATCACGCCTGCTTCGTACAGCCCGATCACGCCATCGGAGAAGAGTTCGGTGTGGATGCCGAGGTGGCGCTTATCCCGCAGGTAGTACAGCACCCCATCCGGGATCGCCCCAATGCCCATTTGTAGCGTGGCCCCGTTTTCGATCAAACTGGCAACCCGTTGTCCGATCTGTTTGCTGAGTTCGGTGGGTTCGCCCATAGCCACTTCGGGTAGTTTGTAATCCACCGGGATGGCGTATTGGATTTTGCTGATGTGGATGAAGGCATCACCCAACGTGCGCGGCATATTGGGGTTGATTTCCGCGATGACGACCGACGCACTCTGCGCGGCAGTTTTCGTGACCCCAACCTCGACGCCAAACGAGCAGAATCCGTGTTCATCGGGGGGGGATACCTGAATGAGGGCGGCATCGAGCGGGATCACCTCCTCCGCGAAAAGGCGAGGGATTTGCGAAAGATGCGCGGGGGTGAAATCCGCGCGTCCTTCGTTCACCGCGCCGCGGACGTTGTCGCTGATGAAGAGCGTGTTCACCCGCAAGTGTTTTTCCAGGCCGGGTTTGACGTAATCGGCATTGCCAATGGTCAATACCTGGACAATTTCGACATCGTTCAATTCAAGGGCACGATCCACCAGCGCTTTCAACACAACTTGGGGAACGGAACAGTTACCTGTCAGGAAGACACGCATCCCGGACCGGATGATTTTTACCGCATTTTCGGCGGTGGTTAGACGTTGTTCGTAGATTTTAGACCAGTTCATTCCAGCCCCCCTTCCATTTCAGCAAGTTTGAGATTGCGAAGTTTGCCTGCGTGGGTGGCAACGCCGGTTTCCAAATCAGGGTTGTTTTGGATTGCGGCCTCAACGCCCATGTTGCAAATCTCTTGAATATACGGCCATGCACCATTGAGAAAGGCGTGCGTGGCGGTGCGGGCGACGACGCCCGGCAGGTTAGGGATACAGCAGTGTAGGACGCCTTCTTCCCAATAGGTGGGGTTTTGGTGGGAGGTGGGGCGGGAGGTTTCGGAACAGCCACCTTCGTCAATGCTCAAATCGATAAAAATGGCGCTCTTCCGCATCTTTTTGACCATTTCACGGGTAATGACGATGGGGGCACGTTCGCCGGGGATGTGGACTGCACCGACTACCACATCGGCGTAGGAACATGCCCGGGCGATGTTGAAGGGGTGCGCGACCAGAGTGACCATCCGCCCGCTCATGTGTTTGTCCAAAATTTGCAAGCGATCCAGGCTTTTGTCGATGACAGTGACCTGTGCGCCGAGGGCAAGAAAGGCTTTTGCGGCGGTTTCTCCGACTACGCCGCCGCCGATGATGACGACTTCCGCCGAGGGAACGCCGGGAACCCCACCGAGAAGCACCCCTTTGCCTCCTGAATTGTTTTGCAGGAGTTGCGCGGCCAGATGGACAGCCATTTTCCCGCCAATCTGGCTAAGGGGTTTTAAGACAGGGAGGCTTCCATCACTGCGTTGGATTTGATCATACGCAATGGCGGTGATTTCATTTTTGAGAAGCGCCTCAAGTTTGTTCGGACGGGCGGCGGCCAAGTGTAACAACCCGGCGAGCGCCTGTCCGGGGATGAGCCATTTCAATTCTTCGTCCATGGGGCGGGCGGCTTTGAGCACCAGTTCGGCGCGACCATAGGCCTCTTCCCCAGTGTACACAATTTGAGCGCCCGCATTACGGAATTCTTCATCTGAGAACCCAGCGCCAACACCTGCTTTACTTTCGACGTAGCAGGTATGCCCACCTTCGACTAATAACTGCACCCCTGCGGGTGACAGGCCCACCCGATATTCAGACGGACGACGTTCCTTTGGAACACCAATATTCATAATTTACCTCTTTGTTTTTTTCCGGTTCTACCGGTTTTACCGAGATGGCACCCGAAATTTTGAAGGGAGGGGGAGACATCCCCCCTCCCTTCAAAATTTCGGCACTTTTCCCGCTAAAAACGGGAAAGCCTTTTCCCAGGCGTATTCGACGAATATCCCACAAAAGAGGGTTGAGAGGCGGCAAACACCACCTCTCAACCCTCCTTTTGTAGTGATCTCTTTGATTTTATCAAACTTGAGTCAGTAAACGGCAAAAATCTGTCTCTGTAATAATCCCAACCAATTTTCCGTTTTTTAGGACGGGCAATCCCCCGACTTTGTGCTGGAGCATGAGGTGCGCGGCTTCTGAGATCGTGGTTTCGGGGGTGACGGTCACAGGATCGGGGGTCATCACGGTATCGACGGTGATGAGGCCAACCAAATGTTCAACTTCGTACGACCGGAGGGCACCGACATCGGAAGGTTGGGCTTCTCGAATATCGCCCAGCGTGATAATCCCCACCAATTCACCTTCTTCAACGACGGGCAGACGCCGAATATGATGCTCTTCCAGAAGTTTGCGTACCTGGGGCAGGGTGTTTTGCGGATGAACGGTGATGGGATTGGGGGTCATCCAATCCTTGATGAGGAGACGACGCATAATTTCAAACTTTTGTGGACTTGTGTTCTTCGCTAACAATTAAGCGGCAAAAATCGGTTTCTGTAAGGATTCCAACGATACGATCTTCCTCTACCACAGGAAGCCCGCCAATTTTGTGCTCCAACATGATTTGGGCCGCATCCCCGATGGTGGCATCGGGCGAGATCGAGATGGGATTCGGAGTCATGATTGCTTTGACCAGTAAATGGTCCAGCAATAGATTCAATTCATAAACGCTGAGCGTATTCGCGTCCGAGGGCTTGGCTTCTCGAATATCACCAAAGGTCAAAATCCCCACAAGCTTGTCTTGCCAGACGACGGGCAGACGCCTGACATTACGCTCCATCATAATTTGTTGGGCTTGCGGAAGGGGCGTGCTAGGGGAGATACAAATGGGGTTAGGAGTCATCCAGGTGCGTACAAGTTGTTCTTTCATCGTTTTTTCACCGTTGATGTCTCCAAATTAGAGGTTTATGGCTCTTTTGTATGAGCGGATAGTTCTTGCGGAAAATGAAAGAGCCAGATTTATCCATTTGAACCAAGGATTAAGTAATTATCAAGGGATTGCCCAACGGGGTCAGGTGGCAAATATCCCACTTTTTTGGGGACAATTGCCCCGCACCGCTCTTGTGGCATTTGTCACAAACGAGTTGGGACAATTACCCCTTAGATGCTTTTCGATTTAGCAGTATATTCAAGCATATAACCCTTGTTTTATTGGAGGCTCACGTATGAGTGAAATTCGTATCGATGCGTTGTTGCCTGCTGAAATGGCAAAACGCGCAGAATATATAGGGGTAAGTAAAGCAGAAGCCCCGTTTTTGAAGGTTTTCTTCCTGGCCTTGCTCGCTGGGGCATTCATCGCCATGGGGGCGATCTTTGCTACGACCGTAAGTGCCGGAACAGCAGGTGTGTTGCCCTTTGGGGTCGCGCGTCTTCTCACGGGACTTGTCTTTTGTTTGGGGCTGATCCTGGTCATCGTCGGCGGAGCAGAACTCTTCACGGGCAATAACTTGATCGTGATGGCCTGGGCCGGGCGCAAAGTCACCACCGCACAACTGCTACGCAACTGGATCATCGTCTATATTGGCAATTTTGTTGGCTCATTAGGCACAGCCGTGCTTTTATTCTGGAGCAAACAATACATGTTCGGCGGTGGCGCAGTAGGCATAGCCGCCTTGAACATTGCCAATGCCAAATCAGGGTTAGGGTTTGGGCAGGCGGTGGCGCTGGGCATTTTGTGTAATGCCCTCGTGTGTTTGGCCGTTTGGCTGACGTTTAGTGCTCGAAGTACGATGGATAAAATCGCGGCGATCATTTTCCCGATTACGGCATTTGTTGCCGCTGGATTTGAGCATAGTATTGCCAATATGTACTTCATTCCCATCGGGTTGTTCATAAAAGCCTTTGATCCGGCCTTTACCACTGGCACCGGGCTGGACCTGGCGAATTTGACCTGGAGCAATTTTTTCATCAACAACTTGATTCCAGTCACCCTTGGTAATGTCATTGGCGGGACGGTTTTCGTCGCCGCCATGTATTGGTTAGTCTTTTTACGAGAAAATAAATAAATTTATTGCGTATTGCGTATTCCATAACGCCTCCCAAGCAAATACCGAATACGCCTCCCAGGAGTAACCCATGAAAGCATACGTCTTACTAAACATCCGTACCGGTGAGGTCGCTCAAGTTCTTCACCTGCTTACCAAAGTCTCCGCCGTTCGTGAATCCCACATGACCTTCGGCCCTTATGACGCCATCACCGTCCTCGAAGCCCCGGATGTCAACGCCATCGGCAAAATCATCTCGAATGAAGTTCAGCCCATCCCCGGCATCCTTGAAACCCTCACCTGCCTCGCCGTGGACATTTCATAACCCCCATGCGTCGCAATACGATTGCCTATACCCCCATAGACCCCGAAATCACCCAACTTGCCGAACAGCACGGTAACGCCCCCGAAGCCGTGCTGGAGGTCCTTAAAGACTGGCAAGTCCGCCACGGGCACCTGACCCCCGACAATATCCGGGATGTCGCCCGCGCCCTGCAAATCCCCGCGGAAAAAGCGCAAGGAGTCGCGACCTTCTTTACGATGGTCAACACCGAACCCCAGCCCGAAAAAATCCTCCGCGTTTGCGACGGCCCGTGCTGTTGGCTCAACGGCTCCCATCAAATCCTCGAACATGCCGATGAATGGGTGGGCGAGGGCTGGAAAGTAGAGCGCACCAGTTGCCTCGGCTTGTGTGACCGCGCCCCGGCGGGTGCAATCTTCTGGAATGACGACCGGGCGAACGTCACCCAACTTGGCCCGTTACCCCAAACGTGGACCGCCCCCCCTCCCCCGACCCGCGACGGGAAAGTGACCCCCACCGCCCTCTCCCTCAAAGAAGTTACCGCCTCCACCCCGCCCCATCCCGCCTATCGCAAACCCCGCCCCGGCGAACTCCGCGTCATGCTCTCCCACACCGAAGACATTGACCCGCTTTCCCTAACCTCCGCGATAGATCACGGCGAAGCCTACCTCGCGCTGGAAGCCGCCCTCAACCTGAAATCCAACACCCGCGAATTTTCCCCTGAAATCGTCATCGAAGAAGTGAAAAAAGCCGAAATCCGCGGCCGCGGCGGCGCAGGATTCCCCGTCGGGATGAAATGGGAAATGGTCGCAAAAGAACCCCGCACCCCCAAATACATCGTCTGCAACGCCGACGAATCCGAACCCCTCGTTTTCAAAGACCGGGTGCTGATGGAATCCAAACCCCACCAATTGCTCGAAGGCATGGCCCTGGCCGGGTACGCCGTCGGCGCGCACGAAGGCTACATCTATATTCGCGGCGAGTACGAAACGCAAGCGCGCATTCTCGAACACGCCATCCACGAAGCCGAAGCGCGCGGCTACCTCGGCAAACGCATCCGGGGGTCGGATTTTTCCTTCCACATCCACCTCCATCGGGGCGCGGGCGCGTACATCTGCGGCGAAGAAACCGCCCTCCTCGAATCCCTCGAAGGCAAACGCGGCGAACCCCGCATCCGCCCGCCCTACCCCACCACGAGCGGTTATCACGGTTGCCCGACCATCGTCAACAACGTCGAAACCTTCTGCAACATCCCCCACATCGTCGCCAACGGGGCGGGCTGGTATCGTCTACTGAACCACCTCAAAACCCCCACCACCAAAATGTTCACCCTCGCCGGACACATCCGCAACCCCGGCGTCATCGAAGCGCCCTACGGCCTCACCCTCCGCCAGTTGATTGACCACTTCGGCGGGGGGATGAAACCCGGTTCGCGGTTCCACTTTGCTCTGTGCGGCGGCGCGGCAGGCACCATCGTCCCCGAAAGTTTGCTCGATACCCCGCTCGATTACAAATCCATGCAAAAAGGGCTGTCCCTCGGCGCGGGCGCGTTCCTGATCTGCGATCAAACCGTCTCCCCCGTCGCATTACTTCGCGAACTGATGTGGTTTTTCGAGCAAGAATCCTGCGGCAAATGCACCCCCTGTCGCATCGGCACCCACCAAACCCGCGTCCTCCTTGACCGCATCCTGGCCGGGGATCGCACCCCGATGATGTCGAACGCCTCACCTCCCTGGCTGAGTTAATGGGCGCGGCCTCATTCTGCGGGTTAGGCCAGTCCACCAAGTTGCCGATCTTATCCGCCCTTGAACATTTCAAAAGTGATTTTCGATAGAGAGCCTCAATGAGCATAAACCTGACGATAAACAACCAACCCCTTCAAGCCGAACCCGGCCAGACGATTCTCCAGGCCGCGCGGGCGAACGGGTTGACGATCCCCACCCTGTGCTATCACAAAGACCTGTCCCCCGCCGGATCATGCCGCCTGTGCGTGGTCGAAGTCGAAGGCTGGCGCGGCGAACTTGCCGCGTGTACGACCCAAGTCGGCGAAGGCATGATCGTTCGCACCGAAACCCCCGCCATCCGCCGCTCCCGCAAAATGATTTTGGAAATGCTTCTTCAAAACTATTTCGACAGCGGTTACGCCCTCGGCGATCACGTCGGTGACACCGAATTTGAAAAATGGGTCATTGAATATCAAGCACTCAAACCCGTCGATTCATTGATTCAGCAAGTCAGCGAGTCTGCAAGTCAACAATCCAGCAAACTAACCAACCAAAAAACCAACCAACCATTCCCCCTCCGCCCCATTAACGCCGACCCCAACCCCTTCGTCTGGGTGGACATGAACAAGTGCATCCTCTGCACCCGTTGTGTTCGGGCGTGCGCGGAAATCCAGGGACGGTTCGTGTGGGGCGTGGGGGAACGCGGAGGCGAAGCGAAAATCATCGCCGGGCACGACACGACGATGCTCGACGCCCGGTGCGAATCCTGCGGTGCGTGCGTGGCCTACTGCCCGACCGGCGCGCTGGACAACAAACTCTCGATGGGCCTCGGCAAACCCGATAAAGTCGTCACCACCTCCTGCTCGTTCTGCGGGGTCGGTTGCCAGTTCGACCTGCACGTCAAGAACAACCGCATCCTCCGCGTCGTCTCCAACCCCAATGCCGAACCGAACGGAATGCACCTCTGCGTCAAAGGTCGCTACGGCTACGACTACGTCAACCACGCCGAACGCCTCACGAAACCGATGGTCCGCCGATATTTGCTGGACGACGCCCCAAAGCCGAGTCCGAGCCAGCGAGTCAGCGAGTCAGCAAACCAACAAGCCAACAAACCAGCAAACCAACAAACCCTCACCCCCTGGGACTGGGTCGAAACCGAATGGGAAACCGCCTTAAACATCGTTTCCCGCAAAGTGGTGGAGGTGCGCCGCGAATCGGGGGGCGATGCCGTCGGCATCATGACCTCCGCCAAATGCACCAACGAAGAAAACTATTTGATGAACAAGTTCGCCCGGCAGGTGGTGGGCACCCACAACATTGACCATTGCGCCCGTCTTTGACACGCTCCAACGGTGGCCGGTCTGGCCGCCTCCTATGGCAGTGGTGCAATGACCAATCCCTTCCGGGATGTGGCCGATAATGCAAAAGCCGTCCTCATCATCGGCTCGAACACGACCGAACAACACCCCGTTTTCGGCAGTATGCTCCGGCAAGCCGCCATCCATCGCGGCCTGAAAATCGTCGTCGCCGACCCGCGCCGGATTGACATCACCGAATACGCCACCCCGCGTTACGGTGGGATTCACATCCGCCAAAAACCCGGCACGGATGTCGCACTGATCAACGGCCTCATACGCATCATCCTCAAAAACGGCTGGGAAGACAAACCCTACATCGAAGAACGCACCGAAAACTTCGACGCCCTGAAAGAAGCCGTCGAAAAATACACCCCCGAAGTCACCGCCCAAATTACGGGCATCCCCGTCGAACAACTCCACCAAACTGCCGAAATCCTCGCCCTCAGCAAACCGATGGCGGTCATCTGGGCGATGGGCATCACCCAACACACGAAAGGCGTGCTGAACGTGATGAGCCTCGCCAACCTGCAAATGCTCCTCGGCAACATCGGTGTCCCCGGCGGGGGCGTGAATCCGCTCCGAGGGCAGAATAACGTTCAAGGCGCGTGCGACATGGGCGGTCTGCCCAACGTGTTCCCCGCTTATCAAGCCGTCACCAGCCCCGAGGCGCGGGAGAAGTTTACGAAAGCGTGGGAACTGGTTGAAAGTTCCAAGTTGAAAGTTGAAAGCGATACCCCTTCACCCTTCACCCTTCACCCTTCAACTCTCTTCGGCGACAAACCCGGTCTCACCGTCACGGAAATGGTCAACCTCGCGGGCGAGGGCAAAGTCCGACTGCTCTACATCCTCGGCGAAAACCCCGTCATGTCCGACCCCGACGTGAACCACGCGCGGGAATGCCTGGAACATGCCGAATTTATCGTCTTGCAAGAGATTTTCCCATCCGAAAGCGCGGAAATGGCGGATGTGCTATTGCCCGGCGTGACGTTTGCCGAAAAAGATGGCACGTTCACGAATAGCGAACGGCGGCTCCGGTTGGTTCAGCAGGCGCTCGATCCGGTCGGCGATTCCCGGCAGGATTGGGACATCACTGCGGAACTGGCGCGGCGCGTATTGGCGATGGAAGGGCGGGAACCGGTCGGACCGCAAGCGGGATGGCATTATGCGAACCCCAGCGAGATCATGTCCGAGATCAGTGTACTGACCCCCTCGTATGCCGGAGTCACCTTTGCGCGGTTAGCGGCGGGCGAACAATTGCACTGGCCCGTCAAATCGCTCGACCACCCCGGCACGCCCATTCTGCACATCGGCCAGTTTGCCCGCGGCAAAGGCAAATTCCACGCCTGCGAACATCTTGACGCCAAAGAACTGCCCGACGAAGAGTATCCGTATTACCTCAACACGGGCCGCGTGCTCTATCACTGGCACGGCGCAGAGATGACCCGCCGCGCGGAAGGTCTGCTCGAAATCTACCCCGAATCGCTCGTGGAGATCAACCCGGAAGACGCGGTCAAGATCGGAATCAACGGCAAGGATCGGGTCCGCGTCACCTCCCGGCGCGGGGAAATGGTGGCGAGAGCCATCGTGACCGAGCGCGTGTCTGCGGGGATGATCTTCGCGAACTTCCACTTCCCCGGCGCGCAAAATGTGAACAACCTGACCATCTCCGCCCTCGATCCGACGGCGAAGATTCCAGAGTTTAAGGTTTGCGCGGTAAGGGTGGAGATGGCGGAATAAAAGAACTGGACACGGAAGAACGCGGATTGATAAGAATTTTTCGCGTTCTTCCGTGTCCGTGTCCGATTTTTAAGGGGTGAGAAAGGCTAAATTCCCCAAACTAAAATCTTCCCCTCGAATGGGGAGAATACGAAGGGTATCGAAGTGGGTTGCTTGGGCTGGATCGGGGATGAAGAGGCGGTGGGTGGCTAATCCGTTTTCTGGGTATTCGGGCGCGAGGAGGGTTTGCGAGGCGATTTCTTGTCCGTTTTGCAGGTAGATCAGGAGAAAATCATCGTCACTGCTGAGGCTGATTTCGAGCAGGGTGGGGGATTGAGGGGATTTCCAGGTGATTTCGAGGCCGCTGTCGGAAAAGGGGAGCGGTTGGGCGGGCGGGAGGTCGTCCGGGTGGAGGTGAAGCATGTCCGGGTAGCGGTAAACGTCGGGGTGAATGAGATCATCGTACATTCCCAGATTCATTTTGAGGATTTCGAGCAGACGGGTTTTGCTGAAGAGTGGGCCACGGGTGATGAGGGTAAGTTTGTCGTAATACAAAGCCAGATCGTCATTTTTGATCGTGTTTTTGCCGGTTTCGAGGGTGCGTTCGTAACCGCCAGGAAGGTCACGGAGGTAGTGCCCCACGCGCCAGTGGATGTCTCGTGCGGCGGGGAGGCGGGCGAGGAGGGGGTCGGCGAGGGCGAGTTGGTCAATGATGTAGATGTCTGGCCCGGCGTTGTAGCCGTAAAAGCCGATGCCGAATTTGGTGGCGAAGGGGCGATCTCCTCCGGCGTCGCGGGTGCCCTGCCAGGCCCAGATGTGGGTGGGGGGCACGGCGTCCCGCGGGAGGGCGAGGGGGGCGGTGAAGGGGGCGTAGTTTAGCCGTTCGTCGGAGATGCCGCGGTGGTCTACGTGTTCGGTGGGGGTCTGGAGGGTGGCGGTGTCGTGGAAGTCGAGGGGGGCGTCAGGCGCGTTCAGGCCGAGGAGGAGGGGGATGGCGAAGATCAGCAGGGTTTGGGGGAGCGGGAGGGCGTCAAAATCCAGTTGGGTGAGCAGGATGACGGCGAGGAGTAGGGGCACGGTAAGAAATCGTCCGGCCATAAAATCGCCCCCGATGCGGATGACGTAGGCGAGGTAGAGGAGGATGCCGAGGGCGAGGGCGGTGGGTTTGCGGGTGCGGAGGGTGAAGGCGACGAGGACCCCCGCGAGGATCAGAAGAAGGGTGAGGGGGTCAAATTCCAGGGTGTTCAGCAGATATTGGATGCCTTGGCGGGTGAGTTCAATCTGCGGGATGCCGGTGCTGAGTTTGGCGTAGTAGGTGTTGGGGAATGGGAAGCCGTAATAAAACAGGGAAAAGCCTTCCCAGGCGAGGAAGGGTAGACTGCCGAACGCGAGTTGGCGGAGGGTGGGTTTGTTGAAGTTTTGGGCGAGGAAAAGCAGACACGCCGGGGCTACGAGGAGTGCCAGATCGAGCCGGGTGAGCAGGAGGAGGGAGGTGAGCAGGGCGAGCCAGAAGGGGGGGCCTATTAACGAACGGCGTTCCTTTGTGGGAGGTGAGTTTGTTGGGAGGTTGATTAAGGAACGCCGTTCGTTGGAGAGAAACACAATCACAAACAGCACGAGCAACAAATGACTAAGCGGATTTTCCAGGCCGGAGGTGCTGTAATCCACAAAGGCTTTGGAGAGCGTGAGGGCGAGCACGGCAAACGCGGCGGCGAGATGGGAAGATGTAATGCGTGTAGCCAGTAAATAGAGGGCGGCGCATGAAGTTAAAATCGAAAGCACAAGGCTGGTGAAGTGAATCTCCCGCGTCAGCGCATCTGCCCCCATGAGCAAAAACATCCACAAAGGGTGGGTGTAGGCTTGCACGCGCTCGCTGACGTTCCACACCAGGCCGTATCCGTGCAGGAAATTGTCCACGGTGCGGAAGGTGATGTAGGCATCGTCGCTGACCCAGGCACGGCGCACGATGACGAGCGCGAAGAGGGCGAGGAGGAGGAGGGACAGAGGCGGTTTGCGGGCGGCAGTGTTCATTGCAAGGGAGGCATTTACCCGGTCTGAATCCACACCGTCTTCACCTGCGTGTACAAGTCCAGCGCGTCCTTCCCCATCTCGCGCCCGAACCCGCTCTCGCGATAACCGCCAAACGGCGCGGCGGCGTCGAACATGCCATACGTGTTCACCCACACCACGCCCGCTTTGACCGCCTGTGCGAACCGATGCGCTTTGCCCACATCGCGCGTCCACACGCCCGCGGCCAGCCCGTACCGGGAATCGTTCGCCCGGTGAATGAGTTCGTCCCAGTCATCGAACGGGGTCGCCGCCACGACCGGGCCAAAAATCTCGTCCCGCACAAGGTCGAGCGTGTCATCCTCGTGCGAAAAAATCGTCGGTTTCAAAAAATAGCCCTCGGCCCATTCTCCCCCCAGCCGCTCGCCGCCCGTCACCACCTGCGCCCCCGCCTGTTTGCCACTTTCGACATACTTCACCACCCGATCCAACTGCGTTTGCGACACAATTGGCCCCACCTGCACCTTCGGAGCCAACCCGTTGCCGAGGCGGATGCGTTCGGCCTGCTCTTTCAAGCCGTTCAACACCTCCTCATACACCGCCCGTTGCACAAACAACCGTGACCCGGCCACACATTCCTGCCCTGCCGTGCTAAAAATCGCCCAATTTGCCCCCCGAATCGCCGCCGGCAAGTCCGCATCGGCAAAAATCACGTTCGGCGACTTGCCGCCCAACTCCAGACTGACCCGTTTGAGATTGCTGACCGCCGCCGCCTGCATGATCTTGCGCCCCACCTCGGTCGAACCGGTGAACGCGACCTTATCCACCCCCTTGTGCGCGGTGAGCGCCGCCCCGGTCGGAAGCCCCGGCCCCGTCAAAATATTCACGGCCCCCGCGGGGAACCCGGCTTCCCCGATCAATTCCCCCAACCGAAGCGCGGTGAGTGGCGTTTCCTCGGCGGGTTTGAGGATACAGGCATTCCCACACGCCAGCGCGGGGGCCAGTTTCCACGCCGCCATCAACAACGGAAAATTCCAGGGGATGATCAACCCCACGACGCCCATCGGCTCCCGCAGGGTGTACACAAACTGATTGGGGTGCGAAACCGGAATGGTCGTGCCTTCCAGCTTGCTCGCCCACCCCGCGTAATACCGAAAATGTCGGGCGGCGAACACCATGTCGAAATGCGCCACCCGCACGGGTTTGCCGTTGTCCAACGTTTCCAGTTCTGCCAATTCCTGAATATTTTTCTCGATCAAATCGGCCAGTTTCCACAATAACGCCCCCCGTTCCGCTCCGTTGACCTTGCCCCACACGCCCTCGAACGCTTTCCGCGCGGCGATCACCGCCGCCTCCACCTCCGCCTCCCCCGCCAACGCCACCTGCCCCAGCACCCACCCGTTAGCCGGATTCACCGTCTCGAACGTTTCCCCGCTCGCCGCCGCGACCCACTCCCCGCCGATCAGCAGTTTTTTCGGGCCAGATTCAAGGAATTGAAGGGTGTTGGGGTGCAGTTCCACCCCTGGAAAGGAAAAAGAATGCGTCATGTTTTGTACTCCTGAAAGTCAAAGATGGGGCAAATCATAAACTGACAATGAAAAGGATACAAGTCCTTATTGAAACCGATCATCCGCCCGGACGTGGTTCACTTCGCTGACGTTTTTCGCAAACCAGCCAATGCGCTTCGTCTCTCGCACGTCAAAATCGGGCACGTAGGGTTTGATGTCACTGATGTTACGCAGCCTTGAGAACTTGGAGTTCGTCATAAGCCACGCGAATAGCCTTGAGATACAAATGGGCGCGCAAGGCAAAATGATTCAGATGACGCTTGAGTTTGAGACACTCCAACTTAAA
>WBZL01000651.1_pt1 | contig 31605 bp, 31 predicted proteins | sample 5204291 | NCBI WGS metagenome assembly WBZL01 (sample SAMN12344345, study PRJNA552823) | activated sludge metagenome | biome: Activated sludge suspended growth; feature: Nitrification reactor; material: Wastewater; isolation source: activated sludge from nitrification reactor of wastewater...
CCGCCAATGTCGCGGTCAAGGTGCCGCTTACCCTCGATGGCCTCAAGGCCTGCAAGGCGCTGACGTCGGAAGGCACGATGGTCAACGTCACGCTGTGCTTCTCCGCCAACCAGGCGCTGCTCGCCGCCAAGGCCGGCGCCACCTACATCTCGCCCTTCGTCGGCCGCCTGGACGACGCCGGTCACGACGGCATGGAGGTGATCGACGAGATCCTCACCGTCTACCGACACTACGGCTTCGACACCAAGGTGCTGGTGGCCTCGGTGCGGACCCCGACCCACGTCACTCGCGCTGCCCTGATGGGGGCCGATGTCGCCACCATCCCGTTCAAGGTGCTCGGCCAGCTCTACCGGCACCCGCTGACCGACCTCGGCCTCGAGAACTTCCTCGCCGACTGGGCCAAGACGGGCAAGACGTTTGACGACTAGCGAGCCCGGCTCGCCATCACGGCTCTACCGCTGGGGCTGGGCCTTCTACCTGCTGCTGGCCATCGCGGGTGGCGGTTGGCTCAGCCAACAGAACGGTGGCTTTCCATGGCGCCGTCTCGCCGTCCCCGCGCAAGCCTGGCTCGACCTCCCGCTGGGTGCCCTCGCCGGCGCCAGCCTCCTCCTTGCCTGGGACCTCGGACGCCGGCGCCTCCGGCTCGCCGATGAGCTCGAGGCGCAGCTGCGCACGGCCCTCGGTGGTGTCGAGGCGAGCCAGGCCCTGGCGCTCGCCCTCCTTTCAGGGTTCGCCGAGGAGCTCTTCTTCCGCGGTGCCGCCCAGCAGGCCTGGGGCCTGCTGCCGGCGACCATCCTCTTTGCCCTCCTGCACAGCGGTCCGGGGGCGGCCTTCCGCCTGTGGACGGTCTTCGCCGCCGTCGCCGGTCTGCTCTTCGGGGCCCTGGTCCTCTGGCGCGGTAACCTTCTGGCGCCAATGGTGGCCCATGGCTTGGTGAACGCCGTCAACCTCCGGCGCCTGCTCACCCCACCGCCGCAGGGCGACGCCTGAGCGGGCCCCGGCCGCGCGCTCGACGCCCGGGCGGCGCAAGAAACGTGAAAAAGCGAAGTTGAAGAGACAGGCCTCGCGCTGCGAGGCCCTCTGCTAGACTAGTGGGCTCCGAAAGACCCTCGGCGCGCCGCTGGCGCGTCGAAAAGCAGATCATCGCGAGCGAGTGCAGGACCACGAGGCGGGAGAGAGTCATGGCGCGAAGCAGCGACGACGTTCTGGCGCGGATCGACCGCGAGAAATCCACCTATCTCGAAGAGCTCAAGGAATACATCCGCATCCCCTCCATCTCGACGGACCCGGCCTATGCGCCGGAGGTGCGCCGCTGCGCCGAGTTCGTCCGCGACCGCATGCTCGAGGCCGGCCTCGAGAACGTCCGCATCGAGCCCACCGCCGGCCATCCGCTGGTTTACGGCGACTGGTTGCGTGCCCCGGGCAAGCCCACCGTGCTCTTCTACGGCCACTACGACGTGCAGCCGGCCGACCCGCGCGAGCTCTGGCGCCACGACCCCTTCGAGCCGACGATCGAAGGCGACCTCCTCTTCGCCCGCGGCGCCACCGACGACAAGGGCCAGTCCTACACGCACCTCAAGGCGGTGGCGGCGATGCTCGCCGAGCGCGGCTCGCTGCCGGTCAATGTCCGCTTCCTGATCGAGGGTGAGGAAGAGGCCGGCGGCTCGGCGATCGAGAAGTTCGTCCGCGAGAAGGGTGGCGAGCAGCTACCCTGCGACGTGGTGGTGGTCTCCGACAGCTCGATGTACGCCCCCGGGCAACCCTCTCTGCTCTACGGCCTCAAGGGCCTGTGCTACATGGAGCTGCGGGTCACCGGCCCCAACCGCGACCTGCATTCCGGCACCTTCGGTGGTGCCGTCGCCAACCCCGGCAACGCCCTCGCCGCGATCATCGCCAGCCTGCGCGACCCGGCGACCGGGCGCATCCTGATCGACGGCTTCTACGCCGATGTGCTGCCGCTCGAGAGCTGGGAGCGCGAGGAGTTCGGCCGCCTGCCCTTCGACGAGGCGGCCTACAAGGCCGGCCTGGGGATCGACGACGTCTGCGGCGAGGCGGGCTATACCACCCTCGAACGCAGCTGGGCCCGCCCGACCTGCGACGTCAACGGCCTCTTCGGCGGCTACCAGGGAGCCGGCGCCAAGACCGTGCTGCCCTCCTGGGCCGGCGCCAAGGTCTCGATGCGGCTGGTGCCGAACCAGACCCCGGAAAGGATCGCCGCGCTCTTCGAGCGCCACGTCGCCGGCCTCCATCTGCCGGGGGTGAAGGTGGAGGTCAGCTACCTCCACGGCGCCGAGCCCGTGCTGATCGACACCAGCGGCCCGCTCGTCGAGGCGGCCCTGCAGGCGATGGAGGAGGTCTGGGGCAAGCGCCCGGTGCGCGTGCGCGAGGGCGGCTCGATCCCCATCGTGGCGACTTTCAGCCAGGTGCTCGGGGCGCCCGTCGCCCTCATCGGCTTCGGCCTCACCGACGACAACCTGCACTCGCCGAACGAGAAGTTCAACGTCTCGCACTTCTACAACGGTATCCGCACCATCGCCCGGCTGCTCGACCTCGCCGGCGAGCCGGCCCCGGCAGGCGGCGGAGCATGAGCCAGAAGCCTAGCCTCGAGCGCGAGGTCAAGTTCGCCGGGGTGGAGCACGACGAGCTGCGCAGCCGCCTCGGCGAGCTCGAGGCCGAGCGCACCGCCGCCCCCAGCTTCGAGGACAACTGGCTCTTCGACCGCGAGGGCGAGCTCTCGGCCCGCGGCTGCCTGCTGCGCCTGCGCGTCGACGGGCACGGCGCGGCGCTGACCTTCAAGGGCCCGGCCCTGTTCGACGGGCGCACCAAGCTGCGCCAGGAGCACGAGACGCGGGTCGAGAACCCGACCGCCGCGCGCGCCCTGCTCGAGAACTTGGGCTACAGCGCCATGCGCCGCTACCAGAAGGTGCGCGAGGAATGGCAGCTCGGCGGCGTCACCATCGCCCTCGACCACACCCCGATCGGCGATTTTGCCGAGTTCGAGGGCGACGGTGCCGAGGTGGTGGCGCGGCGCTGCGGCTTCGACCTCCAGAGCTCGGAGCGGCGCACCTACCTGCGCCTCTACGAGGACTACCTCAAGACCCATCCCGAGGCGCCGGCGGACATGGTCTTCCGCGACCCGGTCAGCCCCTGAGCCGAGACCTCCCCTGCGAATCCGTGCGCTCCTCCTCGCGGCGGGTCTCGGCACCCGGCTGCGACCGCTGACCCACTCGATCCCCAAACCGCTGCTGCCGGTGGCCGGCAAGTCGGTCGCCGCGCGCACGCTCGAGAGCTTGCACGAGGCCGGCTGCGAAGCGGTGGCCGTCAACCTCCACCACCTCGGCGAGGCGATCGTCGCGGCCTTCGGTACCTCGTACCACGGCCTGCCGCTCACCTACTCGCCGGAGCCCGAGATCCTCGGCACCCTGGGTGCGCTGGGGCCGCTGCGGAGCTTCATCGCCGAGGCCGATCTCTTCTTGATCGTCAACGGCGACAGCCTCTGCCGCTGGCCCTTCGAGGAGATGATCGCTCGCCACCAGGAGCATGGCGGGCCGGCAACCCTCCTGGTTCACGAGCAGGTCGATCCGCGGCCCTTCGGCGGCGGCCTCGCCCTCGGTGCCGGCGGCGAGGTGCTGGCCTTCCGCGGCGGCAAGGCGGCGGCCCACGAGCGGCGCCTCTTCGCCGGTGCCCATCTGCTCAGCCCAGCGGTTCTCGCCGATCGACCGCTCGCTCCGGGCGACATCGTGAGCGGCCTCTACGAGCCCTTGCTCGCCGCCGGCACGCCCATCCACACCTACCGCACGAACCGGCCCTGGCACGACCTCGGAACACCGTGGCGCTACCTCGAAGGCGTCCGCGCGACCCTCGCCGAGCGCCGGCAGAACGAGTTCCTGAGCGCCGGCGCGGCCATCGCCGAGGAGGCCGAGATCAGCGGCTCGGCCATCGAGGCCGAGGCCGAGGTGGCGGCAGGGGCGATCGTCGAGGGCAGCCTGGTGATGCCGGGAGCGAAGGTCGGTGCCGGGGCCCGGGTGCGGCGCTCCATCCTCGGCCCCGGGGTCCGCGTGCCGGCGACGGCTGAGGTCGAGGGCGAGCTGCTCAGCTGCCGCAGTCCCGAGCATCCGCTGCCGGCCGGTGCCCGGCTCGACGGCGAGCTGGTCCGCCAGCCGCTGCAGCCCCCCGACTAGCGGCCGAGATGCGGCTGGCTGCTACAATCGCCGCGGGGCGAGAGCCTCTCCCTGGGATGAGAAACGACCCGCGCTTCGACCTCCTGGTGTTCGACTGGGACGGTACCCTGATGGACTCCGTCGCCTCGATCGTCGGCTGCATGCAGGCCGCGGCCCGGGACTTGGGGATCGGAGGAGTGTCCGAGGCGCAGGTGCGCCGGACCATCGGCCTCGGCCTGCGGGAGTCGATGTCGGCCCTCGGCTTCGGCGGCAACGAGCAGCTCTGGGACCGGCTGGTCGAGCGCTATCGGGACCGCTGGCTGAGCGAGTTTCGCCACCAGATCGTCCTCTTTCCAGAGGTGCCCGCGGTGCTCTCCGAGCTGGCCCGGCACGGCTACCTGCTGGCCATCGCCACCGGCAAGAGCCGCCGCGGCCTCGACCGTGACCTCGAGGTCAGCGGCGTGCGCCACTTCTTCCACGCCTCGCGCACCGCCGATGAGGCCCTCTCGAAACCCCACCCGCAGATGCTCTTCGACATCTTTGCCGAGCTCGGGGTCAGGCCGCAGAGCGCGCTGGTGATCGGGGACACGACCTTTGACCTCGAGATGGCCGGCAGCGCGGGCGCCGCCGCCGTCGGTGTGCTTAGCGGTTCGCACGGAGCCGACGAGCTCCGCGGCGCCCATCCCCTGACCTGCCTGCCCGGGGTCGGCCATCTACCGGCCTGGCTGGCGAGCAACGGAGCACTGCCGTGAACCAAGATCGATTGGCGACGCGCATCGCCGGCTGGAGTGGCCGTGCCGTCGTTACGCATTACGACGCACCCAGCGCCGTCTGGATCTTCATCGCCCTGCATAGCGACGCCCTCGGCACGCCGACCGGTGGCACCCGCTGGCGTCGCTACGAGCACCTCGACGACGCCCTCGCCGACGCGATGAGGCTGGCGCAGGGGATGACCGCCAAATGGGCGGCCGTCAACTTTCCCTTCGGTGGCGGCAAGGCCGTGCTCTGCCCCACGCGCGCTCTCGACACCGAGGAGCGCCGCGGGGTGATGCGGCGTTATGGCCGGCTGCTCTCGACGCTGCGCGGCAGCTTTGCCACCGGCCCCGACCTCGGCACCACCGTCGATGACATGCGCGAGATCGCCAGCCAGACGCCCTACGTCCACGGCGTCGACCGCGCGACCGGCGTGGCGCAAGACCCTGGGCCCTACACCGCGGCGGGGGTCTTCGCGGCGATCGAGGCGGCGGCCCGCCAGGCCATGGGGACGGCCGATGTCGCCGGCCTGCGGGTGCTCGTCGAGGGGGTCGGCTCGGTGGGGGCGCCGCTGGCCCGCGCCCTGGCGGCGAAGGGCGCCCGGCTGCTGCTCTGCGACCTCGACCCGGCGCGGGCCGAACGCCTGGCCGCCGAGCTGGGTGCCGGGGTGGTGGCTTTGGCCGAGGTCGCGGTGACCGACTGCGACCTCTATGCCCCCTGCGCGGTGGGCGGCACGCTCAACCGCGGGAGCATCGAGCAGCTGCGCTGCCGGATGGTCGTGGGCTCGGCCAACAACCAGCTCGCCGAGCTGGCGGACAGTCAGCGCCTGGCGGCCCGCGGCATCCTCTACGCCCCCGATTTCATCGCCAACGCCGGCGGTGCGATCGGCTTCGCGATGCTCGGCCAGGGGGCCAGCGAGGACACCATCCGCACTCGGCTGCAGGCGATCGGCACATCGCTCGGTGAGATCTTCGCCGAGGCGGCGGCCCACGGTGAGACCCCGCTCGCCGCGGCCGAGCGCCGGGTGGAGCGCCACCTCGCCGCCGCCGGCTAGCGGTCGGTCCCCGGCACGGCGCACCACGCGAGCACCATGGGCCAGCCGCTGCGCATCCTGGTCGTCGCCACCAAGCCGCCGCAGCCGCCGGCGGACGGCGGTCGCCTACTCGTCCAGAGCACCATCGACGGGCTGGCGGCCCGCGGTCACCACGTGCACCTGGTGGCGCCGGCCGCGCAGGCGACCCCGGCGGCGGTGATGGCCGGGCCGGTGAGCGCCTCGCTGGTCCCGAGCCGCCCCCGCTCCTACGCGCTGTCGGTGGTGCGCAGCCTGCTCCTCTCGCGGCCGATCTCGATCGACCGCCACCGCCACCCGGCGGTGCGCGCCGAGGTGGACCGGCTGCTCGGCTCCGAGCTCTGGGACGTGGTCCACGTCGAGCAGCTGCAGGCCCTGGCGCAGGTCGAGTCCGCCTTCGCCCATGGCGTCCCCGTCGTGCTGCGGGCCCAGAACGTCGAAAGCGAGCTGTGGGCGGCGGCCGCCAGCCGCGGCCGCTGGAGCCGGCTCTATCGCTGGGAAGCCGGGCGCCTCGCCGCCTGGGAGGGGGGGGCCGTGGCGCGCGTGGCGGCAACCGTGGCGCTCACCGAGCGCGACGCGCGGGGCCTCTCGCAGCTCGCCGCCGGGAGGGGGCGCGTCGTGGTGGTACGCGCGCCGTTCACCCCGGACCTGCCCGCCGCCAACGAGGGCCTCACCGGTGCGCCGCCGCTGGTTCTCCTTGGCAGCGAGGGGTGGGAGCCTAACCGCGACGCCGTGGCCTATTTCGTCCGCGAGATCTGGCCCCGGGTGCGCGCCCGCGTGCCGACGGCGCTCCTCCACGTCTTCGGCAACCAGCAGCAGGCGCCAGCGGGCGAAGGCATCGTCGCCCACGCCTCGCCGGCGGACTCCCGCACCGCCTTCGCTCCAGGCTCGATCCTCGTCGTGCCGCTGCGCATCGCCTCGGGGGTGCGGATGCGGATCCTCGAGGCGTGGTCGCGCGGCGTGCCGGTGGTCGCCAGCCCGCAGGCGGCGGCCGGGCTCGACGCCGAGGATGGCCGCGAGCTCCTGGTGGCGGCGGACGGCCCCGGTTTCGCCGCCGCCGTCGAGCGGCTGACGCGCGAAGCGTCGCTGTGCGCCGGGCTGGTCGCCGCCGGACGGGCCGCCCTCGCCACCTGGCACGCGCCGGACGTTGTGCTCGAGAACCTCGAGACGGTCTACGCCGGGTTGCTGGGAGCGCCGCCGGAGCTGGGCCCGGCGGTGAACGCGCGGTAGGCGGCGAGCACCGTCTCGACGTCTCCGTCGGCGCGCAGCCGGCCGGCTTCGAGCCACAGGCAGCGGTCGCACATCTCGCGCACCGCCTGCGGGCTGTGGGAGACGAGGAGCAGCGTGCTGCCCTGGGCCCGGAAGCTCGCCAGGCGCTCTTCGCAGGCGCGGACGAACTCGGCGTCGCCCACCGCCAGCACCTCGTCGAGCACCAGCACGTCCGGCACCCAGGCGGTCGCGATGGCGAAGCCGAGGCGGGCCTGCATGCCCGAGGAGTAGTTGCGGATCGGCGCCCGCACGAAGTCCCCGAGGCCGCTGAAGTCGACGATCGCCGGCAGGCGGGCGTTGATCTCGCGGCGGCTGCGACCGAGCAGCAGCGCGTTGAGATAGATGTTCTCGATGCCGGTGAGCTCGGGGTCGAAGCCGGTACCGAGCTCGAGGATCGGCGTCACTCGGCCGTGCACCTCAGCACTGCCGCGCGCCGGCTTGAGAACGCCCGAGATCACTTTCAGGAGGGTGCTCTTGCCGGCGCCGTTGCGCCCCACGAGGCCCACCCGCTCGCCGCGGCGGATCGCCAGGTCGATGCCGTCGAGGGCCCACAGGTCCTCGTAGGTGAGCGCCCCCTTGAGCCAGTGGATGGCGTATTCCTTGATCGACGGGATGCGTTGCTTGGCCAGCCGGTAGCGCAGGCCCACGCCGGCGAGCCGAATCACCGGCCGGGCGTCCTCCTCCGTACGCTCCAAGCTCATCGCGGGTCCTAGAGATAGAGCACGATGCGGTCGCTGCTGCGCCGGAAGGCGAGGACGCCGACGGCGAGCGAGACGAGGGCGAGCATGGCGGCGAGCGCCAGCTCGCCGAGCGAAGGCCAAGCGCCGCGGTAGATCGGGCCGCGGAAGACCTCGAGGACGGCGCGGACCGGGTTCATGGTGAGCAGGGGCTGGAAGCGGGCGGGGACGATCGACGGCGGGTAGAAGATCGGCGTGCCGTACATCACCAGCATCAACACCACGCCGACCATCTCCATGGTGTCGCCGAAGAAGGCGGCGAGCGGCGAGAGCAGGAGCCCGGCGCCGAGGGTGAAGAGCAGGGCGAGGACGATGGCAACCGGCAAGAAGAGCAGCGAGGGGCGCAACGGATGGCCCGTCACCAACAGGATGGCAAGCAGCGGCACGAGCGCCAGAACCAGGTTGACGCTCCCCGAGAGCGCCGTCGCCAGGGGGAAGACGGCCTTCGGCACGGGCAGCTTGGTGAGCAGGTTGGCGTTCGCCCGCAGGCTGTACATCGAGCTGGTGATCGTCTGGCTGAAGAAGTTCCAGAACAGGATCCCTGAGAGAGCGTAGACCGGGTAGCCTGGCAGGTCGAAACGGAAGGCGTGGCTGAAGACGGTGGTCAAGACCAGCATCATCAAGAGCGGCTGCAGCATCGTCCACAAGAAGCCCAGGGTGGATCGCCGGTAGCGCACCTTGAGGTCACGCACCACCAGCGTGGCGATCAGGTCGCGATAACGCAGCAGCTCGCTCATTGCCCGGTCCGCAGCGCCCGCCAGGCCTGGCGATAGGCGGCGCTTTCCCGGCGCCAAGCGGGGCGCGCGGCCGTCCCGACCCAGGGGCTCAGGGCGGCACGGCCGGCGAGGCGCAAGGTGGCGCCGGCGAGCAGAGCCCAGCGCATTCGGCGGGCGGCCGCGGCGGGCCGTCGCAGCTCGGCCCAGCGCAGCAGGTCCCGCCACAGCAGGCTCGGGTTCTGGCTGCCGGCGGCCCCAGCTTGGCGGCCCACCGTGCCGCCCTGGTGGTGGACGACGCCGAACTCTGCCAGCACGGCGACCTCCCAGCCCGCCTCACCGGCCCGCAAGCAGAGGTCGAGGTCCTGGCCGTAGAAGGCGAAGCTCGCCTCCAGGGGGCCGTGCCGCTCCCACACCTCGCGGCGCAGGGCCATGGCGGCCCCGGTCACCCAGCGAACCGCGGCGCCGCTGCTGCCGGCGACCGGCGCCAGCCGGCGGTAGGGCCGCCAGCGACCGAGCACGGCCGGCGCCCCCGAGGCGAGGGCGAAGAGCCAGAGCGGCGTCGGCTCGCTGCCGCCGCTCCATTGTGGCCGCTGATCGGGGAAGCGCAGGCGGGCGCCAGCGATCCCCAACCGTGGCCGTGCGGCGAAGGCGGCGCGCAGGGCAGCGAGGCCGCCGGGGTCGACCTCGGTGTCGCTGTTCAAGAGGAGAAGCAGCGCTCCTCGCGCCGCCGCGAGGCCCTGGTTGGCGGCCGCCGAAAAGCCTCCGGGCTGCTCTCGGCGGAGGAGACGGACGGCAGGGAAACGCGCCGTGACGGCGGCAGCCGAGTCGTCCGTGCTCGCGTCGTCGACCACCAGCACTTCAAGGTCTGGCTCACGGGTGGCGGCGAGGGCGCCGAGGCAGGCCAAGGTCAACCCGCAGCTGTCACGGCTGGGGATGACGACGGAGAGCAGAGCGGTGTCGCGTGGGTTGGTGGCGTACACGGCGTTCGGGTGAGAAAGCAAGCTATCACGGTGCCGGAGCGCTGCCGGTGCCCGCGCTCGCGACCCACTGGCGCAGCGCGGCGAGGAGCGCAGCGACATCTCCCACCGGGGCGGCGAGCTGGCCGCCGCCGCCCGTGCGCACCCTCTCGCCGAGGGCACCGTGGTCGAAGGCGAGCACCGGCACCCCGGCTGCCCGGCATTCGTCGAGCACCAGGCAGTGGGTCTCCGCCATCACCGAGAGCAGGAGGGCGAGGTCGATGCCGGCGCGCCGCAGCCGGTGGGGAAGGCTACCGAAGCGGTAGTAGCCGCGGACCGTGACCCCGGCCCACCGGAAGGCCAGGAGCTCGGCCGGCTCGCCGCCGCCGAAAGCGAAGAAACGGAGTCGCCGCCGTTCCTCGGGTGCGAGCGCGGCGAGCAGGGCCAGGAACACCCGTGAGCCCTTGTGCGGGCCGGCGCTGCCGACGAAGGCGAGCCGCAGCGGCCCTTGTCGAGGGCGCCGCGCCGGCAAGCGGGCTGGCGGCTCCCAGGCCGGGGGCTCGACGAGCTGTGGCACGCCGGGAGGCAACTCGTAGAGCTCGCTCAGGCGGCGGCGCAGGAACTCCGAGGCGAACGACAGCTCGTCCGCGGCATCCAGCAGGGCAGCGGCTTGACGGCGGTACTCCGCCTGCACCGCCGGCAGCGCTCCCAGGCAGCGTCCGCAGCGCTCGAGGTCGGTCGAGTAGCCGCAGAAGCTCGCGCTGCCGCTGTCCATCAGATGAGGCCGGCGGCAGAAGGCGGCGAAGTCATGGCAACGCAGCCGCAGCTGTAGGCCGCCCTGGCGCAGCGCCAGGAGCTCGCCGAAGGGCAGCCCGGCGAGGTTCTCGACGGCCACGCGCTCGGCGCCCACGAAGGCGGCGGCCCGGGTCAGCCCTGCGGAGAGGCTGCCGGCTCCGTCCACGGTCGCCGGCAGCCTCCAGGTCCGGCTCTGCGAGCGCTCCTGGACCTCGAGGACGAGCCCGCCGGCCTCCCGATAGGCGAGGGCGAAGGGCGCCGCGGCACGGGCCTGCCGCCGCCGCACGGCGAGCTGGGCCTCGACACCCCCCAGCCACGGCCGCGGGGGGTTGGCGAGCAGGTGGAGCGTCGCCGAGCGGAGCGCCGCGGGCGCGAGCCCGGCGGCGGGGAGCAGGGCGGCCCGGCCCCGTCGCCGGTACCGCCGATGATCGAGGGCGCGATCGACCACGGCGCGCAGACCCTCGGCGCGCAGGGTGACAGCGAGGAGCCTCAGCGTCCGCAGCATCAACGCCTCACACGCGCCGGCGCGCCAGCACCTCGGCGTAGACGGCCTCGACCTCCGCCGCCATGGCATCCGCCGAGCGGACGTTGGGGCGCACCCGCGCCCAGTCGTCGAGGGTCGCCGGGCGGGCGATCAGCCCGTGGACGACCTGGCGCAGCTCGTCCGCGGCGCCGGGTGTGAAGGCGGCGCCGGCCGGCAGCTGCGCCGCCAGCTCGGCGAGGGCGCTGCCGCGGGCGACGATCACCGGCGTGCCGCAGGCGAGGGCCTCGTAGGCCACCAGGCCGAAGGACTCGCGGCCGAGCGAGGGGACGAGCAGGGCATCGAGACCGCCGAGCGTCGCCACCTTCTCGGCCTCGGCGAAGCGGCCATGAAAGCGGATCCGGGCCTGGCCGGCCAGCGCCCGCACCTCCGCGGCATAGGCCGGCGCGGCGTCCTCGTCTCCCCAGACCTCTAGGGTGGCGAGCGCCGGGTCGAGGTCGCGGAAGGCGGCGGCAGCCACGTGCAGGCCCTTGTGCGGCAGCAGCGAGCCCACGAAGCCGAAGCGCAGCGGCAGCCGCGGCAGGGCTCGTTGCGGCCCTGGGCCGGCGAGGTCGATGCCGTAGGGCACCTGCCGAAGGTGGGGAGCGCCGGCAAGGAGGCCGAGCTCCGAGAGGCTCGCGGCGAGGCTGGCCGAACCGACGATCACCGCCGCTGCACCCCAGACGACCCGGCGGCCGAGGTGGGCCCGCAAGGCATGGAGGGGCAGGCTCCAGCCCCGAGCCGGGAAGCGCGCGGTCATCGGCAGGCAGCGCGAACAGCGGTCGAGCGCCGGCCCGGGGCACGGCTGTCGCGCCGCATCGAGCAGGTTGGCGCGGCCGCAGAGGCCCCACCAGTCGTGGAGGTGGAGCACGTAGGGAATGCCCAGGGCCGCCGCCGCCGCCGGCAGGCTGAAGCCATGGCCGGCGAGGTGGTGGACGTGCACCAGCTGCGGCCGGTTGCGGGCGAGGAAGGCGGCAAAGTCCGCGTGCAGCCTCCGGTCGACGAGGGCGTTGCGGGCGAGGGGGTCGCGGCTGGTGAAGTTGTTGACCACCAGGCGCACGTCGATGCCTTCGTCGCAGTACGCCACGGCGGCGGCGTGGTCGCGGCCTGGGTCGGCCAGGCGGGCGTAGGCACTCACCGCCCGCCACTCGAGCTGGCGCCGGGCGAGGGCGCGGGCGACGGTCTCGGTGCCGGCGGGCGAAAACGGCGGCCAGCCGTGCACGAGGTGGAGGACGTGGGAGGGAGGCTGCGGGCGCCGCGGGTGGGCCGGGGCGCGGCGGAGCGCGGCGACCACCCGCTGCCGGGCCGGCCGCAGCGGATCGGCGGCGAGGAAGGCGGCAATGGTGGCGCGGTAGTGCGGGTGCCGGCGCGCCAGCGTGCGCTCACCCCGGGCCACGCGCCGCGCGCGGCTGCGCCCGAAGCTGGCGCTGCCGGCGTGGAAGACGAAGGTGGCGTCGTCGAGCACGTGCTCCCAACCGGCACGAGCGGCCCGCAGGCAGAGGTCCACCTCCTCGCCGTAGCCCTCGCCGAAGGCCGCCTCGTCGAAGGCCCCCACCCCGTCGAGCAGCGCACGCCGCAGGTAGAGGCAGAAGCCGACGCCGCTCGGCAGCCGCGGGTAGCTCGGCACCGCGGCGCCCTCGACCAGCCGGGCGAAGGAGTCCACGTCGTGGCCAGCGGGGAGGGCGTTCTCGTTCCAGCCGTCGGGCAACGAGCAGATCGAGCCGTGGTTCGAAAACGGCGTGGCGGTGCCCACTGTGGGCGCCGAGCCGGCGGCGGCCTGCAGCTTCTCGGCCCAGCCGGCGGTGACCACGGTGTCGCTGTTGAGCAGGATGGCGTCACGGCGCGAAGCGGCGAGGCCGCGGTTGGCGCTCACCACGAAGCCCCGGCGCTGCGGGTTGACGAGCGTCGAGAGGGCGGCGCCCAGGCGGGCGGCCAGGTCCGCCATGGCCGCCTCGACGCCGGCGTCCTGCGCGCCGTCGAGGACCACCACGAGGCGGTGGCGGTCGAGGTCGGTGTGGCGGAGCAGGCTCGCGGCGCAGCGGCGGAAGTCGTCTCCCGCCCCGGCCACCGGCACGATGATGTCGAGGGCGCTCAAGGACGTCGCGGCACCCCGGCGGGGCTCACGGCCGCAGCCGGGCGTAGAGCAGCATGTCGTGGTTGACCTCCCACTTGGTCACCGCCTGGCGCAGCCGGCCTTCGAGTTCGTAGCCGGCCTTTTCGAGCACCCGCGCCGAGGCCGGGTTGCCGGCGAAGACGCCGGCCCAGATGCGCACCAGGTCGTGCTCGGCGAACGCCGTCTCGGTGAGCTGGCGGACCGCTCGCGTGGCGATGCCGCGGCCCCAGAAGGGCTCGCCCAGCCAGTAGCCGATCTCGGCCGAGCGGCGGTAGATGTCGCTCCCCACGACCAGCCCGATACCGCCGATCGCCTCCGTGGCGGTGGCGACGGCGAAGCTCAGGCGGGGCTGTTCCGCCTCGACGTGGGCGATCCAGGCGCGGGCGTCGGCCGGCGTGTAGGGGTGGGGGAAGCGGTCGCGCAGATGGGCGGCGACGCGCCGGTTGTTGGCGTAGCGGACGAGGGCCGGCTCGTCGCCCCGTCGCCAGGCCCGGAGAGAAACGCCGTCCCCGAGGTCGCTCTGCATGGCGCGCCGGCGTGCCCCGGCTAGAGGACGCGCTCGTAGACCTCCGTCAGGGGGAGGCGGCAGCCGATCGCCGCCAGCTCCAGCACCGCGGCGGGGTCACGGACCTCGGCGAGGAGCCAACGGCCGTCCTGCTGGCGGGTGTGGTGCTCGACGAGCGCCTCGTCCTGAGCGAACACCAGGTACTCCTGGAGCGACGGCAGGCTGCGGTAGTGGGCGAACTTCGTGCCGCGGTCGTAGTCGGCGGTCGACTTCGAGAGCACCTCGATGACGACCGTCGGGTTGAGCAGGGTGTCGAGCTCGGCGTCGGCGAACTGCGCCTCGCCGCAGACGACGACCACGTCCGGGTAGGTGTAGAGGCCGGTCGCCGAGACGCGCACCCGTAGGTCGCCGGCGAAGGTCTCGCAAGGCCGACCCCGCAGCTGGCGATGGAGCACGGCGAAGCAGTTGCCCGCCACCAGCCCATGCCGGCGGCTGGCCCCCGACATGGCGAACATCTCGCCGTCCAAGAACTCGCTCTTGGTCTGTGCCCGGCGCTCGATCGCGAGGTACTCCTCCGCCGTGAGCTTGGGCCTGGGCTCCGCCGTCATGCGGGCAGGATAGCACCGCCCTCAGAGCAGGCTCATCACCTCGTCCACCTGCTCCCAGGCCAGCCGCAGCAGGAAGGTGTTGTTGCGACCATAGGACTTGCTGCCGAGGAGGAAGAAACCGGGCTCCGGGTTCTTGAGCGTCTCGGCGCCATGGCTGGACTGCGCCATGCAGTCCGCGGCGCCGGCCCCGAGGAGGGCGGCCGAGAGCTTCATCGGCCCGCTGGTGGCGTAGCACTCGTGGACCTGCAGCTGGCGGTACATCAGGTGCTCGCCCACCGCGCCGGTGAGCGCCAGCACGTGATCGACCAGCACGCTGCTCTGCCGGCCGTCACGGTGGCGTAGCTCGATGCGCACCTGCTCGCCCTCCGCCGCCACGGCGTCGACCACGCTGCCGAAGCGGCTCTCGACGGCGGGCGAGGCGCCGGCGGCAAGGGCGCGAGCCCGCCCGGCGAGAGCCGCGCGCGCCGGTAGGGGATCGTCTTCAAGGGCCCCCCAATGGAGGGCCGGAGCGCGCACGGACCAGATCACCCGCGTCCCGGGCGCGTCCTCGGCGAGCTCGGCGAGGGCGACGACGGCGGTCTCGGCCGAGTGGCCGGCGCCGGTGAGAAAGACGGTCTTGCCGGCCCAGTCCGGCCGCTCGCGAGCAAAGTCGGGGATGCGATGGCGGATCCGCGCCCCCAGGCCCTGCTCGCCCGGGGCTGGGATGCCACCGTTGCCGAGAGCGTTGGGCACGGCGTAGGAGCCCGTGCAGTCGATCACCAGCTGCGCGGTGTCGACGCGCTCGCCGGTGGCGTCCGCGAGCAGCAGCCGGAAGGGCTGCGCCGCCCGCGTGGCGTTGGCGATCTCCTCGTGCTTGAGCAGCCAGTCGCGGCCCACCGCCTGCACCCGCGTGCCCAGGCGCAGGTGCGGCGCGATCTGCGGCAGCGCCGCGAGCGGCTCGAGCAGGCGCTCGCGCAGCTCACCGCCGGTGGGGCACTTGGGGCCCCAGGGAACTTCCCTGCCGGCCGCTTCGAGGGCGCGCCGGGCCCGCGGAGAGACATTGAGGTCCCAGGGCGTGAACATCCGCACATGGGCCCACTCGGCGATGTGACCGGCGACTGCTGGCGCCGCCTCGTAGAGCGTGAAGTCGAGGCCCTTCTCGGCGGCGGCGAGAGCGGCTTCGAGGCCGGTCGGGCCGGCCCCCAGGATGGCGAGGTGTCGTTGGCTCATGGCGTGGTTCCCATCGTTCGGCAGTCGGGCTCAGAAGCGCGAGGCGGCGCGTTCCTTGGCCGGTAGGATCTCGAGGCACGTGGTCCACCAGCCGGTCAGCACGGTCTCGACGAACTCTTCCGGCAGGCTCTCGCGGCGCATCGCGGCTGCCAGGCCCCGGTGATCGTAACGGAGAGGCAGCAGCTCGACGGAGATCCCGCCGGCGCGCGCCGAGAGAAGGGCGTACCAGACCTCGGTGCGCCCGTCGTTGGCCGGCCGGCCGATCACCCCGACGTTGACCACGTCGCCGCCGGAGGGCAGGTGGCGGTGCCAGTGCAGGCCGGTGTGGGTGCAGAGGATGGCGTCGCAGCGGTTCTGCGCGAGCAGCAGCTCGAGGAAGGCGACCGGCGCGGTGGAGGCGAAGAGGAACTCGTTGACCCGCCGCGGCGAGCCGTGGACCAGCAGCAGCTCGCGCTCTCCCAGGCGCACCCGCCGGCGGGCTGGCAGCTCGCCCATCCAGCGCTTGAACGCCGCAGAGGTGTGCTGCTCGGTGTAGCCGTAGGAAAGGGCGGCGAAGTGGTTGTCGCGCGGATCGGTGTAGCCGCAGTTGCAGTCCTGGGCACCGCTGGCGAGTGATTGCTCGTAATTGCCCTGGACCACCCGCACACCGCCCTCGCGGAGCAGGGGCCAGACGCGGTCGGGGTGCGGGCCGAAGCCGCCGAGGTCGCCCAGGCAGTAGATCGCCTCGGCACCGTGCTTCTGGGCGGCGGCGAGCAGGGCCTCGAGGCCGAAGGAGTTGTTGTAGACGCCACCGCAGACGACGATCCGCGCAAATGGGCCTTCGCCGGGAGTGGGGTCGTCGAGCGCGGCGCGGAGCCGCGCCAGCTCGGCGTCGCGCGCGGCCGGCGCCAGGTGGCGGCCAGCCGCGGCCGCGGCGTCGCGAAACTCTCCCAGGGGCACCAGGCGCTCGCCCCAGGTGGCGAGGCCGCGATGGGCGGCGAGCCGCTCGCGCTCGCGCAGCCGCCGGGTTTCCAGGTCTTCCGGGATGCGGTTCGCCATCGCCTCGCCGCCTAGGTCTTGCAGCTCACGCCGTGGACGTGGCAGGTCCAGCAGGCCGGGTGGGCGAGCGGGAAGGGCCCCAAGGTGTCGGCGAGGGCCTCGCCGAGCTTGCCCGCCGGCTCGTTGACCAGGATCGGGCACACCCAGACCCCTTGGTCGGTCGCCATCCGGCAGCTGCTGCACTGCAGGTGGTCCCAGCTGCCAGCCGGTGCGTCGCCCTCACTCAGCCGTTGCCACTCCGCGTAGGCGCCGCTGCGCTCGGCTTCGGCGCCGAGCTGGAAGACGGGCAACAGCTTGAGCCGCGGCTTGTCGAGACCCAGGCCGCGCAGCAGCGCGAAAAAGGCGGCCTTGCCGGCCGCCGAGGCGTTCTCGCTGTGCACCTCGGTCACCGTCAAGATCGGGTTGAGGCCCACGGCGGCCAGGTTGCGCACTGCTGCCATCACCCGCTCGAAGCTGCCGAGGCCGCGGATCGGGTCGTTGGTCTCGGCGCTCATACCGTCGAGGGAGACCCGCAGGTCGAGGGAGTACTCGGCGGCCGCGGCGAGCTCTTGCAGGCGCTGGCAGCGTGCCGGGTCGAGCAGCAGGCCGTTGGTGAGCACCGAGGCCGGGCCTACCGCCAGGGTGGCGGCGAGGATGGCCTCCATCTCCGGGTTGAGGAACGGCTCGCCGCCGGTGAAGTAGTACTCCTTCACCCCCAGCGCCACCGCCTCGGCGAGGACGCGCTCTACCGCAGCGAGGCCCATGAACTCGTGCGTGTGGTTGGTCGGCGAGCAGGAGATGAAGCAATGCGTGCAGGCGAGGTTGCACACCGTGCCGCCCACCTGCAGCCAGAGGGTGTCGAGGCTCGCCAGCGCGACCCGCGGCACGGCGGCGGTCCCTTCCCCTACGGGCAGCATGGAGCCTCCTGGGTGGCGTTCTCGCCCCGGCCGAGGAAGGCCATCACCTCGCAGCATTGGGGCTCGGTGAAGAGCTCGGCGCTCGGTGCGCAGGCGAGGAGCTCACCGGCGCCGTCGCGCACGCAGACGCAGGCGATGCGGTCGGCGACGCGCTCGGCCTGGGCCAGATTGTGGGTCACCAGCACCACCGAGTGGCGGGCCTTGAGGCGCAGCACGAGCTCCTCGATCGCCGCCGTCGAGCGTGGGTCGAGGGCACTCGTCGGCTCGTCCATCAGCACCACCTCCGGTTCGAGGGCGAGAGTACGGGCCAGGCAGAGGCGCTGCTGCTGGCCGGTCGAGAGGCTGGCGGCGCTGGCCCCCAAGCGGTCGGCCACCTCCTCCCAGAGCGCCGCCTCGGTCAAGGCACGGCGGGCGGCGGCGAGCTTGTCGGCGCGGCCCAGACGCCGGTGTCGCACCAGGCCGAAGAGAACGTTGTCGAGGACGCTGCCGGGGAAGACCACCGGCTGCTGGAAGAGCATGCCGATGGCGCGGCGCAGGGCGTCGGGGTCGGTTCCCGGGCCGTAGAGCGAGCAGCCGTGAAACTGCACGGTCCCGCTGACCTGGCTGCCCGGTACGAGGTCGATCAGGCGGTTGAGGCATTTGAGCAGGGTGGTCTTGCCGGCCCCCGAGGGCCCGACGATCGCCACCACCTCGCGGGCGCCGACGGCCAGGCCAACGTTGCGTAGCAGGGTGCGAGCGCCGATGCGGACGGTGAGGCCCTGGACGGCGAGCAGGGGGCTCGCGATGGGGCCGAGCGCCGGCGGCGCCGGGGCAACCAGGGTGCGCCGGTGGACCTCAGGCATCACGGGCCTCGCGGGCGAGCCGCAGCCGCGCCGGCAGGGCGGCCAGGCTGGTGCCGACCGCGAGCAGCAGCAGCAGCGCGGCGGCGCCCCACAGCCGCGGCTGGGTGGCCGGGCTCAGGGAGTCCTGGGCCAGGGTGAAGATGTGGTAGGGCAGGGCCAGCACCGGGCTCTCGACCACTCCCCGCGGCCAGCCGGCGCCGCTGAACACGGCAGCGGTGAAGAGGATGGGGGCCGTCTCGCCGAGCGCCCGCGCGAGGCCGAGAAGGAGCCCCGAGACGAGGCCGCTGCGGCATTGCCGGACGACTACGGCCCAGGCCGTGCGTTGCCGCGACAGACCGAGGCTGGCGGCCGCCTCGAGGTAGTTCGCCGGTAGCGCCCGCACGCGCTCGGCAAAGGCCAGGGCGGCGGTCGGCAGCATCATCATGCCGAGCACCAGGCCGCCGGCGAGCCAGGACTTGCCCCAGCCCAGGGCGCGGCCGAAGGCGAGGAAGCCGAAGAGGCCGAAGAGGATCGACGGCAGGCCGTTGGCGGTGAGGAGAGCGAGGCGCAGGCGGTGGGCGGCGGCCGGCCCCGCGTAGTAGCCGGCAACGAGGCCCACAGCGAGGGCGAGCGGCAGGCAGAGGGCGAGAGCGGTGGCGCCGAGGAGGAGCGTGCCGAGGAGCTGGTCCCGCACCCCGCCCGCCGCCCCGGCCTCCGCCGTCGGGGTGAGCAGGAAGGCGAGGTCGAGGGCCGGCAGCGCGCGGGCCACGATGAGGGCGAGGAGGCCGAGGAGGATCGCCAGGGCGAGCGCCGCCGCCGCACCACACGCCAGGGTGAGCGCGCGGTCGGCGAAACGAGCCGCGCTCACGGCGACCTCCGGGCCAAAGTGCCGCGGGCCACCCAATGGGCCCCCAGCCAGCTGATCCCCGCCGCCGTCAGCAGGAGCACGACACCGAGCGCCATCAGGGCGCCCCAATGCAGGGGATCACCATAGGCGATCGCCACCTCCGAGCCGCCGAGCTTGGAGGTGAGCGTCTGGCCGGCGCTCGTCAGAGGGGCGAGCGAGAGGAGCTTCTCGGGCCATTGGTTGTCCTGGCGGCCGACCACCAGGAAGACGGCGATGGTCTCGCCGAGGGCCCGCCCGAGGGCGAGCAGCAGGGCCGCGCCGAGGCCGGGCAGGGCCTGAGGGAGCGACACGGCGAAGATCGTCTGCGCGCGGTTGAGGCCGAGGCTGCGGGCCGCTTGCCGCTGGCGCTCGGGGACGGCGGCGAGAGCGTCGTCGGCCAGGCTCAAGACGGTCGGCAGCACCATCACGGCGAGGAGCACGCCGGCGGTGGCCAGGGTGTCCCCCGAGAGTGGGTCGAAGGGCGCGAGCAGGTGCTCCATCCAGCCACGCAGCACGAGCACGCCCACCAGGCCGTAGACCACCGACGGGATGCTCGCCAGGAGCTCGACGGCCGACTTGACGGCGACCCGCGCCCGCGACCCGAGGATCTCCGCCGTGAACACGGCACCACCGAGGCCAAGGGGGCCAGCCAGCAGCAGGGCGACGCCCGCCACCGCCAGGGTGCCGTAGAGCATGGGCAGCGCCCCGAACTCGTGGGCGCGGAAGAACCAGCGCCGGCCGGTAAGCAGGCCGAGGCCGGCGTGGGCCCAGGCCGGCCGGCTCTGCCAGGCGATGACGCCGGTCATCAGCACGAAGAAGCCGGCGGCGAGGGCTGAGAAACCCCACGCCGCGACGCAGGTGAGGTCGGGGCGACGCCCGGCGCGCTCGCCGCTCGTGGGCCTCAGGGCGCGTGCCCTCCGGTGGCGGCGAGCGCGAGGTAGCCGTGCTTGCGCACCAGCGCCTGGCCTTCCGGCGCGAGCAGGAGGTCGATCAGCTGGGCGACCTCCCCGCTCGGCCTGCCGTTGGTGATCACGAAGAGGGGCCGCGAGAGGGGGTAGGCGCCGCTCGCGATCGTCTGCGGTGAGGGGTCGATCACCCCGCCTGCGGTTCGGATGCCGAGGGCGAAGACGGTCTTGCCGTCGGCCCACGACGAGGACAGTTGCGAGATCGCGCCGCGGCTTCCCGCTACCTTCGAGCGGGCCTCTTCGTTGGCGCCCACCTCGGGATGGCTCACCAGGGGGGCCTTCTTGGCGTCGCCGTAGAGCCAGTGTGCGAAGACCTCCCAGGTGCCGCGCCCCGGCTCCTTGTTGAAGAAAACGATCCGCCGGTCGGGGCCGCCGAGCTCGTGCCAGTTGCGCACCCGGCCCTCGTAGATTGCCTGCACCTGCTCGCGGCTCAAGGCTCTGACGCCGCCCTCCCAGACGTCGCGCGAGACCGCCAGGGCCACCGCGTCGGTGCCGATCTGGATCGGCTGGAAGTCGACCCCAGGGTATTTCCGCCGGTCGTCGTCGAGGAGCGGCCGGGACGACATCGCGACCTCCACCCTGCCCTCGCCGAGGGCGGCGATGCCTCCCGAGCTGCCGCCCTGCGTATCGACCGTGATGGTCATGCCGCGCTCGTTCCGCAGCACCTCGGCGGCCTCGCTCACCACCGGGTTGACCGTCGTCGAGCCATTCGCCCGCACGGCCGCCGCGGCGCCGGAGGGAGGGCAGAGGCCGAGCCCCAAGGCCAGCACGAGGAGTGCAGCGGTGCTCGGCGTCATCAGCAACAGCCCTCCGGGCCGCAGCACGGCGCCGCCACCGTCGTCAGGTCATAATCCAGGCCCTTGCTCTCGCGGGGATCGCGCCGCGTCGTGCGGCTGCAGTCGAACGGCAGCGCTGCCTCCGGCGCCACCGGCTCACGGGGCTCGATGGGCACGAAGTGGCCGCGATAGGGCTCTTGCTGGTAGAGCTGGAAGGTCTTGGCGCAGACGGCGTAGCGCTCGCCGCGGCGCATCCGGTGGCCGTCGTCGTCGACCACCTCGCGGAAGGGCCCCTGGTAGATCACGGCTTGCCGGTGCTCGAAGCAGGGGCCCTGCTTACCTTTGAAGGCCTCGACGGTCAGTGAGCGAAACTCGATGCCGGCCACCGTCCGCCAGGGCTCGGCCGGGAACGACAGGATGCGCAGGCCGTGGAAGCCGGCCGCCTCGAAGGCGGCGAGGAAGCCATCTTCGGTCATCGCGCCCGAGATGCAGCCGCTCCACAGCTCGGGGTCCCCCTGCAGCTCGGCGGGGACGGGCTCATCGGCCACGATGTCGGAGATCACCGCCCTGCCTCCCTTGCGCAGCACGCGGAAGATCTCGGCGAAGAGCTGCTCCTTCTGCCGCGTCTCGACCAGGTTGAGGACGCAGTTCGAGACCACCACATCGACGGACTCGTCGGCCACCAGGGGCCGCTCGCGGCGTAGCGTCTCGGCCAGGCCCTCGGCGGCGAACAGGCCCTCGACGTCACGCACCGGTTGCGCCGCCAGGGCCGCGTCGAGGAGGTCGAGGTCGAGCCCCAGGTCTTGGATCCGTCCGCGTCGGAACTCGACGTTGGCGAAGCCGACGGCGGCCGCCACCCGGGGCGCCGCCTGGCGGGCGACGGCCAGCATCTCGGGCGTCATGTCGACGCCGATCACCTTGCCCTCCTTGCCCACCACCTGCGAGGCGATGAAGCAGATCTTGCCGGTGCCGGAGCCAAGGTCGAGCACCGTCTCGCCGGGCTTCAGATAGCGGCTGGGGTCACCACAGCCGTAGTCGCGCTCGAGCACCTCGGACGGGATCACCGCGAGATAGCGCGGGTCGTAGTCGATCGGGCAGCAGAGCTCCACCTCCAGCTGTTGCGCACCGGCGCTGTAGCGCTCCTTGACGGCCTTCTCCACCGCGGTTGCGGTCTGCATGAAACCTCCTCGAAGGGCGGCCAACGCACCGCCCGGTGCTGCTGCCGCCACCCACCGGTGGCGGCAGAACGGGATCTCGAAGCGGGAACGCGGGGTTAGGCCGCGACGGGCGGGGCGCGCCCTGCGGCCAGGCGGGTGAAGCCGGTGCGGGCGGGCACCGCTCGTCGCGCAGCGCCCGGCCGCAGCTGCTCGGCGAAGACCTGCCGCAGGCGATGCTGCACGGCCGCCCAGCCGGCACCTGCCGGCTGGGCCAGCCAGCGCACGAGGTCGGCGGCGCGGTCGAGGTCAGCGAGCGGAGCGAGCCAGCACACCTCGAAGCCGGCGGCGGTGAGGCGCCGGGCGAGGTCGCTGGCAGTGTGGCGGCTGCACCAGCGCACACCGGCGAGCAGGGAGGCGAGCGGTCGCCGGCTCGCGATCAGGTACACGCCGCCGTCGGGTGAGGGCCCGAGGACGGCTCGGCGGGGGTCTGCCGCCAACAGGCTCAAGGCGCTGGCGAGATGGTCGGACGTGAGGCCGGGAACGTCGGTGCCGACGACCAGGCGGGGCCCGGGCTGGCCGGCCTCGAGCGCAACCAGGGCCGCGACGAAGCGTCGGCCGAAGTCGCCGTCGCCTTGGGGCGCAAGTGTCACCCCGGCCGGCAAGCAAAGCCGCACGGGCGACGCCACCGCCAACTGGCAGCCGGCGCCGGCGCCGGCCGCCAGCGCGGCGGTGAGGCCGTGGCCATGGACGGCCGTCTCGTGCGTCACCAGGCGGTGCGGCAGCAGGCGCTTGCGCTGGGCTTCGAGGGCCGGCCCGCGGGTGAAGACGAGGAGGGTGGGCGTCGTCGGCATGAGGTGGCGAGAGCTCACGGAGTATACGACTCCATCGGGCGGGCGGATGGCAGCCCGGGTGCTCGCCGGCGAGCGCAGAGTATGATCCCGGCGTGCTCCGCTTCGTCCTCCTCGCGATCGTCGCTCTCGTGCTGGTGATGGCCCTCGCCTACTTCGCGCTCGACGAGCTGTCCCTGCTGCCCCACGGTGGCGGCGTCGACTTCCGTCTCGGCGCCCGCCAGATGCCGGCCACCAAAGTGCTCGCCACCTGGTGCCTGGAGGCCATCGGGTTGACCGCCCTCTTCCTCCTCGTCCGCGGCCGGGCCGAGCCCGGGCCGGGCGCTCCCTGGGGAGATGGCCTGCTCACCGGTTGGATGGCCTGGGTCTTCCGCGGTCCGCTCCTCGTCACCACCGCGGTCGGCGCAGCGCGCCTGGCGCCCGGCCCCTGGTGGCAGATGAGCCTGCGCTGGTTCGTCCTCTACTCGCTGTGTGGGCTGGTGCTGGCGGCGCTGGCGCCGCGCCGCACAGCCGCTGCCCCGCAGAGCCTCGTGCCGGCAGAGAGCGTCACGCCCCTGGAGGGCCACACGCCAGAGGGCCCGGCGAGCGGGGCGCCGCCGGTGGCGCCGTCTCCCGCCGCGGAAGCCGTCGTCGCGGCAGCTCCCGGGGCCGACGCGGAGGGTTGAGGGCCGGGGCCCGCGCAGGGCGCCGGCTCGGCATCGATTGCACGCCGACGTGCAGCCTTTGCAGGCCCCGGGGCGGCGAGCGCAGCACCCTCCCCATGGTACGCTCCTTGCTCAACCGAGCCCGCACGATGCCAACCGCTGAGCAGGTCCGCGCCGCGTGAGAATCGCCGCCGTGGGGAGGGCCTTCCCCCCCCACTACTACGATCAGGACCAGCTCGTCGCGGCGCTGCGCGAGCACTGGGCCGAGCGCCACTACAACCTCAATCGCCTCGAAGGTCTGCACCGCAACGTCCTGGTGGGGGGCCGTCACCTCGCCCTACCGATCGAGGACTACGCGCGTCTCCGCAGCTTCGGGGACGCCAACGACGCCTGGATCCGCGTCGCTCTCGACACCGGCGAGACCGCCGTGCGCGACGCCCTGGCCCGGGCCGGCCTCGCGCCCCACGATGTCGACGCCCTCTTCTTCGTCACCGTCACCGGGGTCGCCACGCCGTCGATCGACGCCCGGCTGATCAACCGCCTCGGCCTGCGCTCCGACGTCAAGCGGGTGCCGATCTTCGGGCTCGGCTGCGTGGCCGGCGCCGCCGGCATCGCCCGCGCGGCCGACTACGTCAAGGCCTACCCCCAGCAGGTGGCCGTGCTGCTCTCCGTCGAGCTCTGCTCGCTCACCCTGCAGCGCGAAGACCTCTCGATCCCCAACCTGATCGCCTCCGGCCTCTTCGGCGACGGTGCCGCCGCCGTCGTCGTGACCGGCGCCGAGCGGGGCGGCGATGGCCCGCAGATCCTCGCTACGCGGTCGATCTTCTACCCGGACACCGAGCGGGTCATGGGCTGGGACGTCTCCGAGCGCGGTTTCAAGATCGTGCTCTCGGCGAGCGTGCCGGACGTCGCCCGCGAGCACCTGGGCGAGGATGTCGACCGTTTCCTCGCCGACCACGGCCTCCGTCGCCGGGACATCCGCTCCTGGGTGGCCCATCCCGGGGGGCCCAAGGTCCTGCAGGCGATGGCCGCGGCCCTCGGGCTCCCCGATTCTGCCTTCGAGGTCACCTGGCGCAGCCTGCGCGAGGTCGGCAATCTCTCTTCGACCTCCGTCCTGCTCGTCCTGGCCGACACGCTCGAAAGCCACCGCCCCGCCCCGGGCAGCCTCGGCCTGATCACCGCCATGGGCCCTGGTTTCTGCTCCGAGCTGGTGCTGTTGGAGTGGTAGGGGGGGCTCGCTGCGACCATCAGGGGAGCAGACGCCGGGTCGCTCTGCGCCGAGGCGGCGATTGGCCGGACGAATAGTGCAGCCAATAGTGCGGGTAACCGAGATCGTCCAAGGTGCAAGTGGCAGCTCTAGCAGCGGGCAGGCCGGCAAGAGCGTGGAGATTGCGAGCCGTCTGATTGCGAGCCCGGCCGCTTCGCGTTGGTCTACGAACCAACCGTCAGGATGGCCCCTGAGCCGAAACGAGCTCGTAAACCGCTCCTCGACCACTGCCCACGGACCGCACGAGCCCGAGGAACCGGAGCTGCGCGAGGTCAGCTTGCACGGTTCGTCGCGCTGGCGCCACGGCGAGCGCAGCCTCGATTCGGCGCAGCGGGAGGGCTCCGCACGTAGCGAGCACATGAAGAATCTCGCGCTGGCGCTCTGACAGCTCCTGGCTGACCTTCAATGGCGGTACATAGCCGCGGGGGATGAAGCGGACCCCGACAGTATTTCCTCGCTCCAAGAACTCGGGTTCCGGGTGGCCGGCCAGCACGCAGCCACCGCGGCCGTTGAGAAACCCGCAGAGAGTTTCCCCCGTTCGCTCCAGCTGACCCGTGGAGCGCTTGAACTCGACGCCCACGGACTCGCCGAGAGCCACAAGCCGTTGCAGATCAGAGAGGTCCATGGGTGTTGAGCACGCCTGGGAAGGCGAACGCTAGTATAGGCGGGTGTCCATCCTGGCCGGCCTCTCCTCCCAGTACCTCTACCTTGGGCTGCTCGCCCTGGTGGCCGTGCAGCGGGTGGCCGAGCTCGTGGTCTCCGCGCGGCATACGCGCAGCCTGTTGGCCAAGGGTGCTTTCGAGGCCGGGCGTGCGCACTATCCGCTGATGGTGGCGCTCCACACGGCCTTCCTGGGAAGCTGCGCAGCGGAGGTCCTGCTGCTCGACCGCCCGCTTCTCCCCGTGTTCGCCGCCGCCATGCTGGCCTTTCTGCTGCTCTCGACGGGCCTGCGCTACTGGGCGATCTCGACCCTCGGCGAGCGCTGGACCACCCGCGTCTTCGTGTTGCCAGACGCCGAGCCCGTCACCGGTGGCCCCTACCGCTACCTGCGCCATCCCAACTACCTGGCGGTGGTGATCGAGATCTTCGCCCTGCCGCTGGTCCACACGGCCTGGCTCACCGCGGTTCTCTTCAGCGTCGCCAACGGCCTCCTGTTGCGGGCGCGGATCCGCGCCGAGGAGGAAGCGCTCGCCAAGGTGTCCCGCTACGCTCAGGTGTTCGGCGCCCAACCTCGCTTGCTACCCATCCCCCGCCGTGACGGACGCTGAGATCCTCGCCGGCATCGCGCAGGTGGCTCGCGACCACCTGGAGTGGGACCAGGAGTTGCAGCCGGACATGCATCTGATCGAGGACCTGCGCCTCGACTCCATCCGCCGGCTCACCTTGGCCGTCGAGGTCGAGAACCACTTCCGTGTCTGCCTCGACGAGGCGGACGACGCCGCGATCGAAACCGTCGGCGATCTCGTGGCGGCGATCCGGAGGCAGCTCGATGGACGATCGATCGACCCTTAGCTCCACCCTGCTCTGGGCGGCACGCCAGGGCAAGGGCGGGCTACGCTTCCTGGATCGCCAGGAAAGGCCGGAGTACCTCAGCTGGAACCAGCTCGCCGAACGCGCGCTCGCCACCGCCGCGCGCCTCGAGACGCTGGGGATCGAGCCCGGCCAGAGGGTGGCCCTCGTCTTTCCCACCGGCCCGGAGTTCTTCGACGCCTTCTTCGGCACGGTCCTGGCAGGAGGCGTTCCGGTGCCGCTCTACCCGCCGGTGCGGCTCGGGCGGCTCGGTGAGTACCACCGCCAGACCGCGGCGATGATCACGGCCGCCGGTGCGCGGTTGGTGTTGGCGGCGGCGATGATCAAGCGCCTGCTCGGCGAGACGATGGCGCTCGCCCGCCCGGCCCTCGGCTGCCGCACCCTCGACGAGCTCGGCAGCGGCGGCGACCACCACGCCGGCTTCTGCCCGGCCGCGGTGGGCCCCGAGGACCTGGCGATGGTGCAGTTCTCCTCCGGCACCACCGTTGACCCCAAGCCGGTGGCGCTCAGCCACCGGGCGGTGATGGCGCAGGCGACGATCCTCAACTCTTTCTGGCCCGACGAGGCCGGCGGTGAGCCGGTCTCCGGCGTCTCGTGGCTGCCGCTCTACCACGACATGGGCCTGATCGGCTGCGTCTTCCCGGCCCTCGAGCGCCCCGCCGACCTCACCCTGATCGGCCCCGAGGCCTTCGTCACCCGTCCGGCCCTCTGGCTGCGGGCGATCTCGCGCTACCGCGCCCGGGTCTCGCCAGCCCCGAACTTCGCCTACGGCCTCTGCCTGAGCAAGGTGCGAGACGAGGAGTTGGAGGGCGTCGACCTGTCGTGCTGGCGGGTGGCGCTCAACGGTGCCGAAGCGGTGGCGCCGGCCGTGCTGCGCGGCTTCGCCGAGCGCTTCGCGCGCTGGGGTTTCCGCCCGGAGGCGCTGACCCCGGTCTACGGGCTCTCGGAAGCGAGCCTCGCGGTGACCTTCTCGGCCCTCGATCGCCCGTTCACCGCCCGGCGTTTCGATCGCGACGCCCTGGCCCGCGGCAGGATCGCCCGTGCAGCGGCGGACGGCCAGGAAATCGCCTCGGTGGGCCGGCCGCTGCCCGGCTTCGCGCTCAAGGTCCTGGGCCCCGGAGGCGACGAGGTGGCGACCGGGGAGGTGGGGCGGATCTGGGTGAGCGGCCCCAGCTTGATGAGCGGCTACCTCGGCCGGCCGGAAGCCACGGCGGCGGCGCTGCGCGACGGCTGGCTCGACACCGGCGACCTGGGTTTCCTCTGGGAGGGCGAGCTCTTTCTCGTCGGCCGCGCCAAGGACGTGCTGATCCTGCGCGGCCGCAACTTCGCACCGGAGGCCGTCGAGCGCGCCGTCGACGCGGTCGCCGGGGCGCGGATCGGCTGCACGGTGGCGGTCTCGCGGGTTGCCGAGGGTGCCGCCACCGAGCGGCTCCTGGTGTTCGTCGAGGCGAGCCGCGAGGCCAGCCGGGAAGAGCTGGCGGAGCTCGCCGCCGAAGCGCAGCGGGCGATCCTCGCCGCCACGGGCCTCACCACCGACGAGGTGGTGGTGGTCGAAGCAGGGACGCTGCCGCGCACCTCCTCGGGCAAGCTGCGCCGGCAGGAGGCGCTGCGCCGCCACCTGGCCGGCGAGCTGGCGGCCCCGGCGCCGGTCAACGCCCTGCGCATGGCGGGAGCGCTGGCGCGCTCGGGCCTCGCCTACGCCCGGCTGCGCCTGGGTGCCGGCGGTGGCTGAGCTCGACCTGCTGTTGGTCGGCGGCGGCCCGGCCGGGCTCGCCACCGCGATCGCCGCCCGCGCGGCCGGGTTGGGCCCGGTGCGGGTGGTGGAGCGCTTCCGGCCACCGATCGACAAGGCCTGCGGCGAAGGGCTGATGCCGGACGGCGCCGCCTGCCTGGGCCGCCTCGGCGTGAGCCTCGACCGCCTGCACGCCGCCCCCTTCCGCGGCATCCGCTACCTCGATGGCGAAGTGGTGGCCGAAGGCAGCTTCCCCGAGGGCGTCGGCCTGGGGCTCCGCCGCACGGTGCTCCACGCGGCGCTGGTGCGTCGCGCCGAGGAGGTCGGCGTCGAGCTCGCCTGGGGGGTGAAGGTCGAGGGCCGCTCGGACGCCGGCGTGCGGACGGACCACGGCGCGATGACGGCCACCTGGTTGGTGGCGGCGGACGGCCTCAACTCACGGCTGCGGCGGTGGGCCGGCCTCGGTGGCCGGGAGGTCTCGCTAGGAGCGCGGCGCCGCTTCGGGGTCCGCCGGCACTACCGCGTCGCGGCCTGGACGGACCTCGTGGAGGTCTACTGGGCCGATCGCTGCGAGGCCTACGTGACGCCGGTCGGGCCGGACGAGGTGGGGGTGGCGATCCTCTGGAGTGGCGGCCCGGCGCGCTTCGACGACCTCCTCGGCCACTTTCCCCGCCTCGAGACCCGGCTCGCCGGGGCCGCCGCGACCTCGCGCGACCGGGGCGCCGGACCCCTCCTGCAACGGGTGCGGCGGGTCGTCCGTGGCAATCTCGCCCTCGTCGGGGACGCCGCCGGCTACCTCGATGCGATCACCGGCGAGGGGCTCTCGCTCGCCTTCCATCAGGCCGAGGCCCTGGCCGCCGCCCTCGCCGCCGGCGACCTGCGCCGCTACGAGCGGGCGCACGCCCGCATCGGCCGCCTGCCCAACGCTCTCACTCGGCTGGTCCTCGCCATCGACCGTCATCCCGGCCTGCGCCGCCGAGCGATCGGCGCCCTGGCAGCCGACCGCGAGCTCTTCAGCCGCCTGCTGGGCGTCCACAGCCGCTCCCTCGCCCTGCGCCAAGTCGGCCTCGGCGGCCTCGCCCGCCTGGTCGGTCGGATGGCTGCGGCGTAGGGAGGCGCCCACCCTCTTCATTCCTCCTGGCGTTTCCCTTGGCGGGTTCTCGCGGCGGACTGCGTTTCTCCTGGCGAGCCTCACCCCGAGGCACGGAACCCCGGAGAACTGACCATGCTGCAGCCGACCGGCCGCCCCAGGCGCCTGACCTCGTTCCTCCCGCTCGCCCTCCTCTTCACCTTCACCAGCGCTGCGCAGGCCGCCGTCTACGTCGTGGGGAGCGGCGCCGGCTGCACCCACGCCGACCTCCTGTCGGCGCTCGTCGCGGCGGTCAACAACCCCGGCTTCGACGAGATTCGCCTCCTCGCCGGCAGCACGCACCAGGGGCAGTTCCTGATCAATACCGATGGCCTGTCGCTGATCGGTGGTTTCGCGAGCTGCACGGCGACCAGCCCCACCGGCAGGTCGACCCTGGCCGGCAATAACTCCAGCCGCGCCCTGTTCGTCAACGTCTCCGGTGCGACCTCCCAGTTCGAGAAGCTCGACATCACGGGCGGGAGCGTCACGGGCAACGGAGGCGGCATGTCGGTCCAGGGCAGCACGACTCTCCTGCTGTACGACGTCAGGATCTTCGGCAACCAGGCGACGGGCAAGGGGGGAAACCTCTACGTGAGCGCCTCTCCCGGCCTGGTCGTCCGCCTCGCGAGGTCGTGGGTGGCGGCGGGGGACGCGCTGGATGGCGGTGGGATCGGCTGTGTGGGCGACGGCCGGGTCCTCCTCCAAGACTCGTTGCTGATCAACAACGCAGCGAGCCACAACGGCGGTGGCGCCTGGCTGGGAACGAGCTGTGATCTGACCGTCGAGGCGAGCGACAACAGCGGCAACATCACCACCAACATCGCCCAGATGAACGGCGGCGGCGTCTACATCGAGGGCGGCGCCGAGCTCAACACCTTCCTCGCTCCCCCCTACACCGGCCTGAACCTCATCCAGGGCAACCTCGCGTCCAACAGCGGCGGCGGCTTCTACGTCACCGGCACGGGCTCGGTGGTGCGGGCCTTCTACAGTCGGATCAGCGGCAACCAGGCTCTGGTCGGTGGGGCCTTCGTGGCGGAGAACGGCCCGATCGTCGCCGTGGGCCGCCCGGTCGCCAGCTTCGACATCTGCCCGGACCCTGCGCGTTGCTCGCTCATCGATCACAACACGGCCGACGTGGCGGCCGGGTTCTGGGCCAACAACGGTGCCGACATCACCATCCACGGCACGCTCTTCGAAGCCAACTCCGCGATGTTCTCGATCCCGCTCGGCAGCCTCTCCGGCGGCTCCACGGCGCTGATCCACTCGAGCGTGTTCGCGGCCAACCAGGGCCCCGTGCCCTTCTACTCCACCGGTGCCGGCACCAGCCTCACCCTCGCCAACGTCACGGCGGTGGGCAACACGGGAGCCGAGCTAGGGTTCATCGAGCCCGGGGCCGACAGCGCCAGCACCACTGTGCGGGTGCTGGCCAGCATCTTCGACCACGACGGGCCACTCTTCTTCTCGAACTTCAGCCCGTCCTTCGCGCCGCAGCTCAACTGCGTGCTGTCGCGCAGCTCGGCCCTGTTCAACGGCCTGCCGGCCAACACCAACCTCGGGATCGTGACCACCGGCGACCCGCTGCTCGCCAACCCGGCGGCCGGCAACTATCACCTGCGAGGCGGCTCGCCGGCGATCGACTTCTGCGACCTCTCGCAGTGGGATGGCGGCGAGCGGGACTTCGAGGCCGACGCCCGTCCGCTCAATGATCCGGGGACGCCGAACTTCCTCGGCACGCTCGACCTCGGCGCCGACGAGTACGCGCCGCTCTTCGCCGACGGCTTCGAGAGCGGCAACACGGCGGCGTGGTCGCTGACGGTGAACTGAGCACGGCCCCACCACGGAGCGCCTGCGAGGCGGGTCGCGGCTGCTAGGATCGGTGGGTCACCTCACGGGGTGGCGGCCCGGCCCTTGCACCACCGCGATCCGATGCGCGCTCGCCTCCTGGCCCTCCTCCACTGGCAGATTGCCCACCGGCGGCGCGTCCTCGCCGCCTACGCCCTCCTCGCCCTCGCCATGCTGCCGGGGGTGGCGCGCCTGGACAGCGACAACAGCGCCGAGGCCTTTCTCCTCCACGACGCACCGGAGGTCGAGCAATACCGCGCCGTGCGCGCGCGCTTCGGCAGCGACGAGGTGATGCGGGTCGTGCTCGCGGGGGAAGGCCTGTGGAGTGCCGACGGGTTGGCCTTCCTCCAGGCGGTGGAGACCGAGGTGGCGGCGCTTCCCGGCGTCGAGTCGGCGACCGGCCTCTACGGCCGCCATCGCCTCGCCGGCTGGCCGCCGCGCGACCCCGACGCCTTTCGAGAGGGCGCGCGCGCCGACCTCCTCGACCGTCAACTCGGCTTCATCGACGCGACCGGCGCGCGGGCTACGGTCCTCGTCACCCTCGAGCAGGGGAGCGCCGCCGAACGCGAGCCGCTTCTCGCTGGCGTCCGCCGGCTCGTGGCCACACCGCCGGCCGGGATCAAGGCGAGCCTCGCCGGCTTGCCGGTGATCGACGAGGCCCTCG
>WBZL01000962.1_pt1 | contig 31600 bp, 40 predicted proteins | sample 5204291 | NCBI WGS metagenome assembly WBZL01 (sample SAMN12344345, study PRJNA552823) | activated sludge metagenome | biome: Activated sludge suspended growth; feature: Nitrification reactor; material: Wastewater; isolation source: activated sludge from nitrification reactor of wastewater...
ATCTTGTTTTCAGGCATTTCCAGCCTGACCATCCAGCCGGACTGGCCGGAGACGTTCACCGCCATTATTTTCAAAATCCGCCTACCACATACCGCCCTGGTTGTCTTGACCGGTGCGGGATTAGCCGGGAGTGGGGCGGCCTACCAGGGCTTGTTCCGCAACCCGCTCGCGGACCCCTATCTGATCGGCGTGGCGTCCGGGGCCGGGTTGGGTGCGGTGTTTGCCCTTTCCGCCAACTGGCCCGATGATTTATTTGGCCTGTACACCGTGCCCATCGCGGCTTTTGCTGGGGCGGCCCTCACCGTTTTCCTCGTCTACAACCTCTCCCGCATCGGGCACACATCCCCGATCACTACCCTGATTCTGGCGGGGGTTGCCCTGAGTTCCTTTGCCACCGCTCTCACTTCCTTTTTAATGCTCCGCTCGAACGAAGAAATGCGCCGTGCCCTGGGGTGGTTGTTAGGCGGTTCGCTTTTGAGTGGCTGGGACCCGGTCATGGCTGTGTTCCCCTATATTTTGGTGGGGCTAGGCATTCTCGTGGTCTCCGGGCACACGCTCAACGTCCTTCAGTTTGGGGAAGAACAGGCGCAACAGCTCGGTATGCACGTCGAACGCACCAAACTCATCCTCATTTTTGCCGCCTCGCTCACCACTGCCGCCGCTGTGGCCTTTTCCGGGATCATTGGGTTCATTGGGCTGATCGTCCCCCACTTAATGCGAATTCTTTGGGGATCGGATTATCGCCGCCTGCTTCCCCTCTCGATCATTGGAGGCAGTACCGCCCTCCTGCTGGCGGACATCCTCGCCCGCGTGGCGCTCGCCCCCCAGGTTTTACCAGTCGGGATCGTCACCGCCCTGGCCGGGGCACCGTTCTTTTTATGGATTCTTCGCCGGACAAAATCCGGGATCACCCTGTAAAGGATGCCAATATGCTCGAAATTCAGCACCTTTCCGTTGCCTATGGGGATTGTACCGTTTTACATGACATCTCCCTCCAGGTTCCTGCGGGGGAAGTCCTCGCCGTGATTGGCCCCAACGGGGTGGGAAAATCCACCCTGATTCGGGCGATGAGCGGGATTCTGCCCCCGAAAACGGGCACGATCCGGGTGGATGGCCGCGAGGTGGCCCGCTTATCCCAAAACGAACGCGCCCGCTATATGGCCGTTGTCCCCCAGGCACGTTCCCTCCCCGATCACTTTACCGTCTACCAGACCGTATTGCTTGGTCGCACACCCTATTTGGGATGGATGGGCACAACCGGGCCGCGTGACCACGCATTTGTCCGTTGCGCGCTGGAACAAGCGCAAATCACGCATCTGGCGGAGCGTTGGGTGGGGACCCTTTCCGGGGGCGAGCAACAGCGCGTGCTCCTGGCGCGCGCCCTGGCCCAGGATACCCCCGTTCTCCTTCTCGATGAACCGACCACCCATCTCGATCTGCAACACCAAACCGGCCTGCTCAATCTTGTCCGAGCCTTGGCCTCCGAGAAAAAACTGGCGGTGATGATGGTCCTGCATGACATGAATCACGCGGCGATGTACGCAGATCGGGTGGCGTTGATCGTGCGTGGGCGGGTATTTGCCTGTGGCTCCCCGGAAGAGGTGCTGACCCGGGCAAATCTCACCACGATCTTTCAAGTGCCTGTCAGTGTCATTCCGCATCCTGACTATGGCACTCCTTTAATATTACCGGACGGGGTTCATGCCCCCCGAAACCAAAGAACTTTTGCAACTGGCATGAATGTTCCAGCAATTCTCGATATGAAATCAAACCCACGAACGGCGTTCCTTAAAACGACCACGCTGAACCCCAATGACGCCCATTAAGGAACGCCGTTCGTGCAAAACGAGAATTGCTGTGAATGTTCCCCATTTCCAACGCTTTTTTCATCTTCAAGGTAAATAACATGTTTATCAATCAATTGATCTCCCGAATCACCCCTCTCGACGAATCTGCTATGCAAGCCGCGCGTGCCCGTCAGAGCACGCTGACCAAACCCGCCGGAAGCCTGGGCCGCCTGGAAGAAATCTCCATCCGGCTGGCCGGGATAACCAGACAACCCCTCCCACGCCTCACCCACAAAGTCATCACCGTCATGGCCGGAGACCACGGCGTGGTGGCGGAAGGGGTGAGTGCCTACCCCTCCGAAGTGACCGCGCAAATGGTGTACAACTTTCTGCGGGGCGGCGCGGCAATCAATGTGTTAGCCCGGCTGGCAGGCGCACGCGTTGTGGTGGTGGATATGGGCGTGGCGGCTGAACTCGAAGCCCACCCGGTTTTGATCAACAAAAAAATTGCCCACGGCACAGAGAATATCACGTGCGGGCCAGCCATGAGCGAGATAAAAGCGGTGCGCGCCATTGCCGCAGGAGCTTCCGTGGTCGAAGAAGAAATTCGTAAAGGCCTGGATGTCCTCGCAATTGGGGATATGGGCATTGGCAACACCACCGCGTCCGCGGCCATCGCCACAGCCCTGACCGGATATTCGGCGGATGCCCTGGTAGGGCGCGGCACAGGGGTGGATGATGCCGGTTTGTTTCGGAAGATTGATGCTGTGGAGCGTGCCCTGGCCGTCAACCAGCCCAATTGCGAGGATGGCGTAGAGGTATTAGCCAGGGTTGGCGGGTTTGAGATCGCCGGGCTGGCGGGGGCCATTTTGGCCGCGGCGGCCTATCAACGCCCCATCGTGATAGACGGTTTTATTTCCACGGCCGCGGCGATGATTGCGGTCAAACTGTGCCCGCAAGTGGTTCACTATCTCTTTGCCGCCCATTGTTCGGTTGAACTAGGCCACCGTTTAATGCTAGAGTGGCTTGGCCTGAAACCCCTGTTGGACCTGGATTTACGCTTAGGGGAAGGGTCAGGGGCGGCGCTGGCGCTTACGCTTCTGGAGGCCGCGAGTAAAACGTTGGCGGAAATGGCAACTTTTAACGAAGCGGGCGTGTCCGAAAAATCAGCTTAACGGAGTTCCTTTGACCGAAATTAAGGAAAACTTCCCCGCCAATCCCTCCCGCCTGAATCCGTTGTTCGCCGCACTCCAGCTCTTAACGGTGCTCCCCATCGCGAATGCGCGGCTCTTCACCCTGCCGGAGTTGGGCAGGGCTGTCGGGTTGTACCCGTTCGTGGGGCTGATCCTTGGCACTTTGTTGGCAGGCGGGAATATGTTGCTCGCGCTCATTTTCCCGCCCCCGGTCGTGGCGGCGTTGACCCTGCTGTTGTGGCTGATCCTGACCGGGGCACTGCACCTGGATGGGTTTCTGGATGCCTGCGATGGCCTGTTCGGCGGGCGCACGCCCGAGACCCGGCTGGAAATCATGCGGGATGAACGCGTAGGGGCGTTTGCCCTGGCTGGGGGCGTGGGATTCCTGCTGGTCAAGTACACCGCCCTGGGCGCGCTAGCCGATCCCCGCGCGGGGTTGGTGCTCGCGCCCGTGCTCGCCCGGTGGGGGATGACGTTGGCGATTATGTTTTTCCCCAGCGCCCGCCCGACCGGGTTTGGGCAAGCGGTCAAAGAAAATACCACGTGGCGGCAGATCGCGCTGGCGACTCTGATCACGTTGATAGTGGTAATTGGGATGGAAGGCGTGTGGGGGTTGGTTTGGATGGGCGGGGTAGTGGGCGCGGTTTGGGCGATGGCAACCTTCGTCATGCGTCGTATTCCCGGCCTGACCGGAGACATCTACGGGGCGATTTGTGAGGTAACTGAGGGATTGGTGCTGTTAGCCCTTGCCGGAGGTCTAGCATGACGCGTTTATTGCTTATCCGTCATGGTGAGACCGATTGGAACGCGCAAAGCCGGATGCAGGGGCAAAGTGATGAACCCCTCAACGCGCAAGGGCGGGCACAGGCCGCGGCGGTAAAAGTGCGGCTCGCAGGCGAAACCATCCACGCGATCTATGCCAGTGATCTGGCCCGTGCCTGGGAAACGGCACAAGCGCTTGGCATTACCCCTATTAAGGCCGCGCCGCGCTTGCGGGAGATGAATTTTGGGACATGGGAGGGGCTAACGTATGAAGAAATCCAGGCTTACGACCCGGACGTGCTCGCCCGTTGGGGGGCGGACGTGATGGATTTTACGCCCCCTGGTGGGGAAAATTTACGCCAGTTTGCCCAACGCGTCGCGCCCGTCTTGGAAGAAATGAGAAATGACCATCCTGAAGAAACGGTTCTGCTGGTCGCGCATGGGGGTTCTTTGCAAATTTTGCTTGCATTGGCCCTGGGCCTTTCGCCCGAAAAGTATTGGCAATTTTATATGAAGCCCGGGTTTGTTTCGGAAGTATCCCTCTACCCGGAAGGGGCGATTGTAAATTTGTTGAATGACGTGTGTCACCTGGGCAAAAACTGGAGGAATGAATGGGACAGTTCACCCTAATTTTGGGCGGGGCGCGGAGCGGAAAATCCACCTTTGCCGAACAGCAAGCCGCCGCGCACGGGGGAAAAGTCGTTTACATCGCCACAGCGCAAGCCCTGGATGCGGAAATGGAGACGCGTATCCAGCATCACAAACAAAGCCGCCCGTTCGAGTGGCAGACTTTGGAAATCCCGCGCGGGATCGGTGCGGCCCTTACAGACCTTCAAGTCGCCGCCGATGTTTTTTTGCTCGATTGTGTCACCCTCTTGGTGACAAACCTGCTCATGGAGGCGACGAAGGCCAACTTTGAACCGGATGAGCGTCTGGCGACCCAAAAGGTGGATGAGGAGATCGAGGCCTTGCTCACGTGGATTGCGAACACGCCAGGGGATTGGTTCATTGTGTCCAATGAAGTCGGTCTGGGGTTAGTCCCGGAGTATCCGTTGGGAAGGGTTTACCGCGATTTGTTGGGGCGGGCTAACCGGCGGCTGGCGAAGGAGGCGGGGGAGGTGTATTTTTTGGTGGCGGGGATTCCAATTCCTATCCAGACTTTTCGAGTTCCATTTGTTCAGCAAGTTGATTTAGCACATCTTCGACAGCCTCTTCATTCGCCGTTGGTTTAAGTTTGTCGGGGTCATTCGTCTTTCCGATCCTGGTCGCTTCCCAAGCGTTGTCTCGTCTGCTGAGCCTGAGTTCAGCACCACAGGCCCGGCAATATAAAATATCTCCTGCGTGCGTTGTGCGAGGAATAGCAAGCACTGGGCCACAATGCGGGCAGGTGACTAAGGGAATGCCTTCTGCACTATGCCCAACAATATGCTTCAAATCACCTGCATGTCCTAAGTCGCACATGTGTCGGACAAGTTGAGGATCAAACTGTGTGCCAGCATCTTCCAGCAAATGGGCCAAGGCTTTTGGGACGGGCATCCCGGCACGATAAGGGCGCGTACTGGTCATGGCATCGAAGGCATCAGCCAGGGTAACGATGCGCGTCAACGGGGAAAGGGCTTTGGCGGTCAGCCCATGGGGATAGCCTTTTCCATCCAGCCGTTCGTGATGGTGCGCGACTGCTTCATAAACCAGTTCACAAAGGGGGTGAGAATGAAGCAGTTTGGCCCCAATGGAAGGGTGGGGTTGGATAATTTTGAACTCCTGATTGGTCAGTTTTCCGGGCTTCAAGAGAACCTGATCCGGAATCCCCACCTTGCCCAGGTCATGGAGATACCCGGCGAGACTGGCTTGGATGATTTCCGCGTGGCTCAACCCCGCTTTGAGCGCCAAAAGTTTCGCGAATTGAGAGACGCTCCAGACATGTCCGCCCGTGTACGGATCGCGAGCCTCAATGATGTCGACCATGATGAGCAAGGATTTGAGGAGAGGGGGATTGATATCCATGATGAGAAGTACCTGTGTAGACAGAGGGATGCTGTGCAGATACCTGAAGGGCGGTTTTTCTTACGTCATTACATTCTCGGAAATTTTTCCGAAAGAGGAAGAAATCCATCCTCGGCATCAGCTCGGCCTCCCCACAATGATCCTGACTGCCCTTTGGGGGGTGGCATTGCTGGCGGGTGAGTTGACCCTTTATTTTGAAGATGCCGGTGAGCTTTCACCCATCTTTTTCCCCAAAAACTCGCTTGCCAAAGGGAAATCGTCACCGTGCATACAAGCAAGAAGTTCCGCTCAAGGGTAAAAAAAGTAAGAGGTTTGTCGGTTACGTTATCAGGGATTTGTCGCCTCAGATTCGTAAATTTTCAAAGTGCAATTAAAAACCAGGCTTGGCTTTTGAAGTGACACGTAAGAGATCATTTCCCCTCGTTATCCTAAAAGTGCAAAACCATCCCACACCGGAGAAGAGATGCCCACCCCACTCAACATAGACCCCTCTATTCTTGCGCTCCTCACCCACCTTGAAGGGGCGGAGACCCCAAAAGACCTCGCCGAACCGCTTTCCCTTTTTGGCATCTTTCGCACATGCGGAGACTATCGAGGTGCGCGCCCCACTGGCGCAGAATCCCTGCTCAACGACAAAGTGGACCTCGGATGAACCAAGCCCTCTTAAAAATCAACCTATTCGCCATCATCGGCTTTGGCTTGGTCGTGGGCATATTCGGCCTGGTGCTGTTCTTCTTTCGCACCCAGATTGCCCCTTACCTCCGCTATTTTCTCCCGCTTCCCCCGCTCGGGGTTGCCGCGTATGTTTTCGTCTTCAATCTGTATGGATATTTTGGGGGAGAAATGCCCGCCAACAAAATGACCCTGCTCAAAGAACTGCTGATTGGAACAAGCGTGATGACCCTCATTTTTGGCCTCACCACTTTCCTACTCGTCCTTTTTCTCGAAATCACACGCCGTTTCGAATAACGCTGTACCCTTTGAATCCCATGCCCCTTCCCGCCCTCACCACCGCCCAAATGATCGAAGTAGACCGCCTGATGATGGATGATTATGGCATCCACCTGCTCCAAATGATGGAAAATGCGGGTCGGAATCTGGCTGAATTGTGTCGGCAAATGCTGGGCGGGGCCGTTTCCGGCCAACGGATCGCGGTCCTGTGCGGGGGCGGAAACAATGGCGGGGGCGGCATGGTGGCCGCGCGGCATCTGCACAATTGGGGGGCCGAGGTCCTGCTGAAGGTCGTCGCCAACCCCGCACAAATCCGCGCAGTTCCGGCCCATCAACGCCGCATCCTGGAAAAAATGGGCATCCCCAATCAAGGCGTGCCCATTTTGGAAGAAACCGCGTTGATTGTAGACGCGCTGATTGGCTATGGCTTGCGCGGGAATCCAGGCGGCCCGGTCGCGGCGTGGATCGCACGGATGAACGCCACCCAACGCCCCATCCTCGCGCTGGACACCCCCTCCGGGCTGAATACTACCACCGGCATCCCAGGAACCCCCTGCATTCGGGCCACCGCCACCCTTACCCTCGCCCTGCCCAAAGTCGGATTACTGACCCCGGAGGCGCAATCCTTTGTTGGCGCGTTATACCTGGCCGATATCAGCGTCCCCCCAGCCTTGTACCGCCAGCTTGGGCTGGAAGTCCCGCCCTTATTTGGGCAAAGTCCTCTCCAAAAAATCACCTCATAAGGAAAAACACCATGACTCTCTCTTCTCCCCCTTCCGAAATCACCGTATACAGCACCGTCTGGTGCCCTGATTGTAAACGCGCCAAAAAATTCTTCGGCGAACAACGCATCCCTTACGTGAACATTGACATCGAACAAGACCCCGAAGCGATGGCTTTCGTCGAACAAATCAACGACGGGCAACGGATCATCCCTACGATCCTTTTCCCCGACGGCTCCCTGCTGGTCGAACCTTCCAACGCGGAACTCGCGGCAAAACTGGGGCTAAAAACCAAAGCTCTGCGCCAATATTACGATACCATCGTCGTGGGCGGGGGGCCTGCCGGGCTGACTGCCGCCCTGTACATGGCCCGCGAAGGGCTGGACACTCTCGTCATCGAAAAAGCGGGGCTGGGCGGGCAGGTGGGCATTACCCAGGTGTTGGAGAATTTTCCCGGCTTCGACGAAGGCATTCCCGGCGCAGAATTTGCCGACCGCCTCAGCCGGCAAGCTCAAAAATTTGGCGTTGAATTCTTACAAGCGAATGAGGTGGTAGATGTCTTTCCGCAAGGCCCCTATTGGTGCGCCATCACCGGAGATGGTGTGGAGTATGGGGCCAAAGCCATGCTCCTCACCACAGGCGCGCATTACCGGCGGTTGAACATTCCTGGCGAAGACGAATTGATCGGCACCAACATCCACTTTTGTGCCACCTGCGATGGTGCGTTTTACAAAGGGAAGAAAGTGCTGGTCATCGGTGGGGGCAATGGTGCCCTGGAAGAAGGTTTGTTCCTCACGAAGTTTGCCAGCCAGGTAGATATTGTCCATCATGGCCCTGCCGTCAAAGCGAGCAAAGCCTTGCAAATCAAAGTGGCCGAACAACCCAATATGACTGTCACCCTCAACCACGCTGTCACACGGTTCCAAGTGCAAAACAAACGTCTAGCCGGGGTAATCGTCGAAGACCGAACCACCGGGGAAGAAAAAGAATGGGCTTACGATGGTGTGTTTGTCTTCATTGGCCTTTCCCCCAACAGTCAGGTCATCAAAAACCGCGCCGCCACCGATCTCTACGGCTTTATCACCACCGACCATTCCCTGATGAGCACCCTGCCCGGCCTGTTTGCCGCGGGCGATGTGCGCGCCGGAGCGACCAAACAAGCCGCCGCCGCCACCGGAGAAGGAGCCACCGCCGCCCTGATGATCCGGGAATATCTCAAAGTCCACGGGTAACCCCAAAATGAAAACCTTGGCCTTTCTTCTGCTCTTTTTGCTCCTGATCGCCTGCCAGACCTCCCCGTCGCCTCCCCCACCCGCACCGCCCACTTTGCCCCCATCTGCCCAGGAAACCCCCACCGCCAGCCCCCTTTCTATTCCCCCCACCCTGCTCCCCGAGGAACCGCCCCCCGCGGGCGCAGACCAGGAATTTTCCACCGATTTCAGCAAACACACTGTCCCCTATGCCGACATCCTCTCCGGCGGCCCGCCCAAGGACGGCATCCCCGCGCTTGACGCCCCCCAGTTTGTATCCCTTGCCGAGGTCGATCCCTGGCTCGAACCCCAAGAACCAGTGATAGCCTTTGAGAAAAACGGCGAAGCCCGTGCCTACCCCCTCCAAATCCTGATGTGGCACGAAATCGTCAATGACACGGTGGGCGGCGTGCCGGTCACGATCACCTTCTGCCCCCTGTGCAACACTGCCATCGCCTTTGACCGTACCGTGCAGGGGCAAACGCTCGATTTCGGCACCACTGGACGCCTGCATTACAGCAACCTGATCATGTACGACCGCCAGACCGAAACCTGGTGGCAACAAGCGACCGGGGAGGCCATCGTGGGAGAATTGACCGGGATGCGCCTGACTTTTTTACCGGCCCCCATTCTCTCTTGGGCAGACTTTAAAGCCGCATACCCCGAGGGCAAAGTCCTCTCCCGCGAAACGGGTTTCAACCGGGCGTATGGCCGCAATCCCTACGCGGGTTACGATAATGTGAACAATCCCCCGTTCCTCTACGATGGCCCCACGACCCCTGGCGTGCTCCCGCCGGTTGCGCGGGTCCTGACCATTGACCTGAACGGGGAAGCCAAAGCCTACCCCTATGATGTATTGCAGGAAGTCGGGGTGGTGAATGACACCGTCGGCGCACAGGATTTGGTGGTGCTTTGGGCGGCTGGCACCGTCTCCGCCCTGGACGACGGCACCGTGGCGGGCGGGCGGGATGTGGGGACTGCGAATGCCTTCGCTCGCGCGGTAGATGGACAATTCCTGACCTTTACGTTTGACGGCACGACCATCTCCGATGTTGAAACGGGGAGTGTGTGGACGGTGCGGGGGGAGGCGGTCAGTGGGCCGCTCGCGGGTGAACAATTACCTCCCGTTGTGGCGGTAAACCACTTTTGGTTCTCGTGGGCGGCGTTTAAGCCGGAGACGCAGGTATACTCACCGTAACCGCGGTTGAGGAGGGGATGACCGGGCGATGTAAGTCAAAAGGCTCATCTAGGACACTCAAGCGTGCGGTAGCATTGACGGTTTTTCCAAAATAATCCAGGTGTCCGTTAAGCGTGATGACAATACATGGCCCAACATGCATGCCAACCTTGAGAATCGGCTGGGTCTCAAGATTAATTAGCCCCCAATCCCCACCACTTGAGACCCAATTACCCATCCCCAAGCAATCCTCACTCCCCGCAAAATATCTCATCCCACTCATCCTGCGTCTCCAGCCGGCAAGCCCGGTCTTCGGGGAGGCCAGGAGCGTCTTCTAGGTCATGGAGTGCGTTCCACGCCTTCCACAGCTCGGCGGCGTGACAGAATATTGGATGACGATAATATGGCGCAATATAAAAAGGGGTTCCCGATTGCTGTTCATACCTGCGTCTGTCTTGGAGAAAAATATTCAAAAGAAATTCTCCAAAATCAGTAAAAATTCCCGTAACCTCCTCCCCCCAAATTCTATTCTTTACAGGAGTTTCTCATGCTCAACCTCAAAAAATTTTTCATATTCAAACAACTTTCTGAAAACACTGAGGCGACATACCGTTTCTGTCTAGGCCGCTTGGTATCATGGCCCAACGAGAACCAGATTGCGCTAGAAAAGTTGGATGAAGACGGTTTGCAGGCTTTCTTCGAGGCTCAAACCACCTGGAATCACAACTCTAAATATTCTGCCTATTGTGCTATACGAGCGTATTATCGTTGGCATTACGGCGATAGCCACCCTGCATTAGCCTTTCATATGAAGCGAGAAAAAACGTCCCCGCAAAGATCGCTTGATAGTGATCAGTTTCTTTTGATCCTTAGTACTTTCCAAGCTAAAACCATCTTTGATATTCGCAATCGGGCGATTCGCCTTGATGGTTGACTCTGGTCTAAGGGCCGCCGAAGTGTGCAACTTAAAAACTCGTTATCTGTTTTTGAAAACGAATTCGTGTCAAGCGCGGATCAAAGGGGGTGCATGGGAAGAAGCCGTCTTCAGTGATTTGACCAGACAGTATATAACCGAATGGCTCGAAATTCGGAAAACGGTCTTCCAGAAAATTGGGCAACCCGATCCAAAAACCGTATTCTTCAGCATTAGGGGGCATATTCCTGGGATGCCTTTGACTCCAAACGGGCTAAGGTCTATCTTTGAGAAAGTTGCCGAACGCGCAGATTTAGGCGATAAATTTTCGCCCCATGATCTCCGCCGGACGTTTGCGACCCTCTCGTTGCAAAATGGCGCGAATACCCGCATTGTGCAAAAGGCTGGCCGGTGGAATGATATTCGCCTGGTGGAAAAATATAGCCCCAAAATCACGGCACGAGACATGAAGCCATATTTTCCGATGAGCAGATTGGCCGTGTAAAAAAAGCTAGTTTCTCCTGCGCCTTTTCTAAATAGGCGCATCTCGTTATAATGGGGGGCAAGTTAATACTTTTCCCCCATTAGAAAATCTTTTTTTCTTCTTGCCCCCATAGCTCAGTGGATAGAGCGTTGGGAGAAACAAAATGACGTTTTTTTATTTAATTTTTAGGGTGTTGTTGAAAAAGTGACGCTGATAAATTAAGCATAGACCCCTGTTAAACGTGTTGGCCGGTGGTGGATCACCGGCCAACAAAAGGAGAGCGTTTTGACTACACTTTATCTCCAAACACTAATTTTACTTGCCGTTTTTACTCTTGTCACGCTTACGACCATTCAGGAGTTAAAAATCACCAAGATTGCTTTGTCATTCATGAGTCAAAAACGGCGTAGGGAAATTGTCGCCGGGTGGTTTTTGACAGGCTTGGCAGTTAGCACAATGGCAATAGGGGCAAGCCTGGTTTTATACCTGCCTGGTTCCCGCACGACAGGAGCCGCAACGATAGGCATGTTTAGTGGGTCTTTATTCTTCCTAATTGCGGCTAATCAGTTTATCAAACGACTTTCTTTGGAGTAATTTTCATCGGTCGTATTGTTCCCCCGATTTTTTGTAATTCGATGACCGCCCACCCTCCCCTCGAACGTTTCCTCACCCTCTCTGAAGCCTCCACCCGGATGAATGTGAACGCGGATGAATTGCGAACCATGATCCAGGCTGGTAGAATAAAAGGAGCGATTTTACCAACCGGAGAAATTGGCGTGAGCGAATCAGCAATCCCTACCCCCCCCACCCCCAAAGAACAGCTTCCTGAGTATAAGAAGCACAAGCATTTGAAAGGCGTCCCAATTTGGATAAGTGAAGCCGGACGGAAGTATGACATTTTGCAGGTGACTATAAGCAAATGGGTCAAAGCAGGTTATATCAAGACGTTGGGGATGAATGGTAATAGGGTTTTAGTGGATGAGGCGGATGTAGCGTATTGTGCAGAAATCTACCACCAGCGCGGAGGGCAAGGGAAATGGCTTTTCAACCCAGATGGGACACCATATCAAAAGTTGGTGGTGTAGGGGGAGATAGCAGGTTATAAAGGGTAAAACAATTGATTAAAAAAGACAGCCTTTGGTGGCTGTCTTTTTTTTGGGGAAAATCAATAACAGTTTCTTGACAATCCATAACAGTTAAGATAAACTCTCCCTATCCAGCCCCTTGATTTCGTCTCCGGGCCTGGAAAACGGGAAAGGTTCGCCGGGTTCACTCCCCTAGCACCCGGCGAACTCCCCCCCCCCCGAAAGCACCTTAAAAAACGGGCCGGTGGTTCTCAGAAAACCACCGGCCCGCAACCCAACAACCGCAACTTGTTGGCTTGCAGGAAAGATTGTAGCACAACCGCATAGCACCTACAAAGTCCCTGCTCGTCAGCAGGGACTTTTTTTTACAAGGATGTGCATACATGTCTTCCGTTCCCGCCTCCACCCCCATACCTGTCCCTTCCTCCATTCGGGAGACGGCTCGCCGCCTCTTCGCGGCGCACCTGGATCACATTGAGGCTTTTCCCAAAGAGGCGTGGTTTAGCCTCTCTTCCGCATGGCACTTAGAACTTTACGTGGACGAAGAAGCGGCCCAATGCCGGGCGAAGCTACATCCTGCTATCGACGATGAGGCAAACGTTCAGATTAGCTATCCGGTCTTTCCTCCCTTCTCAGCTTCAACACTTACCCTGCTATTCTTCGCCCTTCGCCGTTATCGAGACTATGACACCGCCCTCGGCATGATCGAGGAAAACCTCCTGAGGGGCGAGTACCATGTTCTCGCCGCTTTTTTGACCTGGGTCAAGGCCGCTCCCGATCACCGCAACTTTGCCGAGGCAACCTTCCCCGCCCGGTTTGGAGAATGGGAAAACACCTTGCAGGAGGGGCCATCATGCTAAAAAATCTCCTTGCCACCCCTGGCAAACTCCAGATCATTCCAACCCCTAACGGGCAGACGGTGCTGGCTGTGCCACCTGTTCGCACCATCCACCATTTACCGCATTCGCACGAGACCCTGATTTTCCTGACTGATTTACGCCAGGAAAACGTCGAAGCCTATCTCTACGCCATCGGTTGCCACGAGTATGGCAAAGCAAACTTCATCGAAGGCGGTTTGCAAGGCGTGGACGTGGTGATGCAAAATCCCCCCACGTATGCGAACTGGCTCACCTCGGGTGAGCAAGCCTTGCAAACGGCCATCACCACCCATGATTGGGCTGGCGCGAACTGGTGGAAGGGCTATGTATGCGGCCTGGAAATCGCCGCAAAAGTGGAAAAAGCCTCTTGGTACAAACCCGCCCGGTACGGAGATCGCCTGCTGGACTGGTTTGAGCAGACGCGGAGATAAGGCCATGACACAAGCAATGTTATTTCAACAGCCGAACACTTGGCTCCATTTTATTGGTGGATACTACCGCACCCCCGATCACTTTTTGACCGAGGGCAAAAAACACGGTTTCTCCCGCCGTATTCCGGCCCAGGTTGCACGGGGGATGCACTTCGGGGATAAAGTGGTCTTCCTCCGCTACGGAGGCCAAACGGCCAAGACCGTTTTTGCCTTTGGGGAGGGCGTTGTCACCCGTGTCACCTTCGACGCCCAAATCGCCGCCCAACTAGGGCAGGAGTTGGAACGTCGGGGTTTGGCTGAGTACACCCCTGGCGGAGAAACGGTGCTCCGGGAATGTGGGACTTACATAATGGCTGGAACCTGGACAGTCGCCCCCGAACTTGATCTTCCGCACCTCATCGAAGCCGCCACCCGGATTGCCCAAGCGCAAGGGGCAACCACACCGCTTTTTGTCATGCTCGGCGGGGAATTAACTGCCGCCTATGATAACCCGGTCTTTTTCCAACCCGCCCCGCACTTCACCCGCGGCTTTATCAAAACCGAACCCGGCTCGACCTTCCGCTACACGGGCGAAGCTGGCGAATATGCTCACAAAATCCTCGCGGTCCGCAACTACCGGAAAGCGGAGCGGAGCGGAAACGGGCGGTGGATGCCTCGGAGCAGTCGCAAAAATCTCGGCCAAAAGATGCTGGCGTTATAGGGGGCACACACAATGAACACGGTCTATCTTTTGCACTTTGACGAACCTCTGCACCACGCCCGGCACTACTTAGGGACGACCAAAAATCTTCCTTTCCGGCTCCAACAGCACCGACGCGGCGAGGGATCGCCCCTGGTAAAAGCGGTGTTGGACGCGGGGATTTGCGTCCATCTCGCAAATACATGGGAGGGGGGGCACGCCCTCGAACGCCAACTCAAAAACCGGCACAACAGTCCAAAAATCTGTCCGATTTGTCAGGCAGAGAAACGTATCCGTGGCTTGATGGGGGAAGGGGGGACGCCGCAATGAAAGAGCAATTTGAGAACATCAACTTTACCCGAGGCAGTCTTGACCGGATTGACACCATTAATGCCATCCTCGCGGAATACGAAGCCGAGGGCTACGACCTCAGCCTGCGCCAGTTGTATTACCAACTGGTCGCCCGCGACATCATCGAGAATACGCAACAATCCTACAAGCGCATTGTTGACCTCGTAGGCAATGCCCGTTTAGCGGGCCTGGTGGATTGGAACATGATTGTTGACCGGGGTCGGACGCGGATCACAAATAACCATTGGACAAGTCCCGCCGAGATCGTCCGCGCGGCGGCCTCGCAATTTCAGGTGGACAAATGGGAAGGGCAAACATGGCATGTCGAAGTCATGGTCGAAAAGCAAGCCCTCGAAGGCGTGTTAATCCCGGTTTGCCGCCGCCTGGATGTCGCCTTTTCCGCCAACAAAGGGTACACGTCGCTTTCGATGCTCTATGAAGCGGGGAAGCGGATTGCTCGGCTCACACAGACCGGCAAGAAAGTCCTGATCATTTACTTGGGCGATCACGACCCCTCCGGGATCGACATGACGCGGGACATTCAAGAGCGTTTGGAGATGTTCGCGGGCCAACGGATCAAGGTTAACCGGGCCGCGCTCAATATGGATCAGATTGCCGTTTTGAATCCCCCGGAAAACCCGGCCAAAACCACCGATAGCCGCTACAACGCCTACATCGAAAAGTTTGGCGCGTCCTCCTGGGAGCTAGATGCCATCGAACCCCGCCAGTTAGCGACCCTGGTCGAAGAAGCGGTCTTGGCCGTGCGGAATGAAGCGTTGTGGAAAGGGGCCGTCGCCCGCGAGAATGCGATGAAACAGGAATTGCTGGCCTTCGTCCGGGCATGGGAAGCAGACCACGAGGAAGACGAAGCAGGAGATGAAGCATGATGAGTACAGACCAAACTTGGACTTGTTCTAATTGCGGTGCAAGCGGCAACAAAGGGCACGCCTGCCGCAAATGCCTCGCTTCCAAATCAGCCGCTCCCAAGCCCCAAACCACCTACACCCCTCCGTCGTGCATCTACTGCCACCAGGCATGTGGCGAAAAGGTGCGGGAACGCCAAACTATTTTTGGCGTGATGCGCCAAACCTTGACCTTTTGTTATCACTGCAATTCCTGGCAGGTGTAAGGTGAAGAACATGAAAAACTTATTGATTTCCTCGTCCACCCTTGAGCGGTCTACGGTGATCGCCACCCTGACCCATCTGCGCGAGGCATGGGAAGAGGCCGCAGATGGGCAACCCATCAATGAGGTTCAAGGAAGTGTGGGTCTCCTTCTCAAAGATGTTCTGGATGCGTTGGGCTTGACCACTTTAGAACAAGGCGAAGTGCTCGGCATTTGGAGGCGTCTCCATGTCCCCTAAGTCTCATGCCTCACGGGTTGCACCCTCCTCCCTTGCCGAACGGGTTGCCCGTTTACCTGCCCCGCAACCCGGCAAAGTCGTTTCCATCCCGCTCGAACTTGCGCCCTACTGGTTGAAGCACCACCACCGGGAGATCGCTTGGTTTGACGAACGACGCGTGCTCTTTCACGGCCACCGTTGTGGGCCTGTCTCGGAAAAGGAAGAAACCCATGAAACAGACGAAGAATAGATACCCCTGGCTCGTCATCGAAGACCCCAAACGCATGTATCGCGGCCCCTTTCATTTCCTCGATTTGCGGTTGACCGCCCGCGCCGGGTACTGGCCGGAAGGCATCATTTTTCAGCACACTCAAACCAAAAAACAGTTGATCGTTCTCAATGGTCAGCTGACCCCCTATCCCGCGGAGGAGGTGGCACATGACACGCAACACTAAATTAACTCTGGCCGGTTTCGGCTTAGGCATGGTGATTCTCGCCTGCAATCTGACGGCGAGTAGTTTGACCAATCAAGCAGGACAAACGCTTTCAAATGTGGCCTTCGCGCAAGCGCTGTCCGAACAAGCCCAGGCCAATCAGCAATTAGCCAAAGCGGTGCAGAGTGTGACGCACACCATGAATTTGCTTTTGATCGTGGTCTTGCTCCTGGCAATTTTAGGAGCCGGGTTGTACGTGTGGAAAAGCCAACAGGGGCAAACCCCACCCCCACCTGCCGCCCTCCCTGCTCCTGAAACGCCGTTACGGGTGGTCTATCTGCCCCGGCCTCAACTGCCAGAGGGGTGGGATGAAGCCGAACTTCTGGAAGCCCACTCAGCAGACTTGTTCCAGGCGCTGACGAGTGGAAAGGAATGGCAATGAAAAACGTCACCGCCCTCCTCCTCATTCTCCTTGTCCTGGCATGGGCGGCTTGGATGTCCTCAGCCGCGCCGATCCAGCCGGGGTATGCCCCCCAAGCCAGTTATGCGGGAGCCAATGGGGGGCAAAATATCCCCCAACCCCCACCCGAGGGGGCTGGCCCTGCCGCCTTCCTGGAATATGCCAACCAATTGCAAACGGCCACTGCCGCGCCAATGGTGCAGGCGACCCAACAAGCCCGGATGACCGCCGCCATGATGGAGCAACGCATTTACACCGATGGCTTGACGGCCACCGCCGCGTTTGCACTGACCCAACACAGCGTGGATTTAACCGCCACCAGCGTGGCGCAAACGGCGACGGTGCAATTTATGCAAACCGAAACCGCACGGCAGGCGGAACAAGCCACCCAAACGGTGACGGCGCAAATCGCCGCCACCCGTCTCGCCCAAACGCAGATCGCCCCCTTGATCCAGGCGAAGGTCGAAGCCGAGCAAAAATTGGCGAACACCCGGACGCAGATGTTCTATTTGTTGGCGGTGGTGGTGGCCTTTGTCGCCTTATTTGCGTTGGTGCAATACAAAGAGTATTTGGATGATCGGCGCACCAAACGTGCGGATGAGTCGGCGGTGAAACGGGTCGTGCCGCGGGAGGGGGCTTCGCCCCTGTTCATCACCCGCGACGAAAAGATTCTCGATCCTGACAAAGCCTTCTTCCCGGATGTGGCGCAACCCGCCCCCACCATCGAAGCCCAGGAACGCGTGACCCAACGCGCCCAGGCCATTCAAATGGCGGATCGGGTCGCCCGCGGCCTGGCCGCGTCGCCCGGCACGCACACCCAAAATTATTTGACCAACCTTGCTACCCAGTTAAGCGGGGGGGGCAACCCCTCCGCCCCCCAATTGCCCCCGCAGATCAATGTTTTGTCTACCCCTCCGGCTTATGCCGATGATGTGGAAAACCGCCTCCTGTTGGGCGGGGAAGGAAGTCCCGCATGAACAAATACCGTGCCGCCGCGTTGGTCGTTGCCAGCAAAATCCGGGCTGTCTTGGAGAAACGAGGCCTGAACCCGTATGTCGTCCAGCAATATGATTTGTGGGAAGGGCATGGGGGGACGGTGTGGCTGAGTGCAATCCTGGACGCCGATCTCGTGGAAAAATCCGAACGCTATACCGATAAGCAAACCCTCCATCACCTTGCCACCGTGCTTGGGGGCAAGCCGGTTCTCCTGTCCAATCACAGTGGCATTCGGTATTGCATTTTGCTCTCCCGTTTCCCCGAACTGCCCAAAACCTTACCTGCCCCGGCTTGGCGGAAAGGGGTGGTGCAACTGGGTAAATCCCTGCGTGGGGAAATTACGGCAGGCTGGCATCACGATGAAAACGGCATTGGGCATGTGCTCACGGCGGCCATGAACCGCTATGGCAAGTCTACGCTCTTGAAACATCTCGCTTTCCAGGCTCTGCATGAGGGCTTTCAACTGGCCTTAGTTGACCCGCGTGGGGCGACATTCGACAAATTACGCGGCCATGCCCAAGTCTTAGCCTACACCGGCACGCTTGAGGATAGCGTCACCTTTCTCGCTCAGGATTTATTGGGGCTGATGGATGCCCGTGCCCCGCTTCACCAGCAATATGGCGTGGATAAATTCGAGAAACTCCCGGAAGGCACCCTGCCGCGTTTGGTGATCCTGATTGACGAATACAACGAAATCTTGCGCCGGGCGGACGGCAAACAACGGAAGGCGGTTTCAGATGCCGTGGTCACGATGGCGTTTGGTGCGCCGAAATATGGCGTGCATCTTGTGGTCGCCGGGCATTATTTCCAGAAAGAGGATGCTGACCGGCTGAAAGATCAATTCATTACCAAGATCGTGTTTCGGTTGGAGAGTAAAGAAGCCGCCCGGATGTTACTGGACTCGGAAGCCCCCACCCGGATTTGGGAGAAGGGCCGCGCTATGACCAACCGATGGGGCTTGATCCAAACCTACTACGCCGAATTGGACGAAATGCCGGCGCACGAGGACGGTTTGACCGAGACCGAGCGCGGCTTGATCACCCGGCTCAAAGCTGAATACACCGGGCGGATCACCTATGACGCTCTCAAAGCCCTCGGCTATGGTCAACGGGCGGCTCAACGCTTGCGCGAAGATTGGATGCGCCGAGGTCTGGCCCGCGTCGATCCAGGCGCAGACAACGCCCTGATCCTGACGATATGAGAACTTCTTTGCCTGACGGAATCGCATCAACACCATGCAAAACCAGCGTCCAAACCCATGCAAAACCGTCTTGAGCATCCCTCCTGGAAGTCCCGGTTTTTCAAGGGTTTTGCGGCGGTTTTTCAAGGTTTTTCAGGTTTTTTAGGTTTTGCAGTTTTTCACAAAAACCCCGAAAGAGATAACACATGATGCCCTCGGACGAATATAAACAATACCTTGCCCTTGTGCGGGCCGCGCTTGCGGATGCCCCTGCCGACGACTGGCCGAAGACCGCCGACGCCCTGCTCGCTTTGACCGAGGCCGGGGAACCAACTGAGCGCGACGCCGATCTGCTCGAACTGATGTCCCATGCGTTCCAGCGCGGCGAAGACCTCCAACAGGCTTTCCCGCATTTTTACCAACGCCTGCAACGCAATCCCGCCTTACGGGAGGCTTTCTTAGAAATCCTGGACATGATGGAGCATGAGGATGAATAACCCCACCCGCTATACCCGATGGGCGGATGTCCCTGAACACTATAAAACCAAGACCCAACTCGGACGCGAGGGCTTGAAACCTGGTGGGGAAGTCCAGGCCTTGATTAGCACGCAGTACGGCAACTGGAACCTGTACGACATGCGGGAGGCTCTGCCCAAACGCACCATGACCGAGGCGCAAAGGGCCGCGCTGGACAAAGCGCGAGAAGCGGCAGAAGCCGCCCGTTGCTGTGAGCAATGTGGGGAGATCGCCTTGCTACCCGGAGAACGCCGTCCCAAACACCTTTTATGTGAGGCGTGCAAACACGAGGCTTGGCTGGCCGATCAACGAAAGGAAGCGGCAACCTGGGCGCGCAACATCCTGGAGACTGGCACGGCCTTGATTTTGGACACCGAAACGACCGGTCTGGATGACGAGGCCGAGATTATCGAAATTACCCTCGTGCGTGTCACTGGCGAAGTGGTCATCAACCAATTGGTCAAACCCCAAAGCCCTATCCCTGCCGGAGCGACGGCTATTCACGGGCTGACAGATGCAGATGTGCAAGACGCCCCCGCCTGGGCGGACGTCTGGATACAAGTCGAAACCCTGCTTAAAGCTACCGACAAACTGGTGATTTACAACGCTGAGTATGACACCCGGCTGATCGAGCAAAGTTGTTACATGGCAGGTTTACCCCTACCCGACTTCTGGTGGCTGAACCGGCTCACCGATTGTGCGATGGAGTGGTACGCCCAATTCGTTGGCGAGTGGAGCGACTACCACCAGTCCTTTCGCTGGCAACCGCTTCCAAGTGCAGGCCACCGTGCGCTAGATGATTGCCTGGCTACGATCACCATCCTACATAAGATGGCCGCCAGCCTGGATACGCAAGAATTCACAAAAGATTCACACAGTTAATTAATGCCATGACCGCCCAAACATTCCTTTTTGACGAAGAAGCCGCCCTCGAAGAAGTACCCCTCGCCCCCACCTGGCCTCCGGATAGACGCACCGGCGAATGGTGGATGTTCTGGCAAGAGGACCGCCCCAACACGGATTTGGACGCACTCCTCTTCGAAGCTATGCGGCATTTCCAACAAAAATATCACCTCCTCCCCAACCGGGCGTTAGTCCACCCCACGTGGGGGATACGGCTCGTGAATGGAGAAGGCGAATCCGTAGATCACTTACCCCTATTTCCGGGGTTACGAATTCGCACCGCGCGCACCATGCTCATGGGGCATGTCGGGCTGAGTTACGAAGACGAGCAAACCGAAACCCATTTACCCCCATCTCTCCCCTAAAGCCATGCCCTTCGACGCCTCCCGCTACCCGGCCAACTGGCCCGAAATCAGCCTTCGCATTCGTGAACGCGAAGGCTGGCAATGTAAGTTTTGTGGAGCCATCCACGGCCAACCACATCCTATCACCGGGTCAAAGGTCATTTTGACCGTCGCCCACTTGGGCGTCCCCTACCCGGATGGCACACCGGGCAATCCCCACGACAAAATGGATGTCCGGGACGAAAACCTCGCCGCGTTGTGCCAACGTTGTCATCTCAACTACGACCGGGCCGAACACCTGCTCAATGCCGCCTATACCCGGTGGCGTAAAAAGGTCGAGACCGGTCAATTATTTTTCATCGTTTTTGACAATCCCCGCATCCTCCCAGGAAACTCCATGCCGCAAAAGCCGCTCCCCCTCCTCGATGAGCAAGCCCTTCTCCAACTGGCTGAAATGGAAACCCTCATTGCTCAATATTTGGCGATCTATGCTGAAAACACGGGCAGTTATGACTTCGACTTTAGTGTCTTTGATCCCACGCTCCGCGCGGGCGTGGTGTCCCACCGGCGCGGGCGTGGTTGGAAATTACGCCGCAATTGGCGGGAGACGCTGGCGCACAAGCGTCAAGCCCTCACCGGCGAACTTTTAGGAGCACCTTTATGAAACTCATCCACATGCTGACCGGCCAACCGGTCAAGACCGAACCCTGGCAAGACGCCCTGAAAGTGGGCGACTTTTACATGATTGAAAACCCAACCCTTTGGGCAGGCGGGGAATTTATCCCGGCTTTACCCCCGGTCTATGGACGCATCATGAGCGACGATGAGTGCGAACCGGGCTTCTTTTGGGCCGAGGCTTTTAGCCAAATGTGCCCGGAAGGGGAAACGGGCGAGTTTTGTATTGTGGAGGCCTCCCGGCAACTGACCGAGGCTGAATTCCTCACCGCCCAAAAAACGGGTTGGCCGAACTTATAAAAAAATTAAATTTCCCCACAACAAGGAGACGAAAAACATGGCAACCAAAATTTTATGTATCGCCAATCAAAAAGGTGGGGTGGGGAAAACCACCACCACCGTCAATATCGGGCATGGCCTGGCGCGCCGAGGCCACAACGTGCTCATGATCGACCTTGACCCACAAGGGCAGGTCGCCTCCGTCCTCAATTGCCCCCAGGAGGGCGGGACGTATTACCTGCTCACGATGGGCCGTTCCAATCCGGCTGAAATCAACTTTGTCAAATCGCTTGTGCGTTCTACCGGACGGTCAAACCTGTGGTACATCCCCGGCAATTTTGAAACCGTGCGTGCCCAAAACGATGTCAGCAACCGGAACCCCCCGGCCCCGATCTCCCACGTCCGCGAGATGCTGGACATCTTCACCAAAAATGGTCTCAGCTACATTTTGCTGGACACCAGTCCGAGTATTGGGGGCTTGCAAGAACGGGCGTTATGGGCGGCGGATGGCGTGATCATCCCGACGAACATGGACTATCTCAGCAATGAAGGGGTGTCGAATGTGGCGCGGGATTTGAGCGCCCTGGTCAGTCGGCAAGCCTGGGGCGGGAAATTGTTAGGCGTGTTACCCACTTTCTACGATCCCCGAACAAAACCCATGAAAGAGGCCATGCGCCAATTACAAGAGACGTTTGGAACCAGCTTGTTACCCCCGATCAACCGTTCGAGCATTTTTGCGGCGGCCTCCGCGGAGGGGCAAACCATTTTTGAGTATGCCGAAGCGAACGCGTCCAGCCAGTACGCGCAACGGGCGATGGAACAATATGACCAATTAGTCCAGGCCATCATCCGGGCGAAGTAGGAGAAAACTCATGGGTAGAAATCCTTTTGGAGCCAAACCGGCGACCCCTCCACAGGAAGGGGCGGCAAGCCCCTTCCCCGCCGCACCATTTGACGAAACCCCTCCTCCCCCTTCGGGGTTTGAGGCCGGGTCCGTCCGAAGCCATATCGAAAACATCCCTGCCGCGAACTTCCATGCGAAGAAACGGGAGGATAAACGGGAGCGCGTGCATTCGCGCTTCATGCAGTTGATCGAAGCCAACCAGACGCGTGTGATCCAGCTTGCTGACCAATTGGGCGTACCCCAATACGATCTCATCCGCTTTGCGCTGGATCATGGCCTGCAAGAAGTCAAGGGGGGCGGCTTGGTTTTAGAACCCACCCTCGCAAAGGGAGCCTTGACCCTGTACGCAGATACGCGGGTGGGGACGCTCCGCAAACAAAAGCAAAAACTAAGCAATGTCTCCTGCCGCTATATTCCTGATGAGTTGTGGGAAGCGGTCAAGACCCTGGCAGAAGTTGTCCCACTTTGGCAAGTCATCAATCGCTTGTTGGATCACACCCTCACGCAAATCGAACGCGGGGAACTGAAATTACGCCCACAACAGGCGCGGGCCTATACCCTTTACCCGGAAGGCTAACAAAATGTCATTCTTGAACTCTATGACTTCCGGCGGAAAAACGCAAAAACTCCAATTCTTCTATCCCACATTCTATCCCTGGGATAGGGCATGGATAGATAACGGATAGATAAGGGATTGAAGCGGGATAGAGTGCGGGATAGAGCCAAGCTCATAGAACGCCCTACAAGCCCCCTTCTTTTTTCAACCTGGGTATTCTCACCTTTAACACAAAAACGGCCCAATTTCGGCCAAAACACTAGGATTACAACATGCCACAATTTGACCTTCACAAACTGCTCGACGCCGTAGACTTGCCTGCCCTGGCCCAGAAATATGGCGCAAAATTCACCCGCAAAACCGGGCGCGACCTACGTTGCGCCTGTCCTCTGCATGGCGGGAAAAACCCTACCGCCTTTTCCGTTTACCAAGACAACGACGACCGCTGGCATTGGCAGTGCTATACCGATTGCGATGCCGGAGGCGATGCGCTCGAATTTCTCCAGCGAGCGGAAAACCTGACCGACTTTGTAGAGGCGGTCAGACAGCTGGCGGACTTTGCTCACCTCCCGTTGGCCGACATTGGCTTTACCCCCGAACGGGTAGCGGAAATCGCGGAACAGAAAAAACGGACGGATGTCCTCGACCTCGCCGGGCGCTACTTTGCCTCCCAACTTTGGTCAGCCGCGGGCGCAGAAGCCCTGGCCTACGTCCGAGGCCGCGCCTTCACCGATGATACGCTCCGCATGGCCGGATGGGGGTTTTCAGACGGGGGACAAGGGTTGAAAACGTACCTGGAACACGCCGGGGCAGACATGGCCCTGGCGCACAAACTCGGCCTGATCCGCGCCGATGGGCTGGACTTCACCGCCAACCAGGACGGCCAAACCGCCGCGCCCACGGGTTGGCTCATCTACCCCCATCGTCCAGGCATGGGCGGGTTCAAACGGCTGACCTGTCCCACCTGCCAAGCAGAAACCTGGCACGTCAAAACCGGCAAGGAAGACGCCGTATGTTTACGGCATGAGGCCGTCCTTCCCACGCTCACTGGGCTTGAATATTTTTCCAGCCGCGCCCTGGCCCCGGTTAACCCCAAAGACAAGTCCCGCAATCTCCCCGGCTCCCGCTTCCTCTACAAAGCGGAAGTCCCCGGTCAGCGGAATGTGATCCTGGTCGAAGGCCCGGCAGACGCCGAAAGTTTGCGGCAACTTGGGTATTCGGCCTGGGCATTGTGTGGTCTCGGTTTTCTGCCGGAAGCCGATCTCCGCCTCCTGAAACAACGCCCGACCCGGTATCTGGCCTTAGATAGCGATGCCCCCGGACAAGCCAAAGTCGAAAAGCTGGCGCACATCCTCGGCCCCCTGACCAGGGTGGTCGCCCCCTTCGCAGAAGGCAAGGATGCCAATGCCTTTCTGCAAGCAGGCGGGACCGCGGCCACCGTCACGACGACTCTGAAAGAGGCCGAAGTGTGGCTCGAAAAGTTGCTGGCAAAAACGGACAAGGCCGCCCCGGATGAACTGGTTGAACTCACGACGCAGATCGCCGTCCTCCTGCTCGAACTCCCGGACAGTCTGGCTCCCCGTTACTATGCCCAGGCCGGGAAAAAACTCACGATGACGAAGAAGGAACTGCAAGCCCTGGCAAATGCAAAAAACGCCAACACCACCGGCTTAAGTCTGTCCAGCATTCAGAATGGACAGATCACTTTCCTCGGAGACCCCCTCGCGAACTTCTCCGCCCGGATCACCCACGAACTCACGCGGGATAACGGCCAAGACCTGCCCGAGGTCGAGTACACCATTACCGGCAGGCTGGCGAATGGCACGCCGCTGGCCCCCATCACCATTCCTGCCGAACAATTTTCCGGGATGGATTGGATCGCCAAATATTGGGGCGCACGGCTGATCTCCTATTTACCCAAAGGCAAAGCTGGCCTCCTGGCCCGCGCCATTCAGGAACTCTCCCTCGAAGACCTTGCTCAGGAGCGGGTATACACCCACACCGGGATACGCCAGATTGACGGCACGTATGGGTATCTGAGTGCCGCAGGCTTTCTGACCGCAGACGGGCTGGATGAAAGCATCCGGGTGGATTTGGGGGGGAACAATCTCCGTCATTACCGGTTGATGCCCCCCCCGGAAGGCGAAGCCCTGAAAACCGCGGTCCGCGCCAGTCTGGACTTTCTCAAAATTGGCCCCCGGCACGTCACGGCCCCGCTGTGGGCGGCGATGTATGCCGCGCCCTTGAATGAACTTCTCCCCCTCTATACCGTCCTGTGGGTGTATGGGGCCACGCAAAGCGGCAAGTCCACCGTCGCCCATCTGGCGTTGACCCACTTTGGAACCGGCTTTATCACGGGACGCCAGTATCACGCCCCGGACAATTGGGAAAGCACCCTCACCGCCCTGGAACATTCCATGTTCACCGTCAAGGATGCGCCCATCGTGATTGATGACTACGCCCCCCAATTTGCCAGTGCCCAGGACGCCCGCGAGATGGGACGCAAGGCACAGAAACTCATCCGCTCGGTGGGCAATCGGGCGGCGCGCGGACGTTCCTCCGCCAACCTGACGCAACAGGTCACACGTATCCCGCGGGGCTTGGTGATGGTCACGGCAGAACTGCCCCTGCCAGGCGAAAGCACCGTAGGGCGCATGTTGTATGTCCCCATCGAGCGTGGGGAAGTCCTACCCCTGCCAGGGGAACGGACACGCCCCGCATTGGAAGAGGCGCAAACGCAAGCCCAGGCAGGGATGTATGCTCAGGCGATGTCTGTGTACCTGCAATGGCTGGTCGCCAATTGGGAAAAAGCGCGGGCGCGCTTTTTGGAGATCGTCAAAGAGTCCGTCATCGTCGCCCGGCAAGCGGATAGCAACCTGCAAAATCGGCTCCCGGATTATTACGGCCTTCTGGATGCCGCGCAACAATTGGCCTTGACCGCCTTTGTCGAAATGGGGGTGTTGAGTGTGCCCGAAGCATTGGAAATCACGAACGCCAATGCGACCGCCCTGCTAGGGGTGGTACGCCATCAGGCCGAAAAAATCGCCGCCGAAAGCCCGGTCAAAAAATTCTTCGAGTCCCTGAACAATTTGCTGGAACGGAAAAAGGTGTATCTCGCGCCCAGGACCAATAAGGTCATCTACGATCCCCCGCTCAATGCGGATGTCATCGGCTATTACGACCCGGACAACCCGGAACTGATCTATCTCAATGACGACACCTGCCTCACGCATGTGCGTGATTACTGGCTCAAAATGGGGGAGAATTTCGACACCACGAAGGATGCCTTTCGGCGGCAGTTAGCGCAAATCAGTGGCTTGTTAGCCAAACGCGGCGACCGTGATCTCGCCGTCCCGGTGTGGATCAGTAGCCTGGGCCGCACCTCGCGCGTCTTAGTCCTCAGCAACGCCAAACTCAATGACCTGTATGGGCTGAAGCTGAAAAACGGCAAACCCGCGGACGGGGAAGCCAAAGAGGTCGAGGATGAAAATGATGAAATTTAAAATATTTTCCATGCGCGCGAGGTTTTATCCCGTGAGGTCGTGAGGTCGCCAAAATGATGCAAAACGATATACTGAGATATAGAAAGAATCTTCTTAAAATAAATTTAATGTCCCTATATGGGGGTGTTTTTCACCTCACACAAAACCTCACGACTTCCTCACGACTCCCTCACAAAGTCGTGAGGTTTTCGCGCCAGGGGACACGTTTTGCCCCAAAAACCTCACGACTCTTTTCGAGAGTCGTGAGGTGCTCGTGAGGAAAAATCAGCCCCCATATGTTCGGTTTTTTGGCGTTGAAAATCTCCCAAAATCCACATCTGGCGGTACTAAAAAATCACCTCACGACCTCACGACAAGAATCAGCATATACGTTAATTAAGCGCATTTTTTTTGCGTGAGGCCCACCCAACCAGGAACCAAATCGCCCGCGCGTTTTGTTCCCCTGCACGTTAATCCTGCCCAACGACCTGGGCAAAAAAGGTAAATCTCTCATGCGTGTCATTGTCGTTGACGATCACCCCATTTTCCGCACCTATTTTGTCGAGGCCCTCACCCAGGCCCCGGACATCACGGTTGTGCAAGCCCTCGACCACAGTGGGCAGTTGCTCGCGACCCTACGGAAATACCACTGCGATGCAGTCGTTTTGGATTTACTCATGCCAGGCGCGTTCGACCCCCTGGCGTTAATACGCGATCTGCGTCGCCTGTACCCGGCCCTCAAAATCCTGGTGGTGTCGGGTCTCGAAGGGGGGCCATATGTGCAAGCGGTCATGGGCCTGGGCGTACATGGCTATCTGATCAAAGCCGACGAAGCGACGCTCGACCTGCCCTCCGCCCTCCGCCGCATTATGGCGGGGGAGCGCGTGCTGTCGCCCGACCTGGACGCGTGGATGGGCGTCCAGGTGGAGGAGATCAGCCCTCAGGATTTGACGCTCCTGCGCGTGCTGGCGCACGGGTACGAAAACGACCAGATCGCGACCGCGCTGAACCTCTCCGAAAAAACCGTGCGTAATATGGTGTCTCAGCTGTACCGCAAGCTAAACATCCCTGATACGCCGGGCTTGAATAAGCGTGTGGTGGCGGTCATCCGGGCACGCACCCTCGGCCTCCTCGACGAACCCTAAAAATGAAGTCGGGACGTTTGTCCCTTGAGGCAAAAACCACCTGGGATAAAAATTTAAACGTCTTTCCTCAAACTTGCACCCTTTGGAGGTTTTATGTTCAACTTATTTTCCGCGCCCGCCTTGTTGCCCGAGGCCGCCCCCCTGGTGAAAACCGGGTTTTGTGGGGTCTGCCTGCCCCCCGGCACACCTGAACGCCTACCGGAAGAAAACGATCTCCGGGATGACGAAATGCAACCCGGCCAAATGGCCTACGCGGTCTGTCGCGGGTGCGGATGGGGTTTATTTGACCGGTTCGGCCAACGGGTCGCCCTCCCGCGCACCTGCCTGAACTGCGCGGCCCAGGAGGTGGAGTTGCGCCAGGGCGAACCTGTTTGCGCCGCGTGTGGTGGGATGATGATCCCCACGCTGGCCTCTAGTGGCTCATAATCTTTTCTACCTACTATCCCTTTTCAGGAGGAGACATGCTCGTCGGCTTTTCCCAAACACTGGGTATTTTTCTCGTAATTTCTTGCTACTACATTGCCGACATCGCCTTGATGCGCCGTTTTGATCCGCAACGCGCCGATCAAAAAAGTGCGCGTTCCTGGTGGTTCACGGCCTGGGCCTGGCCGTTGGCCGTGGGTGTCGCGCTCCAGCCCATCATTTTGCCCGCGTGGGGCTTGCATTTCCAGGGCGGCCTCGCGCTCCAACTGAGCGGCGTGCTGTTGTGTACGGCAGGGTTAGGTCTAAACTATTGGAGTCGCCTCCACCTGGGCCGCTTTTTCACCGAGGGCATTGAATGTCATGCGGATCATCAGGTCATTGAGTCCGGCCCGTACCAGTATGTCCGCCATCCGATCTATCTCTCGTTGATGATCATCGCGGGCGGGCTGTTGCTTTTTAGCCCTACGCCTTTGATGCTCTTGGTGACTCTGGCGACGTGGGCCTTGTTTTTTACAGATGCCTGGCGCGACGAAAAATTGCTCCGGGCCAGCCTGCCGGGCTATGCGGCGTACATGGAACGCACGCCGCGCTTTTTCCCCCGGTTGGGAAAACGCGGGGCTTGACCCCCTTATCCGTCTGCCCCAACTTGGGACAGACGTTTTTTTTGCGAGGGATGATGCTATCTGTTGCCATAATTGAAGACTTTCCCTTAATGTTGACCGCGGTCAAAAACCTCCTGGCGGATGACCCGGATTTGCAGGTGGTGGCGACCGCCGCCCACGGCAAGGAGCTAGAGAGACTGCTCGCGACCCACGCGGTGGAGGTCCTTTTGCTTGACCTGGGCATGGCGACCGGGTTTTTCGAGCCAATCTCGGCCATCAAACGCACGCGGGAACGCTATCCCGCGCTCAAAATCATCGTCCTCACGAGCTATGACGCCATCCCTTACGTGCGGGACGTGATCCAGGCCGGGGCGCATGGCTACCTGCTCAAAGATGACGTGGAAACGTTGGACATGCCCGCCAAAATCAAAACCGTGATCCAGGGCGGGCGCGTGTTTTCGGCCCGGATCGAAACCCTGCTCTACGCCGATCACCAGGTACGCCACCTGCTCTTTGCCGAGGAGCAATATCGTATCTTGCGGCTCATGGCGCAGGGGTGCGGGGAAGAACGGGAGATGGCACGGGAAACCGGGCTGACGGTCGAGCAGGTGGCTTACCATGTCACCTTGCTGTATGCCCGGCTGAAAGTGCCTGGGGCTTTCCTCCAGAACGCGACCCACCGGCGTGCGGCGGTCCTCAAGGGCCTGGAGTGGGGCTTGATCCCCGCCATGCGCGTAGAGGAGACCGCGTGAAACCGACCCCCAATTTTTTTCTCGGCGCACCTGATCTCGGCCTGTCCATTGCCGGGCAACTCCCGCGCCTGGCGGCCCTCATGGGGGTGCAACAATATGCGTTATTGGTTTTCAACGGGCAACAGTTGGAACTCGAAGCTGGCGATCAGGAAACCCTGGCCTTGTTGGGCGGAGCGTGGGCAGAGGCGGGCATCCGGGCGGACGATCCGCTCTGCCAAAAGCTGGCGCGGGCCGAAACCGGGGTGTCCCTATGCGTGACGGAACCCCTGCCTCCCGCCTGGGGGCCGTTCGCCTGGGCGCAGGTGCTGATCCCCCTGATCATTGGACGCGAAGACCTGTTCGGGGTGCTCGTGTTTGGCCCCCGCACGGGCCATTATGCGCCTGAGGCCCTGGCCCTGTTGGGGATGCTCACGCGCAACGTGGTTTTGCTGGACGTGCATAGCACGCTCCGGCAGATGGCGCGCGAAATGCTCATGGCAACGGATTCGCAACGGCGCGTGATGGCGAATCTGATGCACGATTCGCTCTTGCAACGCATGTTTCTCATCATGCAAGGCTTGTGGAAACTCGAAAAAACCACGCAACAAGATCAGGCCACCGCGACGACCTATGCCGAGACCCTGGCCTTGCTCAAAGACGCGGTTGCAGAAATTCGGACCCTGATCGAAATGCAACAGCCCGTGGTGCTGGAACGCGGCCTGACCTTTGGCCTTCAAACGCTCTGCCAAAACGCGCGGGCGCATGAGACCCCGGTGGAATTTGTGAGTGCGATTCCCCCGTTCGCCCAACCGCCTCTGACCTCCGGGCAGACATTGGGTTTGTTTCGGATCGCCGAAGAGGCCCTGACCAATGCGTGCCAGCATAGTCAGGCCACGCAGATCGTGGTGCGGCTGGAACAGGAGGGGCAGGCCCTCACCCTGGAGGTGGAGGATAACGGGGTGGGCTTTGAGGCACCCTTCCAGTTTAAGTTTCGGCGGTACGGCATTGGCTGGATGCGCGAGCGCGCCCGAATGCTGAACGCGACGTTCACCATCGAGACGGCCCCCGGACAGGGGACACGGGTACGGCTCAAGCTCCCCTTCCCCCTAGAAGGGATGCAGACGGAGGAAACTCTCTAATGGCCTGGCACTCCCTGACCACCCACCTACACCGCCTCACGGAACCCGTCCACGAGTCGGATACGCTCCGGCGAAAACGGATGCTGATGGGCACCGGCTGGCTCCTTATGGGGCTGACCCTCCTGCAAATGCTCCTGTCCTTCGTCATCGGCGACCCGGCGCGGCAGACGCCGCTCCTCCTCTATGGCCTGATTAGCCTCGCCATTGCGGGGGGGACGCTCCTCCTCGCCCGTGTGACGGACAACACCTGGCTTCCGGGCGGGTTTTTTGCCTTTGGCCTCGCCCTGCTCATTGCGTGGACGCAGTATCCAGAAGGGATCATCGAAGATCGGAACTTGTTCTTTTTCAGCGTCCCGATTTTATTTGCGAGTGTGACCATTCAACCCCGCGCGAGCTTTTGGGTGGCCGGGTATTGTGCGGGGTTGTTATTGATCGTGCCCGTGCCTGCCATTGGGTGGGTGGAGGCCTGGCGCGAATACAACTCGCCTGCCCTCTTGGGTTTTTTCGCGTTGGCGGCCTTCGCCTGGTGGATCACCCAAACGCTGGAGCAGGCTCTGACCCGGCAACGGGAGGCCAACACGCAGTTGCTCGCGCTCATCGAACAACACGAGCAGTTACGCCGCCTGGACGAGGAGAAAGACCACTTGCTTTTCACCGTCTCCCACGAATTGCGGAGTCCCATGACGGCGATTCGCTTAACGCTGAAACAAATTGTGGGCGGGAGTACCCCGGATGATAAACTCCACCTGGTACGCCGGGAAATTGACCGGCTCACGGACCTGGTGCAGGATTTGTTGAACCTGGCCCGCTTGGAACACCAG
>WBZL01000946.1_pt2 | contig 31543 bp, 30 predicted proteins | sample 5204291 | NCBI WGS metagenome assembly WBZL01 (sample SAMN12344345, study PRJNA552823) | activated sludge metagenome | biome: Activated sludge suspended growth; feature: Nitrification reactor; material: Wastewater; isolation source: activated sludge from nitrification reactor of wastewater...
GCGTTCGGCTCGCCCCCCTGCCCCTGCCCGCCCCCCGGCCCGCCGGGCCTTGCAGGCGCCGCCTTCCCCGGCCGCACCCGGAAATAATGCGCCTCGCGCGCGCCGAAGTAGAAGCCGACGATCGCGGCCAGGAGCCACCAGAGCGGCTCGGGCACCGCGTCGAGCCCGACCATGCGTCGGGCGAAGCCCTCCGGGTCCACCATGGCGTGGACGAAAAGCCCGATGGTGCCGAAGGCGAGGAACGGGCGCGGCAGGCGGTTCAGGCCGTTCACGAAGCGGTCGAAGCCGTCCGCTGCGGCGAACTGGAACTCCGCCCCGTGTTCCTCCAGCGCTTTCAGGTAGGCTTCCTGCGCGGCCTCCATCCGCTTCGTCGCGTTCGGCGTGAAGACCTCGGCCACGGTCGTCGCGGCCTCGCCAAGGGCGGTGGTGCCGGCGGGCGCCCCGAGGATGCGGCCGATCACCCCCCCGATCACGCCCATGACGCGATCCTCGCCCGGTGCTCGGCCTCGCTCAGGTGGAAGCGGGGCGAGATGAACTCCTCGGCCCGCAGGATCCAGCCGCCCTTGCCGCCGCCGCGGCGGCGGGCGTACTTGCGGCTGGCCGGGCGGGCGTCCGCCAGGGAGTAGTAATAATTGCGCCGGGCAATACCGTAGGCGTCGGCCAGAAGGCCGGCGTCGGGAACGGCCGCGCCGTGGGCGGCGGCGACGGTCATCGGACCGATCGCGCCGTCCACGACCAGGTCGTATCCCATCTCGTTGAGCAGCCGCTGGAGAACCTTCACCGCGTTGGCACCGGCGTTCACATACATGTCGAAGACCGAAGCCTGCAGCGCCTCGGGGAGGTCGGCGATGCGCGGGCGACGAAAGTAGTGCTCGACAAAGATCCGCTCCGCCTCCGCCCCGTCCAGGCGACGCACGTCGGCCTCGTTCACCCGGCCATCGCCCGTGAGGTCGAGTCCGAGCCGACGGAGCGTGCCGAGCGTCACGCCGTGGTTGGTCGCCCCGCCTGCGTCGTCGGGGTCGTTCACGAAGCCGCCCTCGCGGGCGACGATCTCTCTGGCGATGTCGTGGACGTTGCGCATGGGCCTCCCCCCTTTCGGCAGGGAAGGCTCGTCGGATCAGGTTAATTCGTCATGGGGGCAGCGTCCGCTGCGTCTTTCGGGTCGACATACATGCCCTGATCCTTCAGGGCGTCGATCACTTCCTTGGGCATGTAGGTCTCGTCGTGCTTGGCAAGGATCTCGGTCGCCTCGAAGGTGCCGTCGACGAGCCTGCCCGTCGCCACCACGCCCTCGCCCTCGCCAAAGAGGTCGGGCAGCACGCCCTCGTAGCGCACCGGGATCGCGGCGTTGGTATCGGTCACCTTGAAGGTGATCGCCGCCCCCTGCCCGCGCACCAGACTTCCCTCCTCGACGAGTCCGCCGATGCGGAAGGTCTCGTTCGGCCCGGGCGCCTTCTCGCTCACCTCGGTGGGGGAGCGGAAGTACTGCAGCGCATCCGGCGCGGCATAGTAGAAGGCGCCGAAGCTTGCGGCCATGGCAACGGCCGCAAGGACGATGATCTGGATGCGGCGCTGTTTCTTGAGACCCTTCATCGGGCGGTCCTCGCGGCTTGCCCTGACCGGGGCCGGGCATTTCCCTGCTAGATGGGCGACCGGGGGCGAAGATGCAACTCCTATCTGCCGGTCGCGCCGCGTCCCGACCCGGGGCGGAAGGTCACGCCAGCGGATACTCCGCGAGCGGCTCGTGGACCGCCCCCTTAGCGGTCAGGTGCGAGCGATAGAGCACCACCTCCGCCACCGCAAACGGCGCGGAGCCGAAGGCGACGTGGCGCGCGAGAAACCGGCCGAGCGCGGGATCGTCGCCCTCGCCCGGGCGGAAGCGGGCGAACGTGACATGCGGGCGGAAACGCTCGCGATCCAGCATAAGGCCCGCGCCGTGAAGAAGGCTCCGGACCTTCCGCTGAAGCGCGGCAAGGGGCTCGGACGACGCCACGGCGGCGAAGAGCGTCTTCGCCGCGCGCCCGCCGAAGGTGCCGAGACCGTCGAGCCGCACCGCGAAGGGCGCGGCGCGCAAGGCTTCCAGCGCCTCGTGCGCGGCCTCGATCCGCTCCACCGGCTCCTCGCCGAGGAAGGCGAGCGTGATGTGGAAGGTCTCCGGGTCGGCGAGCCTTCCGACCGGCAGGTCTGCCTGCAACGCCGCGAGCCGGTCGCGGATGTCCTCGGGGACCGGGATCGCGACGAAGGCACGCATCGCCGCCTCAGGCCGCCTCGAAGCGGATCTGCCGGCGCAGGAACTGCGTCGCCTTCGACGAAACCCGCGCCGGATCGCCCGTCGTGAGGAGCTTCGAGGCCGTACCCGGGCCGAGGAACTCCGGCCGGCGGGTGAGATAGTCCCTGAGGCTCGGCGCGACGAGATCGGCCTGCGAATAGACCTTCACCGCGGGTCCGAGCGCCTCCTGGAAAACCCGTTGCATCAGGGGGTAGTGGGTGCAGCCGAGCATCGCCGCCTGCGGATGCGGCATCCGCCGCTTCAGCGCCTCGACGTGGCTCTTCACCAGCGCCTCGGCGAGGATCTCGTCTCCCTCCTCTATCGCATCCACCACGCCGCCGCAGGGCTGCGCCTCCACGTCGACGCCGATGGCACGGAAGGCTAGCTCGCGCTGGAAGGCGCGGGAAGCGACGGTTGCGGGCGTGGCGAAAAGTGCCACATGCTTCACCGCGACCTCGCGCGGGGGAGAGTTGTCGCCCCATTGCCGCTCGGTCAGCGCCTCGATCAGCGGCACGAAGACGCCGAGGACGCGCTTGTCCTTCGGCACCCAGGTCTCCTGCATCCGCTTCAGCGCCACGGCCGAGGCGGTGTTGCAGGCAAGCACGACAAGGTCGCAGCCCTCGGCCCAGAGCCGTTCCACGCCCGCGCAGGTGAGTTGGAATATGTCGTCGGCGTCGCGCACGCCGTAGGGTGTGTGCGCATTGTCGCCGAGGTAGACGAAGGGCACCTCGGGCATGTCCCGCGCCACCGCGTCATAGACCGTAAGCCCGCCGAGACCCGAATCGAAAATGCCCACCGCCATCTGCGCCTCCTGCCCCGCGTGGCGGGGCAAAGGGCCCGTCAGGCGCGGTATTTTTCTTCGAATTCAAAGCCGTAGTCGTATGACGTGAGCGGCCTAGGGCTCAAGTCATACGTCGCACGGCGGAGGAAATCCATCATCTGTTTCGCATCCGACCCGAAGGCCCGGAGCCTTGCGCGGGGAATGGGATCGCCGACGACGATGCGCACAGGCTCCCCCAGCCGGGCGCGGAACTCCTTGATGAGAAGGCCGAGCCGGAGCGTGTAGTGCAGATGGCTCGCCAGCTGGAAGAGCCGGGAATTCTCGCCCTCGAAGAAGACTGGCACGACGGTCGCCTCCGACCGCGCGATCATCTTGGCGGTGAAGTTGCGCCAGACCGGATCCATCGGCCGGCCGAAGGGCCGCGCCGCCGTGGCCACGCCGCCGCCGGGGAAGATGCCGATGGCCCCGCCGGCCCGAAGGTAGCGCAGCGCCTCGGACCGAACCTCGATGTTCTCGCGCGCCGCCTCCTTCGTCTCGTCGAAGTTGATCGGCAGGATCACCCGGTCCAGTTCCTCCGCCTTGCGGAAGATGCGGTGCGCGATGATGCGGAAATCTCCCCTGAGCCCGGCGAGGATATGGCCCATCATCAGCCCGTCGAGGATGCCGTAGGGGTGGTTCGCGACCAGCACCAGCGGTCCGTTGGCCGGGATGTTCGTCAGGCTGCCGCCCACGACATCGAGGCTGAGCCCGTAGCGCTCCACGATGACAGACCAGAAGTCGCGCCCGGCGGCGACCTCGGCCTCGTAGCCCTGCGCCCGACGGATCAGGCCGAGCCGGCCGGTGGCGTTCTCGAGCACGCGCACGACTGCCCGCCCGCCCCTGGTCTTCGCCGACGAGGCGTAGGAGATTTCCCGCGCAACGTCCTTCCGCATGATCCGTTCCCCCCGGCCGTGGATTCGTCTGGCCGGGAATTGTCGCGGACATGCGTGACGCTGGCGTGACGGCTACTCCGCCGCCGCCCGCTCGGGCGTGCCGCCGGCGCGGATCACGGCCAGAAGCTCCTCCCGTCGTTTCGCTGCCTGGCGCTGCGACGCCTCCTTCACCGGACCGAAGCCGCGGATGTCGAGCGGCAGGCGGGCGAGCGCCAGCACCGCGTCGCGGGTGGCCGGTGTCACCTTCGGCAGGACCTCCGCCATGTCGGCCTCGTATTCGGCGATCAGGGCACGCTCCATCCGCCGCTCGGCGGCCCGGCCGAAGGGGTCGAACGCCGTGCCGCGCAGGCGCTTCATCGCGGCAAGGAACCGGAAGGCACGGAACATCCAGGCCCCGTATTCGCGCTTCACCGGCCGCCCGTTCGCCCCCTTCCTCGCAAGAATGGGCGGCGCAAGGTGGACGGACATGCGGAAATCGCCGTCGAACTCGGCGCGCGCCTTCTCGGCCGTCTCCAGATGCAGCCGCGCGACCTCGTATTCGTCCTTGTAGGCCAGAAGCTTGTGATAGCCCTCGGCCACGGCCTCGCGCAGGTCCTCGGGTGCGGCGGCGGCAAGGCGGCGGTAGCGCCCGGCGTAGGCCGCGTCCTGATAGGCCTCGAGGTGGCGCGCGCGGAAGTCGATCTTTTCCTGCAAGGTCAACGGCTTCGCCGCCGTTTCCTCTGAGGTCGCGGCCGCCGCTTCCGGATACTCGGCGGCCCAGCGGCCAAGCTCGAAGGCGCGCAGGTTGCCCTTGACCGCGGCACCGTTGAGTTCGATCGCGGCCCGGATCGCATCGCCCGTGAGCGGCACCAGCCCCTTCTGCCAGGCAGCGCCGAGGATCAGCATGTTGGAATAGATCGAATCGCCCATCAGCCTGCGGGCAAGCTCGGAGGCATCGAGAAAGCTCACCCGTTCCCGCAACCTCGCTTCAAGAGAAAGACGCAAGGCGGCGGACGGCAAGCGAAATTCCCGGTCGCGGGTGAAGGCGCCGGTGATGATCTCGTGGCTGTTCACCACCGCCCCCGTCCGTCCCGTCGTCATCAGGCCGAGCGTCTTTGCCCCCCCGGTGACGACGAGGTCGCCGCCGATGACGCAATCGGCTTCGCCCACCGCGACGCGGATCGCGCTGATGTCCTCGGGGCGCTTGGCGAGGCGCAGGTGGATATGTACGGCACCGCCCTTCTGGGCGAGCCCGGCCATCTCCATCATCCCCGCGCCCTTGCCGTCGATCTGCGCGGCCTGTGCCAGCACCGCGCCAACGGTGACGACACCGGTTCCGCCGACGCCGGTGATCAGCACGTTGAAGGTCCCCGCGATGGGCGGCAGCGCGGGCTCGGGCAGTGCAGGCAGGTCGAATTCCGCCGCACCGGCCTTCTTCACCGTTGCCCCCTTCAGCGTCACGAAAGAGGGGCAGAACCCGTCGAGGCAGGAGAAGTCCTTGTTGCACGACGACTGGTCGATGGCCCGCTTGCGCCCCAGTTCCGTCTCCACCGGCACGATCGAGACGCAGTTCGACTGCACCCCGCAATCACCGCAACCCTCGCAGACATCGGTGTTGATGAAGACCCGCCGGTCGGGGTCGGGAAACTGGCCGCGCTTGCGCCGCCGGCGCTTTTCGGCGGCGCAGGTCTGGATGTAAAGAATGACGGACACGCCCTTGATATCGCGCATCTTTCGCTGGATATCCGGAAGCTCTCTGCGCTCGTGGAAGCTGACCCCGGCCGGGAATCCACCCCGCTCCGGCTCCTCCTTGGGGTCATAGACGACGACAAGGTGCTCCACCCCCATCGCCTTCACCTCGCGGGCGATCCGGTCGGCGGTCAGCCCGCCCTCGTTCTTCTGCCCGCCGGTCATGGCGACGGCGTCGTTGAAGAGGATCTTGTAGGTGATGTTCGTCCCCGCCGCGAGGGCGGCGCGGATCGCCAGCACCCCGGAATGGTTGTAGGTTCCGTCGCCAAGGTTCTGGAACACATGCGGCGTTTTCGAGAACGGCGCCTCGCCGACCCAGTTCGCGCCCTCGCCGCCCATCTGGGTGAAGCCCTGCGTCCGCCGGTCCATCCACTGCACCATGTAGTGACAGCCGATCCCGGCATAGGCGCGGCTGCCTTCCGGCACCTTGGTCGAGGTGTTGTGCGGGCAGCCGGAGCAGTAATAGGGCAGCCGGGCCGCGATCTCGGGTGCGTTGTCGGCCTTCTTCGCCTCGCGCACCGCCTGAAGTCCGGCGCGGATGCCGTCCGTGCCGCGGCCCTCCTCGATGAGGATCTCGCCCAGCTTCTCGGCGATCCAGGCGGGGTCGAGCGCGTAGCGGGTGGGGAAGAGCTCCTCCCGGTGCATGCCGCCGGCACCGCCCTTGTACCAGCCATAGACGCGCCGGCCGCGGCGGTCGTCGAAGATCGCCTCCTTGATCTGGACCTCGATCAGCTTGCGCTTTTCCTCGACCACGACGATCAGGTCGAGCCCCTCGGCCCAGTCGTGGAAGCCCTTCATGTCCAGGGGAAAGGTCTGGCCGATCTTGTAGGTGGTCAGGCCAAGACGCTCCGCCTCGGCCTCGTCGATGCCAAGCAGGCTGAGCGCGTGCACGAGGTCGAGCCAGTTCTTGCCGGCCGCGACGAAGCCGACCTTGGCGCCGGGCTTGCCCCAGACGCGGCGGTCCATGCGGTTGGCATGCGAAAACGCCTCGGCCGCGAAGCGCTTGAAGTCGATCATCCGGGCTTCCTGCGCCACGGGCGTATCCTGAAGCCGGATGTTGAGCCCGCCCTCGGGCATGCGGAACTCGGGCGCGACGAAGGCCATTCGGAACGGATCGCCGTTCACGACCGCCGTCGCCTCCACCGTGTCCTTCATCGTCTTGAGGCCCACCCAGACGCCGGCAAAGCGGGAAAGCGCCCAGCCGTAAAGACCGAAGTCGAGAATCTCCTGCACCCCGGCCGGGCTGATCACCGGCATGTAGGCATCGACCATGGCCCAGTCGGACTGGTGCAGCACGGTGGAGCTTTCGCCCGTGTGGTCATCGCCCATCGCCATGAGGACACCGCCATGCGCCGAGGTGCCGGCCATGTTGGCGTGCCGCATCACGTCGCCCGAACGGTCCACCCCCGGCCCCTTGCCGTACCAGAGCGCGAAGACCCCGTCATAGCGCCCCTCGCCCCGCACCTCCGCCTGCTGCGTGCCCCAGACGGCGGTGGCCGCCAGATCCTCGTTCAGACCCGGCTGGAAGCGGATGTCGTTCGCCTCCAGCAGCGCGCGCGACCGCGCCATGTTCAGATCGACACCGCCCAGAGGCGAGCCGCGATAACCTGTCACATAGCCGGCGGTGTTCCGCCCGGCCGCACGGTCGCGGGCCTTCTGCATGAGCATCAGCCGCACCAGCGCCTGCGTGCCGTTCAGCAGAACCGGCGACTTCGTCAGGTCGAAGCGGTCGGCGAGTGAGATTTCCTGCTTGCCCATTCCGCCCTCCCCGCGCTCAGAGCACCTTCAGTATAGGTCAAATCCGTTGACCTACAAAGCGCTGAATCTTTGATCGGACGGCAAAAAACTTTCTGCGCTGCAACACAGTTCTGTTTCCTTGAACCGCGAAATTCCGTAATAACTCACGTCAGCCGTTTGTGCGAAAGTTTCGGGATGGATTGGGACAAGCTCAGGATATTTCACGCCGTCGCCGACGCCGGCAGCCTCACCCATGCGGGCGAGGCGCTGCACCTGTCGCAATCGGCGGTGAGCCGGCAGATCCGCGCGCTTGAGGAGAGCCTCGGCACGACCCTTTTCCACCGCCATGCGCGGGGCCTGATTCTCACCGAACAGGGGGAACTTCTGTTCGACGCCACCTCGTCGATGAACCGCCGGCTGGAGACAGCCGCCGCCCGCATCCGCGACAGCGAGGAGGAGGTCTTCGGCGAACTGCGCGTCACGACGACGACCGGCTTCGGCACGCTCTGGCTCGCGCCCCGCCTCGTCAAGCTCTACGACAAGTATCCCGATCTCAAGATCGACCTGATGCTCGAGGAACGGGTGCTCGACCTGCCGATGCGCGAGGCCGACGTGGCGATCCGGATGAAGGAGCCGAGCCAGGCCGACCTGATCCGCCGCCGGCTCATGAACATCCGGATGTGCCTTTACGCCACGCCCGACTACCTCGACCGCGCCGGGCGGCCGGCCGGGGTGGAGGATCTGTCGCACCACCGGCTCATCAGCCAGAACCCGACCACGCCGCAGGTGACCGCCGGCGCCGCGCTCGTCGAAAGTCTCCTGGCCAACGACATCCGGTCGACGCTGACGGTCAACAACTACTACGGGGTGCTGCAGGGCGTTCTCTACAACCTCGGCATCGGCGTCCTCCCCGACTACCTGACCGAGGACTTCCCGACGCTCGAACGGGTTCTTCCGGCGATCGAGTCGAGCGACGTGCCGGTGTTCCTCGCCTACCCCGAGGAACTGCGCCACTCCAAGCGGGTTGCCGCGTTCCGAGACTTCGTGATGGAAGAGATCATCGCCTACCGCAAGCGGCGCATCGACGACTCCGGACAGTGAGCGGCGCAACCCCCGGTTGCCGTGAGGCATGTTTGCAACGCATAACGGCCATGTTGCACCTGCGGCATGATTTCCCTTGCGCCATTCGCATACCGCCCATAAATCGGGCTTGAAGGCGACGGTTGAGGCAACTCTCGGCGCCTTCTACCTCCCTGTTGGACTTGGGCCGAGCTTTGTCTCGGCCTTTTTTTTCGCAATCGCTCCGGACCGGCCGGGGATCGCCCCGCTGTCGGCCGCCCCGACCCTGCGGCGCCGGCCATGGCCACCCTGCGCTCCGGTCCCGAATTTTTCCCGGCCGCCGCATGCCGGGGCCTTTCCTCTGCCCCCCCTTGCCCCTAAAAGACGCCGCAACCGCGAAGCTCCCGGGGGATGAGATGCAGGAACCAGCGATCACCGAGGATCTGATTGCCGCGCATGGACTGAAACCCGACGAATACCAGCGCATCCTTCAGATCATCGGCCGGGTCCCGACCTTCACCGAACTCGGCATCTTCTCGGCCATGTGGAACGAGCATTGTTCCTACAAGTCCTCGAAGAAGTGGCTCCGCACCCTGCCCACCACGGGCCCGCAGGTGATCTGCGGCCCCGGCGAGAATGCGGGCGTTGTCGACATCGGCGACAACCAGGCCGTCATCTTCAAGATGGAAAGCCACAACCACCCCTCCTATATCGAGCCGCACCAGGGGGCCGCGACCGGCGTCGGCGGCATCCTGCGCGACGTCTTCACGATGGGCGCGCGGCCGATCGCGGCGATGGATTCGCTGTCGTTCGGCCTGCCGGATCACCCCAAGACCGCGCATCTGGTGAAGGGCGTGGTCGAGGGCGTCGGCAGCTACGGCAACTGCTTCGGCGTCCCCAATGTCGGGGGCGAGGTCCGGTTTCACAAAAGCTACAATGGCAACTGCCTTGTGAACGCCTTCGCGGCGGGTCTCGCCGATGCCGACAGGATCTTCTACTCCGCCGCGAGCGGAGTCGGCATGCCGGTGGTCTATCTCGGCGCCAAGACCGGCCGCGACGGGGTCGGCGGCGCGACGATGGCGAGCGCCGAATTCGACGACACGATCGAGGAAAAGCGCCCGACGGTGCAGGTGGGCGACCCCTTCACCGAAAAATGCCTGCTGGAAGCCTGCCTCGAACTCATGGCTTCCGACTCGGTGATTTCCATTCAGGACATGGGCGCGGCAGGCCTGACCTGCTCCGCCGTCGAGATGGGCGACAAGGGCGGCCTTGGCATCCGGCTCAACCTCGACCGTGTGCCCCAGCGCGAGGCGCACATGACCGCCTACGAGATGATGCTGTCGGAAAGCCAGGAGCGGATGCTCATGGTGCTGAAGCCGGAAAGGGAATCCGTCGCCCGCGCGATCTTCGAGAAATGGGATCTCGACTTCGCCATCGTCGGCGAGACGATTCCCGAGGACCGCTTCCTGATCCTGCACGGCAACGAGGTGAAGGCCGACCTGCCCCTGTCGAAGCTGTCCTCCTCCGCCCCCGAGTACGACCGGCCCTGGGTGCCGACGCCTGCCCCTGCCCCCTTGAAGGACGCGCCTAAGATCGACCCGATCGAAGGGCTGAAGGCGCTGATCGGCTCGCCCAACCATGCCCACAAGTCCTGGGTCTGGGAACAGTATGACAGCCAGGTGGGCGCCGACACGATCCGCACGCCCGGCATGGGCGCGGGCGTGGTGCGCGTCCACGGCACAAAGAAGGCGCTCGCCTTCACCTCGGACGTGACGCCGCGCTACGTCAAGGCCAACCCGGTCGAAGGCGGCAAGCAGGCGGTGGCCGAGGCCTGGCGCAACCTGACCGCCGTCGGCGCCCTGCCCCTTGCCGCGACCGACAACCTCAACTTCGGCAACCCCGAGAAGCCCGAGATCATGGGCCAGTTCGTCGGCGCCATAAAAGGCATCGGCGAGGCCTGTCTCGCTCTCGACATGCCCATCGTCTCGGGCAATGTCTCGCTCTACAACGAGACCGACGGCACCGGTATCCTGCCGACGCCAACCATCGCCGCCGTGGGCCTCCTGAAATCGCTCGACGAGCTGATCGCGGGGCAACCGGCCGAGGGCGACCTCGCGGTGGTCATCGGCGAGACGAAGGGCCATCTCGGCCAGTCCGCGCTCCTCGCCGAGGCCTTCGGCCGCGAGGAGGGCGACGCGCCGCATGTGGACCTCGCCGCCGAACGGAGAAACGGAGAATTCCTGCGGGCGAACCGCAAGCTCGTCCGGGCCGCGACCGACCTCTCCGACGGCGGACTCGCCCTCGCCGCTTTCGAGATGGCCGAGGCCGCGGGCCTGGGTGTGGCGATCGACGCGGGCGAGACCGCGTTCCTCTTCGGCGAGGATCAGGCGCGCTATCTTGTCGCGGTGCGGCAAGCCGATCTGGCGCCCTTGACGGCGGCGGCGAAGGCGGCCGGCGTGCCGCTGGCTCTGGTCGGCCAGTTCGGCGGCAACGCGGTGCGCCTCGACGCCTCCTCCGCGCCGCTCGCCGATCTCTCGCGCCTCTACCGCGCGGCTTTCGAGACGGCGCTCTTCTGACTGGCGGCATTCATCTTGCCCCGGATACCTCTGCCGGAGGCGACCAGATCGCCCCCGGCGCCACCTTGCGGCGCCTTGCGGCCGGGCTTACATTCGGGCCAAGACAGGAGAGACCCATGCCGATCACCGCCGAAGAGATTGAAATCCTTATCCGCGAGAGCTTCCCGAAGGCGCGGATCGAGGTTCAGGGCGATGACGGCGCGCATTTCGCGGCCTATGTGGAAGACGAAAGCTTCCGCGGACTGAACCGCGTTCAGCAGCAGCGCGCGGTCTATGCCGCGCTGAAAGGCAAGATGGAGGGATCGCAGGGCGAACTTCATGCGCTTGCGCTCACCACCAAGGCACCGGAGTGAACAGACATGACCACCGCAGTTGACCAGATTCGCGACACCGTCACGACGAACGACGTCGTCCTCTACATGAAGGGCACCAAGATGATGCCGCAGTGCGGCTTTTCCAGCCGCGTCGCCGGCGTGCTTAACTTCATGGGCGTGGACTATGTGGACGTCAACGTCCTTGCCGATGCCGATATCCGCCAGGGCATCAAGGACTTCTCCGAATGGCCGACGATTCCGCAGCTTTACGTCAAGGGCGAATTCGTCGGCGGCTGCGACATCGTCACCGAAATGACGCTGTCGGGCGAACTTGACCAGCTCTTCGAAGCCAAGGGTATCACCTACAACAAGGATGCGGCCGACCAGATCAGGGCCGCGAACGCCTGAGCCTTCCGGCCGCGGCGCGGAAGTCCCGCCCTGCCTCGCCGCGTCACGCGCCCGCGCGCTCCTCGATGCGCGCGGCAAGCGCCTCTGCCCGCGCCGCGATCTCGGCGAAGCTGTCGGTGACGATCTGCGGGATCACCGGGACCTCCACCCGCTCGGGGTTCGCCCGCGCGTTGGTCGCGACGCGCTCGGCGACGACGGCGCGTTCCTCGGCGGCGCGCAACTGGTCCTCCAGCCCCGCCGTCTTGTCGGCGAGCATCAGCCCCGCCATCAGGAGCATCCGCGCCTCGGGCATCCGGCCGATCTGGCCGACAAGGACGGAGGCCTCGGCATCGAGCATCCGGGCGGCGGAGCGCAGGAAATGCTCCTCGCCGTCCTGACAGGCGACCTCGAACTGGCGCCCGCCAATGGTGATCAGGACTTCCGGCATCAGGCGACCTCTCCGATCAGCGGTTTCAGTTCCGCGAGAATCCCGTCCATCTCGGCGATCTCGGCGGCGCGCTGCGCCCTGAGCGCGTCAAGCTCGCTCATCAGCGACCGGTTGATCAGCGCGGGCTCCGCCACCCCCGCCGCCGCGGCCGCGGTCAGCGCGCGGTTGGTCTCGGTCAGTTCGTCGCCCAACTGCTTCAGACGCCGGATTTCCGCATCCGCCGCGTCGATCTGTGCCGTCAGCCGCTCCACCTTCTTCTCGAGCGCCCCGACCATCGTCTCCTGCTTCTCCTTGATCGCGCGCACCCGCTCGGTGAGCTGTGCGTTGGCCGCGCGTTCGGCCTCAAGCTCCTCGGTCAGGCGCGCGGTCCCGGCCTCGTCGCGTGCGGCAGGTGCGGCCTCTTCAGGCACCGCGCCCAGCACCTCCACCCCCGCCTCGATCCGCGCGAGCGCGGCAGAGATGCGGCGTTCCAACTCGGCAATGTCGCTCATGTCCTCAAGCCCCCGGCCCTTGGCGGGCCTCGTTTGATTTCCGTCGCGCGGGGAGAGCCGTCCGTCGCCTGCTTGCCGCGAATCGCCACCGCCCCCGCCTGGCCCGAGTTTAGACCAAAGCAAACGCCGATTTCTCCCCCTTTCGGACCAAGCCCTTAGCCCGCGCGCTTGAACTCGCGCACGAGGCTGCTATCAAGCGGCCGACTTCTCCTGCGGGCAGACCGCCCGTCCCCTCCGCCCAAGATGAGGATCGCCCCCGTGGACATCGCCACCCTTCGCGAAAAGCACGCCCAGCACTGGATGAACGCCTGCGCGATCCGCGCCCTGGCGATGGACGCCGTCCAGGCCGCGAACTCGGGCCATCCCGGAATGCCGATGGGCATGGCCGACGTGGCGACCGTGCTCTTTTCGAAACACCTGAAATTCGATGCCTCGGCGCCCCGCTGGGCGGACCGTGACCGCTTCATCCTCTCGGCCGGCCACGGCTCGATGCTCATCTACGCGCTTCTCTACCTGACCGGCTACGAGGACATGACCCTCGACCAGATCAGGGCCTTCCGCCAATGGGGCGCGATCACCGCCGGCCATCCGGAATACGGCCATGTCTCGGGCGTCGAGACGACGACGGGCCCCCTTGGCCAGGGCCTCTCGAACGCGGTCGGCTTCGCCATCGCCGAGGAATCGATGCGCGCCCGCTTCGGCCGGAAGGTCGTCGATCACCACACCTGGGTCATCGCCGGGGACGGTTGCCTGATGGAAGGCATCAGCCAGGAGGCGATCGGACTTGCCGGGATGCAGAAGCTCAGTCGGCTCATCGTCCTCTGGGACAACAACAACATCTCCATCGACGGCAAGATCGGCCTCTCCGATATCACCGACCAGCGCGCGCGCTTCGCGGCCTCGGGCTGGACGGTTCTGTCCTGCGACGGCCACGACCCGGACGACATCGACCGGGCTCTGACCGAGGCAAGGAAATCCGACCGCCCGGTGCTGGTCGACTGCAAGACCCATATCGGCTTCGGCAGCCCGAAGAAGCAGGACACCGCCGGCGCCCATGGCTCGCCCCTCGGCCCCGACGAGATCAGGGCGACGAGGGAGATCTACGGCTGGCCCTACCCCGCCTTCGAGATCCCTGCCGAGGTCCTGAAGGCCTGGCGCGGCTTCGGCACGCGGGGTGCGGCCGCCCGGAAGGACTGGGAATCCCGGCTCGCCGCCCTGCCCGCGGCGCGGCGGGCGGAGTTCGACCGCCAGATCGCCGGTGCGGCGCCGAAGAAGCTGGGCCCCACGATCCGCGCCCTGAAGAAACAGAATTCGGACCTGAAGCCCAAGGTCGCCACCCGCAAGGCGTCCGAGCTTGTGCTGGAAGTGGTGAACGCCGTGATGCCGGAGACCATCGGCGGTTCCGCCGACCTCACCGGATCGAACCTGACCATGACCGGCGGCCTCGGCATCTTCAACGCCGAGAACCGCAAGGGCCGCTACATCCACTTCGGCATCCGCGAACATGGCATGGCGGCGGCGATGAACGGCATGGCGCTGCATGGCGGCGTCAGGCCCTACGGCGGCACCTTCCTCTGCTTCACCGACTATGCCCGTGGCGCGATGCGGCTTTCCGCGCTGATGGGCGTGCCGGCGGTCTATGTCATGACCCACGATTCCATCGGCCTCGGCGAGGACGGGCCGACCCACCAGCCGGTCGAACACCTCGCCATCTGCCGGGCGACGCCCAATACCTGGACGTTCCGCCCCGCCGACCTGATCGAGACGGCAGAGGCCTGGGAACTCGCGCTGACCTCGGACCGCACGCCCTCGGTGCTGGCGCTCAGCCGCCAGAACCTGCCGACGGTGCGCACGCTGCACACCGCCCGGAACCTGACCGCGCAGGGCGCCTATGTGCTCCGCGAGGCCGAGGGGCGACGTCAGGCGATCCTCATGGCCACCGGCTCCGAGGTGGAGATCGCGCTGAAGGCGCGCGACCTTCTCCAGGCCGAGGGCATCGGCACCCGCGTCGTCTCCATGCCCTGCATGGAACTCTTCGCCGCCCAGCCCGAGGAGTATCGCCGCAAGGTCCTGCCCGCAGGACCGGTGCGCGTGGCCGTCGAGGCCGCCGTGCGCCAACCCTGGGACCGCTGGCTTCTGGGCGAACGCGGGCGCGAGGCGAAGTCCGGCTTCGTCGGCATGGAGGGCTTCGGCGCCTCGGCCCCGGCCGAACGGCTCTATGCAGAATTCGGCATCACCGCAGAGGCGGTGGCGGCAAAGGCGAAGTCGCTTCTCTGAGCGCCCTCACCCGACGCCGAAGAGTGCGCGGATCTCCTTCGTGAAGGCCTCGCGCACGTCCTTCATCTCGCCTGCCGTGACATGGCTGTCGAGGAGGTCGATGACGGCGCGCACGACATGATCGACCTGGCCTAGCGGTTCGACCCCGTAGGCGGCCTGCACGGCGGCGACGAAATCGGCCGCGTGGCGCATCCGCGCCGGGTTCTTCGCGCTGTTCCACCCCTCGTAGTAGATGCCACGGATCAGCGTCGGCAACTGCGCACCGAGGTCGGTCGCCTCGTTCACCGTAAGGTGATCCCGCATGGCGTGCAGAACGGCCCTCAGCACCCGGTAGCTGCGCTGCTTGTCATTCCAGCCCATCCGGGCGTCCACCTCGTTGATCCAGAGATTCGCGGCCTGCACCGCCTCGTCGATGATTCTCAGTCCGAACGCGCTCATCGCGGCCTCCTTCGGCTGGTTTGCATCACCCGAACACCGCGGCCGTAATACCGCATGGACGGACGCCGGCCCTGATCCCGGTCAATGCGCCCTCTGCCGCGCCGGCGATGATCGCGGTGAAGGGAACGGAGGAAGCGATGCAGACGGAACCGCAGATCGTCTTTCACGGCATGGATGCCTCGCCCACGATCACCGGCGAAATTCGCGGAAGGATCGGCAAGCTCGAACGCGTGTTCGACCGGATCACCTCGCTGAGGGTGGTGGTCGAGAAGCGCAGCGCGCGGGGGCACAAGGGCCATCTCTATCAGGTGGCGGTCGATGCCGAGGTGCCAGGCGGCGTGATCGTGGTCAACCGCAAGCCCGGCGATCTCGGCGCGCACGAGGATCTGCATGTCGCCATCCGCGACGCCTTCGACGCCGCGCGACGTCAGCTCGACGACTATGTGCGCAAGATGAAGGGCCTTCAGGTCAAGAGCCATCCCGAACGCCACCACGGCCGCGTCGCCCAGGTCTTCGCCGACGACGGCTACGGTTTCATCCGCACCGCCGGCGGCATCGAGGCCTATTTCCAGCGCGACAGCCTGACCGGCAACGATTGGGACAAGATCGCAGTCGGCGACGAGATCGAGTTCAGCCTGATGGAGGGCGAGAAGGGCTCCTTCGCCGTCAACGTCACGCTTCGCGGGTGACCATATCGGCCGCGCCTCAGGTGCGGCCGAACTCGTCCTCGATCCGCTCGATATCGTCCTCCTCGAGATAGGTGCCCGTCTGCACCTCGACGATCTCCACCGGGATGCGGCCGGGGTTGGCCAGCCGGTGAATCTCGCCCAGGGGGATATAGACGCTCTCGTTCTCGTGCAGGATGCGCTTCTCGGCGCCGATCGTGACCTCGGCGGTGCCGCGCACCACGACCCAGTGCTCGGCCCGGTGGTGGTGCCTCTGCAGGCTGAGCTTCGCCCCCGGCTTCACCACGATCCGCTTCACACGGAAGCGGTCGCCGAGGTCCATGGTCTGGTACCAGCCCCAGGGGCGGTGGTTCTTCAGGTGCTCCACCGCCTCCGGCCGTCCCCTTTCCTTCAGCGCGCCGACCAGCGCCTTCACCTCCTGCGCCCGCTCGCGCGGGGCGACGAGGATCGCATCCGGCGTCTCGACGATGACGAGGTTCTCGACCCCGAGCGCGCAGACCAGCCGGTCCTCGGAATGGATCAGGTTGCCGGTCGCATCCAGCGCGATGGCGTCGCCGCGCACGGCATTGTCGGCCGCGTCGCGGTCGGAGGCGGCCCAGACCGCGTTCCAGTCACCCACGTCCGACCAGCGGAAGGCCGCGGGCACCACGACGGCGGCGTCGGTCCTTTCCATGAAGGCGTGATCGAACGAGATCGCCTTGACCCGGGTGAAGGCCTCGCCCGGGACGAGCATCCCGAGGTCGGGCTTCATCGCCGCCACCGCGTCGCGGACGAGCCGCACCGCCTCCGGCTCGACCTGGGCAAGCGCCTCCAGAAGCCAGCCGGCGCGGAAGCAGAACATTCCCGCATTCCACAGGCAGCCGTCGGCGATCAGCCGGTGGGCCTTCTCCTCGTCGGGCTTCTCGACGAAGCGCAGCACCTTGACCGCGCCCGGCGTCCCCTTGACCGCGGGCTTGATGTAGCCATAGCCCGTGGCCGGTTCGGTGGGGGTGACGCCGATCACGGCGATTCCCTTCCCGGCCACCGCCTCGGCGGCGGTGCGGATCGCGGCGCGGAACGCCTCGCCCTCGCGGATCAGGTGGTCGGACGGCATCACCGCCAGCACGGCGTCCGGGTCGTCGGTGGCGGCGATGGCCGCGGCGAGCGCGACGGCCGCCATCGTGTCCCGCCGCGCCGGCTCGATCACGATGCGTGCCTGGGGCGCCACCGCCTGCACCTGCTCTCGGATGGTGAAGCGCACCGCGTGGGCGCCGATCACCATGGGCGGGGCGAAGCCCTCTCCGGCCGCGCGGCGCAGGGTCATCTGCAACAGCGTCTCCTCGCCGACGATGGGCAGAAGCTGCTTGGCCATGCCCTCGCGCGACACCGGCCACAGCCGGGTTCCGGTCCCGCCGCACAGGACCACCGGGATGATCGTCTTGGTCATCTGCCTCTCACTCCTCGTTTCCGTCCCGGCCGGCGGGCGTCACTTCGCGCATTTCGGCACCTCTGCCAGGTATCCCGGCTCCAGATGCTCCGAATAGAGCACGAGCGCATTGTAGCCCTCGTTCAGGATGTTGTTGTACTCACGCACGATCCGCCCGTCCGGCGTCGCCTCGATGACGCGGCCCTGGATGGTCGAGGTGATCATCCAGTTGCCGTTCGGCAGGTGTTCGTGCTTGCCCATGATGAAGCTGTCGAAGCTGAGGTCCGTGCCGGCGAAGAGATCGCGACTGGTGCCCGTTCTCGGATCGACGGTGATGATCTGTGACCGGGACCTGTCGGTATTGTTGGAGAAGATCGAGATCGTGCCGTCCGCCTGGAAGTCCGGGTCATGCTGGTCGCGCCACGGTCCATGGGCGATCCACTTCACCTCGCCGGTCCGACGGCCGATCACCGCCACGGCCTGGATGTTGCGCAGCGACACGAGAAGATCGCCTGCCTCGAACTCGGGGAAGGCTGCCGCCATCTCGGGCAGAAGCTCCTCAAGGTCGTTGGGGTGGAAGATGTCCTTCTGCTCGCCCGGCTGGCTGTCGCGATTGTAGCGGTAGCCCTCCGGAATCGTCAGTCTTAGCCTGTTTTCCAGATACTTTTCAATTACATCGTCGATGATATTGATGCTTTCCACGATCTCGCCCGTCATCGGGTCGAAGCGGATCATGTCCTGATCCTCGCCGCCGTACCAGTTGTCGGTCGCCCAGGTCCAGTAGCCGTCCACCCCGCGTTCCAGCGAATGGTGATAGATCCGGTCCGTCTTCGACCAGATGGGGTCGCCGCAGGCGTCGAGCCGCGCCATGCCCGGCGCGTCGTCCCAGACCACGAGCACGGAGCCGTCGGGCAGGACCGTGGCGATATGGGCGAACTCGCTCGACACGCCGTCCGGGTTGATCCTGCTATAGTCGATCGGAAACGTGTTCAGGACCGCGCCGCTCTCGTCGAGGAGCTCGAAGACGTAGCCTGCCGTCGGCGGGTCGTAGCGGTTGATCGCCCAGAGCCCCGGCGCCACCGCGGCGGCATCGTGGACGGTGTGGACCTCGTCGGGCACCTCGGGCTTGCGCCGCGCATAGGTATCGGCGGGCAGGAAGTAGCCCGTCGCGCGCCAGGACCGCCATGCCGTCTGCACGTCCGACAGCTTCTCCCAGGGCCACCAGGTCTTGTGCGTCGTCCACATGCCCGCGATGTAGGAGGTCATCGCCGCCAGAAAGATCGCGGCGAGAATCGGAATGCTTCTGGCGCTCATGCGTCATCCCTGAAATCTGCGGCGGGGCCGGCGTCGCTGACCATACCCCCGAACGTCGCCGAGCATAGGCAAGCCCGCGACCGTAGGCGACCCCTTCCGGCATTTCCGGCTGAATTGCGGGGCGTGGGGAAACAGTTCCGTGGCTTGCGCACATTGCATCCTGTTCATCCGAAATCGTGTCCGCAGGCAGCATCTCCCCCTGCGGGCCGGTCCGAGGCGGCACCGCCCCCCGGCGACCGCACCCGGACCGAGCCTAGACGCCAACCGGGGGCGCGATCAATTCCGCAGCGCGGCGGGCCTTGCCCGTCTCGACATCTGCGGCCGTTCTGTCACAATCGCTGCCGCTAAGGAATTGACAAGGCAGGCGAAGATGGCACCGAAATTCGGCACGAGCGGGCTGCGCGGACTGGTCACGGAGCTGACCGACGGGCTCTGCGCCGGCTACACCCGCGCCTTTCTCGCGGCGGTGCCGCACGAGGGCCGGCTCTTCCTGGGGCGCGACCTGCGCGCATCCTCGGCCCGGATCGCCGCCGCCGTCGCCGCCGCCGCGGCAGAGGCGGGAGTCGCTGTGGCGGACTGCGGCGAACTTCCGACGCCCGCACTCGCGCTCGCCGCGATGCGGGCGGGGGCGCCCTCGGTCATGGTCACGGGAAGCCACATTCCAGCCGACCGCAACGGGCTGAAGTTCTACACCGCGCGCGGAGAGATCACCAAGGCCGACGAGGCGGCGATCCTCGCGGCCTATGCCGGCGACCGGGCCGCGCCCCCCGCCCCGGCTGGGCCCGAGCCCTCGGCCCTGCCCGCCTACCGCGCGCGTTACGTCGCGGCCTTCGGGCCTTCGGCTCTCCGCGGCCTGCGCGTCGGCCTCTGGCAGCACTCCTCGGTCGCGCGCGACCTGCTTGCGGGCCTTCTCGGCGATCTTGGCGCCGAGGTCCTGCCGCTCGGCCGGTCCGATGTCTTCGTGCCGGTGGATACCGAGGCGGTGGACGGCGCGACGCGGGCACAGCTCGCCGCCTGGGCGGCCGAATATGGGCTCGACGCGGTCGTCTCCACCGACGGCGATGCCGACCGGCCGCTGGTCGCGGACGAGTCGGGCGCAGTGGTGCCCGGCGACGTGATCGGCACCCTGACGGCACTCGCGCTTGGCGCGGACACCGTGGTCACGCCGGTCTCCTCCAACACGATGATCGAGGGCTCGGGCCGCTTCGCCCGTGTCCTGCGGACGAAGATCGGCTCGCCCTTCGTCATCGCCGGGATGGAGACGGCGATGACCGGACCCGCCACCCGGACGGTGGGATTCGAGGCCAACGGCGGCTTCCTCCTCGGCTTCGCTGCGGCGGGACCCGCCGGGTCTCTGCCGCCGCTGATGACCCGCGACGCGGTGCTTCCGATCGTCGCACCACTGGCCGAGGCCGTGCGCCAGGGGCGCCGCCTCTCGGCCCTCGTCGCCACGCTTCCCTCCCGCCGCACCGCCGCCGACCGGCTGGAACATGTGCCGACCGAGACGTCACAGGCGCTGGTACGCCGCCTCGTCGAAGACCCGCGCGACCGCGCGGCGCTTCTGGGGCGACTCGGCCCCGAGGAGGGGATCGACCTGACCGACGGGCTCCGCATCCGCTTTTCCTCGGGTGCCATCGTCCACCTGCGGCCCTCCGGCAACGCGCCGGAACTGCGCTGCTATGCCGAGGCCGACACCGCCGAGGCGGCGGAGGCCCTCGTCCACGACACGCTCGCCGCCATTCGCGCCCGCCTCGCCTGACCCGGAAGGACGCCATGACCCGCCTCGCCCGAACCCTCGCCGCCATCGACGCCGCCAACGCCGCCGACCCCGACCGGAGCGAGGGCGCGCCGGCCGCGCTCCTCTACGGGGAACGCATGTCGGCCGAGCTCGACCGGCTCTTTCCCCACGCCTCGGAGGAGCTGAAGCTCGCCGCGCGCGGCCAGCACATCGAACGCTGGACCTCGCCGCGCAGTGCCTATCCCGAGGGGCGCGAGGGGTACCTCGCCTGGCGCCGCGACCTCGGCGCCTTCCATGCCCGGCGGGTGGGCGGGATCATGGCCGCCGAGGGCTACGGGCCCGCGAGCGTGGAGCGCGTGGGCCGGATGATCCGCAAGGAGGGCATCAAGCGCGACCCGGAGGTGCAGGCGCTGGAGGACGTGATCTGCTTCACCTTCCTGCGCTGGTACCTCCAGCCCTTCGCGGAGGGCCGGGACGCCGGCGAACTCGAGCGGATCGTCGCCAAGACCGCGCGCAAGATGTCGGCCGAGGCGCGGGCGCGGGCGCTCTCCGAATTCGCGCTCCCCGAACCCTTCGCCGCCGCCTTCCACGCCTGAGTCCGCCGCCGGGGCGTCCTGCGGGCAGGAATCCGCCGAGAACGGTTTCCGGTCGGTAACTTTTCCCCGGGGAACGATCGCGGATTGTTGCCGGGAAGACTCGCAATCCGGCGGAATGCCGCGCTGCGGCTTGGAGCACCCGGATTTCGGGAGCAGAATCACTTGACGGTGACACGGGCCGGTCATATCTGCGCCGCGCCATAGCCACCGGGACGTGTGAGCGTGGCCTGAGGACAGGTTCTTGTTTGCGGGCGCTAGGCCCCGCATGGGAAGGAAGATACGGATGGACATGCCGAAGCAGATGGGCTCGGACAACGCGACCGAACTGCGTCAGCCGCAACAGGGCGAGAGCTTCGATCCGCGCCAGAAGCGCGCGCCGCAGCGCGAGCTTGCCGAAACGCCGGCCGAGCAGATGCGCGCGACGCATTTCAGCGACTGGGCCTCGATCTGAGGCTTTTCGCCCGGCGGGGGTGACGCTAGGCTCCGGGCCCGGAGGCCCGGATGACCGCAACGCCCGTCTCGACCATTCCCAATCTCGGCCCCGCAACCGAGGCCGCCTTTGCCCGCGCCGGCATCGCGAGCGCCGAGGCCCTGCGCGCGATGGGCGCGGACGCGGCCTACCTGCGCTGGCTGAAGGCGGGACTTCCGCCCCATTTCATCGGCTATTACGCGCTCGTCATGGGCCTGCAGGGGCGGCCCTGGAACGATTGCCGGGGCGCGGAGAAGACAGCGCTCCGCGCACGCTTCGACGCGCTGAAGGCCGAGGCGCAGGGGGCGGGGCACCCTTGCGGGCTTCCCGCGGGGATCGAGAAGACCCTGGACGAGATCGGCCTCGTCCCGAGGCGCAGCGCCTGAGCGGCGAAACGCGAACGGCCGCCCCGGCGGGGCGGCCGCGCGATGTCAGGGCCGGACGCCGGTGTCAGCCGACGAGTTCGAGGCCCGAGAAGAAGTAGGCGATCTCGACCGCAGCCGTTTCCGGCGCGTCGGACCCGTGGACCGAGTTCTCGCCGACGGAGAGCGCGAATTCCTTGCGGATCGTGCCCGGGGCCGCGTTCGCCGGGTTGGTGGCACCCATCACCTCGCGGTTCTTCGCGATGGCGCTCTCGCCCTCCAGCACCTGCACGACGACGGGCTCCGAGGCCATGAACTCGCAAAGCTCGCCGTAGAAGGGGCGCTCCTTGTGGACCTCGTAGAACTTGCCCGCCTGGGCGAGGCTCAGGTGGATGCGCTTCTGCGCGATGATGCGCAGGCCCGCTTCCTCGAACTTGGCGTTGATCTTGCCGGTGAGGTTGCGGCGGGTCGCGTCGGGCTTGATGATGGAAAGCGTGCGTTCGATCGCCATGTCGGGTGCCTTTGCTGCGGGCCGGGACGCGCGGGGCCCGGCGGGATTTCGGATCGCGCGCCTGCTAGCACGGGGCGCGGGGATTGAAAAGGTGGCGCGGGCGGAGGGCCCGGGGCGCGCTGCCCCGGACCCCGGAGTATTTGAGCCACAATGAAGTCGGGCCGGTGAGGCCGGCGCTTCCGCCCGGCGCTATGCTCTGCTATCCGCCCCCCATGCTTCGGATCGCCGACATCACCTACGCCGTCGAGGGACGCCCGCTGTTCGAGGGCGCCTCGGCCACCATTCCCGACGGCCACAAGGTCGGCCTCGTCGGCAGGAACGGCGCCGGCAAGACCACGCTCTTCCGGCTGATCCGGGGCGAACTCGCACTCGAATCGGGCGCGATCTCGCTGCCGTCGCGCGCCAGGATCGGCGGCGTCGCGCAGGAGGTGCCGTCCTCCGGCACCAGCCTCATCGACACAGTGCTCGCCGCCGACGAGGAGCGCGCGAGCCTTCTGGCCGAGGCCGAGCGGGCGACCGATGCCCACCGGATCGCCGAGATCCAGCACCGGCTTTCCGACATCGACGCCTGGTCGGCCGAGGGCCGCGCCTCGGCGATCCTGAAGGGCCTCGGCTTCGACGCTGAGGCGCAGAAGCGGCCGTGCTCGGATTTTTCCGGTGGCTGGCGGATGCGGGTCGCGCTGGCGGGCATCCTCTTCGCGCGGCCCGACCTCCTTCTCCTCGACGAGCCGACGAACTACCTCGACCTCGAAGGTTCGCTCTGGCTCGAAAGCTACCTCGCGAAATATCCCCGCACGGTCATCATCATCAGCCATGACCGGGGCCTCCTGAACCGGGCGGTGGGGGCGATCCTGCACCTCGACAACCGCAAGCTGACGCTCTGGGCCGGCGGCTACGACCAGTTCGCGCGCCAGATGGCCGAACGGCGGGCGGTGCAGGCGGCGGAAGCGCGGAAGGTGGAGGCGCGGCGGGCGCATCTGCAGAGCTTCGTCGACCGCTTCCGCTACAAGGCCTCGAAGGCGGTGCAGGCGCAGAGCCGGATCAAGATGCTGGAACGGCTGACCCCGATCACCGCGCCCGAGGATGCCGCAAAGGTGGTCTTCGGCTTTCCCGCCCCCGAGGAACTGTCGCCGCCCATCGTCACCATGGAGGGCGCGGCCGTCGGCTACGGCGGTCCGCCCGTCCTCAGGCGGCTGAGCCTCAGGATCGACCAGGACGACCGGATCGCGCTTCTGGGGCGCAACGGCGAAGGGAAATCGACGCTCGCGAAGCTTCTTGCGGGAAAGCTCCAGGCCGAGGCCGGCACGGTCACGCGCGCCTCGAAGCTCCGCATCGGCTATTTCGCCCAGCACCAGGTGGACGAGTTGCACCTCGACGAGACGCCCCTGCAGCATGTCGGACGCCTCCGGCCCGCCGAGGGCCAGGCGAGGCTCCGCGCGAGGCTCGCCGGCTTCGGGCTCGGCGCCGATCAGGCCGAAACCGTCGTGGCGAAACTCTCGGGCGGGCAGAAGGCGCGGCTCTCGCTGCTCATCGCGACCATAGACGCGCCGCACCTTCTCATCCTCGACGAGCCGACGAACCACCTCGACATCGAGAGCCGCGAGGCGCTGGTGGAGGCGCTGACCGAGTATCCCGGCGCGGTGATCCTGGTGTCCCACGACATGCACCTTCTCGGTCTCGTGGCCGACCGGCTCTGGCTCGTGAAGGGCGGCACGGTCACGCCCTACACGGGCGACCTCGAACAATACCGGCGGGAACTTCTGGCGGGCGAGGAGGCGGAGAAGCCCGCAGAAAGAACGAAGGAGCGGCCCGCCCGCCCTTCGCGCGACGCCCTCCTCGCGCTGCGCGCCGAGGTCAGGAAGTGCGAGGAGAGGCTCGCCAAACTCAACGAGATGCGCGGCAAACTTGACGCGAGGCTGGCCGATCCGGCAGTCTACGCCAAGCCCGACGAAGCCGTCGTCTGGCAGAAGAAGCATGCCGAGGTGGTCGAGGCGCAGGCCCGCGCCGAGGCGCTCTGGCTGGAAGCGGCCGAACGGCTGGAGGCGGCGGAGGGCTAGTGGAGCCGGGATTCTACCTTACCGCCTTCGTCACGCTCTTCGTGATCATCGATCCGATCGCGCTGGCGCCGCTCTTCGTGGCGCTGACGCAGGGCATGGACGCCGCGCAGCGCCGCACCGTCGCGCTCCGCGCCTGTCTGATCGCCGCGGCGCTCATGACGCTCTTCGGGCTCCTCGGCGACCGGCTCCTGGCGACGATCGGCATCTCCATGCCCGCCTTCCGCATCTCCGGCGGCATCCTTCTCTTCGTCACGGCCCTCGACATGCTCTTCGAACGCCGCACCCAGCGGCGCGAGGGGCAGCACGCCGACCCGCACCACGACCCGTCCGTCTTTCCGCTGGCCACACCGCTCATCGCCGGGCCGGGGGCCTTCACGACGATGATCCTTCTCGTCAACAACACGCCCGCCACGGGGCTTGCCCATACGCTGGCGATCCACGCCGTCATGCTCGCGGTCGTCGTGCTCGCCTTCCTGATGTTCCTCGCGGCGCCGGTGATCGAGCGGGCGCTGGGCCGGACGGGGATCATCGTCATCACACGGTTGCTGGGCATGCTCCTCGCCGCGCTCTCGGTCCAGTTCGTCCTTGACGGCATCCGCGGCACCGGCCTCATCTGACGCATGGACGCCAACGACCTGCCGCGCCTCGTCTATCTCGTGCTGCTGCTCGCGGTCGTGGGCGGGTACTTCATCGTCGAAAGCCGCGGGCGGATCGGAAAGCGGGCACAGCAGGCGGCGATCTGGGGGCTGATCTTCCTTGGCGCGGTGGCGATCTCGGGCCTCTGGAACGATGTGCGCCGGGCGGCGCTGCCAACCGAGGCGGTGGTCCGGGGCGACACGCTCGAAGTGCCGGTGGCCGAGGACGGGCACTACTACCTCACCGCCGAGGTGAACGGCGCCAAGGTGCTTTTCGTCGTCGATACAGGCGCTTCCGGGATCGTCCTCACCCAGCGCGACGCAAGTCGCGCGGGGCTCCGGCCGGAGGGGCTGGCCTATGTCGGCACCGCGATGACGGCAAACGGGCGCGTCCCCATCGCCCCCGTGACACTCGACCGCTTCACGCTCGGCGGGGCGGAGGAGACGGACCTCCCGGCGCTCGTCAACGGTGGCGAGCTTGACACCTCTCTCCTCGGCATGAGCTGGCTCGGCCGCCACGAGGTGACCTTCGCCCGCGACCGGCTGATCATCCGGCGCTAGCGATCCCGGCCTGCAGGGCCATCAGCACCGCCACCGCCTCGTCGGCCATCGCCGAGGGCACATAGACGTGGTCGTGGTGATGGCCCGCGACCATGTTGCAGGGGATGCCCGCCCCGGCCAGCGCGCCGGCCACCGCCGCCGTGAGCCCCACGCCGTCGAGCGCGGAGTGCACCGTCAGCGTGATGCAGCGCATCGGCTGGTCGGCCCCAAGCCCCTCCCGCCGCGCGACGGCAACGGGCAGGATCGCCGAAAGCCCCTCCTCTTCGCGGCAGGTGGCCACGGCCAGCGCTGCGAGCCGGCCGGTGCGCGCTTCGTCGAGGGTGGCGAAGACGAAGTCGCCCGGTTGGATCACGGGCGCCATGCCCCCGATCATCTCGTCGGCCGTCCGCGCGACCGTCATCCCGCCGCCCCGCCGCCGCTTTCCGCCTTCTTCTGCCAGCGCCCGCTCTCCTCGCTCCAGTACTGTGCCGGCACCCCGGCGGCGGTGAGCGACTTCCACTGGCCGCGGGCGTGATCGACCGCCGCGGGGTCATTGCCGTCGAAGAGCACGCAGACGCGGGTCAACGCCAGGCCCTCCTCGGGCGAGACCTCCGCCCCGTCCAAGGCCATCAGGCACTGGGCGCCGTTCGGCGCCTCGCGCCCGGCGGTCAGGAGGATCGGTTGCAGCGCGTCGTGCGGCCCGCCGGAAAGCCCGTGCGGCAGGAAGCTCTCCTCGCCCGCGGTCCAGAGCCGCTGGTCGAGCCAGTCGAGCCGCCCCGCATCCGTTCCCCGGACGACCACATGCCAGCCCGACTCGAGGCTCCGCGCCAGGAGCATCGGCAGCGCCGCCTCCAGCGGCGAGCGGGTCAGGTGATAGAACATCGCCTGCCCCATCAGCCCTCCAGCATGTCGCGCACCAGCCGGTCGAGCGTCATCACCCCCCAGCCGGTCGCCCCCTTCGGGGCCAGCGTCGTGTCCTTCGACTGCAGCGTCACGCCGGCGATATCGATGTGGCACCAGGGCGTCTCGTCCTTGACGAAGCGTCTGAGGAACTGCGCCGCGGTGATCGAGCCGCCAGGCCTTCCGCCGGTGTTCTTCATGTCGGCCAGGCGCGACTTGATCAACTCGTCATAGGCCGGCCCCATCGGCATCCGCCAGGCGCCCTCGCTCTCCGCCCCGGCCGCCTTCAGGACCGCGGCGGCGAGCGTGTCGTCGTTGGAAAAGACGCCCGCGTGCTCGTGGCCGAGCGCGATGACGATGGCGCCGGTCAGCGTGGCGAGGTCGATCATGCCCTTCGGGCCGAAGCGGTCCTGCGCGTACCAGAGCACGTCGGCCAGCACCAGCCGTCCCTCGGCGTCGGTGTTGATGATCTCGATGGTGTCGCCCTTCATCGAGGCGACGATGTCGCCCGGCCGCTGCGCGCGGCCGTCCGGCATGTTCTCTACGAGGCCGACGAGGCCGACGACATTCGCCTTCGCCTTGCGCAGGGCCAGCGTCCGCATCAGTCCGGCGACGACTCCGGCACCGCCCATGTCCATCGTCATCTCCTCCATCCCGGCCGCGGGCTTGATAGAGATGCCCCCGGTATCGAAGCAGACGCCCTTGCCGACGAAGGCGAAGGGCGCCTCGCCCTTCTTGCCGCCCGGCCATTCCATCACCACGACCTTCGACGGGCTCTCGGAGCCCTGCCCGACGCCCAGAAGCGCCCGCATCCCGAGTTTTTCGAGGTCGGCCTCCTCCAGCACCTCGACCTTGAGACCGAGCGTCCGCATCTCGACCAGACGCGCCGCGAACTCGCTCGTGGTCAGCACGTTCGCGGGCTCGTTCACGAGGTCGCGGGTGAAGCAGACGCCTTCGGCAACGGCGCCACACGATGCAAAGGCGGCCCGTGCGGCCTCTGGGTCGTCCACCATGATCGTGACCGGACCCTTGGGCTTCGCCTCGCCGGTCAGGTAGCGGCGGAAGTCGTAGGCCCTCAGCGCGAGGCCGAAGGCGATGTCCGCAGGGCGCCGCTGACCCTGCGCCAGCACCATGGCACCGGCCTCGCCCAGCGCGCGGCCGATGGCTGCACCGGCCTTGCGGGCCTCGGTGGCACTCGCCCTTGCGGGCAGCTTCACCAGTTGCAGCGCCTCGGCGGCGAGCCCGGCGGGAAAGGCAAGGTCCATCGCCTCGCCGGGCTTCAGTTTCTCCCAGGCCTTGGCGGCGAGCGCGCGGGCGATCGCCCCCTTCGCCACACGGTCCAGCCGCCTGGCCGCGGCACCCAGCCTTCCGTCGGGCGTCAGGACGAGGACGAGCCGGCCTTCGGCGGCGGCGAGGGCTGCGGGCGCGATCGGGGCGAAATCGGGGGTCACGGGCAGGGTCATGTCATACTCCGGCAGAATTCGGCCCCGACCCTATCCGCGCCCTCCGCCCTTGGCCAGATATGAGTTTTCCCGCCCCGAGCTTTGGTCTAGGGATGGGGCGAGGCAGACCGACGAGGAAGCAGTGTCGAAATTCGACAGATACATGCTGTCGCAGCTGATGATGCTCTTCGGCTTCTTCGCGCTCGTCCTGGTGTCCGTCTACTGGATCAACCGCGCGGTCTCGCTCTTCGACCAGCTCATCTCCGACGGGCAGTCGGCCTGGGTGTTCCTGGAATTCACCGCGCTCACCCTTCCGAACGTGATCCGTCTCGTCCTGCCGGTGGCGGCCTTCGTGGCCTCGGTCTATGTCACCAACCGGCTCGCGTCGGAAAGCGAACTCGTGGTGATGATGGCCACGGGCTTCTCGCCCTTCCGGCTGGCGCGCCCCGTCGTCTACTTCGGCCTCGTGGTCACCCTCATGGTGGCGATCCTCGCCCATGTGCTCGTGCCGGCGAGCAGAACGAAGCTCGCCGAGCGGCGGGGCGAGATCGCCGAGAACGTCGCGTCGCGATTCCTCACCGAAGGGACGTTCCTGCACCCCGCCAGCGGGATCACCTTCTACATCCGCGCGATCAGCCCGCAGGGCGAGCTCGAGGACATCTTCCTGACCGATGCGCGCACGCCCGGCCGGCGGACGACATATACCGCCGAGCGGGCGCTTCTGGTGAAGAGCGACACCGGCCCGAAGCTCGTGATGTTCGAGGGGATGGCGCAGACCCTCGCCACGGCGACGGCGGCGCTGTCGGTCACACGCTTTGCCGACTTCTCCTATGACCTCGGCGCGCTCATCGGCGGCGCGGCCGGCCGCCTTCCATCGGTCGAGGAACTGCCGACGCCCGTTCTCCTTGCGGCCTCGGCGGACAGCGCGGCGGCCTACGGGACGACGGAGGCGGCGATGCTGCTCGAAGGCCATGAACGCATCGCCCGGCCCTTCCTTGCGCTCGTCTCGGCGCTCATCGGCTTTGCGACGCTGCTCACCGGCGGCTTCAGCCGCTTCGGCCTCTGGCGACAGATCGCGCTCTCGGTCGTCCTCCTCGTCTTCGTGCAGTTCCTCGCCAACGGCGCGACGAGCCTCGTCGCCCGCTCCTCCGCCGCCTGGCCCGCGATCTACCTGCCGGTCGTGGCCGGGCTCGCGATCGCGGCGGGCGCTCTCGCGCTCGCGGGCCGGGCGCGGCGGGTGCACCACGGCCTCGTCGCGGCGGTGGCCTCATGACGCTCGCCCTCTATATCGCCCGCCGCTTCGCCAAGACCGTCCTTACGGTTTTCGCGGGCTTCTTCGTCCTTCTCTACCTCATCGACATGATCGAGCAGATCCGCCGCTTCGCCGACGCCGACATCAGCCTCGGCGCGGCAGCGGAGCTTGCGGCGCTGAACACGCCGCAGGCGGTCTACCGCATCCTGCCGATGATCCTGATACTGGCCTCCATCGCGGTCTTCCTCGCGCTCGCGCGATCCTCCGAACTCGTCGTGATCCGCGCCGCGGGCCGTTCGGCGCTCCGGATGCTCGTCGCGCCCCTCGTGACGACGCTCCTCATCGGCGCGCTCGCGGTCGCTCTCCTCAATCCCGTCGTCGCAGGCACCGCCAAGCGCTACGAGACGCTCGCCAACCGCTACAAGCTCGGCGAGGGCAACGTTCTCTCGGTCTCGCGCGAGGGGCTCTGGCTCCGCCAGGGCGGGCCGGAGGGGCAGACGGTGATCCACGCGGCCCGGTCGAACACCGACGGGACGGTGCTTTACGACGCGAGCTTCCTCGCCTTCGCCGAGGCGAGCGGTCCGGTCGCGCGCATCGACGCGGCCGAGGCGCGGCTGACCGAAGGAGCATGGTCCCTGACCGACGCAAAGGAATGGCGTTTCGAGGCCGGCGCGAACCCCGAGCGCGAGGCACGCCGCCACGCCACGCTCGACCTGCCCTCGGACCTCACCCCGGACCAGATCCGCGACAGCTTCGGCACGCCCTCCACCATCGCGATATGGGACCTGCCGGCATTCATCGACGGGCTCGAACGGGCGGGCTTCTCGGCGCGCAAGCACAATGTCTGGTTCCAGATGGAACTCGCGCTGCCGCTCCTTCTCATGGCCATGGTGCTCGTCGGCGCAGGGTTCACCATGCGCCATGCCCGATCCGGGCATACCGGAACCATGGTGCTTCTCGCCATCGTCTCGGGCTTTGCGATATTCCTCCTGCGGAATTTCGCCCAGGTTCTCGGCGAGAACGGCCAGATCCCGGTCACCCTCGCCGCCTGGAGCCCGCCGCTCGCGGCCGTTCTCCTCTCGCTCACGCTTCTGCTGCATCTAGAGGACGGCTGATGCGGCGGCTGTTGCTCGCGCTCTTCCTCTGGCTCGCCACCCTGCCCGTCCCCCTGCCCGGACGGGCAGAGGAGGCGGCGACCCTCATTGCCGACAGGGTCTTCCTGACCGCGGACGATCTGCTGACCGCCGAGGGCGCGGTCGAGGTCTTCTACAAGGGTGCACGGCTCACCGCCCGGCGGATCGTCTATGACGGCGCGACCGAGAAGCTCGCCATCGAGGGGCCGATCACGCTGACCGACGGGGCGGGCACGGTGATCCTCGCCGATCAGGCAGAGCTCTCGCGCGACCTGACCGAGGGCGTGCTCAGAAGCGCGCGTATGGTGCTCGACGAACAGCTCCAGATCGCCGCGGACGAAATCGCCCGGTCGAGCGGCCGCTTCACCCGCGCCTCCCGGGTCGTCGCCTCCTCCTGCCAGGTCTGCCCCTCGAACCCGACGCCGCTCTGGGAGATCCGCGCCCGCCGCGTCGTCCACGACCAGACCGAACGCCAGCTCTATTTCGACCACGCCCAGTTCCGCGTCGCCGGGGTCCCGGTCTTCTACGTGCCGCGCCTGAGGATGCCCGACCCGACGCTCAAGCGGTCCACGGGTTTCCTGATGCCGCGCTTCCGCACCACCACGGCGCTCGGGCCGGGGCTGAAGCTGCCCTACTTCATCGCCATCGGCGACAGCCGCGACCTGACGCTTACCCCCTATTTCTCGGCGAGCCGCACCCGGACGCTGGAGTTCCGTTACAGGGAAGCCCTCCGCACCGGGTCCATCGAGGTGAACGGCGCGCTGACCCGCGACGACCTCCGGCCCGGCGACACCCGCGGCTACCTCTTCGCCTCGGGCGAATTCGCCCTGCCGCGCGACTTCCGCCTCGGCGTCACGCTCCAGGAGGTCAGCGACGACGCCTATCTCCTCGATTACGGGCTGGAGGAGAAGGACCTCCTGGAAAGCGGCGTCAGCGTCACCCGCACCCGGCGCAACGAGCATCGGGGCTTGTGGCTCTGGGGCCGGCGGCGGCAAAAGATTGACGACCGCTTCTTCCGTCACGCCGGAGTCCCTGGATGCCCCCTTCGACGCAATAGCGGCATCGC
>WBZL01000963.1_pt1 | contig 31532 bp, 45 predicted proteins | sample 5204291 | NCBI WGS metagenome assembly WBZL01 (sample SAMN12344345, study PRJNA552823) | activated sludge metagenome | biome: Activated sludge suspended growth; feature: Nitrification reactor; material: Wastewater; isolation source: activated sludge from nitrification reactor of wastewater...
CTGAGCAGAGGGAGCTCTTCCATGCCGTAAACCTGCCCGAGCCCGATTCCAAGGCGATGTAGTGCCAAATTCCACTATGCGTTTCTCGCATAATCAATGAGTTGTAGCTTTATCTGTCGAACTCGGGTGGCCAAAGCAAGCGGCAAGAAACCCGAAACCCTGGCCCGGGAAGCAATAGCCCGAGCTGTAGAGGAAGAAGAAACGCGGCTGGAGGAACAGACCGAAGCCGCGTTCGCCGAACCCGGCAACCACAGCACCGAGGAAGTCCTGACCCATCTTGCCGGCATCATTCGCAAGCATGAGCACAAGTGGCACAAAGCGGCTTGAGTGGAAGCCCCGCGCCCTATGGGAAATCTCTGATTCCTTTGAATTCATCGCGGCGGAAGATCCCCAAGCCGCCTGGCGGATTCTGGAACGTATTCAGGACATGGCTCACATGCTGGCTACCCAGCCCTTCATGGGGCGTAAGGGCGCGCGCGGGGAACCCGGGAACTCCCCATCCCCCGTACCCCCTTTCTTCTGATCTACCGCGTCCAATCCCATCGCATCGTAATCGGCCGCGTTCTCCACCACGCCCGCCGCTATCCCTGATCCTCAAAGGACCATGCCATTGCCTTCGCGCGCATAGAGCTGCTCGATAACCCTTCTCATATCCGCCGGCACCCGCGCCCAAGCCACCGCCCCAATATCCTGAGGAATACCGAAGCGTGCCTCAGCAACCGGACCCGCGATAGCCGCCAGAGTGTCGGAATCACCCCCTATGGAAATGGCATTTCGAATGGCGTCCTCAAAACTGTTGGCCTCCAGAGCACAAATTAGCGCCTCCGGGACACTGCCCTGACAGGTCACATCAAACCGGTAGCCGGGGCGAATGTCATCCACGCAGCGATCCATGTCGTAGCCTGAGAAATCCGCCACCAAGGAACGGATGTCTTCTGGCGAGAACCTCAGACGGGCATAGTGGATCGCCATGGCGGTCGCCTGAGCACCCTTGATGCCTTCCGGATGATTGTGAGTGACCACCGCGCTACGACGCGCCAATTCCATGAGTTCAGCAAGGTCATCCGTCAGCAGGGCCACGGGTGAAACCCGCATGGCGGAGCCATTGCCGAAACTGTCATAGGGCTCGTTCTTTCCAGAGAACAGCCAGCGGGAAAAGCGGCCACCCCAGTCCGAATCCGGGTAGCGATGACCCCAGTCCTTGAAGCTCTCCACCAAATCCCGCTCATTGATCAACGCATCAGCCACGGCAACCGTCAGCACCGAGTCGTCGGTGAGAAACGAGCGTGGATGGATGAAAGGCTGGAAATCCTTGGCCTTGTAGTTGTTCCATTCATAAACAGAACCGACGAGGTCTCCAATCAGTGCGCCGAACATGATTACTCCTTTCTTGGTTTTGGCTGCCATGCAGGATCATTCGCAGCTGCAAGTTGGTATGACTGTAGATGTGACTAGCTGAATAGGCGATCCAGCTATCCGATAGCCATATATTATGGCAGAGCTAGGTATTGTGTTATTTTCCCTCTAACAACTTATTCACGCCGCCCCACTCATGATCGTTCGCTGCAGCGAGCCGGATTAGTTGATTCAGCTTGGACAACAGAACAGCAGGCACATCGTCTCGTCTCCCATTTGCGCGAATAGGGTGAACCAAGGAGGCGTGGCCATAATGGAGTTCACCAGTACGTCTAATCGGCTCCACCCAACCTCCCAACAATACCCAAAGATGACGGAAACGACGAACATCTGATGTATGAATGGGCTTTTTCATAACTCCACCTCTATCGGGGCTTTGTAGGCTTCGGTTCCAGGCACGTTCTCATCGTCCAAGTAACAAGACAAACCAATCAAGTTTTTTGACAAAAAAACCGTATACAACCCTTTGCCTTTTCCTTCCTCATCGAGTGTATTGCGAATGTAGTAGAAAGGGTTGTCACGAACGACTTCCATCGCCTTTAGGGGACTAACCGGCATACTCTCTAACTCCTTAAGCTCATTTGTGTTAATTGGTATCCCACACAGATTTAACAACGATTCTCTGGATCGTAGCCACATGATCAAACGGTTGATGAACCCATCTCTGAATAAATTCGATTCCTTCACGACATTATCGAGGGCCATTGCCACTGCCTCATCAAGCACAATATTCACAGGGATGGGCCTCAATTTCTTGAATTCGTTTGCTATGTAGCGCCTCGCCGCTGGCGATGATCTCTTCCCTTGCAGCTCTTTTTCCAAATATGGGATTTCTAACCGGATAACATCATTCAAAAAAGCGTCTCTCTTCAAAAACAATGCATCGGCTTGCTTTGTAAAGCTATCCCAGAGCTGCTCATGAACCTTTACGGTAATGCGTCTTGTAGGCGCCATCTGCTTCCCCCTTCTGTGGTTGACAGCCGTATTATACACAAAATCGTATACATGATATGCATTGGTGTGTATTAATATTAATCACGTATGATTTTTTTATAGCGGCGAAGCCCAGCGGGTCAAGCTGGCCCTGGAACTATCCAAGCGGGATACGGGAAGAACCCTCTACATCCTGGACGAACCCACCACCGGCCTGCACTTCCACGACATCGACATGCTGCTCAAGGTGCTGCACCGCCTGGTCGGCCACGGCAACACCGTGGTGGTCATCGAGCACAACCTGGACGTGATCAAGACCGCCGACTGGGTCATCGACCTGGGGCCGGAGGGGGGCGAAGGGGGCGGGCAAATCATCGCGGAGGGGACGCCGGAACAGGTGGCGCGGAACAAGGCGAGCCATACGGGGAAGTATTTGAAGCCGGTGCTGAAGCGGAGTTAGCCACACCCGAAATCATCATCGCGAAGCCGAACAGGCCAGGCTCGGTCATTCGCGCAAGGCGGCTTCAGGACACTCCGATGGCATTCCGGGTATGCCGCAACAGGGCTTCCGCCTGGGTCAGGCATTCCGCGAGCAGCGCATCGCTGACGCCTTCGCCGGTGTAATCGTTGAGATTGCGCTGCTTGCGCAACGCGTCGAGGACGATGACGGTGGAACTTTCGAGCGCCAACGTCAGCGGTAGCGCCTGGATGGCGGTCTGGTGGTGGCCCGGCTCGCTGGTGGAAGTACGATAGCCCTTGGCCCAGAGCGCGGCCATTGCGCATTGCATAATGGCCTTGTAGGCGGCATCGAAATGGTTTTCCGCGCTGATCGAGGTGACCCCGGCGTCGGCCAGATTGCGCCGCGCCGACGACAACAGTTTCAGGATGGCATCGCGCCCAGCCTCATGCCGCACAAGGCGGCGGATCGCCAGCAAGTTTTCCAAAGTCATGTTCATCTCCCATCAGAAACAGTTTTTCTTGTGCCAACACTTCGGCGAGGAAGACATCGCCCTGGCTCGCCTTTCTCCGGAACTCGGCGGGTGACAGCACCACCGGATTGATTTCCCGGCCAACGAGATTCTGTGCCTCATGTAGCGCCCCCACCGCCTCCGCGAACCCAAGTTCGCCCACCAGCAACACATCCACATCGCTGCGGGGACCCTCTTCACCGCGCGCCACGGAACCGAACACCAGTGCCAGCGTGATGCGGCCGCTCAAGCCAGCCAGGGCTTCCCTCAACACATCACCGAGGCCCGCCGTCTTGCGCAGGATGCCCGCCAGTTCCGGGAAAATGGGGCACTGTCGATTCGCGCCGTAACGCACCTGGTTGCCAACCTCTTCCCGGACAAGGATGCCGGCCGAGGCCAGCCGCGCCAGCTCCTTGTGCAGCGTTCCCGCCGAGGTGGCGGTCAGGCGGGCGATTTCACGCACGTGATAGCGCTGCTCCGGATGCAAAAGCAACAGGGTGAACACCTTCTGGCGATACTCGCCAAAGAGAAAACGGGCAAGCATTTCGTAGCCTTTGTAGATACGATCGGAGCCTAATAGGCTACACCCAACTTCAGCGTCTCGCACTCATGAAGTGGATTCACTGCCTCGGTCATGGAAGCTGGTTTGCTACCCGCACGAAAGCGCTGGCCAAGCCGACCTCAGCCCCAAGATCACGCCCGCGACAAGTATTCCCGCATGCGACGCCGCATGGCCGCGTCCGGCATGCGCCCCAGGCCGGCGCCCATGTTCTCGTCCAGGTGATCGGGGTTGGTGGTGGCCGGAATCGCGCAGGTGACGGCGGCATGGCTCACCACCCACTTCAGGAAGAACTGGGCCCAGTTGGCGCAGTCGATCTCGGCGGCCCAGGGCGGCAGGGGTCGGCCGGCGACGCGGTGGAACAGGTCGCCGCCGTCGAAGGGCCGGTTCACCACCACCGCCACGCCCCGCTCGGCGGCCAGGCGCAGCAACGGCTCGGCGCTTTCGTCGGCCAGGTTGTAGGTGATCTGCAGCACGTCCAGGGGCTCGTCGCGCAACAGGCGCGCGACATCCTCGTGGCGCCGGCCATGGGAGGTGGAGATGCCGATGTGGCCCACCACGCCGCGCTCGCGCGCCCCACGCAGGGTCTTCAAATGCGCCCGCCAGTTCAGCAGGTTGTGCACCAGCACCACGTCCAGGCGCGGCAGTCCCCACAGCCTCAGGGAATCCTCGATCTGGCTCGGTCCGAGCTTGTCGAACGGCGTCCAGATCTTGGTCGCGGCCAGGACCCGGTCCCGGTGCGGCATATCCGGCAGCAGTTGACCCAGCAGCCATTCGGCGCGGCCGTACATGGGCGAGGAATCGATCATGCCGCCGCCATGGGCGAGAAAACGGCGCAGAACCTCGCGCCGGCGGCGCATCGCCTCGTAGTCGTCGCCGACGTCGAAGGTCAGCCAGGTGCCCATGCCGATCGCCGGCAAGCTCGCGCCGCCGCCCGGCAAGGACTTGCGCGGACGGTTGTCCGCGGTCGCGGCGGCCGGCAGCAACAGGGCGGGCATGAAGCCGGACAAGAGAGCAAGAAAGTGTCTGCGATCCATGGTCGGCTTGACCGGTCTGTCGGGGTGAGGTTCCTTCAGGGAAAGAGGGTTGATCGGCAATCCCATCATCGGTAGGATTATTGGTAGCAATCAAGACAGGAATGACCATGCTCGCCGAAAAACTCTCCATCTCCCTGCCGCCGGAAAGCGTGGCCTTCATCGAATCCTACCGGGAATCCCACGCCATCAAGAGCCGTTCCCAAGTGGTGGAACTGGCCCTGCGCAAGCTGCGCGAACAGGAACTGGAAGCGGCCTACCGCGAAGCATCAGGCGAAACCGATCCGGCCTGGGAGCAAACCGCCGCCGATGGGCTGAACGATGAAGCGTGGTGATATCTACTATGCCGACCTGAACCCCACCGTGGGCTCCGAGATCAACAAGCGCCGGCCCGTGCTCATCGTCAGCAACGACGCCAACAACCGGGCGGCCAACACCGTGACCGTGCTCCCCATCACGTCCAACATTGCCAAGGTATTTCCCTTCGAGGTCGCCCTCTCCCGCGAGGATTCCGGCCTACCCAAGGATTCCAAGGCCCAGGCCCAGCAGATACGGACCATCGCCAAGGAACGCATCACCGGGCAGGCGGCGGGCCGGCTCCAGCCGGTGAAGATGCGGGCGGTGGACGCGGCGATCCGCCTGCACTTGGCCTTGGGCTGACCCGCATGTCTTCTCTCCCCGCCCCAGCCGCCCTCCTCGACCTGGTTTCCCGCTTCCGCGAGCAACTGCCCGACTACAAGCGCGGCCGGTACAACGAAACCCAGCTCCGGCGCGACTTCCTCGACCCCCTGTTTCGCCTGCTGGGCTGGGATGTGGACAACAGCGCCGGCTACGCCGAGAGCTTCCGCGAGGTGGTGCACGAGGACGCGGTCAAGGTGGGCGGCACCACCAAGGCGCCGGACTACAGCTTCCGCCTGGGCGGGCGCCGGCTGTTCTTCCTGGAGGCCAAGAAGCCCTCGGTCTTCATCAAGGAGGACATCGCCCCCGCCTACCAGCTGCGCCGCTACGCCTGGTCGGCGGGCCTCCAGCTTTCCATCCTGTCGGACTTCGAGGAGTTCGCCGTCTACGACGGTTCGGTGAAGCCGGGGGCCAAGGACAAGCCGTCCAAGGCCCGGGTGTTCTACTGCACCTTCGAGGACTACGCGGCGAAATGGGACGAGATCGCCGCCCTGTTCTCCAAGGACGCCGTGCTGCGCGGCGGCATCGAGCGCTTCATCAATAAGCTGCCCGGCCGGCGCGGCACGGCGGCGGTGGACGCGGAATTCCTGGCCCAGATCGAGTCCTGGCGCGACGTGCTGGCCAGGAACATCGCCCTCAGGAATCCCGGCCTGGATGCCCACGGCCTCAACCATGCCGTCCAGGCCACCATCGACCGCATCGTCTTCCTGCGCATCTGCGAGGACCGGGGCATCGAGGACGAGGGCCGCCTGCTGGCCCAGACCAACGGCCCCGGCATCTATGCCCGCCTGGTTAGGCTGTTCCGGGATGCGGACGACCGCTACAACTCGGGCCTGTTCCACTTCAAGGCCGAGAAGAGCCGCCCCTACGAGCCGGACGAGTACACCCTCCGACTCGCCATCGACGACAAGCCCCTCAGGGACATCATCCTCGGCCTCTACTACCCGGCCTCGCCCTACGAATTCTCGGTGCTGCCGGCGGACATCCTGGGCAGCGTCTACGAGCGCTTCTTGGGCAAGGTCATCCGCCTCACCGCCGGGGGCCAGGCCAAGGTCGAGGACAAGCCCGAGGTCAAGAAGGCTGGCGGCGTCTACTACACCCCCACCCACATCGTCGACTACATCGTCCGCCAGACCGTGGGCCGGCTGCTGGAAGGCAGAACGCCCAGGCAGGCGGAAAAACTGCGCATCTGCGACCCCGCCTGCGGCTCCGGTTCCTTCCTCATCGGCGCCTACCAATACCTGCTGGACTGGTACCTGAAGCAGTACACCGCCCAGGGGCCGGAAAAACTCGCCGGGGGCAGGAACCCCAGGCTGCGCCGCGCGTTTGTTCCCTCCCCCTCGACGGGGGAGGGCCAGGGTGGGGGTGAAGGCGGCTGGCGCCTCACCGTCGGCGAGCGCAAGCGCATCCTGCTGGCCAACCTGTATGGCGTGGACATCGACCCCCAGGCCGTGGAGGTCACCAAGCTCTCCCTGCTGCTCAAGGTGCTGGAAGGCGAAACCGGCGAAACCCTGGGCCTCAAGCAGCTCAAGCTGTTCCACGAGCGCGCCCTGCCCGACCTGGACGCCAACATCCTGTGCGGCAACTCCCTCATCGGCGGCGACTTTTTCGACGGCCGCCTGGACCTGGAGGCGGAGGAACGGCGGCGCATCAACGCCTTCGACTGGGCGGCGGGGTTTCCGGGCGTGTTCACCCCCACCCCAACCCTCCCCCGTCAAGGGGGAGGGAGCCAATCTCCTTCCCCATCGACGGGGGAAGGCCGGGATGGGGGCGAGGGCGGCTTCGACGCCGTCATCGGCAACCCGCCCTACATCCGCATCCAGACCCTCAAGGAATGGGCGCCCCTGGAGGTGGAGCACTACAAGACCGCCTACCGCGCCGCCTCCAAGGGCAACTACGACATCTACGCCGTGTTCGTGGAACGCGGCCTGCGGCTCCTCAACAAACAGGGTCGGCTGGGCTTCATCCTGCCCCACAAGTTCTTCAATGCCGAATATGGCGAGCCCCTGCGCGGGCTGATTTCCGCAGGCCGGCATCTGGCGGAAGTGGTGCATTTCGGCCACCAGCAAGTGTTCGATCAGGCCACCACCTATACCTGCCTGCTGTTCCTGGACAAGGCGGGAGCGAAATCCTGCCGCTTCCAGAAAGTGGATAACCTGCTTGCCTGGCGCGCCGCCTCCCCTCCCCCGCCGGGGGAGAGGGAACCCGGATCGCTCGCGCCGACGTCGTTCCCTCGCCCCAGCCATCTCCCGGGGGGAGAGGGGGTGGACATCCCCGCCCGCTCCATCACCTCCGCCCCCTGGAATTTCGCCTCCGGGCCGGAAGGCGCGTTGTTCGACAGGTTGATGGCGATGCCGGTGAAGCTGGGGGATGTGGCGCATCTCTTCGTAGGCCTGCAAACAGACGCTGACGATGTATTCATCCTGGAAGAAACCGGTCGATCAAAGGGAAAAGTCGAGTGTTTCTCGAAAGCCACTGGCCAATCCCACTTTTTCGAGGCTGAGCACCTGAAACCCCTGCTCAAGGGATCGCTAAACATTCGCCGCTATAACCTGAGCCAGGTCAACAAGCTTCTGATTTTCCCCTACGGTGCTGGTGCAGACACATCGCGCCTCATTCCCATTGATGAATACAAACGGCTCTTTCCATTGACTTGGGCCTACCTGGAGGCAAACAAGGCTCGCCTATCACGGCGGGCAAAAGGCCAGCTCGGGATGAACTGGTATGGCTATGTGTACAAGAAAAACCATTCCCGATTCACATTACCGAAACTATTAGCACCGGCTATCGCCCAGGGAGCTTGCTTCGCTGCCGACCTGGAAGGAAAAAACTATTTTGTTGGAAGTGGCGGGGGTGGCGGGGGCGGATATGGGATCGCCATAGCCCCGACGTGCCCCCTTTCACCCTTGTATGTCCTTGGCATTCTCAATTCATCTGTTACTGACGCAATGCTCAAGAGCATCAGCACGCCGTTTAGAGGTGGATACATTGCGTTGAACCGGCAGTACATCGAGCAGGTTCCCATCCGCGCCATCGACAAGAAAGATCCCGCCGACCGCACCCGCCACGACCACATGGTGGCCCTGGTGGAATCCATGCTGAAGCTGCACAAACAGCTCGCCGCCGCGACAACCGCCCACGACAAGACCCTGATCCAGCGCCAGATCGATGCCACCGACCGCCAGATCGACGCCCTTGTCCACGAACTCTACGGCCTGACCCCGGCGGAGATCGCCCTGGTGGAGGGCGGCGCGCCTTGACCGCCGCCGGTCTCCTGGCCGGCTTCGATGCCACCCTCGTCGGCAATATCCGATCGAGGAGGGTTTGCGGCTATCCTTAAGACGTTTATCGATCGGGAATCCAGCATGAACCCCCAGCAACTGGTCCAGGACATCGAGCATCTTTTCAGCCTGCCGGACGTGGCCATCCGCATCAATGAGCTGATCGACCGGCCCGACACCACCACCAAGGAACTGGTGGAGGCGGTGCAACTGGACGCCGGCATCGCCACCACCGTGCTGCGCCTGGCGAACAGCGCCTGGTACGGCCTGCCTTCCCGGGTGGACACCATCTCCCGGGCCATCACCCTGATCGGCATGAAGGCCTTGCAGGATCTGGTGCTGTCCACCTCGGTGATCACCACCTTCAAGGGCATTTCCTCCGAGTTCGTGGACATGATGGACTTCTGGGACAACAGCGTGACCTGCGGCGTGGTCACCCGCAACCTGGCGAAGAAATGCGGCGTGCGCGAATCCGAGCGCATGTTCCTGGCGGGCCTGCTGCACAAGGTGGGGCGCCTGGTGTTCTATGCCAGCCGGCCCTTGCAGTACCGCCAGGTGCTGCAGGAAAAGGACTTGGGGGAAGCCGCCATCATCGAGGCGGAACGGGCGGTTTTCGGCTTCACCTACGCGGAACTGGGCGCCGCGCTGATGCGGGCCTGGCGCCTGCCCGAGGCCCTGGACGAACTGATCGCCTACCAGCTCCATGCCGCCGACGCGCCGGGCTACCCCCGGGAGACCGCCATCCTGCACGTGGCGGGGGATATCGCCTTCCACATGTCGCCCGACATCAAGGGACGTTTCGAGCTCGGCGAATACACCCTCACCTTCGACGAGGCGGTGTGGAATTCCCTGGGGCTGGAACGCGGCGAGTTGACGGAAATCATGCAGACCTCCCTGATCCAGTCCTTCGAACTGCTGGAAATCGTCAATCCCCGCGCCTACGCCTGAGGGTGACCCTGTACCCGGTCTAATGCGAAAATAGCGGCCGTAACCAACCCGCACGGCATTCCCCATGAAAGACGATCTCCCGCGCGCCGGCCGCCTGGCGCGCCGTCCCATCTCGCCCGAACGCCTGCGGCGCATCCGCCAGGTCAACCTGCAACTGGCCGCCCTCAACCAGCCCGGCTGGCGCGGCGACAGCGACGACCTGCTGGACATCGCCGACGACCTGCTGCGCAACTACCGCCAGCACCGCCGCCTGCTGGGCGGCTACCGCTGCCCGGCGGATCGGCGCATCCAAGACTTCGTCAACGGCTATCTGGCCCGCAACGGCGTGGTCAGCCGGGTGGAATTGCCCGCCGCCAGCTTCGTGCTGGACCGGCCTGGACTGGCGGCGGAACTGTCCCTGCCCGCCGACGGCGACCGCTTCGAGTCCCCCTGGCTGACCTCCTACCGGGTGCGGCAGGGCGTGCTGCACAACCCCCAGAAGGACCGGCGCACCACCGAGGGCGTGTTCCATGTGGTGGAGGGCGGCCTGCCCATCCCCTGGGACAAGAAGGCGGTGCCGGCGGCCACCTTCGCCGCCCTGTTCCGGGCGGCCATGAATCCGCCCGCCGAGTTGCTGCGGCTGCCCTTCACCGCCAACCAGGACGAGGAGGCGCGCCTGTGGGTGTCCCTGCTGCTGCGTCCCCTGATTTCCCCGGAAGTGGCCGGCCTGATGCCGGAGAAGCGCATGGAGACCCGCTTCTTCGCGCCCGGCGGCCTGGTGTCCAACCTGGACTTCGTGGAACGCATCTTCGGCAACGGCGGCGACCCCTACCTGCCCCTCAACGACGCCGGCCTGGACGTGACCCACTGGTCCGGCCACAGCGGCTGCGTGATCCTGGCGCCCCACCTGATCACCCTCACCAAGAAGGAACTGGGCCTGCCCCGCTGGGATGAGGCCAGCGAGCGCCAGCGCCGGGACGGCATGTGCTGGAGGAACGAGGACGAGCGCTACAACGAGGGTTCCGCCTTCAAGGTGGTGTGCCGGGACATGGACGGCGTCATCGTCACCCTCATCGCCGACAACTATTTCGGCTACAGCAAGAAGGAGATCAAGTCCCAGATCAGCTACGCCGCCAACCTGTTCGGCGGCTGCGAGGAGGAACACTCCGGCGGCGCCCTGGCCTTCCCCAGCTTCAACCTGGGCGACAGCTACAGCCTGGATTCCCGCTACCTGGCCGGCGGCCACACCATGGCGGAGTTGCGCGCCCGTTACGACGACCTCATCGACTTCCGGGCGGACGGCTACGGCATCGACAAGCGCCATGCCGACATCGTCTACCTGCCCGAGGACGCCCATCTGGATCTGCTGGAACAGCGAGCCACCTGGACCCGGGACGGTCTGCCCCGGCAGCTCAAGCTGCTGGCCGGCGTCGACTATATCTACCCCTGCGGCTTCAAGGTCCACCTGGAGAAGCACCCCCACGCCCCGAGCTGGCGCCTGGTGGGCAGCGAGGCGGAGGGCGCCTTCTGCTACAAGCCCTGCACCGTCTCCGGCGGCGGCAAGTCGGAGATCTCCAAGTCGCTGGAATCCGCCCTGCTGTCCGGCCCCTACTACGTCCAGGATCTGTGGACCGACTTCAACTGGGTGGAGCTGCTGGTCAACCGGGACTATTCCGACCGCTTCAGGACGCCGCCGGCGGAGCCGGATGCGCGCCCCCTGCTGGCCGCCAACCGCACCGTGGGCTCGGTGATCCGCCTGCTGACGCCCTCCGAGGAATACACCCCGGAATACAACACCTGGCTCGCCACCATTCCCCACCACATCCTGGCCCTGGTGTTCGTCATCAAGCGCTTCTACCGGCCGGAATGGGGCGACAACTGGCGCGAGCACTTCCACGTGGACCTGGTGAACGGCCGGCCCGGCCACGAGCTCAAGTTCCACCGCCGCAAGCTGGAGGCCAGCTACCTGCGCATCGGCCGCCTGGATGACGGCGCCTGGCGGGTCTACAAGGTGCGCCAGGACTTCGTCGGCGCCACCAAGGTGCAGCTGGCCGACGACATCGCCGTGTCCGCCACCCTGCCGGCCAGGTCCCTGCAGCATCCGCATCCGGACATGGGCCACACCCTGGGCCACACCCTGGGCCACACCGCCGTGAAGATGGTGGCCAACTGCGAGGCCCGCCTGTTCCAGCGCCCGGACGACGCCAGGCACCGGGGCCTGGATGCCCAGACTGAGCACGACCTGACCCTGCCGGACAACTTCATCTCCAATTTCGAGCCCCTGAGTCGGGACGACGCCCGGGAGCTGGTGGAGGACGTGGTGAACTTCCACCACTACAGCTATCCCATGCGGGAATTCATCGAGGCGGCGGCCAGGGAGGACGGCTATTTCGTCTCATCGGCCCATCCCCGCCTGGTGAACGGCAAGCCCACCCCCAACGTGCGCTATCTCCAGGCCCGGCCCGACCTGGTCCGGCCCAGGGACAAGTACCTGGCGGAGATGGGCACCCGCCTGGCCCGCCGCGTCCCCGCCGGCGCCCCGGTGCACTTTCCGGTGGACGCCATGCTGCCGGGCCGGCGCAACAACCCGCCGGCGCCGGGCATCAAGCCCCTGGCGGTGTACGGCCCCATCCACTACCAGGAACTGCCGGAACTGTTCATGGACTTCATCGCCAGCCTGTCCGGCAAGTCCCCCTCCACCACCGGCGCGGGTTCGGAAGGGGCGCTGACCAAGGGCCCGTTCAACGCCCTGACCCCCACCGCCGACCTGAACAACGCCCTGGTGTCCTTCATCCTCTGCGGCCACGACGGCTATTCCACCGCCGCCGGCCACATCGGCGCCGAGCGCCGGGTGGACCACGACATCAGCTTCCTCATGCCGGAAATCTGGTGCCGCCTGGCGCCCCGGGAACGGGACGCGAAATGGCTCATCGAGCGCGGCTATCTGGAACCGGTGCGGGACTTCGAACACGCCGGCCGCAGGGTGCTGGCCAGCCGCCTGGGCTATCGCATCACCCCTCGCTTCATGCACGCCTTCCTGGGCAAGATCTTCGACGATCCAGTGGGGGTGTTCGACGACGCCATGCTGCGCCCGGAAACCCAGGACCTGGACAGCTTCGTCGAGGGCGTGGAGCACATCGTCGCCGCCCAGGAGAAGGTGGCGAAGGGCTACCTGGCGGACGGCTCGGTGGCGGACGCCTGCCCGCCCCTGAAGGCCCTGCTCCACATCATGGCCGAGGGCCGGTACCAGGGCATGGATCTCGCCCACCCGGACATCCGCCGCATGTTCACCCGGGAAGCCCTGCTGGAGAGCGACTGGTACCGGGAACGCCTGGGCATCAAGCAGCGCCGGGACGCCGCCCTCTACCGCCGCCACGTGGACTATCTGCAAGGCTTCCTGGCCGAGGCCGACGTGCGCTGCGAACCAAACGGCATCGCCCGCTGCCAGGCCGCCCTGGAGGAAGCCCGAAGCATGCTGGCCCACATCGAATCCCCCGCCTACCTGGACAGCCTGTGGGGCGGCCTGGGGGCGGACTGGGTGCACCGGTCGTGAGGCATGCCAGCCGCTATTCCTATTTTCTTGTGAAAGGGGGGCCCTTGCCCCCATCGGCCGCCCATGACTGAACCCGTCCGCCTCTCCAAGCTGATGTCCGAGCGGGGCCTGTGTTCCCGCCGGGAAGCCGACGAGTACATCGAGAAAGGCCTGGTCTTCGTCGATGGCCAGAAGATCAGCGTCCTCGGCACCCGCGTCGATCCCGGCTGCGAGATCAAGCTGGCCGGCGCCGCCAGGGCCAGCCAGGAACTGCGCGTCACCATCCTGCTGAACAAGCCCATCGGCTTCGTCTCCGGCCAGCCGGAACCCGGCTACCAGCCCGCCGTCACCCTGTTCCGCCGGGAAACCCAGTGGCCCGGCGGCGGTGGTCCGGCCTTCCAGCCCTCCATGTTGAAGGGCCTGGCCCCCGCCGGCCGGCTGGATATCGACTCCACCGGCCTGCTGGTGCTGACCCAGGACGGACGCATCGCCAAGCAGCTGATCGGCGACGACTCGGAGGTGGAGAAGGAGTATCTGGTGCGGGTCCAGGGCCAGCTATCCGAGCAGGGCATGAAGCTGCTCAACCACGGCCTGGAACTGGACGGCCGCAAGCTGCGCCCGGCCCGGGTGGCCTGGCAGAACGAGGATCAGCTGCGCTTCATCCTCAAGGAAGGCCGCAAGCGCCAGATCCGCCGCATGTGCGAACTGGTGGGCCTGAAGGTCGTCGGCCTCAAGCGGGTGCGCATCGGCCAGGTCTGCCTGGGGGACCTGCCCCTGGGCCAGTGGCGCCATCTGAAGGCGGGCGAGCGCTTTTAGGCCAGCTCGGCGGCGCGCGCCCGCAGTTGCCCGCAACCGCCCTCCACATCCTGGCCGGCGGAATCCCGCAGGCGGGCGACGATGCCGCGCTGGTGCAGCATGCCGGCCAGCTTCGAAGCGTGTTCCCGGGCGGGACGCCGGAAGCCGAAACCCTCGTTGGCGTTGTAGGGGATGAAATTCATCATGGCGTACTTGCCCGCAAGCAGCCGGGCGATGCCCTCCACCTCCTCCTCGCTGTCGTTGATGCCCGCCAGCAGGGTCCACTGGTACTGGATGGGGTAGCCCGTGGCGCGGGCATAGCGTTCGCCCAGTTCCACCAGTTCCGCCGGATCGATGGGCGGCGCCTTCGGCAACAGCCGTTCACGCAAATCGGCCCGGGTGGTGTGCAGGGAAATGGCCAGGGCCGGCTTCACCCGGCCCTGGGGCAGGCGCTCGAACACCCGGCGGTCCCCCACGGTGGAGAACACCAGGTTCTTGTGGCCGATGGCCCCCGCCGTGCCCAGCAGTTCGATGGCCTCCAGCACGTTGTCCAGGTTGTGGGCCGGCTCTCCCATGCCCATGAACACCACCCGCCGCACCGGCCGCCGGGCCCTGGCCAGGGCCACCTGGGCGACGATCTCGGCGCCGCCGAGCTGGCGCAGCAGACCATCCCGGCCGGTCATGCAGAACACGCAGCCCACCGCGCAGCCCACCTGGGTGGAGACGCACAGGCCGCCCCGGGGCAGCAGCACGCTCTCCACCGTCCGGCCGTCGGCCAGTTCCACCAGCAGGCGCGCGGACCCGTCCTCGCCCGGGTGCTCGGCGCGCAAGCGCGCCAGCCCCGCCAGTTCCGCGGCCAGGGCCGGCAGCTCGGCGCGGAGCGGCGCGGGGAAGAAATCCTCGGGCCGGTTGCGTCCCCGGTCGTAAGGCAGGGCTTGGGACCATAGCCGCAACACCCGATACTCATGGACGGGTTTGGCGTCGTGGGCGCGCAAGCGCTGGCGGATGTGTTCGATGCGCATGGGAAGACGGATGCTAGCATCCGCCTCGTCGGCTTGCCCGCGTCACACCCGCCCCGCCACGCACCTGGAATCGGGCACGACGTCCCGGGGCAACGGGATTCCGGGATTCGCCGGCATGACGCACACTCCGGCCTTGCCAGGACCAGACCGGAAGCACCGTGACGCCCCTTCCCGAATCCCCCCGCGACCTCTTGCTCGCTTCCTTCCACGCCGCCGTGGCGGCGGTGGGCGCGGAGCGCGTATTGCCCGCCCACCTGCCGGCGCCGCCCCGGGGCCGCACCCTGGTGGTGGGCGCCGGCAAGGCGGCGGCGACCATGGCGGCCTGCCTGGAGGCCCATTGGCCGGCCGCTTCGCCCCTGGCCGGCCTGGTCATCACGCGTCATGGCCATGGCGTTCCGACACGGCGCATCGACGTGGTGGAAGCCGGTCATCCCCTGCCGGACGCGGCGGGACTGGCCGCCGCCGAGCGCCTGCTGCGACGGGTCGGGGACGCCGGCCCCGACGATCGGGTCCTGGCCCTAATTTCCGGCGGCGGCTCCAGCCTGCTCACCCTGCCCGTCGCTGGCCTGGAACTGGCGGATGCGCGCGCCGCGAGCCAGGCCCTGCTCGACAGCGGCGCCCCCATCGCCGACATCAATTGCGTGCGCAAGCATCTTTCCCGCACCCTGGGTGGACGTCTGGCCGCCGCTTGCCGGGCGCCGACGCGGGTGCTGATGATCTCCGACGTCACCGGCGACGATCCCTCGGTGATCGCTTCCGGTCCCTTCGCGCCGGACCCGACCACCTACGCCGACGCCCTCCTGGTCCTGGAACGCTGGCGGGTCACGCCGCCGGCGGCGGTGCGGCGGTATCTGGAGGATGGCGTGGCGGGCCTGCATGGGGAAACGCCCAAGCCCGGCGCGGACTGTTTCATGCGCGTCGAGCACCGGCTCCTGGCCAACGGCCGCGCGGCGCTGCTGGGCGCCGCCGCCCATTTCCGGAAACGGGGCATCACGCCGGTGATCCTGGGGGATACGGTCACCGGCGAAGCCCGCGAGGTGGCCCGGGCCTTCGCCGCCCTGGCGCGCGAAGTCCGCCTGCATGGCGGGCCATGGGCGCCGCCCGTCGCCCTGCTGTCCGGCGGCGAAACCACGGTCACCGTGCGCGGCGGCGGCCGGGGCGGCCGCAACACCGAGTTCCTGCTGGCCCTGGCCATCGCCCTGGAGGGGCTGGACGGCATCCATGCCCTGGCCGCCGATACGGATGGCCTGGACGGCAACACGGATTGCGCCGGCGCGGTGATGTTCCCGGACGGTCCGGCGCGGGCAGCCCGCCTCGGTGTTTCAGCAACGGCCTGCCTGGACGACAACGACGCTTTCCGCTACTTCGCCGCCCTGGACGGCCTGATCCGGACCGGACCGACCCGGACTAATGCCAACGACTATCGGGCGATCCTGATAGCCTGACCGGTTCGCCCACGGCCAGGCCCAGCAATCGAGCCGCGTCGGCCCGGTTGGCGGCGATCTCAATCAGCCCGGCGCTGTTGACGTGCCAGAACGCCTCCCCCTTCGCCGCGTCGCTGAATATCCGGCGCCTGGCCAGGGTCTCGCCCTTCACCTCCAGGCGCGCGCCGGGGTCCGCCAGGCCGCCCCGGATGCCGGTCCAGGCGTTGCCGTAATGATCGATGTAGAGGATGCGCGGCAGGTCGGCGGCATCGAACTGGACGTTCAGGGCTTCCGCCGGGGTCAGCCAGTTCCCGGGAAAGTCTCCTGCCGCGACGCGCGCGGCCACCGGGGCGAAAAGGTCCCGGCCGTGGAAAGTGTCGGACAAATTGTCCGGCCGCCAGTGGATGCGCCAGAACCTGGCCTCGCCGGCTCGGGCCGCGACGATGGACAACAGGCCGTTGTCCGGACCCACGAACCAGCGTCCATCCGCTTCCACCACCGCCGCTTCCCGGGGGCCGCCCACGCCGGGATCCACCACGCAGAAGAACACCGCGCCCACCGGGAAGGAGGCGGCAAGGGCATGCAGCAACTGGGCGCCGGCATGGGCATTGAAATCCGGCGCCCCATGCAGCAGGTCGATGATCGGGACCCCGGGCGCGGCCCGGGCCAGCACGCCCTTGACCTGGCCCACGTAGGGATCCCGCCAGCCGTAATCGGTGAACAGCACCAGCATGGTTTCCTCCAGGAGGGTGGCGGCGGATGCCAAGCATAACGAGAAAACAAAAAAGCCGGCTCGCGCCGGCTTTTCGCTGTGCCGCGAACGGCTTACCCGGGGCTTACTCGGCGGCGACGGCCTCGGCAGAGGCGTCGGCCGCGCGATCCACCAGCTCGACATAGGCCATGGGGGCATTGTCGCCCTGGCGGAAGCCGAACTTCAGGATACGCACGTAACCACCCGGGCGCGCCATGAAGCGGGGGCCCAGATCGTTGAACAGTTTCGACACCAGATCGCGATCGCGCAGGCGATCGAAGGCCAGGCGGCGGTTGGCCAGGGTCGGCTTCTTGCCCAGGGTGATGAGGGGCTCGACCACGCGGCGCAGTTCCTTGGCCTTGGGCAAGGTGGTCTTGATGGCCTCGTGCGTAAGCAGGGCGATGGACAGGTTGCGCAACAGGGCGGCGCGGTGGCTGCTGGTGCGGTTGAGTTTGCGATTGGAAAGACGGTGGCGCATTTTCTTCTACCTCTTGATCAGGGCTTGTCGAGTCCGGCGGGCGGCCAGTTCTCGAGCTTCATGCCCAGGGTCAAACCGCGGGCGGCGAGCACATCCTTGATTTCATTCAAGGATTTGCGGCCCAGGTTGGGGGTCTTGAGCAATTCGGTTTCGGTGCGCTGGATCAGGTCACCGATGTAATAGATGTTCTCGGCCTTCAGGCAGTTGGCGGAGCGCACCGTGAGTTCCAGCTCGTCCACGGGACGCAGCAGGATGGGGTCGATCTGGGGGGAAACCGACTTCATCATGGGGGAATCGCCGCCCATGGGTACCACGCCTTGCAGATCGGCGAAGGAAGCCAGTTGTTCGATCAGGATGCGGGCGGCGCAACGAACGGCCTCCGCCGGCTCGATGACGCCATTGGTCTCGATTTCCAGGATCAGCTTGTCCAGGTCGGTGCGCTGCTCGACGCGGGCGCTCTCGACGCTGAAGCTGACCTTCTTGACCGGGCTGTACAGGGCATCCACCAGGATGACGCCGACCGGGCGGCTTTCGTCGCTCTGGGCGCGGGTGCTGGCGGGGACGTAACCGCGGCCGCTTTCGATCTTGATCTCCATCTCCAGCTTGCCGCCCTTGGTCAGGTTGGCGATGACATGGTCGGAATTCAGGATTTCCACGTCGTGGCCGGCCTGGATGTCGGCGGCGGTCACCGGGCCCTCGCCGGCCTTGTTGATGGACAGCAAGGCTTCGCCACGGCTGTTGAGCTTGACCGCCAGGCCCTTGAGATTCAGCAGGATGTCGACCACGTCTTCCTGCACGCCGTCGATGGCGGAGTATTCGTGCACGACGCCGGCGATGCGGATCTCCGTCGGCGCATAGCCCTGCATGGACGACAGCAGGATGCGGCGCAAGGCATTACCCAGGGTGTGGCCATAGCCACGCTCGAAAGGCTCCAGCGTAATGCGGGCCTGACGAGGGGAAATGCTGTTGACCTCGACGATACGGGGTTTCAGCAGTTCACCGCTGTTCGACATAATGGGTATCCTTCACTGTGCCCGGCGCGCCAGCCTGAGCGGCACGCCAGCGAGTCAATTACTTGGAATAGAGTTCGATCACCAGGGATTCGTTGATGGTGGCCGGCAGTTCGGAGCGCTGCGGCAGCGCCTTGAACGTGCCCTTCAGGGCCTTGGCATCAACTTCCACCCACTCGGGGAAACCACGTCCCTCGGCGGCCTCGACCGCGGCCTTGATGCGCAGCTGGCTTCTTGCCTTGTCGCTCACCTCGACCACATCGCCGGGCTTGACCTGGTAGGACGGAATGTTGACCCGGCGACCATTCACCTTGATGGCGTTGTGGCGCACGGCCTGGCGGGATTCGGTGCGGGAGGCGCCGAAGCCCATGCGATAGACGACGCTGTCCAGGCGGGATTCCAGAATCTGCAGCAGGTTCTCGCCGGTGACGCCCTTGCGGCGATCGGCTTCCTTGTAGGTCAGCCGGAACTGGGCTTCCAGGACGCCATAGATGCGGCGGACCTTCTGCTTCTCGCGCAGGTGGATGCCGTAGTCGGACAGGCGCGCCTGCTTGGCGCCATGCTGGCCGGGGGCCTGGTTGCGACGCTCGATGGCGCACTTTTCCGTGAAGCACTTCTCGCCCTTGAGGAAGAGCTTCTCGCCCTCGCGGCGGCACTGACGGCATTTGGGATCAAGATTGCGGGCCACTTGTGCTCTCCTTAGATGCGGCGCTTCTTGGGCGGACGGCAGCCGTTATGGGGCATGGGCGTCACGTCGGAAATGCTGGTGATCTTGTAGCCCAGGGAATTCAGGGCGCGCACGGTGGAATCGCGTCCGGGGCCGGGCCCCTTGATGCGGACTTCCAGGTTCTTGACACCGTACTCCAGCGCCATCTTGCCGGCATTCTCGGCCGCCACCTGCGCGGCGAACGGGGTGCTCTTGCGGGAGCCCTTGAAGCCGGCGCCACCGGCGGTCGCCCAGGCAAGCGCGTTGCCCTGGCGATCGGTGATGGTCACGATGGTGTTGTTGAAAGAGGCGTGGATATGGGCAACCCCATCCGCGACACTCTTCTTGACTTTTTTCCGCGCGCGCGCGGCTGTTGCCTTGGCCATGTCGTTATCCTGTTACTTCTTGATCTGCATCTGCTTACGGGGGCCCTTGCGGGTACGCGCGTTGGTGCGTGTGCGCTGGCCACGGACGGGCAGGCCCTTGCGATGTCGGGTGCCACGGTAGCAACCCAGGTCCATGAGACGCTTGATGTTCATGGTGATCTCGCGACGCAGGTCGCCTTCCACCGAGAACTTGGCCACGCCTTCACGCAGCTTGTCCACATCCGCGTCCGTCAGATCCTTCATCTTGGTGGCGGGATTGACCCCGGCTTCCACACAGATCTGATGCGCGCGCGTACGGCCAACACCATAGATCGACGTCAACGCGATCACGGCATGCTTGTGGTTCGGGATGTTTACCCCAGCAATCCGGGCCATGTACTAACCCCCAGCAACAAAAACGAAAAATTATATTGAAACAAGCCAGCTTTTGGCAAGCCTAAGCGGCCTGGCGAATCAACCCTGACGCTGCTTGTGACGGGCTTCGCTGCAAATCACGCGAACCACGCCCTTGCGGCGCACTATCTTGCACTTGCGGCAAATCTTCTTCACAGAGGCTTGAACACGCATGTTCGGCTCCTTTTCTCAGCAATTCATTTCGCGCGGTAGACAATGCGCGCGCGCGACAAGTCATAGGGGGTGAGCTCGACGGTCACCTTGTCCCCGGGAAGGATGCGGATGTAGTGCATGCGCATCTTTCCGGATATGTGGGAAAGCACTACATGCCCGTTTTCCAGCTTGACGCGGAAAGTGGCATTGGGGAGGTTTTCCACCACCTCGCCCTGCATCTGAATGACATCATCTTTCGCCATGATCCGGTCTTACCTGGCGATAAAGTTGCCGCCCTTGAAGTTGGCCTTCTTGAGCAAGCTTTCATATTGGTGAGTCATGACATAGGCCTGGACCTGGGCCATGAAATCCATGGTCACCACCACGATGATCAGCAGTGACGTGCCACCGAAATAGAACGGCACGTTCCAGTTGACGATCAGGAATTCGGGTATGAGACAGACCAGGGTAATATAGGCCGCGCCGATCAGGGTCAGGCGGGTCATCACCTTGTCGATGAAGCGGGCGGTCTGTTCGCCGGGGCGATAGCCGGGAATGAAGGCGCCGCTCTTCTTCAGGTTGTCCGCGGTCTCCTTGGGATTGAACACCAGGGCGGTATAGAAGAAACAGAAAAAGATGATGGCCAGCGCATACAACATCACATAGATGGGCTGTCCGGGGGACAGGGCGGCGCCGAGATCTTTTAGCCAGAACATGGATTCCTGGCTACCGAACCAGCCGGCCAGCGTGGCGGGGAAGAGGATGATGGAACTGGCGAAGATCGGAGGGATGACACCGGCCATGTTCAGCTTGAGGGGCAGGTGCGAACTTTGCCCGCCATAGACCTTGTTGCCGACCTGGCGCTTGGCGTAATTCACCAGGATCTTGCGCTGGCCGCGCTCAACGAACACCACCAAGGCGGTGATCAGCAGGGCACCCACGAACAGCATCAGCACCAGCGGAATGGAAAAGGCGCCGGTGCGGGTCAATTCCAGGGTGCCGCCGATGGCGCTGGGCAGGCCGGCGGCGATACCCGCGAAGATGATGATGGAGATGCCATTGCCCAGTCCCCTTTCGGTGATCTGCTCACCCAGCCACATCAGGAACATGGTGCCGGCCACCAGGGTAACCACGGCGGTAATGCGGAACATGAAACCCGGGTCAATCACCAGACCGGCCTGGCTTTCCAGCGCGACGGAAATACCGATGGCCTGAAAGGTAGCCAGCAGCACGGTACCGTAGCGGGTGTACTGGGTGATCTTGCGACGTCCGGCCTCGCCTTCCTTCTTCAGCGCCTCCATTTGCGGCGATACCACCGTCATCAACTGCATGATGATGGAGGCGGAAATGTAGGGCATGATGCCCAGCGCGAACACGGAGAAACGCGACAGGGCGCCACCGGAGAACATGTTGAACATGCCCAGGATGCCGCCTTGCTGGCTGCGGAACAGATCTTCCAGAACCGTCGGGTCGATGCCCGGCACGGGAATGAAAGTCCCGATGCGGTAAACCACGAGAGCGCCCAGCAGGAACCACAGGCGACGTTTCAGGTCGCCCATTTTCCCGGACATCTGGAGCAGGTTGGCGGCGCCGGACAAGATCGGTTTCCTCTGGCTCAGGCGGCCGCGGCTTCGACGGCCAGCTCGACGCTACCGCCGGCGGCCTCGATGGCGGCCCTGGCACCCTTGGTGGCGGCGATGCCGACCAGCTTGACGGCCTTGTCGATGGAACCGGCCAGGATCACCTTGGCGGACTTGGTCAACTGGGGCACCAGGCCAGCCTGCTTGAGCACCAGCATGTCGATGGTGTCCACGGGCAGGGTATTGATGTCGTCCAGGCGGACCTCAGCCTTGAAGGCGCGATCCAGGGAAACGAAACCGCGCTTGGGCAGACGCCGCGCCATGGGCATCTGGCCGCCCTCGAAGCCGACCTTGTGGAAGCCGCCGGCGCGGGATTTCTGACCCTTGTGGCCGCGGCCACCGGTCTTGCCCAGGCCGGAGCCGATACCACGGCCGGGACGCTTGGAGGAATGGGTGCTGCCCGCGGCAGGTTTGATCGTATTCAGTTTCATCATGCCGCCTCAAACTTAACCAGGTAGTTCACGCGGTTGATCATGCCACGCACCGCGGGCGTATCTTCCAGCACGGCGCTGCTGTTCAGGCGCCGGAGACCCAGGCCGCGCACGCAGGCGCGGTGCTTCTCGATGGTGCCGATGGGGCTCTTGATCAAGGTGACCTTGATCTTGGCTTTGGCTTCGGACATGACTTACTCCAGAATTTCCGCCACGGACTTGCCGCGCTTGGCGGCCACATCGCTGGGGGTCATCATCTGCTGAAGACCGTTCAGCGTGGCGCGCACCACGTTGTAGGGGTTGGTGGAGCCCAGGCACTTGGCCAGCACGTTGTGCACGCCCATCACCTCGAACACGGCGCGCATGGCGCCCCCGGCGATGATGCCGGTACCTTCGGAAGCGGGCTGGATCAACACCACGGAGGAACCATGCTTGCCGACCACGGCATGATGGAAGGTGCCGTTCTTGAGGGGCACCTTGATCATCTTCTTGCGTGCTTCTTCCATCGCCTTGGTGACGGCGACCGGCACTTCGCGGGACTTGCCCTTGCCCATGCCGACACCGCCATCGTCATCGCCGACCACGGTCAGGGCGGCGAAGCCGAGAACCCGGCCACCCTTCACCACCTTGGTGACGCGGTTGACCGAGATCATCTTCTCCTTCAGGCCATCGCCCTTCTCTTCCTGCTGCTGTACGGGTCTCGCCATGATGTTCCTCGCTTAAAACTGCAAACCGTGTTCGCGTGCCGCCTCGGCCAGAGCCTTGACACGACCGTGGAAGGCGAAGCCGGAGCGATCGAACGAAACCTTCTCGATTCCGATCTGCTTCGCCTTTTCAGCGATACGCTGGCCGATCAGCTTGGCGGCGTCCACGTTGCCACCGTTCTTGATCTGTTCGCGCAATTCCTTTTCGGCGCTGGACGCGGAGGTCAGCACCACGCCGCCGGTCGCATCGATAAGCTGCGCATAGATGTGAGAATTGCTGCGATGCACGCTGAGACGGATCGCGCCAAGCTCCGCGATTTTGGCGCGGGTTTTGCGCGCCCTGCGCAGACGCCGGATTTTCTTGTCCATTGCATTCGCTCCAGGTTATTTCTTCTTGGTCTCTTTGATGACCACGAATTCGTCGGCATAACGCACGCCCTTGCCCTTGTAGGGTTCGGGTTTGCGATAGGCGCGCACGTCCGCCGCCACCTGACCCACCTTCTGCTTGTCCATGCCCTTGATCAGGATCTCGGTCTGGGTGGGGGTTTCCACCTTCACGCCCTCGGGCATCTCGTGCTCGACGGGGTGGGAGAAGCCCAGGGTCAGGTTCAGCTTGTTGCCCTGGGCCTGGGCGCGATAGCCCACGCCGACCAGGGTCAGCTTCTTTTCGAAGCCCTTGGACACGCCTAGCACCATATTGGCCAGCAAGGCGCGGGTCGTGCCGGACATGGCGCGGGATTCGCGGGATTCGCTGTTGGCGGCCACCTGCAGAACGCCGTTGTCCAGGGTGACGCTGACCAGGCCGGTGACGGGATGGCTCATGGCGCCCATGGGGCCCTTGATGGAAACCGCGCCGCCATCGAGCTTGACCTCGACACCAGCGGGAACGGGAATGGGATTCTTAGCAACGCGGGACATTTCTTACCTCACGCCACGACACAAAGAACTTCGCCACCCACACCGAGGGAGCGCGCCTTGCGGTCGGTCATTACACCGCGCGATGTGGAAACAATGGCGACGCCGAGCCCGTTCATGACGCGGGGCAGATCGTCACGGCCCTTGTAGATACGCAGACCGGGCTTGCTGATGCGCTCGATCTTCTCGATGACCGGGCGGCCGGCGTAGTACTTCAGCGCCACTTCCAGCTCGGGCAGACCCGAGTTCTCGCGCACGACAAAACCGTCTATGTAGCCTTCGTCCTGCAGCACTTGCGCGATGGCCTTCTTCAGCTTGGAAGCCGGCATGCGCACGGAAACCTTCTCGGTCTCCTGGGCATTGCGGATACGCGTCAACATATCGGCGATGGGATCACTCATGCTCATCTTGTCTCTCCCTTACCAGCTAGCCTTGACCACGCCCGGAATCTCGCCCTTCATGGCGATCACGCGGATCATGTTGCGGCACAGGCCGAACTTGCGGAACACACCACGCGGGCGACCGGTGAGCTGGCAGCGATTGCGCAGACGGCTCTCGCTGGCGTTGCGGGGTAGGGATTGAAGCTTCATGCGGGCATCCATGCGCTCAGCGTCATCGCGCTTGACGTCCTGGATGATCGCTTTCAGTTCAGCGCGCTTGGCGGCGAATTTCTTCACCGTCTTGCGGCGCTTGTCTTCACGGTTGATCAGTGCGAGCTTGGCCATCGCAACCTCAATTCTTGAAAGGGAACTTGAACGCCGCCAGAAGGGCCTTGGCCTCTTCGTCGGTCCTGGCGGTGGTGGTGATGGTGATGTTCATCCCACGCAGGGCATCGATCTTCTCGTACTCGATTTCCGGGAAGATGATCTGTTCCTTGACACCCATGTTGTAGTTGCCACGTCCGTCAAAGCCCTTGCCGCCGATGCCGCGGAAGTCGCGGATGCGGGGAATGGCCACGGTCACCAGGCGATCCAGGAATTCATACATCTGCTCGCGCCGCAGGGTCACCATGCAACCGACGGGATAGTGATCGCGAATCTTGAAACCCGCGATGGACTTGCGAGACAGCGTCACCACCGGCTTCTGCCCGGCGATCTTGGTCATGTCGCCCACGGCATGTTCCATGACTTTCTTGTCGCCCACCGCCTCACCCACACCCATGTTCAGGGTGATCTTGGTGATGCGGGGCACCTGCATCGGAGACTTGTATCCGAACCGGTCGGTCAACTGCTTGACCACCGTATCCTTGTAGAAATCGTACATACGCGCCATGGTCCGCCCCTTACGCATCCACCACTTCGCCGTTGGACTTGAAGAAGCGCACCATGCGCCCGTCCTCCAGCGTCTTGACGCCCACGCGATCTCCCTTGCCCGTGACGGGGTTGAACAACGCCACGTTGGAGACATCGATAGGCATATCCTTGTCCATGAAGCCGCCCGTGGTGCCGCGCATGGGGTTCGGCTTGACGGCCTTACGCACGCGGTTGACACCCTCCACCACCAGACTGCCTTCCTGGACGCGCAGCACGGTGCCGCGCTTGCCCTTGTCCTTGCCGGTCAAAACGATGACCTCGTCGCCCTTGCGAATCTTGCGCATGGTGTACTCCTTACAGCACTTCAGGCGCCAGCGAGACGATCTTCATGAATCGCTCGGTGCGCAGTTCGCGGGTGACAGGCCCGAAGATACGGGTACCGATGGGCTCAAGCTTGTTGTTGAGCAATACGGCCGCGTTCTTGTCAAACCTGATCAGGGAGCCGTCGGGACGACGCACGCCCTTGGCGGTACGGACCACCACGGCGTTGTAGACATCGCCCTTCTTGACGCGACCACGGGGGGCAGCGTCCTTGATACTCACCTTGATGATGTCGCCGACGCCGGCATAGCGGCGCTTGGAGCCACCCAACACCTTGATGCACATGACACTGCGGGCACCGGTGTTGTCGGCCACGTCCAACATGGATTGCATCTGGATCATGATCTCTCTCCAACTTGCCAGCCATGGGCCGGCAGTTTTGGATCCCGTTCGGGTTGAGCGCGCCGGTTCGGCGCGCCATTCAAAAATGCGCCCAGGCAATAATCCCGAGCGCTGAAAAGCTGGCGATTATGCCTTGGGCTTTTCGCTAACGCAACAACTATTTAGACGAGACGCGCTTTTTCCACCAGGCGGGTCACCTTCCAGGCCTTGGTCCTGGACAGGGGACGACATTCCTCGATCACCACCACGTCGCCGGGATGGAACTCGTTGTTCTCATCATGAGCATGGTATTTCTTGGACAGGCGGATGATCTTGCCGTAAAGCGGGTGCTTGACCTTGCGTTCGACCAGGACGGTCACGGTCTTGCTCATCTTGTCGCTCACCACCGTGCCGGTGAGGGCGCGGACGTTCTTTTCCGATTGCTGTTCACTCATGGCGCTGCTCATCAGTTTCCGGCCTTGAGGTTCGTGGCCTGCATGACGGTACGCACGCGGGCGATGTCACGACGGACCTTGCGAATCTCGTGGGTCTTGTTGGTTTGTTGGGTGGAGAGCTGCATGCGCAGGCTGAACTGGGCGCGCAATAGCTCCTTGAGTTCCTTCCTCAGCTCGTCCACGCCCTTGGTTTTAAGTTCGCTGGCTTTCATCTCACACCCCAAAGTGACGGGATACAAACGTGGTGGCGATGGGCAACTTGGCCGCGGCCAGGCGGAACGCCTCGCGGGCGATTTCCTCGGTCACCCCTTCCATCTCGTACAACACCTTGCCGGGCTGGATCTCGGCGACCCAGTATTCCGGATTGCCCTTGCCGTTACCCATGCGGACCTCGGCGGGCTTCTGGGAGATAGGCTTGTCCGGGAAAATGCGGATCCAGATGCGTCCACCCCGCTTGATGTGGCGGGTCATGGCGCGACGGGCGGCCTCGATCTGGCGGGCGGTGATCCGGCCCCGGGCGATGGCCTTCAGGCCGAATTCTCCAAAGCTGACCTTGGCACCGCGCGTGGCCAGGCCGGTATTCCGGCCCTTCTGTTCCTTGCGGTATTTTCTGCGTGCGGGTTGCAGCATGACTGATTACTCCTTTCCTGCCCGCGGCGCGGACGGACGACGGGGCCGGCGCTCGGGTTCCGGCGCGGCCACGGGCTTGTCGCCGCGGCCCAGGCTTTCCCCTTTGTAGACCCAGACCTTGATGCCGATCACGCCATAGGTGGTATTGGCTTCCGAGGTACCGTAATCGATGTCGGCGCGCAGGGTGTGAAGCGGCACGCGGCCTTCCCGGTACCACTCGGTACGGGCGATTTCCGCGCCATTCAGGCGACCGGCGGACATGATCTTGATGCCCTGGGCGCCGAAGCGCATGGCGTTCTGCATGGCGCGCTTCATGGCGCGGCGGAACATGATGCGCTTCTCGAGCTGGTTGGCGATGGAATCGGCGATCAACTGGGCGTCGGTCTCGGGCTTGCGCACCTCCTCGATGTTCAGCGTCACGGGCACGGACATCAGGGCATTGAGCTGCTTGCGCAGGGACTCGATGTCCTCGCCCTTCTTGCCGATGACCACGCCGGGCCGGGAAGAGAACAGGGTGATGCGGGCGTTCTTCGCCGGGCGCTCGATAATGATCTTGCTGATGGAGGCATGGGCAAGCTTCTTTTTAAGGAAGGCGCGTACCTTGATGTCCTCGTTCAGGGTGGTGGCGAAGTTCTTGCTGTTCGCGAACCACTTGGACGTCCAGCCCTTGTTGACGCTAAGCCGGAAGCCCGTCGGATGAATCTTCTGTCCCATATGCCTTCCCTCAGTCGCCAACCGTCACGACGATGTGACAGGTGGGTTTGCTAATGCGGTTGCCGCGACCCTTGGCGCGCGCGGTGAAGCGCTTGAGGGTGGGGCCCTGGTCGACGTAGATGGTCTTGACCTTCAACTCGTCGATATCCGCGCCTTCGTTGTGCTCGGCGTTGGCGATGGCCGATTCGAGCACCTTCTTGATGGTGAAGGCGGCCTTCTGGGGTGAGAAGGCGAGGATGTTGAGCGCCTGGTCCACGGGCTTGCCCCGCACCATATCCGCCACAAGACGGGCCTTCTGGGAGGAAAGCCGCGTGCCGCGCAAAATTGCCGATACTTGCATCGCTGCTCTCCTTACTTCTTCTTGGTCTTCTTGTCGGCGGCGTGACCCTTGAACGTCCGGGTCAGCGAGAATTCGCCGAGCTTGTGACCGACCATGTTTTCCGTGACGAACACGGGGATGTGCTGCTTGCCGTTGTGCACCGCCAGCGTCAGGCCGATGAAATCGGGCAGGACGGTGGAACGACGCGACCAGGTCTTGACCGGCTTCTTGTCGCCGACGGCGACGGCGGCCAGGACCTTTTTCATCAGATGCCCGTCAACGAAGGGGCCTTTTTTTACGGAACGAGCCATATCAACTCACCTCTTACGCTTTGTGACGGCGACGCACGATCATGCTGTCGGTACGCTTGTTGTTGCGGGTGCGATAGCCCTTGGTGGGCTGACCCCAGGGGGAGACCGGAACGCGGCCTTCGCCGGTACGGCCCTCGCCGCCACCGTGAGGGTGATCGACCGGGTTCATCGCCGTGCCGCGAACCGTGGGGCGAATGCCACGCCAGCGGTTGGCGCCGGCCTTGCCGATGGAACGCAGGCTGTGCTCCTCGTTGCCCACTTCACCCAGGGTGGCGCGGCAATCGACGTGGACCTTGCGGATTTCGCCGGAACGCAAGCGCAACTGGACGTAGCTTCCCTCCCGGGCCAGCAGCTGGACGCTGGCACCGGCGGAACGGGCGATCTGGGCACCCTTGCTGGGCATCATCTCGATGCAGTGGATCGTGGAACCCACCGGGATGTTACGCAGGGGAAGGCAGTTGCCGGGCTTGATGGGCGCCTCGGAACCGTTCATCAGGGTGGCGCCTACCTCGATGCCCCTGGGGGCGATGATGTAGCGGCGCTCGCCGTCGGCGTAGCACAGCAGGGCGATATGGGCGCTGCGGTTCGGGTCGTACTCGATGCGCTCGACCTTGGCGGCGATGCCGTCCTTGTTGCGCTTGAAGTCGACGATCCGGTAATGCTGCTTGTGACCGCCACCCTTGTGACGGGTGGTGATATGACCGTTGTTGTTGCGGCCGGACTTGCGATTCTGCTTCTCGACCAGGGAAGCTTCGGGCTTGCCCTTGTGCAAGCCGGGCGTAACCACCTTGACCAGGGAGCGACGGCCGGCGGAGGTCGGTTTGACTTTGACCAGCATGACTTATTCTCCTGCCGCGAAATTGAGTTCCTGACCGGGCTTCAGGCACACATAGGCCTTCTTCCAGTCGGGACGGCGGCCGTTGAAGCGGCCGAAACGCTTGTTCTTGCCCTTCACGTTGGCCACTTTCACATCCTTGACCTGGACCTTGAAGAGCAACTCGACGGCGGCCTTGATTTCGGGCTTGGTGGCGGTCGTGGCGACACGGAAGATCACCTGCTCCCGCTTGTCGGCCAGCATGGTAGCCTTTTCGGAGATCACCGGCGCCAGGATGACCTGGAGCAGCCGCTCCTCTTTCATCTGCACGGCGTTCATGCGTACATCTCCTCGAAGGACTTGACGGCTTCGCGCGTCATCAGCACCCGGTCGAAGCGGATCAGACTGACGGGGTCGGCCTGCTGGGGCTCGAGCACCAGCACGTTGTGCATGTTGCGGGCGGACAGCCAGAGGTTGTCATCGACCACGGGGGAAATGATCAGCACCCGGTCGGTCATGCCCATGCCCTTGAGCTTGCCGGCCAGCAGCCTGGTCTTGGGAGAATCCACGCCCAGATCTTCCACCACGGTCAGACGACCATCCTGAACCAGGCGGGACAGGATGGTGGCAATGCCGGCGCGGAACATCTTGCGGTTGACCTTCTGGGAGAAGTTCTCGTCCGGCTTGTTCGGGAAGGTGCGGCCACCACCACGCCAGATGGGAGAGGAGGTCATGCCGGCGCGAGCGCGGCCGGTGCCCTTCTGCTTGAAGGGCTTCTTGGTGCTGTGGCGCACCTCGGCCCGGGTCAGCTGGGCGCGGTCGCCGGTACGGGCGTTGGCCATGTAGGCGGTCACCAGCTGATGCACCAGGGCTTCGTTGTATTCGCGGGCGAACAGGCTATCGGCGCCGCTCACGGCGCCCGCTTCCTGGCCCTGCGCATTGATGAGCTTGAGATCCATCAGTCGGCTCCTTTCACGGCGGGCAGCACCACCACGTCGCCGCCCTTGGCGCCGGGCACGGCGCCCTTGATCAGAAGCAACTGGCGCTCGGCATCGACACGCACGACCTCCAGGTTCTGGATGGTGCGATTCACCGCGCCCAGATGGCCAGACATGCGCTTGCCCGGGAAGATACGACCCGGATCCTGGGCCTGGCCGATGGAGCCGGGCACATTATGGGAGCGGGAGTTGCCGTGGGTGGCGCGCTGGGAGCCGAAGTGGTGACGCTTGATGGTACCGGCGAAACCCTTGCCCTGGGTCACACCCGATACATCCACCATTTGCCCGGCCTGGAAGATTTCCGCGCTGACGGGGGTTCCGGGCTGATATTGGCCCAGCACATCCTCACCGACGCGGAACTCGGTCATGCCGATGGCGGCATCGACGCCCGCCTTGGCAAGATGACCGGCGACCGGCTTGGTGATGCGACTGGGTTTGCGCTTGCCATAGGCGACCTGGAGGGCGGCATAGCCATCCGTGGCGGTCGTCTTGACTTGACTGACGCGGTTGTTCGACACGTCCAGCACGGTCACCGGGATGGATGCGCCATCCTCGGCAAAAATGCGGGTCATGCCGACCTTCCGACCGACAAGGCCTAGACTCATTTTCTAGTTTCCTTCACTCAAGGCGCCGACTTCAATTGGCCGGCAGGTTCGTAACTTGGGGACTTGGGCCGCCCCGGGGCCTGGTTTGCTAAGGCTTACTGCAACTTGATCTCGACGTCGACACCGGCGGGCAGATCCAGCTTCATCAGCGCGTCCACGGTCTTGTCGGTGGGGTCGATGATGTCCATCAGCCGCTTGTGAGTACGAATCTCCAGCTGATCGCGGGAGGTCTTGTTCACGTGGGGCGAACGCAGGATGTCAAAGCGCTCGATGGCGGTGGGCAGTGGCACGGGGCCCTTCACGACGGCGCCGGTGCGCTTGGCGGTATCCACGATCTCCATGGCCGACTGGTCGATCAGCTTGTAATCGTAGGCCTTGAGACGGATGCGGATTTTCTGGCTTTGCATTGCGATTCCCGAAACAGGAAAAGGCGGGATTCTACCCGCCTTTTCGATAAATAATCAACAACTCACTCGATGATCTTTGCCACGACGCCGGCGCCGACGGTGCGGCCACCCTCGCGGATGGCGAAGCGCAGGCCTTCTTCCATGGCGATGGGGGCGATCAGCGCCGCCGTGATCGAGACGTTGTCGCC
>WBZL01000964.1_pt1 | contig 31510 bp, 27 predicted proteins | sample 5204291 | NCBI WGS metagenome assembly WBZL01 (sample SAMN12344345, study PRJNA552823) | activated sludge metagenome | biome: Activated sludge suspended growth; feature: Nitrification reactor; material: Wastewater; isolation source: activated sludge from nitrification reactor of wastewater...
AAACAGTAAGGGTTTTCAAACTATTGGGGAACCTATTCCTTCACCGGCCATTGGTCAGGCTGTCTTTTCTCCTGATGGAACAAAATTTGCCAATGCCCATCTAACTGGATATCTCGGTGACGATATGATTTTTTGCATGTTTCCCCTAAAATTACGGGACGACTTATGTTTCCGTACCCGATTCGGCGCCGAAACACTGCGGAGCCTTTGTCGCTTATTTGTCGGCGGCAGCACTTAAAGTCAATAATAAATTGGCCAATTCGTTCAAGGTCATTGTAAAGCCTTCTTTGAAACCCATTTCCAGCATTTTTTCCAGACGCTCCTGTGATTCGTTATGGATCGTAATGCTCACTTTCGTCGTTCCATTTTGTTCGCTGAAGTTCAAATCCCAATTTGAGCCTGGTAAATGCGGGGTTTCATCTTTGTCTGCAAAAACGCTTAAATACTTGAAGTTCGTTTTTGGGCTGATGGAGGTATAGTCCTGGATTTGCCAACTTTCCTGCCCTTCCGGGCTGACCATGGCATAAAACCTGCGTCCGCCTACTTTGAAGTCCATGAACTTTGTTCTTGAGATCCAGGGTTTGGGCGCCCACCATTGGTCAAGTATTTCCTGTTTGGTGAATGCATCCCAAACGAGGGAAAGCCCGGCATTAAACGCCCGGTCGACATAAACAGTGCCGGTCGGTTTGTCTACCCTGAAGTCAAATTGCAGATTGTTCATTTTTTATTTTTTTTTATCGTTGATAATAAATCGTCCAATTGATTAAACCGGGTTTCCCAAATCTTCCTGAATTGCTCCAGCCACCGGTCTATTTCTTTCATTTTGTCAATTTCGAGTGAGTAGTAAATCTCCCTGCCTTTTTGCTCCTGTTTTACAAGTTCACACTCCGTAAGAATGCGCAGGTGTTTTGATACCGCCTGCCGCGTACTGTTGAAGTTTTCGGCAATGGCGTTGGGGGTCATAGCCTGTACGGCAATTAAAACGAGGATGGCTCGCCTTGTCGGGTCTGCAATAGCTTGAAAGATGTCTCTGCGCATGGGTCGTTCGGCTTAATAATGAAACTAATCGGTTGCAAATATATGCGCAACTTTCTGGTTTCGCAAATTTTTTTTCAGCTGTCATCTCTCATCAAATCGGATTCGTCGTTCGCAAATTTTCCGCAACCCTGAATTTCACAATCTTCCCGATCAAATCAGTCGGGATCGGTTTGGCCACCGGCATATTTCATTCCATTTTCAAACTCCTCCCCGGGCCGGCGCCGGCAGCCCGGATCACCTGAAAACAAATGGTCCCTGCGGCAATCAGGATGAGCATGCCGCCGGCGGCAATGAAAATTCCGGGTGTGAGATCGATCCGGTAGGCAAATTCCTGCAGCCAGTGGCTCATGATATACCAGCCCAAAGGCACACCCAGCAAAATACCGAGGGCAATAAGAACCAGGAAGTCCTTCGCCAGCATGGTGAAAATACGGAGGGAAGATGACCCCAGGACTTTGCGTATGGCGATTTCTTTTGTCCGCTGACTGGTATCAAAAACGGATAATCCAAGCAGCCCCAGGCAGGAGATGATGATCGCAATGGAGACCATGCCGATGAAAAGCCGGCCAAAGCGTCGCTCTGAATCGTATTGTGCATTGTAGGCATCGTCCGTGAAAAAATAGGTCAACGGCAGCTCCGGCACAACGGATTTCCATTTTCGTTCAATCGCGGTAATCGTCGACGGCAGGTCGGTCTGGCCAATCGTTAAGGTCATAAAGGTTTCAAACCCGCCGATTTGGATAGTCAGCGGTTGCACGGCTTCGTGAAAGGATTGGAAATGGAAATCCTTGACAACACCGATGATGATCCCCTTCCTCCACGACTGTGTGTAGCGCTTTCCAATGATATCTGCCGGATCGGCGTAGCCAAAGGACTTTACAGCAGCCTCATTGACGATCATGGCCTGAGTGGAATCCGACGCCATCTCGTTGGAAAAAGGCCTCCCCGCAATGACCTTCAACCCATATTGGTCCATGAAATTGTAATCTACAAAATAGGCGTCTACATTGGCGGATTCATCCCGGTCAAAATGACTTTCGATCCGGGTTTCCATTCTGATATTCGCTCTTCCGGGCAAACTGGATGAAACGCTTGCCATGGAAACGCCGGGGATATCCGTCAACTGATGCTTGATCACATCGGTGCTCACCTTGTCATCAGCCTGGAAATTGATGGCCAGCATATGGTCCTTCCTGAAACCCAGTTCCTGGTTTTGCATAAAATGCAATTGCCTGTACAACACGTTTGTGGCAACGATGAGCAGAAAAGAGAGCAAAAACTGGCTGGTCACCAGGACTTTCCTGAGCCTGACGCCCTTGATACCCGAGGCAAAATTCCCTTTCAATGTGCCGATGGGGTGAAAAGCGGAGAGAAAAAACGCAGGATATAAACCGGACAATGCGCCGGTGACCACCGAAACAATGAACAGGAACCCCAGATAGGCGGGATGCTCCCAGATCCCGAGGCTGACGGTCTTTCCCGACAGTTGGTTAAAGGCCGGCGTGATCAACGCAATCAGGCCTGCCGAGAAAACAAATGCCGCCACGCTCAAGACTACTGCATCTGTCAGGAATTGCGCGGTGAGCCCGGATCGTGATGCGCCAAGCAGTTTTCTGACTCCGATCTCTTTCGCCCTTTGCATCGAAAACGCCGTTGAAAGATTGATGTAATTCAAACCGGCGATGAAAAGAACCAATAATGCTGCCAGCGCACAAATGTATACATTGGTGATATTGCCGGTCACCGCACTGCCGGCGCTGGATCCCCGTGGTTCTCCGTAGAGGTAAACGGTCCGCAAAGGTTCAAGCGCCGTGGTGTATTCGTATTCCGCCTGATCCACCTTTGTCCGCAGCAGTTCGGTGATCTTCGCATTCAGCTCATCCGGGTCGGCGTCCGGACGCAATGCAAGATAAGTGTTTGCCCGCCGGCTTTTCCAGCTATTTTCCAGATCCGGTCGCCAGACCTTCAGCAGGGTTGAAATGGAAACCAATACATCCACCCGGAAGTGGGAATTGTAAGGAATATCTTCCATGATGCCCGTAACAAAGGCGCGATCTTTTCCATTGATGAATAGCGTTTTGCCTAAAGGATTTTCTTCCCCGAAGTATTTTTTGGCACATGACCTACTCAATACGACCTGAAAAGGCGTATTGAGCACTTCACCCGGATTTTTATCGAGAAGTGAAAAATCAAAGACCGAGAACAGCGAGGCGTCGGTAAAGCCGATTTTCTCCTCGTTTTGCACCCCTTTTTCATTTTGCAGGATGAGATGATCCAGCAGGATCCTTGTTGCGGACGCCACTTCCGGGAAAGTCTCGCCGACTGCCTCCGCCATGGGCGAAGGAGTGCCTCTGTAATCGATTCCGTTCGGTGTTTTTACATCCACCACAAGGCGGTAAATATTTTCCGCGTTTTTGTGGTAGGCATCGTAGCTCAATTCAAAGTTAACGTAGAGGAACGCAAAGTAAAAGGCGGTCAATCCCGTTATAAGACCGATTAAATTGATGGAGAGGAAAGCCTTATGGTTTCTGAAATAGCTGATGGAGGTTGCCAGGTAACTTTTGAGCATTTTGATTGCTTTTGACTGTTAGATCTACCTGCGCTCAATTTTAGTCATTTATTTTTATTTTGAAATCATAAAATACGCATCAACCCCCGATGGTCCCCGTTTTAACCTGCCCCGCCCGTTTGTAATGGACAATAATAACGCCGCTGGGTGTGACAATGCTGTCTGCCACGGAAAATGCCGCCGGGATTGTTCCGTTGCTAAAAAGCTTTTTCCCCGTGCCTAAGGTCAATGGGTGAATTTTGATCCGGAGTTCGTCTGCCAGGTCATTTTCAAGGAGCAACTGAACGAGCTCACCGCTGCCCCAGACCTGGATATCTGCGCCTTGCGAACTTTTGAGCTTCCTGATGTCCTCCACGCCGTTGATGACGACCGAGTTTTTCCACCCGGCAACCACCGGATCCGACATTTTCAGGCTGTTGGAATACACGTATTTGGCGCCTTCATTGATGCCCGGCCAGTAGGCTCCGTGTTCAGGCCAGTAGCCGGCCCAGATCTCATAGGTTTTTCTGCCCAGCAGGTAATCGGCGGGTTCCAATTCCTTCTGCATCACTTCGCCGTAAACTTCGTCGTCGAACGGCGCTACCCAGCCGCCGTATTTGAAACCGCCTGACGGGTCTTCTTCAGGTCCGCCGGGGGACTGCATGACGCCGTCCAGTGTGATCATCGATAAAACAGTTATTTTTCTCATAAGGCATCCAATTGTAAGGTATTCGTTAAATTGTTTTGTTGCGATACAAAGATCGCGGATAAAGACCATGCCGCCGCTGTGCGGATGCGACAATATCAGCGGCTGAATACGACAACAAAGTAAAACAAAACGATCAGCTTCGATGACAACCAAACCCAGTCGGCCGTCAGCTTCCTCATGGCCATCGACCAGGAGATCGACGACCCGAGGCTCGCGGCGGCCACCAACCGGCGCTCGACATGATGATCGCAACCCAACTGGACAACGGCGGCTGGCCCCACGAATACCCCATGCGGGGCAATTATCACGATTACGCCACATTCAACGACGGCGGGATCAATGATTGCATCCGCGTCATGATCGAGGCCCACCGGTATGACAAGGATAACGATGCCATCCGGAACAGCCTGCGCAAGGCAGCCCGGTTTATGATGATCTCGCAACTGCCGCCGCCCCAGCCGGGTTGGGCGCAGCAGTACAACGAATTCCTGCAACCCGCCTGGGCCCGGGCTTTCGAGCCGCCCGCTGTTTGCCCAATGGTCACCGTCAGGAATATCAATACGCTGATCGACCTTTACCTCGAATTTGGCGACCCTACCCTGCTGGAGCCCATTCCGGATGCCTTAAAATGGCTGCGGGAAATCCGGTTGGAAAACGGCAAATGGGCCCGGTTTGTCGAGATCGGCACCAATAAGCCGCTGTACTACGACCGCGGAAGGATCCGGGTGAACAGCGTTGCAGAGCTGCACCCTGAACGCAGTACGGGTTATGCTTACGAAACAAATCTGGAACAGCCGTTGGAAGCTTGCAGTCAGCGCTACGAAAAAGCCCTGAGCCTGGGCCGGGACGGCTTGCGGAAGGCCGAGCACCCCGAATGGTCCAAAGAAGATATCGCCAACCGGCTGGAAGCCCTGGCGGGGCCTGTACAGCATATCCTGGAGGCGCAGGACACCTCGGGCGCCTGGATCACCCGCAATGACCGGTTCAAAAAAGAAATGCCGAGGGGCGAACGATGGAACGGACAATACCTGGAGATGGACCGGATCAGCAGTGCGGTCTTTAACCGGAACGCAGGCGTGCTTTGCGAATATCTTGAGCTCTGCAAGTTGCAAACCGGGCATTGAAAGGAGCATGCCGTGGTGGCCTTTGTGGGGTGAAATTCGCTGCAGATTTATAGTTCATACCACACTACTGGACAAAATGAGCAGCGTGCGAGAGCTCTCGCTCTCCCTGTCTTTGCCCTTGCCTTTCCCCCTGATTGAGCTGCCCCAAGGGCCAACGAGAAAATACTGCTATCACGATTCATAGAACATCTATTCATCTGCTTCAATTTCACCACGCCTTCCAATTCGATAATCCATTTTCACCACACGAGTCGAATCATCCATCGGGTCATTATTGGACGTATTGAACAATTCGGTTTTCGTGACCCGGATCCGGCGATCATCCAGAAACCGGCTTTCGATCCTGGATTCATACCCCTCGCTGAGGTATTCCCGGCTCAATACCAGGCGGTTGATCCGATTGGAGGATTTATCGACGGTAACCAGTTCGAAGGCGTTGCCGTAGTGGGACTCCATCGATCTGGTATAGAAAATATACGCATCGAAGCCGGGCGAAATGGATTTGTTGCAGTAATAATCAGTAACGCCAAGAATGGCATGCTGGGCTTTGCTGACAGGGTTGTCCATACCTGCATTTTGCGCGACCAGATCCAGGGTGAAATCGGTGCATTCCCTGGTTTTGAACCTGGAAAGCTCAAAACCGTGCAGATCAGCGAAGGAGTCGATGTTTACCGGTTGGTTCTCTTCCATGATCTCCTGCACGATGGATTCGGCCATGGCATCCGAATAGGGTTCCCCGGGGATCGGTTGCACTGGTTTTTCGGAAACAGGATCATCATTCGAGGGCAATTCCCTGTTTTTTTCGGCGTTGGTGCAGGCGGCCGCAAGCAGGAGTCCGAATGACAGAAGGATTATGCCGGGTTTAATTGAGGTGGTTTTCATTTCAGGCTGATTAGATACGGTATCGGAAGTAAATAAAAAGGATTCACGCCAGATCCTTGAGGCAGGCGTGAATCCGGGATTGAGCCAATTTCCGGTTTTTTGATGAATAAGTCAACCTTTGACCGGGGAATTCTCCCGAAATTAGTACCAATTGAAGCCGATGCCTACCGAGAAGGCGACGCCGTCGCGGTGTTGATCGTTCCCGAGAAAAGCCCGTCCCAGGTGCAATTGGGTCTGCAGGTCGATGGCGAAGCGCTTCTTTTGCACGATCTCGTACCCTGTGGCGGCAGCGACTGCGCAACCGAAATTCCAACGTTCTCCTCCGGAATTTTTCTCGTAAAGCGCCGGGAAATCCATGGCCAGTCCAATGCCGCCGTTGATCCACCACCTGTCTTTGGCCCAGTATTGGACGGCGGGAATGAGGGCTTCGAAACTCCGGTCCTTGCCCTCATAATCGTAGATCATGCCGGGCAGGGTGGCCAGTACGGCCAACCGGTCGTTCACCATCCAACCGATCTTGAGGTTGGGCAGGCTGAGGGCGCCCTGGGCTTTGTTGAAGGGGACTTCCTGGTCGCTGTCGGAGATGCTGATGACGCCGCCGCCGGCGCCGATGCCGAATACGAATCCGTTCCTTTCAATACCGGTATTCTGACCGAAAACACCGAAGGCGCAAAACGTTAAAACGATGATCAAGACTTTTTTCATGATGTTGTTTTTTTAAGTGAATGAAAGTTTATTGTCTTTCTCGAATTGACAATGCAAAGATGGGGCGGTGAGACGCCTCAATCGTCCTGATATGTAATTGCGTACCTTTTAGTGAGATTCCGAACGTTCGGCGGTGTGCGCTCAGCGCTTGCGGGCTATGATCCCGTTGATGAGCTGCATCAGTCCCATAGTGATCAGCATAACCGCGATGACCACGGCCCCCAGTGACGGGTATCCAAGCATCATGCCGTCCGCGGACTGCCGTACGAGAAGGCCTGCGGCAGCGGCGGCTACCCCGCCCGCAACCTGCTGAAGGGAAGCATCCAGGGCCATGAAAGCGCCCCTGTCCCGCTGATCCGGCATAGCGGTGGTCAGGGCCGTGGAGGAGATCATGCGGGCGTTGATCCCTGTAAAGAGGATAACGTGCCAGGCAACGACCAGCCAGAGCGGCGTTATGCCCGACCGGCTGTAAACGGCCGCAATGGAGGCGGCCAGGATCGTTCCCGCGGCAAAGACCCGAAATTTGCCGTATCGGTCGGAAAGATGGCCGATTACCGGGCCGAGCACCAGGGTGGTAATGCCGCCGATGCCGAATATCAGCGGAAGGTCCTCCAGGCTCACGCCCAGGTTATTGGTGCTGTAGGCTGAGCCGAAGGTCATAAACATCACATCGCCGAGCACAATGAGGATGTTGTTCAGGAAAACCGCCCAGTAGTCCCGTCGGCCGAACAGCCGCAAGGAATGCCTGAGCGGGATGTCGCCTTTGTGTTGAACGGCAAGGTGGGCGACAACCGGTTTCATCTTGAACAGAACAACGGTGAAAATGATGGAACCCATACCGAAAAACGCCCAGTAAACGCTATGCCATTCAGCACGGGCAGCCAGGTACAAAGCGAGCGGAAGGCCCGCAACCTGGCCGCCGGCAAAAGCCATCTGTACAAAACCCATTACCCGTCCCCGCAGGTCAACCGCGAATAAATCGGAAATGACCGCAAAACAGACGGAAGCCACAACACCCCCGAACAGCCCCGAGATTACGCGGGCAACCACAAGGGCGATCAGCGAATCGGCGGTCGCGCACAATACCATGCCGGCCAGGAAACCGCCGTAATAGACCAACAAAAGCCGCTTTCTGTCGTATTTGTCCGCAAAACCGGTCGCCAAAAGCCCGGATATGCCCGCACTGAATGCATACGCCGAGACGATCAGGCCGAATTGTTCTGTGGTGAGCTTCAGATCGGGCAACAGGATGGCCGACAGGGCAGGCAAGGTCATATAATCCACCACAATAGTGAATAGAATGAACACAAATAGCGAGGTCAACAGGATCTGGTAGCCGGTGAACCGGGTGTTTTGTATGGAGCTGTCCGTCAAAACTTCTTCATTTTTACCCAGGCTCTGGGCGTCATTCCTTCCATTTTCTTAAAACTGGCATTGAATACAGTCTTTGAGTTGAATCCGCTGTCATAGGCCAATCCCAAAAGGGTGAGGTGACTATTGGCCGGATCCAGGGCTTTTACCTTGAAAGCCTCCAGGCGGAAACCGTTGATGTATTCATTGAAGTTTTTGCCGATTTGCTCATTGAGCAGCCACGACAGTTTGTTGGGATGCAAGGCCATTTTTTCCGCCAAGGACCGGAGCGAGAGAGCCGGATCGGCAAACAGTTCTTCCGTGCGGACCCACCGGTCCAGTTCCCCAAGATAATAGGCGGTTTCTTTACCGGTGAGCAAGGCGGGCTGGTCCGGATTGACGCCTGGCGCGGCAGCGATAGTAGAATTCCCGGTTGCCGGAAAATTCATGCGCGCACAAATTTCCTGAAAACGGGGGGCTTGCCGGATGTTATCCCAGATCCAGTAGTTCTTCAGCGATACCAGCATAACCGACCGTTCCTCGTAAGCTTTTTCCAGCCAGAAAATAGCCTCATCCGGCCTATTCATGAGGGCGTACAGGAATGCGGGATCTGAAGAATCGACAAAAGCGGTTTGGTTTACGGCCGCCAACACTTCTTCTTTTTGGCCCATCAGCAGTTTAACGACAAGGAGGTCCAGATTGGCCAACCCCTGCCCGCCGGAAAGCTCGAGCGCCTGGTTAATATCCTTGAGCGCTTCCTCAAAACGGCCCAGATATCCCCTGACCAATCCCCTGAAACGCAGGGCTTCGCCAAAACCGGGGTCAATGTCCAGGGCAACGCTGAATGCATCGGCCGCCTGTTCAAAACGGCGGGCGAAATAACAGGCCAGGCCCAGTTGCCAATGCGTGATGACATGGAGCGGATCGGTTTCAACGGCCTTCTGCGCTACCCGGATGGCGCGGTCGTAGTCCTTTTCGATGAAAATATAATAGTAGGTGATGAACTCGTTCTGATCCGGGAGGCCGTTGGCCACTGCCTTTTCGTATTCGGCCAAAGCCTGTTCCCAGTCCCAATCGTGGAACAGCCTGATGAAAGCCAGGACCTTGTGCCCCTGCGCGTTTTGCTCCTTTAGCGCAACGGCCTTTTCAGCGGCCTGCCGGGCCAGTTCATGGGCTTCCCGCGTCGTCAGCATGCCGAAGCCGGCGGCATGGATATAGGCCTCTCCCAACGCCGAATAGGCTTCGGAGTATTGAGGGTCGAGCTGTATGGACTGTTTGAAGAGTTCCAACGCCCGACTGATGTCGTCAAAGTCTTTTCGCTTCAGGAAATAGTTTCCTTTCATCAGCAATTCATAGGCTTCGATGCTGCTGGTGGGGATGGCGTGCGGAAAGAGCGGGAGTTCCAGGTGGCCGAAGTTCTCCCGGATCTGGTCGGCAATGAGTTCGCTGATCTCATCCTGCAAATGGAAAATGTCCTCCAATTCCCGGTTGTAGTTTTTCGACCAGAAATGGGTGCCGTCGCCGGCGTTGATAAGCTGGGCGGTGATCCGCACCCGGTTCTTGGCCCTGCGGACGCTGCCTTCCAGAATGGTGGATACGCCCAGTTTCCTGCCGATGGTGCGAATGTCGATATTTTGATTTTTGAAAGCGAAGGATGAAGTGCGGGCAATGACCTTCAGGCGCGGTATCCTCGTCAACGCATTGATGATCTCCTCTGTAATGCCGTCGCTGAAGTATTCATTGTCCGGATCGGCGCTCATGTTGACAAAAGGCAGTACGGCTATGGACTTGTCAGGTGCTGTTATGGCCTGCAGGGTTCCCAATATCGATTATTTATACATGGCAATGTGGAGCCGATTTAGCCGCAGCGAATCACCCCAGGGCAAAAATGTACAATTTTTTTGAAAACCAGCCATTATTGCTTACAGGATATATCGCTGTAAAACTCATTTCCGCCGCTTTTCCCGCCGATACAAAACAACCGCCCACACCGCCACTACAGCAAACGGCAGGCTCGACAGCAGTATCCTGAAATTCAGGCCCAACAGGCCGATGAACAGGATGAAGAACAACAGGATGCCGATCAGGCCGATGCCGGTGAACGTCAGGATCCAGGACGGCTTTTTTTGGAACAGCGCAATGAGCAGCAGGAGCTGCCCCAGTAACGGCAACACCGTAAACGGGTGGATGGCGGACCCCGGATCGGTGAACAGCCTTCGGACTATATCCGCTTCGCCCTGGAACAGGTACATGCTGTTGCCGCCGCCCCATTCCAGGTAGCCGATCAGGGAGGTGAGGATCAGGGCAAGGTTCAGGATCTTGTGTTTCATTTTATTCTTTTCGTTGCCCGGCGAATTTCTGCGTTTTCCGGAATATATTTCACCCCATTGATCAAAATCATCCCGGTTTCCGGTCGGGGTTTTTGGGCATCACCGGGCAATTGCCGATATTTGCCCGTATAGCAAACCTGACCGAATTTATGCTTTCAGCCATTCTGGACCAGCTCAAACCCTACCGCGCCAAACTCGTCGCCGTCTCCAAAAGGCGGACGATCCCCGAGATCCGGGCCATCTATGACCAGGGACAGCGGGACTTCGCCGAAAACCGGGTTCAGGACCTGCTGGAGCGCAGGGAAGCCCTCCCCGCCGACATCCGCTGGCACCTGATCGGCCACCTTCAATCCAACAAGGTCAAATACATCGCCGATTTCATCCACCTGATCCACGCGGTTGACAGCCTGGGCCTGCTGCAGGAAATCGACAAGCGCGCACAGGCCGCCGGCAGGGTCATCGATTGCCTGCTGCAGTTCAAAATCGCGGAAGAAGACACCAAGTACGGGATTTCGGACCTTGCGGCGGCAGAAGCGATGCTGGGGTCGGCCGAATTCAGCCGCTTGTCCCACGTCCGGGTTTGTGGGGTGATGGGCATGGCGACCTTCACGGACGACGAAGACCGGGTGCGGGCTGAATTCAGAAAATTAGCCGGTATTTTCAAGGCCCTGAAGTCGGCCTTTTTCAAGGACAACGACCGGTTCAGCGAGCTCTCCATGGGCATGTCCGGCGATTACGGCATCGCGCTGGAGGAAGGCAGCACCCTGGTGAGGATCGGAACCCTGCTGTTTGAAGGAGAGGATTAATGGAACTTCAAAGGCTGATGTAAACGCCGATATCGCTGATGACCCGGCTCCAGGGCAATTCGAATTCCCGGAAGCGCTTTTCTTTCAGCTTGAGGTCGGCATCCAGGTAAGGCACTTCGCCGATCAGAAAATGAACCGGCACGGCAAATTCCACAAAGAAGCCGATATTCCTGCCCAGGGCTTTGCGGCCGCCCAGAAACGGACTAAACCCGATAATGTGCAAAGTGCTTTCATTGGTGGTGATCAGGTCGCGGTCGGTACCGGTCAGTTTGATGGTCTTGTAAAAGGAATTGACATCTGCCCGGGCGAGGCCGAAACCGAGATCGAGGCCGTAGTAGAGCGGCAGCACATTGTTGCGCATATTCCTGGAAATGCCGATGCCCGCCAGAAATCCCGTTTTCGGGGCATAGAGATTCTCCACATAAGTAAGGCTTTCGGGTTGGTTGTCCTCGATCTCTTCGGCGCTCACGAAGTTGCTTCCGGTAAAATTCCGGTTGTTGATGGAGAGCCGGAAGCGCAGGTCGCCGCTCTTCTGGAGTTCCCTGTACACCAATTCCAGTTCGGAATAATTGATTTCGCCGCCGCCGGCACGGATAATGAGTGGAAGGATGTCAATGCCGAATTCGGTGCGATAACGGGTGGGCAGGTCGGGCAGTTGAGCTTTGAGGCTCAGACAAACGAGGAGCAAGAGCAGCGAAAACGAAATCCTGGCGATCATACGGCGGTCATGGGTTCTGAAACATAACGCAGATTCACCGCAATATTTTCACCGGGAGGCGATTTTAACAAACAGGGGTGGTCTCAAAACCTTTCAAACAGCAGAATAGATATAATTATCTGGTTATTAATTAATTAAGGAGTTGCAGTTCAACAGTTGGCAGTCAGCAGCATTACTGCCAACTGCCAACTGAAGGACTGCAAACGCTTTTCTCTATTGCTTAACGAATCGCTGGATGTATTGCTCGCTGCCGTTTTCTACCCGTACGAGGTAGAGGCCCGGAACGAGGTTAAGGCCTTGCAGATCGAGCTGGATCGTGCGGTCGCCTTCTACTTCCGTAATCGTATTATACAGTGTTTTGCCGTTGAGGTCGACGATGCTCACCTGCGCTTTGCCCAGAATCCGCTCCGGGACGCTTACGAACAACTCGTGCTGCGCCGGGTTGGGATACAGGTTCAGGTTCTGCGGAGCAATGTCGAAGGAAGCCGCTTCCTCATCGTTACCCCCGCGCGACTGGTTGATCTGGCCGGAAAGGATAACCTCATTGAAATGAGCCGTTACCGTATTTGTGGAAACATTGCTTTCGGTAGCCAGACCGACATAACCGCAGGAGTTCATCAGGATGACGGACTGGAACAATTTGATCCAGGATACGCCGTTAGTGGAGACATAGCCGTAGAAGAAATTACCCGACCGCTCAATTTTGATGTATTTATAGCTCGGCAGCCACGGCCTGGTCAGGATGGACGTTAACCCGTTCTGGGCGCTTCTGACCTTCCAGTACACGAGGTTGCCCTGGCGGCGGAACATCCAGGCCATTTTCGAGCCCGGGCTCAGGTTTTCCCGGATCATGAGGCCTGCCGATGCGTTATAATCGACGACTTCAACGGTGGCTGAAATGGCGGTATTGCCGCAGAACTCCTGGAAGGAGAAGGTCACGTTATCCGCCAGCGCACCCGGGCTGACGCAGTTGGTGGTTTGGGTCCATTCACCGTCGTCAAAGGTCGTGGTGCCGTCGCAACCGACCGCGTACGGGTTCCAGCCGGCAGGTAAAGCCGGTTGGCAGTCCGTGGCGTGGTAACCCAGTCCCCAGGCGGTATTGATGGCAAAGCTGGTCCATTCAGCGGCCGGAGTGAAAGCATCCGATCCGTCGTTATCGCCTTTCTGTACGGAGTAATTGCGGCGAAGCGTAACGTCCGGTCCGAAGTTGTCGCTGTTGCCGATCTGGCCGATCACGTCCAGAACGCCTTCGGCATTGCTGAGCTCAATGGCATCATTGCCGTTGAACCAACCGCCGCCGGCAAGCTGGTCGGCATGAGAGGTGAAGTCGGCAGTAGAGCCGGTGTTGCAAACCACATAGGTTCCGCCGCTGGGGATCACTCCCGTCAGGTTGATCGTCAGGCCGGCAGACGCGCTGCCGTTGAAGTACATTTTGATCTGGTATTCGCCGGAAGCGAGGTCGATGTCGCTGCCGGTCGGGTTATAGATCTCCACGCACTTGTTGTTGCCGCTGCCTTCGATATATTCCGAGAAGAAAAGCGCGCCGCAATCCGGGATAACGGAACACGGAGAGGGCGCAGTGCCCAGATCGAGTTCCGACAGGGTGCAGGCGCCTTCGTCCGAGAAGCTGGCCGTCAGTTGGATCGGCGTGCCGTCGGCGGCCATGGTTACGCCGGTAAAGGTATAAGACGTCGGCGAGTCAATGTTGCTGACCAAAACGCTGCCGGAACCATCGCCCGTCAGTTCGAGGGAGCCGCCTTCCGGTGCATTGGCAAAGGTGACCGTCACATCGGCAGTGAACGAGTCATCGCCGGTGCCGATGCTGCCCTGGCCGTCGCATTCGCTGACATTCGACAGCGTAATGGAGACGATCTCGCAGGATACTTCGATGCAATCGCTGGTATGAGCGCCAAGGCCGGATACGTCGTTGGTCGGGTATCCGTCCCATTCGGAAGTCAGGGTGGCGAAACCGGTCGGCCCGGTGCCCGAAGGATTGGTGGTTACCCCGCCGGTTACGGAAGATTTTCGCCGCAGGGTGCGATCCATGGTAGAAAGGCCGCCGTCAGACCAGGCTGAACCCGGGTCATCGCCGAGAACACCGAAGATATCCACGGTCGTGTTGTCGGAAACCCTGACGAGGGCATAGGCATCGTCCCCGTTGTGGTTGACCGCGCTGATAACGAAACCGCCTGAATAGCCGACCGCCTGCGAGTTCTTGAACACCACTGCGCCGCCGCTGGGCAACATGCCGCCGGCGGAAAGGCTCGAGCTCGTGCTTGCTGCCGCAGCCCCGTTGGTGTGCAGATCCAGCGTGTAGTTGGACAGGTCGATCGGGCCGGAAGTGGGATTATAAATCTCTATGTACTTTTCGAAGCTGGTACCTTCAACATACTGGGAAATGAACAGCTCGTTGCACCCTGTCGGGGTTGGTGGTTCGGTGATGCAATCGCTGGTATGCGATCCCAGGCCGGAAACGTCATTCAGATCAAACAGGTCCCATTCGGTGGTCAGGGTGGTAAAGGCAGAGACGCCCGTACCTGAAGGGTTGACCGTTACGCCTTTCCCGACGGCGGCCTTCCGGCGCAGGGTTTTGTCGGCCGTGCTGTAACCGCCGGCGCCCGTCCAGGCAGTCCCCGGATCACTGCCGATGCGGCCGAAGATGTCTACAGAAGCTTCGGTAGAGACCTTGTACAGCTCAAAGGCGTCGTCGCCGTTGTGGTTGATGACCGCTGAGTTAACAAAACCGTCTGTGTACAAGGTAGCCGAATTGTTGCGGAACACCACTACTTCGCCGCTGGCCAGCGTGCCGGCAACACCCAGGTTGACCGATTGGGACGGAGTTGACGCACCGTTGGAATAGAGCCGCAGTACGTAATCCGACAGATCGATCGGATCCGCAGTAGGGTTGTAAATCTCGATGTATTTCTCAGAACCGCTTCCTTCAACGTACTCGGAAAAGAACAGGTCGCTGCAGGAAAAGGGCTGGGCCTTCAACAGCGCAGCAGAGCCCAAGGTAAACAACAATAGGATGGGTAAAAACCGATTCATAAGTTAGTGTTTATAGTTTAACATGATTAGCGCCAATACGGGATAAGCGTGTATTGGGAAACCCTAGATTTCCAAAACAGGTGTGGATGTAGAAAAGCCTTTAACCGATTGGGAAAGTATGCGACCGTAAATATAAGGTCTTTCCATAAATTATAGCGGTCATGCCTTGAAAAATTAAAAAAATTAATATTCATTTTAATTTAAGGCGTGATTCTTTTTGATTTCTTTACAGAACAAGGTCTATTTTTACCCTTCATTAATATCCGAAACAGCATGTTCGGCATTTACCTCGAACTGGGATTCAAGCATATTTCCGACCTGAAGGGATACGACCACATCTTGTTTATTGTTGCACTTTGCGCCATTTATCGGCCTGCGGAATGGAAAAAGGTAGCCCTGCTGGCAACCGCCTTCACAGTCGGCCATTCGATCACCCTGGCGTTGGCCGCCCTGGATGTCGTCCGTTTTCCGGCGAAATGGGTGGAATTCCTGATCCCCGTCACCATCTGCCTGACGGCAGTGTACAACGTGACGATCGGCAGGCAGTTGTCGGAAGCAAAAGGAAGCGGGCTTCGTTCAAAGTGGATGTTGTACCTGCTGCCGTTGATATTCGGGCTGATCCACGGGATGGGATTCTCCAATTTTTTGCGTTCGGCCTTGCTTCCGGGTGAGGAGCACGACCTAGTGTATCAGCTGCTGGCCTTCAATATAGGCGTAGAGCTCGGGCAGCTCTGCATTGTGGGCGTCATCATGGCGTTGACGGGCATTGCCCTGAGCCTGATGCGGACGAAACAACCGGACTGGAAGCTGTTTATCTCCGGGATGGCCTTCGGGCCGGCGCTGATCATGGCGCTGGAGCGTTGGCCGGGTTGAGGGTTGGATGGCAGTCTTTCAGTCGGCAGCCGGCAGCCCGGTTTGATGGACTGCCAACTGCAAACTGAAAGACTGCAGGACTGACTTAAGGTTTCGCTTTACCCAATTTCGGGATCGGTTTGCCGTTGGCGTCGATCAGGATGATCTCCAATCCGAGTTTTTCGAGTTCCGGCATGACTTTTTCTTTGTCGCCGACGACCATGAAGGACAACTGGTCCGGGTGGACGAGTTTCTTGGCCATGTTTTGCACGTCGCCAAGCTTCAGTTCGCGTACTTTCTGGTCGTACGTCTTGTAATAATCCTCCGGCAGATCATACTGCACCATGTTCACCAGCGAGCCCAGCACAGCGTTGTTGGTTTCCCATTGCCCTGGAAGCTGAAGAACGGTGTTTTGCGTTGTTTTTTCAAATTCGGCTTCGGTTACCGGCTTGTTGCCCACAATCTGCTGGAATTCCTTGGTGAACTCATCGATGGATTCCTTGGTCTTGTCGGTCTGTACCTGGGCATAAGCCACCAGCGGACGCTGTCCCTTGGCATTCTGGATGAAGGAATAGGCGCCGTAGGCCCAGTGTTTGTCCTCGCGAAGGTTCATGTTGATCCTGGAGGTGAACTGACCGCCGAATACGTCGATCATGGCTTCGCGTGCGATTTCCGGGATTTGTCCGTAAGGCTCAACCAGGTAAGCGCCGACCACTACCGATTGCGGTGACTCGGGGCGGTCCATCAGGAAAAGTTTCCCTTTGTTTTCGGCCTCGTCCACTTTGGCGATATTTTTGGCGGGCACTTTGCCTTTCTGCCATTTACCGAAGCGGGCTTCCAGTTTCGGCAGGAGCTCATCCATGGTCAGGTCGCCCACAACAGCCAGGGTAGCGTTATTGGGCTTGAGCCAGTCGTTGTAATATTTGACCAGGTCTTCGCGGGTCATGGCCTGTACGGTTTCTTCATAGCCCGATCCCGGGGTGCTGTAGGGGTGTCCTTCGCCGTAGAGGAACTGCGGGAGGGTCCTGAAAGCCATTTGCACCGGGCTGGATTTTTCGCGTTTGATCTGAGCCAGGGTTTCATTTTTGAGCCGGTCAAACTCCGACTGCGGGAAAGCCGGGTTGAGCGCCACATCGGCGTACAGATCCAGGCTTTTGTCCAGGGTGGGCTTAAGCGTGTTCAGGCTGATGAAGGAAGCGTCCCTGCCGGCGCTGGCTCCGATCCCGGCGCCGAGGATCTGCAATTCCTCGCTGATCTCCAGCCCTGTGCGGGATTTGGTGCCCTCGTCCAGCATGTTCATGGCCAGGGAGGCGGTGCCTGGTTTGGCGGACTGGTCGGTAGCGGTACCGGCGTCGAACACCATGTTCATGACCACGGTCGGCACGCCCGGCCGGCGGGCGAGCACCACTTTCATGCCGTTTTTGAGGGTAGCGTGCTGGAGGTCCGGGAATTTGGATTCCACAGGTTCACCCATTTCGGGCAGGCCTTTATCGCGATCCACATCGGATGCGGTCACGGAATAATCCGGGAAAGGCGTGCAGGTGATGGTGTGCTTGCCCTGGGAAAGCCATTTGGCGGCCGCCTTGCGGATATCTTCCGGGGTGGCCTTGGAAATGGTATTCAGGATTTTCTTGTAATAATCGGGCGAGCCGCCGTAAACCTCGTTTTGGGCCAGGATATCCGATTTGCCGCCGAAGCCGCCGATGCGTTCAAGGCCTTTGATGAAGTTGGCGAAGTACTGCGACTTGGCGCGGTACAATTCGTTGTCCGTAGGGCCGTCTTTCAGGAACTTCTGCAATTCTTCGATCAGCACGCTTTCCACTTTTCCGACGTCCTGCCCCGGTTTTACATTCGCCTGGACGATGAAGTTGCCGGCAATTTCCTTGATCGAAACATAGGCATTGGCCGAGCTGGCGATCTGATCTTCGTAGACCAGGCGCTTGTAGAGGCGGGAATTCTTACCGACAGAAAGAATGTCGGAAGCCAGGTCGAGATAAACGGCTTCGGGGGTTCCCCATTCCGGTACGTTCCAGAACATGGCTACGCGCGCTTCCGGGACGCGGTCCTGGTATTCCTCGCGCGTGTCGGCCGTGCGGACCGGGATATTGACCTCAGGCCGGACGATGGTCGGCCCCGACGGAATGTCGCCGAAATACCTGACCACTTTTTTATAGATTTCCTCGGCCTTGACGTCGCCGGCGATGACCAGAACGGCGTTGGCCGCACCGTAGTAGGATTTGAACCATTGGTGCACGTCTTCAAGGGACGCGGCGTTGAGGTCTTCCATTTCACCGATCGTCGTCCAGGAATAAGGGTGTCCTTTGGGGAACATGGCCTTGGTCATCAGGTCGAATTGCTTGCTGTAGGGTTGGTTGTCCCCCTGGCGTTTCTCGTTTTGGACAACGCCGCGCTGCTCGTCCAGTTTGGCCTGGTCGATTGCGCCGAGGAGGTGGCCCATCCGGTCGCTTTCCAGCCAGAGCACCTGATCGAGAGACGCCAGCGGCACGTTCTGGAAGTAGTTGGTGCGGTCGGTATTGGTGGTGCCGTTCAGGTCGGTGCCGCCGATCCGTTCCAGCACCTGGAAGTAATCGTCGTTGAAGTGTTCGCTGCCGTTGAACATCAGGTGTTCGAACAGGTGGGCGAAACCGCTTTTGCCGGGTTTCTCATTTTTGGAGCCGACATGGTACCAGACGTTGACCGCTGCAATGGGGGCCTTGTGATCTTCATGGACCACCAGGGTGAGGCCGTTCGGCAGTATGAACTTCTGGTAAGGAATGTCAATGTCGTCCGGTTTGAAATACATTTCGGACTGAGAGAAGACGGGCGCCGCCAGCGCAGCGCATAAGAGCGTCAGAAGGGTGAAACGTTTCAACATAACCTGCTATTTGATGAATAAAAATATGATCTCCAACCTGTTGTTTTCAGGTTAGTCAAATTTATCCTCGACTGTATACGTTTGAAAATGCATGTACCTGTCAAGCTTGCTGCAACACAAATCGGTAAATTCAGGAAAGGAAATAACAGCACGTTCCGGCGTTGGTCCTTGATTGCGAACATAAAACGGGTACAAACCGACTAGTTATAAGGCTAAGCAAAAGTAGGGAAATCCGGATGGAACACCTAGCTGCGGAGCGGTTAATTTCTACAAAACCGGCAATTTAATAGACAAAACAGCGATTAAGGCAAAAAAAACTGTCGCCCCGAAAAATCAAGGCGACAGAACAGGAGACACCTAATCTCCTTTAAACAATTGAACACCCAATTGACCTATATCTTTTCTTCTTTCGAAGTTTATGCTCTCGCTTTCAATACTACAAAGATAAGGCGGTTCACCACCGCGTTCAGATGATAAAAATCAGCATATCCGGTGATATTTATCCTTTTTCATTTCTTCCCGGCTATGTTAATTCATGTTTAATATTAAAATAATTGACGCGCGAATGGATAGTTTTTACTAAAATTGATTCTCTTTGTTCGCAAAAGCCAAATAGAATGAAAAAGATCCTTTTCCCGACAGATTTTTCTGACGCCTCCAACAAAGCCTTTATCTATGCGCTTCAGTTGGCCGGCAAAACCGGGGCTTCCATTACCACCATCCACGTATTCAAAAAACCGGACATTTCGGCCGTTCACCTGCCCGTAAGCCTTCAGGATTTCTACGACTCTGTGGATCTGTACGAGTTTGAAAGCTATAAGGATGCTATACCCCCCCTGGTCGACATGGCCAACGCGTACGGTTTCGGGCATGTGGAACTGAACCACGTACTGAAGGAAGGCGAGACCGTTGAAACGATCCTGAAAATAGCCGGGCAGGAGAAAGCCGACCTGATCGTGATGGGCACTACCGGCGCCCGGGGGCTCAAGGAGATCTTCCTGGGCAGCGTTACCGGTGAGATCCTGGAAAATGCCTGCTGCCCGGTCCTGGCTGTGCCGGAGAAAAGCGACTTTGACGGGGTGATCGACAACATCGGATTCGCCACCAGCTACCACGAGGAGGAGCTGAAGGCCCTCGAAACGCTCTCCGCCCTTTTTGAGGTGTTCAATCCCGAAATCCACTGCATCAACGTCGACCTGTCGCATACCGAAGAAATAACCCATCAGATGGATAAATTTGCCGTGCACCTCAAGCAGCACGGTAAAAACGTGTCGACCCACGTATTGGAAGGTACGGATTTTCAGGAGGCCGTAACCGACTTTCTGGATCAGAAACATATCGACCTGTTTGCCATGGTTACCCATAAGCGGAGCTTTATCCAGGAACTTTTCCATTACAGCAAAACCAAAATGTTGTCCTACCACGCCAGTACCCCTGTCCTGGCCTTGCACGTTTCCTGAAAGGCCTTTTGGAATAATTCCGTAACTTTACAGGGAACAAGCTGATCGAAAAATGAAACGATTGCTCCTGGTGGCGTTCCTCTTCTCATGCGCCGTTCCGGCATTTGCCCAGGACGGCCGCTGGTACCGCTTATCCGGAAAATCAGTCCTGGAGATCAAGACCGCCCGGCCGGAAAAGGTTGCGCCTTTCCAGCTTCTCCAGCGCCAACCGGCCGGCAAAAAGCGGGGCGCCTCCCCTACCCTTCTCCGCAAGGCCAACCTGCCGGCCGCCTGGAAATACGAAGACCTCGCCTTCTTTTGCAAGATCGAGGTCCGCTTGGAGGAATTTGCCGATTTTCCCATCAAATTCAGGATCGGCGAAGTGCAGGAAGTCGAAAAACTGGAAGGAAAATATTAAGTGAAATGCAGGAACCACCACCATTCAAAGCACCTGTCATCAGTCTGAACCACCTCAGCAAATCCTACGGGAAAACCCAGGTCCTGTTTGACATCAACCTGGATTTTTATCCCGGTCAGGTCATCGGCTATATCGGCCCGAACGGCGCGGGCAAATCCACAACGGTCCGGATTCTGGCCGGTTTGGACGGCGAGTTTTCAGGCGAAGCCACCATTTGCGGCATCGATGTGAGGAAGGATCCCCTGGGGGTAAAACAAATGATCGGCTATGTGCCCGAAATGGCCGAACTGTACGACGTACTGACCCCCAGGGAATTCCTGACCATGATCGGGCGGCTGCACAACCTGTCGGATGCCGTGACCCTGGAGCGAAGCCTCCGCATGCTCCGCTTTTTCGGGCTGGAAGCCAATGCCGACGACCGGATGGACACTTTCTCCAAAGGCATGCGCCAAAAGGTGCTGCTGATCTCGGGACTGCTGCACAATCCGCAGGTCCTTTTCCTGGACGAACCGCTTTCCGGCCTCGACGCCAATTCGGTCATCATGGTCAAGGAGATCATCTCCAGGCTGGCCGCACAGGGCAAAACCGTTTTCTACTGTTCCCACATGATGGATGTCGTGGAAAAGGTATCCGACCGGATCATCCTGATCGACAAAGGCCGGGTGGTGGCCGACGGCACCTTCAACGAATTGAAACAGCAGGAGGGCGAATCCCTCGAACAAGTCTTCTCCAAACTGACCGGCAAACAGGATCTCGACCAAATGGCCGGCGATTTTATGGAATCCTTTCGATCCGACGAGCAATGATCAGATTCTGGCTCTTCATAATACGGCTGCTGAAACCCCTGTGGAAGCGCCTCGGGGTCAATTATGACCAATTGAAAGCGCTGATGGAAGCCCGGTTGCTGATGGAGACCCGGCGCAGGAAAACGTGGCAGCAGAACAAATCCTCCAATTCGGGCGGCAGCAGCTGGCTGATCTACCTCTCCTTCTTTTTCATCGGCGGCGGCGCATTGGCGGCCATCATCCAGTTCGACCATGTCGGCAGCGGCCTCACGCTCTATTTCCTGATCTGGATGGTCTTCTTTTCCGTCACCCTGATCAGCGATTTCACGGAAGTCCTCATCGACGTGCGGGACAACTATATCGTCCTGCCAAGGCCTGTGAACGACCGCACCATCAGCGCCTCCAGGCTCATGCACATCGTCATTTACCTGGCCGGCCTTACCGTTCCGTTCATGCTGCCCGCGCTGATCTACATGGCCGTCATGTTCGGCATAACCGGGGTGCTGATCTTTATATTCCTCCAGCTCCTCAGCGAATTGATGGTGGTCTTCGGCATCAACCTGATCTACCTGGGCATCCTCCGGTTTGCCTCGCCGGCCCGGTTCCGGGACATGATCGGCTATTTCCAGATCGCCCTGACGGTCCTGATTTTTGCCGGTTACTACCTCACTCCCCGCCTATTGGACTGGGACCGCGTAACCGCCGTCAACTTCCTGGAAAAACCGCTGTCGACGATCCTTCCGCCGGCCTGGCTGGGCAGCATCTGGGAGGTTCTGCACGAGGGGGCGGCCGATACGGTTTCCCTGTTTCGCGCAGGATTGGGCATTTTGGTTCCCTTGCTGGGGATCTGGCTGGTCGTTCGCTTTCTCGCCGGCGGATTCAACCGCAAACTGATGGCCATCAGCATGGGCGTTAAGTCCGATGCCGGACCGGTCATCCGTAAAAGGAAACAACCCGGATCCGGTTATATGGATCGCCTGAGCAGATGGGTCTGCAGGTCCCAGGCCGAAAAAGCGGCATTCGACCTGACCTGGCTGATGACCGCCAGAAGCCGGGATTTCAAGGTCAAGGTCTATCCCAGTTTCGGATTTATACCGGTATTTTTCCTGTATATGGCCATCCAGGGGAAGGGCACCCTGGCGGAGCGGTTCATGGAGATCCGGAGCGGCAATTATTTCCTGTTGTTGCTGTATATGTTGCTGCTGGCGGTTTCCACACCGCTGGTCAGCATCCGGTTTTCGGATAAATACAAGGCCTCCTGGTTGTTCATCACCTCGCCTGTTGCCAGAAAAGGAGAATTGATCGCCGGCGCGTTCAAGGCGGTCATGGGCAGGTTTTTTGTCCCGTTCTTCCTGGTTTTTGCCGTCATTACGCTTTCCTTCTGGGGTGTCAAAACGGCGCCCCATATCCTGCTCGCATTCGTCAACCTGTCCATCATCTCGGTCATCATCACGTACCTGACGCCCGACCTGCCCCTGGCAGCGCCCTGGGAGGAGGCCAAAAAAGGGGGCCAGGTGGCGACCAATATCCTGACCACAGTTGCGGTAGGGGTCATCGGCGGCTTCCATTATTTGCTGGTGCTGTTCACCCCGGGTTGGGTTTCCTTTGTTGCGGCTGTGGTTTTAATATTACCTTTGTATTTCCTTTTGAAACGATTATCTGGGTTAAAGTGGACCTGAAGAAAAACACCCTTCCATGATCCTCAATCAATTGACTAAAGTTGACATCCTCGCTGTAGGCGTCCATCCCGATGATGTGGAGCTGAGTTGCAGCGGGACCTTGCTGCATCATATCAAAATGGGCAAAACAGTGGGTTTGCTCGACCTGACGCGCGGTGAATTGGGTACCCGGGGGAGCGCTGAAATCCGGGATGCCGAAGCCCGGTCCGCCGCAGAAATCATGGGCGCCAAATTCAGGAAAAACCTGGAGTTTGCGGACGGCTTTTTCGAATACACCAAGGAAAACGTGTTGAAAATTGCCGCGGCCGTACGGTCCTGTCAGCCGGAAATCGTTTTGGCCAACGCCTTGTCAGACCGTCATCCCGACCACGGCCGGGCGGCAAAACTGGTGGCGGAAGCCTGCTTTTACAGCGGTCTTCAGAAAATTATCACCTATGGGGAAGACGGCGCCATCCAGGACAGGTGGCGGCCCGCAGCCGTCTATCACTATATCCAGGATCACAACCTCGAACCGGATTTTGTGGTAGACATCACACCGTATATCGACCGTAAAATGGAGCTGATCCTCGCTTTCCGCTCCCAGTTTTATGCGCCGGATGCGCCGGAATATTCCAATGAACTGCAATCGCCCATTTCCGGGCAGGATTTCCTGCAATTCCTGAAGGCCAAGGCGGCTACTTACGGCCGGCCCGCCGGCTTTGAATTCGGCGAAGGCTTCAACGTGAACAGAACCATCGGGGTACGCTCCTTTTTCGATCTTTGCTAACTATTCCCGGATGGAATTCAGGCCGGCATAGTAAATCAGGTTCCACTCGCCGTCCTGTTTGGCATAACGCCGCATGATGGCGTACTGCCCCGACCGGTGGATCATGTTCTCCGTGACGATATCATCGCCGAAGATCTCGAAATATAGGTCAAAATCCGAATGGGCCGGATCAACGGGCTTGTGCATGAGCCAATCCTCCTTTTGCCAGCGGAATTCGCGCCCGGCAATGGTCAGGCTGTCCGCATGATCGGGAATGCCTTCCAGCGGAAAAACGATATGTTCCATCTGATAGAGGCTGTCCTTCAAAAAGCGCTGATAGAAGGTCGTGAAATCCTCCGGCAGGTTTACAGGCAAGGCGCTCGCCTGCTCTTTGGGCTTGCAGGCGCTGAAAAAAAGCGCAACCGGGATAAGCGGCAAACAGATCAATTGAAGTGGTTTCATCTGCGATTTTTTGAAAGAACGCCGAAATAAGGAAAAGTGACATATTTACCGGCTGCCTTTGAGCGAAAGAACGCAGGCCGCCAGGTCCGCTTCGACGGGTGATGCGGGTAAATGAGCTTTCCGGAAACCCAGCGCTGATAGCCTTCCCGCTGTCGACGCACCGATGGCCACGACTTGCCGGTTTTCGAGTTTTTGCAACGGATTGGGGACCTTTTGAAAAAAAGCCTCAGCGTTCAACGGGCTGGTAAACACATACAGGTCCGCATCCGGCGGCTCCGCATCCGGGGCAATTTCGTTTTTGTAGACGATGAGATCAAGGGCGGTAATCCGGTCATCCATCTGATGGCGGACGGACTGAACGGAGGTGGCGGCCCTGGGAAACAAAACCCTTGAGCCGCGGGCGATCCGGAGAAAGGATTGAGCAACCTCCTGCGGCTTTCCTGATCCGGCAAATGCAGTTTGGATCCCCAGCGTTGAGAGGTACCGGTCCGTACCCGGCCCCAGGGCTGCAATTTTGGCCTGCGGTTCAGGAAGCCCTGCTGCGCGAAGGCCTTCATAGAAAAAACGCGCTCCTTGTTTGCTGTAAAAAAAGATCCAGTCCGATTCGGGAATTTCCAGGAAGGGCTCCGGCGAGAAGGTCAGCAATGAGCATCCTTCGACCTGACAACCCTGGGCCTCCAGCACCCGGCTGAACAGCGAGCCGGATGCCAATTCGCGCGTGATGAAAATCTTCATGTCCGCCTGCGTTCCGTCCGGTCATTCCTCTTCCCAGAGCAACCGGATGCTTTCGGCGATCGGTTCGCCGTCGTCGTTGCGGCCGATGGTGAATTCGACCTCATCGCCTTCGCGAAGTTCGGTGAAATCGCCGTCGATCACGCTGGTATGGTGGAAGAACAGGTTGTTGGGCGGATATTTGATAAAGCCGTAGCCGTTTTTCAGACTGAAGATCTCCCCTACCAGGATCTCACCCTCCTCGAATTCCTCAAAAGCCTCGTGGCCGTTGGTAGCCGGCTCCACCTGGTAGGCTTTCTTGCCTTCAGTCTGGACAAAGATATTATTGACCAGCGGGTCATTGCGTTTGAGCCGGTTGTCGATCAGTTCGTGCATGGCGATCGGATAGGTCACTTCCTCCAGCAATTCCTGGGAAGTGCGGGTGATCATGCGCTTGCCGATCTCGTTCTCATATTCGAAATCCCAGCTCAGGACCATGACCCGGACGCCCGCGCCGTTCAGTTTGCGGATCAGCGGAACGTAATCTCCGTCGGAGCTGATCAGGACCAGTACGTCAAATTTGTCGTGTACCCCCTGGTCATAAGCTTCCAGGGCCAGGTATACGTCGACGCCTTTTTCTTCGCGGCGGCCGAAGGTAGAGCGCAGGGGCAAAAAGTGGGTCATCACCCCGGCAGACATCAGGATATCGTCGAAAACCCGGTCCCAATACAGGGTATCCCCGCGTTGTTTGGCTTCAAAAGCGTTCAGCCGGCCCCTGAAATAATGGGCCGAAACGATCTGGGCCAACCGGACGTCGACATTTTCCTCCTGAGCGACCTGGTGGCGGATGAATTCATGCAAACCGGAAATGCTGAGCCGTCTTCTTCGCTGGTGATCGTAATTGTAATAGTTGCTTACGTGCAGAAAGTAATTGCCATCGTAAAAAACCCCGATTCTGGTCATCTTTTCTCGCATCTTATCTTATTAATTTAAATTAACATATCTTAATTGCGCGTAAATGAGGGTTTAAGGTGGGGGTATAAGCGGTTTGTCCAATTAATTTACCGGCCTGAACTGCTCAGGCCTTCTGCTACCTTTTCGGCAAGTTGATAACTGGTACTGGCTGATAGTTGGATTCTGGCGACCGGGGCGTCCCAGGTATCTGCTTTGGCGGCCCATACGTGAAAATTGCCTGCCGGGTCTTTTTCGCAATATACGCCCAACGGCATCTGGCATCCGCCTTCCATTAATTTGAGGACTTTTCGTTCTATATTGGTCACTGCTGAAACTTCCGGATGGTGGATTTGTTTCAGCGCGTTTCTAACTTCCAGGGCCTCGGCTTTGACTTGCCAGGCAAGGACTCCCTGCCCGGGCGCCGGCACAAATTCCCGGGGGTTGAGCCGAATGACCTGAATGCCGTTCAGGTCGGGTTTCAGTCTTTCAAGCCCGGCTGCGGCCAGAAGAACGGCATCGACCTGACCTTCGCGCAGTTTCCGGATACGGGTGGGGACATTGCCCCTGATATCGGAAAACCGGATATCCGGCCTGAAAAACAGCATTTGCGCTTTTCTTCTGGCGGAAGAGGTTCCGACGATCGCACCTTCTTTTAGTTGAAAAAGCTTGCCGTCGACTGTGGCGTCCTGGCGGCATAGCAACCAATCTGCGGGGTTTTCGCGATAAGAAACCGCGCCGATCACCAATCCTTCCGGGTTAGCGGTGGGAAGGTCTTTCATCGAATGAACGGCAAGGTCTATTTCGTCGAGGAGTAATGCTTCTTCTATTTCTTTTGTAAAGAAACCTTTTCCTTCAATTTTATCAAAGCTAAGATCTTGTATCCGGTCACCTTTTGTCGATATAATGACCAATTCAGTGTCAATTCCTTTTTCGCTTAGGGCCTGTCGGGTGTGATTGGCCTGCCAAAGGGCCAATTCACTGCCCCGTGTACCGATCCTCAAAGTCATTCAAAAATATTGTATTTTTTTCGGGCGGGGCAAAGATAGTAAATTCTTCTGCCATTTGATCCGATCAATTTCATTTTTGCATGGCCGGAGTTGTGCCGGTGAGGAATAAACTGCACTGAGAGGGATGGAAACAAAAAGCCCCGTGGCAAACACGGGGCTCCAACTTTACACTCACTAGTTTATGAAACTAAAGCCAACTTTTCTTTTTATGCGGATCCGGCAGTAAAACGCATACATGCGTGCGAATCTGAATATATAATGTTTAAACTCGGATTTTATTGTAAATGTTTCAAGAAGAAGAGTTAAAAAATATTTAAATCTATAAGAAACCTGTCTTTTAGGGAGATTTGGGGCCGTTTTTTCGGGCAAACAGCATTTTGAACCAGAAAAAAGGCGTCAGCAGCCGCTCCCGCAGGTTGAAATCGGTGTACATGTCGGAAAGGGATTTCAGCATTTTACGGTTGCCGGAAATCACGTATCCCATCAGGTTTACAATAGCCGGATACCGCATAACCTCCTGTAATTTCCGGCTCAACTTCATTTCCGAGCCCAGCACCCTGGCAACCCTGACGTCGTAGGCTTTCATGGCCTCCGCACTGAAATCATTGGCCTGCAGGCAGTTGACCGCCTGGTCCGCAGCTATGAACCCGCTGTAGAATGCATTGCCGATGCCCTCCCCCGTCAGCGGGTCGATCAGGTGGCCGGCATCGCCGACGAGCATGAAGCCCTCGCCGGAAATGGAGCGTTCTTTTGACCCCAGCGGCAATCCGTAGCCGGTGACCGGACCGGTCCTTTCGGCGGCGGCAAACCGGTCCCGGATCAGCGGATGATGGGCGATCAGGTCGTCCAATACCCGGTTCAGGTTTATTTTTTTCTGCTTGAGGATATCGCTGCGCATGCCGATCCCGACATTGGCATGGCCGTCCGGGAGGGGAAAGATCCAGAAATACCCGGGCGTGATTTCCCGGATGAAGTGGAGCTCGATGAATTGGTCGTTGCTGAAACCTGTAACGCCTTTATAATAAGCCCGGAGTGCCGCGGCATGGTGCCTGGGATCCTTTTCCAGCCCGGCGGTTTTGCGGCTGAAGGACGAATGGGCGCCGTCGGCAATGATCAGCAACCGGCAGCTGATTCGGCGTTCTCCCTGATTGACAACCACCTCCCAACCGTCGTCTGTACGGTTATAAGCCGTGGCTTCCGAGGACGGCCGGAAATCAATATTGGGCCGCCTGGCGATCTCATCGGTCAGAAACCGGTCGAAATCCAGCCTGCGGCAAACATACCCGGGAGGAGCGCCGTCCGAATCGCCGGTTGCCGTGTTGAAAGGCACATCAATGACCCTTCCGTTGGGGGCAAGGAACCGGATGCCCCATACCCCGACGCTGGGCGCCGCTGTGTTGAACCGTTTGAGAATTTCAGGATCCAGCCGGTTCAGCAAGGTGGTCACCTTCCCGCTGACGGCGTCTCCGCAGATCTTGTCCCGCGGAAATTCGGCTTTATCCAACAGTATGCAGGGAATGCCGGCATAGCTCAACTTCAGCGCGCACGCTGCGCCGCCCGGGCCCGCGCCGACTATGCAGATATCGCTATGAAGCATGAAGATTGGTCTTGGTGAGGCGGGGAGATAAAAAAAAACCTGGCGCCAGATCTAAGGATAGAACGCCAGGCAAACTATCAGTGTAGTTCATAATTCAAGGCAAAGGTACACTTAAAAGCTGAACCTGCAAATTTTTTTCCCGATTTTTGAAAAATCATTATTTTGAGAAATGCCCCCGGACTTCAGCCGGAATGATCTCTTTCAACAAAATATCCTGTTCGGGATTATTTTCTATAAAATACCAGTTTCCGGCGTCTTTTTCAGCAACGCCGAACAGGGATTTCTCCGCCAGTATCCGGAAGGTTTTGCTTTCCTTGTTGAAAGCGACATTGTCCTTTCCGAAAGTCGTTTCGAAGCTCGTTTTCAGGAACGGCAGCACGTCGTCGCCGTAAAGCTCTCCCTCAAAGCCGATGGTCATTTCGGCGGAATAGCTGATCTGCGTGAAAAGGAGCGTATCGAAAGGGAATACGGGCGAGATGGAATTGATTTTCATATCCTTGAACTGGATATCCATGCCGCTGTTTTCCATCTGGTCGAACAAGGCCAGCATTTCTTCCCTTGAGGCCAGGGTGAAGAGTGCCGGGTAGGTCAGGTCCAGTACCCCGTTCCAGTCCTTATTGGCGGTTGCGGCAATAAACTGATCCAGCCTGGCGGTGATGGCCGCTTCCGTTTTATCCTGGGCGGCCGCCTGCCCCGGCAGCAACAGCCAGGCGGCTAAAAACATATTGAACAGCAGGGAGCGCTTCATTTTTACAATTGTACTTGAATTAAAAATTATAGGTTACCCCGGCCCGGTAATCCAGCGGGGATTCGATCGTATTGGACGGCTGGTTGAAATTGTACATCAGCAGCACTTCAAAACCCCAAGGCCCGCCGCCTCTGCTGGAATACCCCAACCCGACATAGCCGGCCCCCCTGGTTCTGCGATCGGCCACCAGCATCTGCCCGTCGTAAGAGATCAGCGGCTCGTTCTCATAATCGTATTCCACCTGCGCAAAAAAGGTCTGAATAGGGTGAATGCGCAAAAAGGCGCCCGCGCCCCATTCCGTAGGGTTGATCTTTTCGATGCGGCCGCCGCCGAAATCAACCCGGTAATTGTAATACAGGAAATAAGCCCTCGGGCCGGCCGACAACCAGGGCAAAACCTTATAGCCGACCATCGGGGCAAGGCCGAAAGTGAACAGGCTCTCGCCGTATCCTCCGTTGAATCCCAACGTAACATGCGTGCCGTACCAGAGCCTGTACCCGAAATTGGCATCAGCGTTCTTTTTGCTTGTCGTCGAAACACCCTGTCCGTAAATCGGGCTTAAGGCACAGGCAACCACCAGGCAGAGGGCGGCGAAAAGGCTTTTTTTATTCATCTCCATATGTCTTTTGGGCAAATATAAGCCGCAATCATTAAAACGGCCGAACAAAAAAAGTATTGCAATAATGACGTTCAGGCAACTTTTCCAAATATTCTCCTCTTTTATATCAAATTAGTCGTAAATTGCGCCGTCAAATTAGAACCCGGTCTTTTGCAAAACCCCGGAAATTAACATCTACTCCGAATAAAATTTGGATTAAATTGGGAGCGACATTCAGGGGAGGAATTCACCAACAATGCACGGTTATTCTTGAAAATGCACACCTGCCACCATTACATTCAGCATTTTATTACCCCAACCATTAATGCTCTCCTCTTCAAATTTGCTCTCGCAAATTAGAAATTTATTAACCATTCGATATGAAGGCAAAATTTACACTTTGCTTAGGACTGCTCTTTTGTGCCTGGACTGTTGCGTTTTCTCAACCTGCCAATGACGATTGTTCCAACCCGCAGGTCATCAACCTGAATTCGCCCGCGCCATGCCCGTCGACAACCCCCGTAAACACGGTTGTCAACGGAACAACCACAAACGCGACGCCGATATCGCCTTATCCACTGCTGCAATGTACCAACGGCGACCAGAACGACGGCCCTGCCGCGGAAGTCTGGTACTCCTTTGTGGGTGTTTCCAACGTCATTGATATCATCGTCAACGGCTTGCATACCCCCAACGTGATCTTGTTCAGGGGGACGGATTGCTCCTTCCTCACGCCGCAGGATTGCGACCGGGGCTCCAACGGCACACTTACCCTAACGCAGAATATTCTGGTAGGTGAAACCTATTATTTAATGGTTTCCGGCGGAGATATCAGCGATCAGGGCAACTTCACCCTCACCATACGAAGCAGGAACAACTGCAACCCCTGCTTGCTGGATCAAACCCTGACCGTTTCGCCTCCGCCCATTAACGGTACCTATTCATCGGGCCAGGAAGTGACAGTCTGCATGACCATCAACGACTGGGACGTCACCTCGACCATCGAATGGCTCCACGCCGTAACCGTTCAGTTCGGCCCGGGTTGGGATGTCACCTCCCTGCTCCCGCAACCCCCGGCTCCCTGTACCGCTACCGGCGACTGGCACTGGTACGACTCCTGGGTCAGCTCAAATACAGGGCAGGTCTTCGGACCGGGGTTCGCCTTCGACTCAAGCCAGGGAGGGCCGTTTGACGGCAACCCCGGCAACAACTGGGGGGACCCCTGCCAGAACCCCGGCGGAGGAGATTTTCCGATCACCTTCTGCTGGACGGTTTCCGTTTCTGACTGTATGGACACCGGCGGCCCCAACTTCACCGGAAACGACCTGAGCATGGTCATAGAGATCTGGTCGGACGGCGATTCCGGCTCCTGGACCCAAACC
>WBZL01000965.1_pt1 | contig 31507 bp, 20 predicted proteins | sample 5204291 | NCBI WGS metagenome assembly WBZL01 (sample SAMN12344345, study PRJNA552823) | activated sludge metagenome | biome: Activated sludge suspended growth; feature: Nitrification reactor; material: Wastewater; isolation source: activated sludge from nitrification reactor of wastewater...
GCGAGCACGGCGACCCGCCGGTGGGCGCGCCGGATCCCACCGGTGGCGCGGGTGCCCTGCGGGTGCTCACGGTGGTCACCTTCTACGCACCGCACTGGACCGGGCTCACCCGCTTCGCCCAGCGCATCGCCGAGGCGGTGGCGGCCGGCGGCGCCGAGGTCCGGGTGCTCACCAGCCGGTACGACCCCGCCCTACCGGCCCACGACCTGCTCGACGGCGTGACCGTGCGCCGTCTGGCCACCGCCGGACGGCTGAGCCGCACCGTGGTCATGCCGTCCTTTCCGGCCGCGCTCTGGCAGGAGGTCCGCCGGGCCGACCTGGTGCACCTGCACAGCCCCATGGCCGAGGCCGGCCTGGTGGCGCTGGTCTGCCGGGCCACCCGAACCCCGCTGGTGGTCACCCACCAGGGCGACGTGGTGATGCCCGGCGGCCTGGTCAACCAGGCCGTGCAGCGGGGCATGCGGGCCATGCTCGCCGCCACCTTCCGGTCCGCCGACCGGGTGGTCACCCACAACGACGACTACCTGCGCCACTCCCTCACCGCGGTGGCCGGCTCCCGGTCCCTGGCCATCGAGCCGCCGGTGCCGTTCGCTCCGGCCGAGCCCGCGGCCGCAGACCGGTTCCGCGCCCGGCACGGACTGGAGGGCGTGCCGGTGGTCGGCTTCGCCGGGCGCTGGGTGGAGGAGAAGGGCTTCGACGTGCTCCTGCGCGCCGCACCGCTGGTGCTGCGGGAGCGACCCGACACCCGGTTCGTGTTCGCCGGCGAACGTGAGGTGGCCTACGAGTCGTTCAGCGAGCGCTGCGCCCCCCTGGCCGACGCCCTGGGCCCCGCCCTGGTCGACGTGGGCCTGCTGGTCGACGAGACCGACCTGGCCGCGTTCTACGCCGCGTCCGACGTGTTCGTGCTGCCGTCCCGCACCGACTGCCACGCCAGCGTGCAGGTGGAGGCCATGCTGTGCGGCACACCGGTGGTGGCGTCCGACATCCCCGGGGCGCGCTCGGTGGTGCAGGGCACCGGTGCCGGCCTGCTCACCCCCGTCGAGGACGAACGGGCCCTCGCCACCGCCATCCTCGACGTGCTCGCCGATCCCGGCCGCTACGACCCCGCCCTCGCCGACGTGCCGCGCCGCTACGACCCCGCGGCGGCCGTGGCCCGCTACACCGAACTGCTCACGGAGGTGGCCCGCCACCCCCGTCACCCCCGTCGCCCCCGGCCCTCCCGGCCGGAGGGTGCGGCGGACCCGTCGCCGGTCCAGTCGGGCGCGGCGCCCGACGCCGCGGCGGCCGAGGCCCTGGCCGCGCTCGACGTGGACCTCGACAACGCCTACCGCCACCGGGTCCGCTGGGTCCTCGACCACCTGGGGGCGGCGCCCGCCGACCTGACGGTGACAGAACGCAGCACCCGTGCCTACCGGGTGCTCGATGCCGGGTGTGGCCTCGGCAACGTGACCCACCTGCTCGAGCGGGCGGTGCCCGGGGTGGCCGTGACCGGCATCGACCCCGACCCCGTCCGCCTCGCCACCGCCCGGGCCCAGGGGGTCCGGAGTCCTCTGCTCGCCGCCGACGGCTGTCGACTGCCGTTCCCCGACCACGCGTTCGGGGCCGTGGTCTGCTCGGAGGTGCTCGAGCACGTGCCCGACGACGCCGCTCTGCTGCGCGACCTGCGACGCGTGCTCGCACCCGGCGGCCGCCTCGTGGTCACCGTGCCCCACGCCGACCACCCGTGGACGTGGGACCCCGTCAACCGGGTGCGCACCCGGCTGGGCGCCCGCCCGGTGAGCACCGGCCTGTTCGCCGGCCACTGGACCGAGCACCTCCGCCTCTACCGGCCCGACGAGCTGGCCGCGCGCCTGACCGCCGCCGGGTTCGAGGTGGACGAGGTCGAGGAGCAGACCAGCGTGACGCTGCCGTTCGGCCACCTGCTCCTGTATGGCATCGGCCGCAGCCTGGTGGCCCGGGGACTGGTGCACCCCGCGCCCGCCTCGGCCGGCCGGCCCAGCCCCCGGCCGGTACGGGCGGTGGTGGATCGCATCGACCGACGCAACCGCACGCGTGGAGACGGGGCCACGCGGTTCGTGTCCATCTTGGCCGTGGCCCGGGCCCCGGGGTGAACGCCCGCTCGCTCACCACCCGCCGGGCGACGCTCGGGTTGCTCGCCCTCACCGTGGCCCTGGCGTTCGGGTTGCGGGTGCAGGGCCTGGACTGGGACAGCGGCGCCCACCTCAACCCCGACGAGCGGTACCTCGCCATCGTCAACAGCAAGATCGCCGCGCCCGACGGCCTCACCGGCCCCGGCGGCTGGTTCGACACGCAGCGCTCTCGCCTCAACCCGCTCAACCACGGTGAGGACTACGTGTACGGCACCGCGCCGCTGTTCGCCACCAAGGGCCTGGCCACCTGGCTGCACCGGGGCGCCGCCACGGGCGACCAACCGGCCCGGGCCGTGGTGGTGGCGGCCGACGCGGTGGGCATACCCCTGCTGGACGACACCGGCACCCCGCGGTTCGACGGCGGCTACCAGAGCCACCTGGTGGGCCGGTTGCTCTCGGCGGTGCTCGACTCGCTCACCACCCTGGCCGTGTTCGAGCTGGCCCGGCTGGCGGCCGGCCGGGGCCGGCGGGGGCGGGCCGCGGGATTGGCCGCCGCCCTGGTGTGGGCCACCTGCGTGCTGGCCATCCAGTACAGCCACTTCTTCGTGGTGGAGGCCACGCTCACCTTCGCCACCGCCCTCGCCCTGGTGGCCGCCGCCCACCTGGTTCTCGCCACCACCACCAGGCACCGCACCGCCCTGGCCGTGGCCGCGGGCGTGGCCACCGGGTGGGCGGGGGCGTCCAAGGTCACCGGGCTGGCCGTGGGCCTGGTGGTGGCCGCGGCCGCCATGGCCCACCACTGGGGTCGGTCGCGTCGGGCGGGCATCGGCCCCGGGCTGGGCGAGGCCGCGGTGGCGGGGGTGGCGGCCCTGGCCACGTTCCGGTTGCTCCAGCCCTACGCCTTCGACGGGCTGCTCCGCCTCGACCACCGGTGGCGGGAGGTGCTGACCCGACTCGGTGACCTGCAGACGGGCGTGGACTTCCCGCCCAACGTGCAGTGGGCCGACCGGTCGCCGGTGGAGGCGGTGGACCACCTGGTCCGCTTCGGGCTCGGTGTCCCCGCGGTGATCCTGGCCGCGGTGGGCGTGCTGGGCGCGGTGCGGTCCCGGCGCACCCACCCGGGTTGGCCGGTGGCCGCCCTCCTCCTCGGCTGGCTGGTGGTGGTGTCCGGACTGTTCCTGCCCCGGTTCGTGGTGTCCATGCGCTACCTGCTCCCCGCCTACCCCGTGCTGGCGGCCTTCGCCGGGTGTGGCGCCGTCCGGCTCCTCGCCGTTCGGCGGACCACCGAGCGGGCCGCGGGAAGCGACCTGCGAGCCGTCGCCCGCCGGTTGGCCCCGGGGGCCGCGGTCGTCCTGCTGGCCGGCTCGGCCCTCTGGGGCCTGGCCTTCGTGAACGGGGTGTACCGGAACGAACACCCCCGCATCGCCGCCGCCCGCTGGGTCAGCGAGCACGTGGACCCCGACGCGGTGCTCACCACCGACGAGTGGGACGACGCCCTGCCCTTCGCGGAGGTCGGCTCCGCTGGGTTCACCCACGTGCCCCTCCGGCCGTTCGCCACCCAGACGCCCGACGAGGTCCGCGCCCTTGCCCTCACCCTGGCCGGCGCCGACTACGTGGTGCAGACCAGCGACCGCGCCACCGCCTCCACCAGTCGCATCCCCGGTCGCTACGGGCCGATCCTGCGCTACCAGCGGGCCCTGGAGGACGGCAGCCTCGGCTTCGAGCCGGCGGCGCGGTTCCTCACCGGCCCGTCGCTCCTGGGCCTGTCGGTCGACGACCGTGGCTCCGAGGAGGCGTTCCGGGTCTACGACCACCCGGAGGTGCGCATCTGGCGGCGCACCGAGCGGTTCGACCTGGCCGACGCCCTCGCCATCCTCCAACCGGACCGCGTGACCGCCTCGGTCGCCGCGATCCCACGCGACGGCGCCGCCAACGGGCTCCTGCAGCGCACCGGCGCGGCGTCGGATCCCGGGGCCGACGTGGGTGGCACGTTCCGCGACACGTTCCCGAACCGGCTCCCCGCCGCGCCCGTGTGGTGGTTCCTGTGGTTCCAGCTCACGGCGGTCGGCTCCCTCGGTTGGGTCAGCCGACGGTTCGCCGCCCTGCCCGACCGCGGCATCGGCCTGGCCAAGGTGGTCGGGCCGCTGGCCGTGGCGGTGCCGCTCTGGGCCCTGGTGGCCTGGGGGCTGGTGCCGTTCTCGGCCGTCACCGCCGGGTTGGCCACCGTGGTCGCCGTGGGGGGTGGGCTGGCCGTGCCGTCGTGGCGGGCCTCGATCCGGCACCTGTGGCGCCACCACCGGCTGACCCTGCTCACCGTGGAAGCGGTGAGCCTGGTGGCGTTCCTGGCCGTGTTGGCGCTGCGCGCCGCCATCCCCGACCTCTGGTACCACCCGACCGGCGGTGAGAAGCCCTTCGAGACCGCCTTCTTCACCTCGCTGGCCCGCACGGCCACGCTCCCCCCGGCCGACCCGTGGTACTCGGGCGGCGTCATGAACTACTACTACGGCGCCTGGTTCGTGTTGGCCGTGCCCGCCCGCCTGCTCGGCATCGTGCCCGAGGTGGCCCTCAACCTGGCCCTGGCCACCACCGCCTCGCTCGTGGCCGCCGTCTCCTGGAGCCTGGGCACCGCGCTCACGCACCGCCCCGGCCACGGTCGGGTCCGCTCCTGGCCGGGCATCGCCGCGGTGGCGGCGGTGCTGGTGGCCGGCAACCTCGACGCCGCCCGCCAGCAGATCGACCGCCTCGCCACCGCGCTCGGCGGCGACCCCGCTCCCCCGTTCGACTGGTGGGGGGTGAGCCGACTCAACCCGCCCACCACCGACATCAACGAGTTCCCGGCCTGGTCGTTCCTGTTCGGCGACCCACACCCGCACGTGCTCGCCCTACCCGTGCTGCTGGCCTTGGTCACCGCCGCCGTCGCCGCCCTGTACACGGCCCGGGCCGGCTCCCGTCGCGACCAGTTGGCGCTGGCCGGGATCCTCGGTGTCGGGATCGCCTGGGTCCGGGTGGACCACACCTGGGACCTGCCCCTCGTGGCCGGCCTGGTGGTGCTGGCCGTGGCCACCGGTCACGCCCTCGGGCCCGGTGGGCGGCGTCGACGACTGCGGGTCACCGTGGTCGACCTGGTCGTGGTGGGGACCACCACCGTGGTGGTGTCGGCCCCGTACGTGCGCGCCGGGCTGGTGTTCGACCGGGGGTTCACCGCCGCCCAGGTGCGCACCCCGATCGGAGCCTTCCTGCTGCAGTACGGCACGCCGCTCGCCGTGGCCGCCGCGTTCGTGGCCTACGCCGCGGTGCGGTCGCTCCGCAGCCCGGCCGCGCCTCCCGTCCTGCGCTCGGGAGCCGGCCGGCTGGGCCTGCTGACCGTGCTGGTGGGCCTGGCCCTCGCCGTCATCGGCTTTCGGGGGGTCGTGGCCACGGTGGGCACCATCACCGCCGTGTTGCTCACGGTGGTCGCCGCCCGCCAGCTCCGCCACGGCGACCTCGCCCGAGGCTGCGCCGCCGGGGTCACCGCCGCCGGGTTGGCCCTGGCCGTGTTCCCCGACGGCTGGACCGTGGTGAACGACATCGGCCGCCAGAACACCGTGTTCAAGTTCGGCTACAGCGCCTGGGTCCTGGCCTCGCTGGGCGCCGCGGCCCTCGGGGTGGCGCTGGTCGACGCCGCCCGCCCGGACGCGGCCGGGGCCCTCGCCCGGGCCCGCACCGGGGGCCGGTGGGTGCGCCGGGCCACGGTGGGCGGGCTGGCGGCGGTGGCCCTGCCCGCTCTGGTGTTCTGGCCGTCGGCCACCCCGGCTCGACTCGATGCCCGGTTCGCGCCGCTCCCACCCACCCTCGACGGCCGGGCCTGGCTCCGCCAGGGCCCCCTGGTGGTGGAGGCCAACGGGGTGCCACCGCTCGACGTGACCGCCGACAACGCCCTCATCGACTGGCTCCGGACCCACGGCCGCGCCGGCGAGACGCTGGTGGAGGCCACCGGCCCGAGCTACAGCTGGGTGGCCCGGGTGTCGGTGGCCACCGGTCTGCCCACGGTGATCGGCTGGAACTACCACGAGGAGCAGCAGCGTCGAGCCTACGCGGCCACCGTGGGCACCCGGCGGGCGGCGGTCGACGACCTCTACCGCACCGCCGACCGCGAACGCATCCTGCGGGTGCTGGCCACGTACCGACCCGACTACGTGGTGATCGGCTCGGTGGAGCGGGCCCTCGGCACCCCCGAAGGGCTCGCCGCCCTGGAGGAGCTGGCCGTCGACGGCGCCGACGACGGCCTGACGGTGGCGTTCGGGTCACCGGGCGGTGGGCCCGACGGGAACGAAACGGGGGACGCCGACGAGAGCGCGGGCCCGGGACTGGTGCTGCGGGTGGACCCCCCGGCCATCGACCGCGTGCTGGCCGGCATCGACGCCGCCCGCCTCACCGCCACCCCCTGACCTTCGGGGCACCACCGGTCACCTCACCACCACCGGGGCGCCCACCCGCGCCGGGACAGCGGCTTCGGGGCACCACCGCTCGTCGACCGACCACCCACGCGCGCCCTCCCTTCGGAAGCGAGAGGCGGGACCGGGGTCAGGCGGTGCGCTGGCTGCGGCGCACGGTGAGCACCACCGCACCGCCGGCGGCCAACAGGGCCAGGCCCAGGCCGACCAGGCCGGCGCTGTCGGCACCGGTGCGGGCCAGGCCACCGGACCCGGTGCCGCCCGAGCCGGTGCCCGAGGGCACCGTGGTGGTGGTGTTCACGCCCGAGGTGGTGGTGACACCAGGGGTGGCGCACGGATCGACCACGGCGCGGGCCCGCTCACTCCCCTGGAACTGGGGACCAGCGGTGGGCGTGGCGGTGGGGGTGACCGTCGGGGTGGGCGCCGTGCCCACCGCGGTGGGGGTGGCCGTGGGCGTGGGCGTCGGCGTGGGTGCCTGCACGGTGGGCGTGGCCGTGGGGGTCGCAGTCGGCGTCGCCGTGGGGGTCGCCGTCGGCGTCGCCGTCGGCGTGGCCGTGGGCGTCGCCGTGGGGGTCGCAGTCGGCGTCGCCGTGGGGGTCGCCGTGGCCGTGGCCGTGGGGGTGGCGGTCGCCGTGGGGGTGGCGGTCGCCGTGGCCGTGGCCGTGGGGGTGACGGTGGGGCTGGCCGTGGGCGTCTCGGTGGGGGTGGAGCTGGACGGCGCCGTGGTGTCGGTGGTGCTGGTGGACGCAGTGGTGGAGCTGGCCGGCCGCGTGGTGCTGGTGGTGGGCGAGGGGGTCACGCACGGATCGACGGTGGGCGTGGGCTCGGGCGACTGCCCGGAGGCCGCGCCACCGGCGAAGGAGCTGATGAGCAGGGCCACCAGGGCGAGCGCGGCCACGAGTGAGACCTGGATCCACCCTGATCGCTGCTGTTGGTCTGCCATCTGGCCCGCTCCATCGAGATCGTGCGACGTGGCTGCAGGCCAGACACGTCCTGAGGGATGCTAGCGCCCCGAACCACCTGGAAGGAAGGGCAGGCCACCGGCGGTGACCGGCAGGTCAGCAGCGCCGGGCCACCGCCACCGTCTGGAGGGTGGAGCGACCCACCGCCCGGGCGAGCCGGGCGGGGCGCAGGGTGGTCTCGCCCTCCAGCCGGGCCTGGTGGCGGACCTCGAGGACGCGAACCGCGCGCCCCCGGCGGAACGCCACCACCACCAGGGCCAGGCTGGGCGCGAACGTGTCGGCGGGCACGAGCGGGGCCACCTCGTCCCAGAGCTCCCGGGTGAAGAGCTTGCACGGCACGTTGGCGTCGTGCACCGAGGTCCCGGCGAGGCGCCCCATCAGGGCCCGGGTGAAGGCGGTGAGCACCAGGCGGTGCCGGGGGTCGTGGCGCTGGACCCGGCTGCCCAGGACCAGGTCGGCCCCCTCCCGGGCGTCCCAGAGCCGTGCGAGCTCGGCGGTGGGGATCTGGTCATCGGTGTCCAGGTGGCCGATCCAGGCCCCCCGAGCCGCACCGAACCCCCGGATCAACGCCGGACCGTGGCCCTGGTTGACCGGCTGGCGCAGCACGGTCAGGGTGGGCAGCTCCACAGCGAGGCGAGCCAGCGTGACCGGGGTGTCGTCGGTGGAGGCGTCGTCGACCACCACCACCTCTCCCCGGCCGGGGATCAGGCCGTCCACGAGCGCCACCACCTCGCGCACCACCCGCTCGATGCCCGGCTCGTTGTAGGCGGGGAGCACCACCGTGAGGTCGACCGGCGACCCGTCCGGGCCGGGGGCTCCGCCGGTCACACCAGCTCCTCGGCGGTTCCCGACACGATCCGGCGGGCCACGTCGATGCCCATCTTCACGGCGTGGTCCATGTTCCCGATCTCGTAGCGCCAGGTGCCGAAGCGGCCGCGAGCGTAGATGCCCCGGGCATCGAGCCAGGGCTGCACCACGGCCAGCGCCGCGTCGCGGCCCCGGGTGGGCACCGGATACGCGTAGGGCAGCTCCTCCACGTGCAACGAGGCGATCGGCGCGTCGGGGGGCACCAGGCCGGTGTGCCGCAGCGCATCGACCACGTCGGGTCCGATGTGGTCGAGGGTGCGGGGGTGCGTGGCGGACGACGCCACCTCGCACATCCAGCTCGAGTAGCGGGCCGTGTCGGCGCCGGGCACGTTGGCCGGCGAGTACTTGGCGAAGTTGGTGGCCCGGTAGAACGGCACCTCGGGGTCGGGGAAGTACAGCCACGAGCGGTCGTCGACCAGCGGGGCCTCCACGCCCACGCCCACCACGTGGACGGTGTTGTGCACCAGCATCGCGGCCGCTTCGCGCACCTCGTCGGGGGCGTCGACGGTGCGCGCCACCAGCAGGTCGAGGGGCATGGTGGTGACCAGGTGGTCGAACGAGGTGCGACCGCCTCCGGCCTCCACCCATCGCTCGCCCGCGTGCACCCGGTCGACCGGAACGCCGTAGCGGATCAGCGGCGCGAGCGGGGCGGCGGCGCGGGCCCAGATCTCGCCGGTACCGCCGACCGCCGGGAACGTGAACCGGTTGTTGGGACCCCAGGCGAGGTCGTCGCGACGGGCCAACGTGTTGGCCAGCACCGTGCGCCAGTCGGTCACGCTCACCCGCTCGGTGATCCAGCCGGCACCCATGTCGGCGGGGTCGGTGGCCCAGACCTTGGTGTTGTACGGGGTGAGGAACCGTCGGGCCACCCCCGGCCCGAAGGTGGCCTGGATCCACGCCGCGAAGCTCGGCTCCCCGGCCCCGTCCCCGGCCCCGTCTCCGCCGACACCGTGGCCGGCCGCCGGTTGGGCGGGCCGGGAGCCGGCCGCCTCGATCATGCCCACGAGGCACTCCCGCGCGCCCTCCGGGCCCAGCCGGTGCAGGTTGTTCTGGAACGGGTACGGCACCCAGGCCCCGTCGGCCAACACCCACGACGAGCGGTCGTGGTGCAGCACCTCGTCGCCCAGCACGTCGAGCAGCAGGCGGTCGAACTCGCCGTGGTGGCTGAACACCACATGGCCGCCCCGGTCCCAGGTGAACCCCGCCTGGTCGACCACCGAAGCGCCGAGACCACCAGGGTGGTCGGCGGCCTCGAGCACCAGCACCCGGTCCGGTGAGGCCGCGCCCAGGCGGTGGAGCTCGCGCACGCAGCCGATCCCGCACGGCCCGGCGCCCACCACCACCACGGCGACGTGGTCACGTGTCACCTGGTGCTCCCTGCCTCGTCGCCCGGCCCGGTCGGTCCCTCACGGTGGGGGCGGACACTATCGTCGCCCCGATCGAGCCTCCAACCAGTCCCCGGCGCCCGGCGCCCCCCGCCCCGGGTGCGGGGCCGAGACCGGCCTGGTGGGCTCCGGTGCTGGTCATCCTGGTGGTGGTGGCGGCCGTGCTCCGGCTGGTGCACCTGGGCGACCGGCCCATGCACCACGACGAGAGCCTCGATGCGTGGTGGGCGTGGCGGCTGCTGGAGGGCGAGCCCTACACCTACGACCCCGTCTACCACGGGCCGTTGCGGTTCTTCGTGACCGCCGGGTTCTTCCGGGTGCTCGGTGAGTCCGAGGCCACCGCCAGATTGCTGGCCGCCCTGTGCGGCACCGCGCTGGTGGCGTTGGCCGGCGCCACCCGGCGGTGGCTCGGCAACGTGGGGTCGATCACCGCCGCCGCCCTGTTGTGCGTGTCGCCCTCGATGCTCTACTTCTCGCGCTTCGGCCGCGAGGACCTGCCGTTCGCCGTGGCCGAGCTGGCCCTGGTGCTCCTCGTGGTCGCCTGGTTGCGGCAGCCGGCCACCTGGCACCCGCCGGTGCTGGGCGCGGTCCTGGCCGCCGCCTTCGCCATCAAGGAGACGTCGTTCATCGTGGTCGCGGTGCTGGGCGTCTACGTGGGCGCCCTGATGGTGCTGGAGCTCACCGACCGCCGACGGGGCCGGACCACGCCGCCCGCCGCCCGGGCCTGGAGCGCCTTCCTCGCGCCGGGCCCCCGGGCCCTGGTGCAGGGTGTGGTGGCGTTCGCCTTCACCTTCTCGTTGCTGTTCAGCGTGGGCTTCACCGACCTCGGCGGCATCGGCGCCGGCGCGTTCGACGGCATCAGCTACTGGCTGTCGCAGCAGCCGGTGAACCGCGGCTCCCAGCCGTGGCCGTACTACCTGGCGATCCTCGCCGGCTACGAGTGGCCGATCCTGCTCCTCGCCGGCGCCGGGCTGGTGGTGGCGGTGCGCCGCCCCGACCCGGTGCGCGGGCTGTTGGTGTGGCACGCACTCGCCAACCTGGCCGTCTACTCGTGGGCGTCGGAGCGGTTCCCGTGGCTGGTGGTCCACCCGCTCGTGCCGCTCATCCTGCTGGCCGGCCTCGGCGCCGAGGCGCTGTACCGACGGCTCCCCCGGCTGCTCGTCACCGCCCCGGCACCGTTGACGCCCCGCCGGGTCGGGCTCGGGGCCGCCGCCGTCACGCTGGCCGCGCTCGTGGTGCTGGCCGTGCCGCCCGTGTACCGGGATCCGAGCAGCCCCCACCACCTGCTCGTGGCCGTGCAGACCAGCCCCGAACTGGTGGCGATCCGGGACCGGGTGGAGGCGCGGTACCTGCTGGCCCCGCCCGACGATCCGCCCCGGGTCGTGATCGACACCCGCGACAGCGCCACCTGGCCGTGGGCGTGGTACCTCCGCGACCGCCCCGTGCTCTACGCCGACCTGGGCCAGGACCCCGATGCCGTGGTGGGCGCCGACGTCGTGCTCACCATCTACGACCAGTCCGGCCTGCTGCCCGCTCCCGGACCGGGATGGACCGAGGTGGTGCCCTACGACCACCGGGTCTGGTGGCTGCCGCCGTGGGACCAGGCCGGAGCGGGCGACTGGCTGGGCTGGATCACCCGACGGGAGGCCTTCGGAGGGTTCGGTTCGCTGGAGACGGTGGAGCTCGTGGCCGGGAACGGCTGGTGACCCCCACCGAACCCACCGGACCCACCAGACCCACCGGACCCACCGGGACCGGCGGGACCGGCGGAGGCGCGGACCGGGATCAGCGCCCGACCCTCACCATCGTGGTCCCCGCCTACCGCGAGGCTGAACGGCTCCCGGCCAGCCTGCCCCGTCTGCTCCACCACCTCCGCGACCGGACCGACGTGGAGGTGCTGGTGGTGGACGACGGCAGCACCGACGACACCGTGGCGGTGGCCCGCTCGCTGCTGGCCGGCCGGCCCGGGGCCCGGGTGCTGGAACGCCCGCACCGCGGCAAGGGCGCCGCGGTGGCCGCGGGGATGGCGGTGGCCACCGGTGACCGGGTGGTGTTCATGGATGCCGACCTGGCCACCGACCTGGCCGCACTTGCACCGGTGGTCGCCGCCCTGGACCACGCCGACGTGGTGCTCGGTTCGCGCCGCGCCCCGGGCGCCGTCACCAGCGGGTTCACGCCGGTGGGCGCGCTCGCCCATCGGACCTTCAGCCTGCTCGCCCGGGTGGTCACACGCGTGCCGGTACGCGACTTCCAGTGCGGCTTCAAGGCGTTCCATGCCGAGGCGGCCCGATCGATCTTCCCGCTCGTGACGGAGCCCGGGTACGCGTTCGACGTGGAGGTGCTGGTGGTGGCCCACCGCCTCGGGCTGCGCATCGAGGAGGTGCCCGTGCGCTGGGAGTCGGTGGCCGGCAGCCACGTCCGCCACCTCGACGACGCCGTCACCATGGTTCGCCAGCTCTGGGGGATCGCCCGCCGGCACCGGACCGGTGCCGAGCAGCCGGGGAGTCGGCCCGGGAGTCGGCCGGTCAGGTGACCGGCTGGTCGACCGGCTGGTTCCACTCCACCCAGCCGTGCCCGGTCCGCCCGTCGGTGGCGGTGAACCGGCACCAGGCGCGCGGGAACCGGCTGAACCGGCCGTCGGGCGCGCCCAGGCCCACCGGGGCGAACGCCACCGGCTCCACCGCCAGGTCGAGCTCGCCCACCTGCCAACGACCGGGGCCGGGCAACCCCGACGCGGCCAGGGGCTCCTGGTGGCCCACGACGTCGATGCCGTCGCGCCGGAACCCACCCGGGCCGTCGGGCACCTGGAGGTACCCCGTGCCGTAGAGCTCCGTGCCGTGGAGGTCGACGCTGGTGCCGTGGAACCGGGTGCCGTCGTCGAGCCAGCCGGCCATCCAGCTCCAGGAGTACGACCACCAGTCGCGCACCCCCCACGAGTGGTCGCGCTGGCCGAAGGTGTCGATGGCCAGCGTCTCGCCCGCGAGGAGCACCTCGCCGTGCACGCGACACGGGACCTCGTAGCGGGTGACGCCCGGGTAGGCGTACACCGCACCGGCGGTCTCCCATTCCAGGTCCAACCCGAAGGGCACCCGGTTGCCGCGCAGGTCGCCGTAGACGTCGGTGGGATCGTCGGTCTCCACCGCGAAGGCCTCCACCCCCACCGACACGTGGTCGAGCGCGGTCTCCACCGTGTAGTCGCACCACAGTCCCTCGGTGCGGATCTCCAGGCCCTGGCGCGGTGGACGGATGTCGTGGTCGATGACGATCACGAGCGGCCGGTCCTCCCCCACCAGGCAGGCCCAGTACCAGGCCACGTCGAGGTTGGGGTACAGGCCGAGCCGGACGTAGCCGGCCACCCCCGCTGCGGGGTCGGCGAAGTCGAGGTACCAGCTCTCCGACCACAGCTCCTCCGGGCCCGGCGCGTGGGTGGACTCGTGGGCGGCGGGCACCCGGTCGAACCGGTCCGCAGGCGGAGCGGCGGCGGTGGGAGCGAACGGGTCCGGGGTCACGGCGCGAAACCTAGTGCCGCGCCAGGGCCCACCCCGGACGCCCGCGGCGCCCGTTAGCGTCGGGGTGTGGCCGAGTTCCTGTCGACGGCGTGGATGCGCGAGCTCCACGAGATCGCCCGTGCCCACCAGCGACTCGCCGAGCAGACCCGCGGGCTGAACCTGGTGGTCGAACAGCGGATCGACGGCGACCACGCCCACCCACCCGTGGTGTTCCACGTGACGTTCGACGACGGCGCCGTGGCGGTGGCGGCGGGACCGGCCGCCACCCCCACCGTCACCTTCGCCCAGGACCGGCCCACCGCCCGGGCCATCGCCACGGGCGAGGCATCGGCCCAGCGCGCCTTCATGACCGGGGGCCTCCGGGTGGGAGGCGACCTGCAGGCGCTGCTCGCCGCCCAGGAGGTGCTGGTCGGGCTCGGTGACGTGTTCGCCGCGGTCCGGGAGACCACCGACTTCGGGGACGCCTGAGGTGCCCGAGCTGCCCGAGCTCCAGGCCCACGCCGAGCGACTGTCCGAACAGTTCGCGGGCGCACCCGTCGACCGGTTCCGGGCCCTCACCTTCACCGCCCTCAAGACGGCCGTGCCGGACCCGTCCACCGCCCACGGCCACCGGCTCACCGAGGTGGGGCGGCGCGGCAAGTACCTGCTGCTCCACACCGATGCCACCGCCGCCGGTCCGGCCGGGACCGGTCCCGTCACCTTCGTGGTGCACCTGATGCAGGGCGGTCGGCTCCGGCCCGACGAGAAGCAGGCCGCCAAACCGCGGGGCGGCATCGCCCGGTGGACCTTCGCCGACGGCCGCGCCCTGCTCCTCACCGAGGCGGGCACCGAACACAAAGCCGGGGTGTGGGTGGTGGCCGGCGACCTGGCCACCCAGGAACCCGTCGGCGGGCTCGGCCCCGACGCCGACCGCCTCGACCCCGCCGCCCTGACCGGCATCCTGCGGAGCCACCCCATGCGCCTGCACGGGTTCCTACGGGACCAGCACGCCCTGGCCGGGGTCGGACGCCGCCTGGCCAACGAGATCTGCCACCGGGCCGGGCTGTCGCCCTTCGCCGGCACGGCGAAGCTCACCGACGACCAGGTGGGGCGGCTGGCCGCGGCCATGGGCGCCGTGATCGCCGAGTCGCTGGTCGAGGAGCGGGCGCGCACCGACCTGGGGCCGGCGAAGGAGCGCACCAGCGCGGTGCACGACCGCGGCGGCGAGCCGTGCCCCACCTGCGGCGACACGGTCCGCACCGTGGCGTACCGGGCCTACACGGTGGCCTACTGCCCCACCTGCCAGACCGGCGGCAAGGTCCTGGCCGACAACACCACCAGCAAGTTCCTGAAGTGACCCGGTGCCGGTCCGGTGGCCGGAGACGCCGGTGGCCGGACCGGATCGGTCAGATCAGACCCAGGCCCTGCACGGCGTCGCGCTCCTCGGCCAGCTCGGCGGCGCTGGCGTCGATGCGGGCGCGGGAGAAGTCGTCGATCTTCAGGCCCGAGACGATCTCCCACCGGCCGTTCGCCGTGGTGCACGGGAACGAGCTGATCAGGCCCTCGGGCACGCCGTAGCTGCCGTCGGACGGCACGGCCATGGACACCCAGTCGCCGGCGGGGGTGCCGGCCACCCAGTCGTGCATGTGGTCGATGGCGGCGTTGGCGGCCGAGGCCGCCGAGGAGAGACCCCGGGCCTTGATGACGGCGGCGCCGCGCTGCTGCACCGTGGGGATGAAGTCCCCCTCCAGCCAGGACTGATCGCCCACCACCTCGGCGGCGTTGCGACCGTTGACCTCGGCGTGGAACAGGTCGGGGTACTGGGTGGCGGAGTGGTTGCCCCAGATCGTCATCTTCTTGACGTCGTTGACGGTGGTGCCGGTCTTGGCGGCGAGCTGGGCCATGGCCCGGTTGTGGTCCAGCCTGGTCATGGCCGTGAACTGGCGGGGGTCCAGGTCGGGGGCGTTGTTCATGGCGATGAGGGCGTTGGTGTTGGCGGGGTTGCCCACCACCAGCACCTTCACGTCTCGGCTGGCGCTGCGCGACAGGGCCCGGCCCTGGGTGGTGAAGATGGCGCCGTTGGCGGCCAGGAGGTCGCTGCGCTCCATGCCGTCCTTGCGGGGCATGGAGCCCACCAGGAACGCGAGGTCGACGTTGCCGAAGGCCACGTCGGGGTCGTCGGTCTTCACGATCGAGTGCAACAGCGGGAAGGCGCAGTCCTCCAGCTCCATGGCCACGCCGTCGAGGGCCCCGAGGGCCGGGGTGATCTCCAGGAGGTGCAGCGAGACCGGCCGGTCGGGCCCGAGCACGGCGCCGCTGGCGATGCGGAAGAGGAGGCTGTACCCGATCTGGCCGGCGGCTCCGGTGACGGCGATGCGGACGGGTGCGGTGGACATCGGTGGGGCTCCTCGAACGGGCGGTTGCGGGGTGGGCGGTACTGGCCGGGGCACCGGGCACGGCGAGGGTCGGGACAAAGCCGACGGGCCGCGCTCGGGGCCGCCCGCACCCTACCCAGCCACCAGCCCGCGCTAGGACCTGAGCGGACAGGTCGCCCGTCGTCGCGTCGATGTGGATGGACCTCGGCTTGCGCCTCGGTTTACCCACCGTGCTTGTCTGGTCGGCTCGCCTATCGGCTCGCCTCCATGGCCAGCCCCGGTGGAGGTCCCGGTGGCAGTCCCGGTTGCGCTCCCGGTCGCACCGGGATGCGGGCTCCGTATCCTCGACGGGATGGCCGGGCCCGACGCGTTGCTCCTCCAGCCCGGTCTGGAGGCGGTGTTCCTCCCGGGGCGGCCCGCCCGGCGCGGCGAGCTGGCGCTGTGGCACCCCACCCGCACCCCCCCGTCGTTCACCCGAACGGTGGAACTGGTGCTCCCCGCCGGGGCCAGCGTCCGCCAGCGCACCGTGCCCGCCACCGTGGTGCCGCTGGGCCGGGTGCTCGACGAGCTGGTGGCCCTGCCGGCCGGCTCGGCGGCCGGACCGTCGGTGCACGGGTGGGCCCGGGTGGCGCGAGCCGCGCTCGGTCTGGTGGCCCGGGGCCGGCTGGTGCCCATGGTGGACGACGAGGGCATCGACGGCTGGCGCATCGGCCCCCTCGATCCGGCCGACCTCCTGGTGCGGGAAGCCACCGCCGACGCGCTGCCCCCCACCGCCCACGCCACGGCGATCGACGGCAGCGCGCCCCGCCGGATCGCCTCGGCCCGCTGGCTGGTGGCCCGCTTCTGGGACGCGGTCGCCGACACCTACGTGCGCACCGCGGCCGCCGCCACCGAAGCCGGCCACGACGCCTACGCGGTGGCCGCCTCCACCCCGGTGCGGCTGGTGTCGGCCGACGACCGGTCCGACCGGGGGGCCGACCTGGGTCGGTGGCTGTCGGCCGCGGCCTCGTCGATCAACGCCCAGGCCGCGGTGGCCCTTCGGCTCGAGGCGGCCCCCGGCCTCGACCAGCTCGCCGGCGAGGAACCCCAGCCGAACCACCGGGCTGACGGCGACGACGGCGACGGCGACGACGGCGACGGCGACGACGGCGACGGCGACGGCCCCGACCTGGAGCTGGACCGGTTCCGGGCCGTGGTGGAGGTGGGCAGCGTGGCCGACCGCAGCCTGGTGCTCGACGCCGCCGAGCTGTGGGCCGCCCCGGCCGAGGTGCTCGACCGCTTCGGTCCGACGGTCGAGGACGACCTCCTCTTGACCCTGCGGCGGGGCAGCCGGGTGTGGGCCCCGCTGGCCCGGCTGCTGGACCAGGCCCGCCCGGCCGAACTGGCGATCACGGGTGAGGAGGTGGGTGAACTGCTGGGGCCGGTGGCCGATCAGCTCACCGGCGCCGGGATCGAGGTGCGTTGGCCCACCACCGTGCTCCAGGGGGTCGATCTCAAGCCGGTGGTCACCTCCGAACAGGTGGGGGCCGACCGCGCCGGCACGCTCGACTTCACCAGCGTCTGCGAACTGCGGTGGACGGCGTCGATCGACGGTGAACAGCTCACCCCCGCGGAGGTGGCCGCCCTGGTGGAGGCCAAGCGCGGGGTGGTCCGCCTCCGGGGGCGGTGGGTCCGGGCCGATCCCGCCAGGCTCGCCCGCCTCCGCCGGCGCCGCACCGTGTCGGCCGGCGAGGCCCTGGCCGTGGCCCTGGGGGGCGAGCTCACCGTCGACGACGAGACCGTCAGCGCCGAGGTCCACGGGCCCCTCACCGACCTGGCGACCCGGCTCGCCGCCCATGCCGCGGGCGAGCACCGCGCCGGGTGGCAACCCCCCGACGGCCTCCACGCCACCCTCCGCCCGTACCAGGTCGACGGCGCGGCCTGGCTGACCGAGATGGCCGACCTGGGCCTGGGCGGCGTGCTGGCCGACGACATGGGTCTGGGCAAGACGGTCCAGTTCCTCGCCCTCCACCTGGCGCGGGGCCCGCTCGAGGACCCCGCCCGCCGTCCCACGCTGGTGGTGTGCCCGGTGTCGGTGCTGGGCAACTGGGCCCGCGAGACCGCCCGCTTCGCCCCCGACGTGCCCGTGCTGCGCTACCACGGGTCCGAGCGGACGCTCACCCACCTGGCCCCGGGCTCGATCGTGCTCACCACCTACGCGGTGGTGCGTCGCGACGCGGCCACGCTGGCCTCGGTCGACTGGGGTCTGGTGGCCGCCGACGAGGCCCAGGCCGTGAAGAACCCCTTGTCGCGCACCGCCCGCGCCCTCCGCCAGATCCCGGCCCAGGCCCGCTTCGCCCTCACCGGCACCCCGGTGGAGAACCGCCTCGTGGACCTGTGGGCACTGCTCGACTGGACCACCCCCGGCCTGCTCGGGCCGCTCGACCAGTTCCGTCGGCGGGTGGCCGTACCCGTCGAGCGCGACCGCGACGCCGAGGCGGCAGCCGCCCTCAACCGCCTGGTCCGACCGTTCCTCCTCCGGCGCCGCAAGTCCGACCCCGACATCGCCCCTGATCTGCCGCCCAAGACCGAGACCGACGACGTGGTGCCGCTCACCACCGAGCAGCGCACCCTCTACGAGGCCATGGTGGCCGAGACCCTCGCCCGGGTGGAGGAGGCCGAGGGCATCCAGCGCCGGGGCCTGGTGCTCAAGCTGCTCACCGGGCTGAAGCAGATCTGCAACCACCCCGCCCAGTTCCTGAAGCAGGAGCCGACCACCCCGGGAGACCTGGTCGGCCGGTCCGGCAAGTTCGACGCCACCGTCGAGATGGTCGACACCATCTGCGACGAAGGCGACTCGGTGCTGGTCTTCACCCAGTACCGCGCCATGGGCCACCTCCTCACCCGGCACCTCGACCGGCCCGGCCGACCCGCCCAGTTCCTGCACGGCGGTGTTCCGGAGGCCGCCCGCCAGATCATGGTCGACCGGTTCCAGGCCGGCGACGTGCCGGTGTTCGTGATCTCGGTGAAGGCCGGCGGCACCGGCCTCAACCTCACCCGCGCCACCCACGTCATCCACTACGACCGTTGGTGGAACCCAGCGGTCGAGGACCAGGCCAGCGACCGGGCGTGGCGCATCGGCCAGGACCGGCCCGTCCAGGTGCACCGCCTGGTGTGCGAGGGAACCGTGGAGGACAAGGTGTCGGCCCTGTTGGCCGACAAGCGGGCGCTCGCGGAGGTGGTCGTGACCTCCGGCGAGGGGTGGATCTCCGATCTGGGCGACGACGATCTGCGACTGCTGGTGTCGCTCAACGACGGGGCCGACGACCGCGTCGACCCCATCGGAACCGACGACCACGGTCGGGGGTGGGGCTGATGGCCCGCCAGTTCGGCCACACCTGGTGGGGCCAGGCCTGGATCGACGCGCTGGAAGGGCGGGCCGACCTCGATCCCAACCGGCTGCCCCGTGGCCGCACCTACGCGCGCCAGGGCCACGTGAACCGCCTGGAACTGGAGCCGGGCCGGATCACCGCCCTGGTGCGCGGCTCGCGGGTGCTGCCCTACCGGGTCACCATCGGCGTGCGCACCTTCGACGACGACGAGTGGGACCGGTTGGTCGGGGCCATCGCCGCCCGCGCCGGCCACGCCGCCGCCCTGCTCGACCGCGAACTGGACCCCGGCGTGGTCACCGAGGCCCGGGCCGCCCGGGTGGAGATCCTGCCCACCGCAGGGGACCTGCACCCGCGCTGCTCCTGCCCCGACCACGCCGATCCGTGCAAGCACGCCGCCGCCGTCTGCTACCTGGCGGCCGATGCGGTCGATGCCGACCCGTTCGCCCTGTTCACCCTGCGTGGCCGCCGACCCGACACCCTCCTCGCCGCGGTCCGGGCCCGACGCCACCGCGGTGACCGCCACCGTGGGGACCGAGGCGCGGACGGCGGTTCGGATGGCGGCCCGGACGAAGACCCGACCGATCGACGCGGGCCAGACGGGGCCGGCCCGCGCCGATCCGACGGGGGCACGCTCGTCGACCCCGGGGTGACCGCCCGCGCCGCCTGGCAACGATGGCGGGACCAGGACCCGCCACCAGCGGTGGAGCTTCCCGACCCGCCCGATGCCCCCGGCGACCCCACTCCATGGGCCACCGACCCACCGGCCGACGCCCCGTTCACCGCCGAGGGTCTGCGCCTGCTCGCCACCGATGCCGCCGGTCGGGCCTGGGCCCAACTGGCCGAGGGCGCACCGAGCGGGCTGCTGTTGAGCACCTCCGCCGACCTGGCCCGGCGGGCGGCCCGACGGCTGGACCAGGGTCTCCCGCTCCACGGCCTGGCCCGCGCGGCCGGGGAGACCCCCACCGCCCTCACGGCCCGGGCCGCGGTGTGGCGGCATGCCGGTGCCGAGGGGTTCACCGGCCTCGACGACGGCCGCTGGCGACCGGCCGACCCGGTGGTCGAGGCCGGTCTCCGTGCCTTCGCCGATGCCGGCATCGACCCGGTCCACGTCCAGGTCCGCTCCAACCGGGTCACCGCCGGCGACGTCCAGCTCCGCGTCACCGCCGACGGCCGGTGGTGGCGCTACGAGCGGCGGGGCCGCACCTGGGAGCTGGTGGAGGCCCCGTCGACCGACCCCACCGACCTGGTGGGCGGCGACTGAGGTCCGACCGGGAGCGGTCCAGATCCTGGGCGCCGACCCGAACCCGTCCGACCTGGGGTCAGAACCGGTTCACGAGGTGCTGGGCCACCTTGCGCCGCGTTTCGGCATCGAGGTGCAGCGGGGTGAACAGCGAGTCGATGAGGTCCCGCGGCGTGGTGATCGCGATCCCGGCCAGGCTGAACGGGTCGTCGAACCACGCCGGGACCGACGACTCGAAGCAGAGCGCCCCGCGCACCGGCACGCGCTGGAACGGCGAGTCGAACAGCAGGCCGGCGATGATCGACGTGCGGCCGCCCACCACGTTCAACAGCTCGGACCCGGCGTGACCGCCGAGGAAGCCCTTCTCCACCGGGGCGTCGGTGCCGCCCAGGCCGTCGACCACCCAGATGCCGCTGGGGCCCACCACGATGGCCTCGCTCTCCACCCGGGTGCCCCCCCACGGGCGGGACTGGATGATCTCGAGGCCGTGCGGGCGGGCCGCCTCCAGCGCCCGGCTGATGGCGTTGGTCGACCGGTCTCCGTCGGCGATCTCCCGTTTGGCGTCCACGCCCGCGGCGAGCGACGGTCCCACCTGCGGCAGCTTGGTGCGTCGTCGGCTGTTGCCGCCCCCGCGGGGGGGAGCCGGCGGGGCCGGCAGCGGCGGGGTGAGGCGGGCCTCGGACTGCTCGGGTCGGGGTCGGTGGTCGGCCGCCGCCGCGTCGAGCTCCCGGGCCTCCAGCGCTCGTGCCAGCTCGGCCCGGGCCGCCCGCTCGAGATCGAGGCGACGCTCCTCGGCGTGACGGACATCGGCCCGCTCCCGCTCGGCCAGGGCCTCGTCGATCTCCTCCACCAGGTGCTGACGGGCCGGACTGTCGGGCACCGGCGTCCGCAGGTCGACCTCGGGCTGGTCGGGCTGGGCCCGTACGAGCCGGGGGGCCCGGTTCAGGTCGGGGGCCGGCGGTCGTGGCTGCGGCGCGCCGGGGCCCGCCGCCTCTGGTCCACCGGAGGCGTCGGCTGCGTCCTGGAGGCGTTGACAGGTGGGGCAGACGGTGCGCTTGGTGGTCTCGTCGTGCCAGGCCTCCGAGCGCGGGGGCAGTTTGCTCGCACACACGGCGCAGACGGCGCGGTGACGGAGCTGGACGAGTTGCACCGGGGGCTATCGGCCGGGTCGGCAGGCGATTGAGGACCGGGACGACATCCCGGGCACGCTAGCGCCCCCGGCGACCGCTTCCGGCCGCTCCCCCGGACGGTCAGCCGCGACCCCAGAGCGTCAGTCGGGCCACGGGCAGGAACCCGAGGCGCAGGAAACCCGGCCTCGAGAGGTCGCTCGTGTAGGCCACCGACGCCAGGCCGGGCCCGTCGCCGAGGCGGGCCTGCACCAGGGCCTGCCACACGCCTCGGCGCCGCGCCGCCGGCAGGGTGGCGGCCATGGCCAGGTTGACCACGTCGTGGGCCACGTAGCTGAGACCGGTGGCCACCGGCTCCCCGTCGAGCCAGGCCAGCCGAACGGTGCAGCCGGTGTCGAGGACGCCGGCGGGGAGCACGGTTCCCGGCGACGGCCGCGTGGAGGGGTCGCCGGGTTCGCCCACGGGGTACCCGTCGATCAGCACGCCCTCGGCCCGAGCCACCCCGTCGGGGTCGGTGACCACCTCGATGTCCACCCCTTCGGGTCGGCTGGGCGCGAAGAGCACCGGTGACTTGGCGACCAGCACCGGGTGGCCGTAGAGCACCCAGCCCCGGTGCCACAGGTCGGCGGTGGGCCACAGCGAGAGCAGGGTGGTGCCGCCCGGGCTGCGGTCGAAGAAGGCCTCGATCTCGTCGTAGACCGGATCGTCGGTGCGGGGCGCCGGGCGGGCCAGCACCGCCTGGTTCAGGTACGGCACCGCACTGCGGGAGTCGGCCAGGTTGGCCCCCTCCACCGCGGCGGCCCGACCGCCGGCCGCCAAGGCCAGCCGGGCGTTGAGCTCGGACTGGCTGTTGAGGAACTGGCCCAGGATGGTGTCGTCGGGACCCGTCTCCTGCCAGGCCCGGCGCCACCGGCCGGCGGCGAGGTCGCTGACCTGGTGGTCGTGGGTACGGGTGGTCAGGGCCATGGCGCCCACCTCCAGCGGTCCCGTGCGCCGCCCCCTGCGTCGCCCCGGACCCCGATCATCCGCCCCCGGGCCGAAAACCGCAAGGCGTGATCCCCGAGGCCCGCATCCGCACGCTCCGTGTCGGCCCTGGAGCACCCTCGGATCAGCGCGAGCGGGTCACTCCCACTCGATGGTTCCGGGAGGCTTCGACGTCACGTCATACGCCACGCGGTTCACGCCGGCGACCTCGCCGATGATGCGCTGGCTCATGCGCTCGAGCAGGTCGTAGGGCAGGCGGGCGAAGTCGGCGGTCATGGCGTCCTCGGACGTGACGGCCCGGATGATGATCGGGTAGCCGTAGGTGCGCTCGTCGCCCATCACGCCCACGCTGCGGATGTCTGGCAACACGGCGAAGGCCTGCCAGATCTCCCGCTCCAGGCCGGCGGCCCGGATCTCCTCGCGCACGATGGCGTCGGCCCGCTGCAGCACGGCCACCTTGTCGGGGGTGACCTCGCCGATGATGCGCACGCCCAGCCCGGGGCCGGGGAAGGGCTGGCGCCACACGATCTCGTCGGGCAGGCCCAGCTCGGTGCCCACCTTGCGGACCTCGTCCTTGAACAGCAGGCGGAGGGGCTCGACCAGGTCGAACTGCATGTCGTCGGGGAGGCCGCCCACGTTGTGGTGGCTCTTGATCTTGGCGGCCGAGGCGGTGCCGCTCTCGATCACATCGGGGTAGAGGGTGCCCTGCACCAGGAAGCGGGCGTCTTCGATGCCGCCGGAGACGTCTTCGAAGATGCGGATGAACAGCTCGCCGATGGCCTTGCGCTTGTCTTCGGGGTCGGTGATCCCGGCGAGGCGCTCGAAGTAGCGGTCGGCGGCCCGCACGTGGATGAGCTCGATGCCCTGGTGGCGTTGGAAGGTCTCCACCACCTGGTCGCCCTCGGCTTCGCGCATGAGGCCGGTGTCGACGAACACGCACGTGAGCTGAGGGCCGATGGCCTTGTGCACCAGGGCGGCGGCCACCGCGGAGTCGACCCCGCCCGACAGGGCGCAGATGACCCGGGCACTCCCCACCTGGGCGCGCACGGCAGCCACCTGCTGGTCGATGACCGAGCCCATGGTCCACGCCGGCGGGCAGCCGCACACGTCGTAGAGGAAGTGCTCGAGCACGGCCTGGCCGTGGGGGGTGTGCACCACCTCGGGGTGGAACTGCACGGCGTGGATCCGGCGCTCCACGTGCTCCATGGCCGCCACCGGGATCTGGGTGGTGGTGGCGGTGACGGTGAACCCGGCGGGGGGTTCGGCGATGGAGTCGAAGTGGCTCATCCACACCTGCTGGTGGGTGGGCTGGCCACCCCCGAACACCACACCGGGCGCCACCACGTCGAGGTCGGTGCGGCCGTACTCGCCCACCCCGGTGTTGGCGACGGTGCCGCCGAGCTGTTGGGCGATGAGCTGGGCGCCGTAGCAGATGCCGAAGATCGGCACGCCCAGGTCGTACACGGCGGGGTCGATGGCGGGGGCGCCCTCGACGTGGACCGACTTGGGGCCACCGGAGAAGATGATGCCGGCGGGCCGGCGGGCCTCGACCTCGGCTGCGGTCACGGTGTGGGGCACGATCTCGCTGTAGACGTGGGCCTCACGCACCCGACGGGCGATGAGCTGGGCGTACTGGGCGCCGAAGTCGACGACGAGGACCGGACCGGTGGCCTCGGTGGGGCCGGGCTCGGTGGCGGTGGGGCTGGTCATGAGGTCACCGGGGTGATGGTGAGCTCCGCGCGCTGGAGCTCCTTGAGGGTGGGGGTGCCGCAGGTGGCCATGGCCCGGCGCAAGCCGCCGGCCAGGTTGGTGCGGCCGTCGGCGCGGTGGGCGGGACCGACCAGGATCTCTTCCAACGTGCCGACCGACGGCACGGCCACCCGCTCGGAGCGGGGCAGGTCGGCGTGGCCGCTGTTGATGCCCCAGTGCCAGCCGCCGCCGGGGGCGTCGGATGCGGCGGCGAGCGGGGCGCCCAACATGACGGCGTCGGCGCCGCAGGCCACGGCCTTGGCGATGTCGCCGCCGGTGCTGAGGCCGCCGTCGGCGATGAGGTGGACGTAGACGCCGGTCTCGTCGAGGTGGCGGAGCCGGGCGGCCCGGGCGTCGGCGATGGCGGTGGCCTGGGCCGCCCCCACGCCGAGCACGCGGCGGGTGGTGGAGGTGGCCCCGGCCCCCACGCCCACCAGCACGCCGGCGGCCCCGGTGCGCATGAGGTGGCGGGCCGACTGGTAGCTGGCGCAGCCGCCCACGATCACGGGGATGTCGAAGCGGCGCACGAAGGTCTTGAGGTTGAGCGGGTCGCCCTCCCGGGTGACGTGCTCGGCGGAGACCACGGTGCCCTGCACCACGAGCAGATCGAGCTCGGCGGCCAGGAGGGTGTCGGCGAAGGTGGGGAGCCGCTGGGGGGTGATGGCCGCACACGACACCACGCCGGCGGCGCGGATCTCCTTGATGCGGTCTCGGATCAGCTCGGGCTTGATGGGTTCGGCGTAGAGGGCCTGGAGCCGGGCGGTGGAGGCGTCGTCGCCGAGCACGGCGATCTCGCCCAGCAGCGCCTCGGGGTCCTCGTAGCGGGTCCACAGGCCCTCGAGGGCGAGGACGCCCACGGCGCCCAGGTTGCCGAGGGCCACGGCGCTGGCCGGGCTGACCACGCTGTCCATGGCGGCGGCCATGATCGGCAGCTCGAAGCGGAAGGCATCGATCTCCCAGGACAGGTCGACGTCTTCGGGGTCCCGGGTGCGCCGGTCGGGCACCAGGGCGACGTCGTCGAGCCCGTAGGCCCGCCGCCCGGTCTTGCCCATGCCGATCTCGATCTCAGCCACGGTGCTTGGTGCTCCTAAAACCCTGTTCTGGAAAGGTCAGAGCCTACGCCCCGCTCCCCCACCGCCCGGAACCGACCTGAACTTGGGGGAGATCATGTCGTCTCACGACGGGAACTCCCCCAAGTTGGTGTCAGCGGGTGGCGGTGGTGACGAGGAAGGTGCCGCCGACGGTCACGTGGCCGTGCTCGTCGGTGTGGTCCTCGTAGACCTCGGCGATGGCGGCGGCCACCTCGGCCCGCAGGTCGTCGGGCTGGCCCGCCATCAGCACCCGGGTGGGGCCCAGGTCCAGGCCGGCCCGCGCCGCACCGGCGGGGTCGAGCCCGCCGTGTACCGCCATCTGCACCTCGTGCTCCACCACCACGACGTCGTGCCAGCCGGCCGCGCCGAGCACCTCGCTGAGCCGCTCCGCGGTGCCGAGCGAGAAGGCGGCGGCGTCGGCCGCCGGTACCTCGGCGTCGACGCCCCGGGCCCGCAACACCGGCAGGGCGGCCGACAGCGGCAGCTCGAACAGCTCGGACCGGTCCCGCCGGGCCCACGTGGCCACGGCGAGGCGACCGTCGGAGGCGGTGGCCGACCGCAGGTTGGCGAAGGCCCGCACCGGGTCGGTGAAGAACATCACGCCGAAGCGCGAGATGACGGCGTGGTGCCCGCCCACCCCCGCCGCGGCGGGCTCCCACGCCGCCACGTCGGCCTGCACCCACTCGATGGGTGCGCAGTCCCGGGCGGGGCCCAGCGCGGCACCGGCGCGCAGCATGGCCTCGGCCACGTCGACCGCGGTCACCGACCCGCTCGCCCCCACGGCGGCGGCGGCGTGGCGGGTGGTGGGCCCGTGGCCGCAGCCCACGTCGAGCACCCGCTCACCGGGCTGGAGCCGGGCGGCGTCGAACAGTGCCGCGGTGACCGGCGCCAGCTGGCGGTCGAGCCCCTCGGCCTGGTCCAGCCACCGCTGCACCCGTACGTCGTCCCAAGTGTCTGCCATGTGGTCCTCTCCGATCACCGACGGGTGCCGCCCGTCACCCGCGGTCGCCCCGCTTCTGGCGTACATGAGGTCCGGGGGGTGGACCTGAGGTACGCCAGAAGCGTGGGTTGGGGGCGGTCAGCCCTTCCAGTAGTTGGGGGCCTCGGCGGTGATGGTGACGTCGTGGGGGTGGCTCTCACGCAGGCCGGCGGCGGTGATGCGCACGAACCGGGCCTGGTGCAGGTCGGCGATGGTGGCGGCCCCGCAGTAGCCCATGGCCTGGCGGAGGCCGCCGGTGAGCTGGAACAGGATGCGCCGCACCGGTCCCTTGTAGGCCACGCGACCTTCGATGCCCTCGGGCACCAACTTCTCGGCGTCGATCACGTCGCCCTGGAAGTAGCGGTCCTTGGAGTACGACCGGGTCTTCATGGCGCCCATGGACCCCATGCCCCGGTACTCCTTGAAGCGCTCGCCCTGGTAGAGCACCACGTCTCCCGGGCTCTCGTCGACGCCGGCGAGCAGGCTGCCCAGCATCACCGTGTCGGCCCCGGCGGCCAGGGCCTTGGCGATGTCGCCGGAGAACTGGATGCCACCGTCGCCGATGAGGCAGGCGTCGTAGCCCTCGAGGGCGGCGCGGGCGTCGTCGATGGCGGTGAGCTGGGGCACGCCCACCCCGGCCACGACCCGGGTGGTGCAGATGGACCCGGGGCCCACGCCCACCTTCACAGCCGAGGCACCGGCGTCGAGCAGGGCCCGGGTGCCGTCGTAGGTGGCCACGTTGCCGGCCACGATCGGCACCGGGAACTCGGCCACGATCTTGGCGACGATGTCGAGCACGCCGCCGGAGTGGCCGTGGGCGGTGTCGACCACCAGCACGTCGACCCCGGCGTCGACCAGGGCGGCGGCCCGCTCGAAGGCGTCGGGGCCGGTGCCCACGGCGGCGGCGCAGCGGAGGCGGCCCTGGTCGTCCTTGGTGGAGTCTGGGTACTGGATCCGCTTCTGTATGTCCTTGACCGTGATGAGGCCGGAGAGGCGGCCGTCGGCGTCGACCACCGGCAGCTTCTCGATGCGATGGCGACCGAGGATCTCCTGGGCCTCCTCCAGCGAGGTGCCCACCGGTGCGGTGACCAGGCCGTCGCGGGTCATCACCTCGCCGATGCGCTCGTTGAGGTCCTGGTGGAAGCGCAGGTCGCGATTGGTGAGGATGCCCACCAGGCGGCGGTCCGGATCGGTGATCGGAACGCCCGAGATCTTGTACCGGGCCATGAGGTCGAGGGCGTCGGCCACCAGGGCGTCGGGCCCCAGGGTGACGGGGTCCACGATCATCCCGGACTCGGAGCGCTTCACCTTGTCGACCTCGGCGGCCTGGTCGGCCACCGACAGGTTGCGGTGCACCACCCCCATGCCGCCGGCCCGGGCCATGGCGATGGCGAGCGCGGCCTCGGTGACGGTGTCCATGGCGGCCGAGATGATCGGCACGTTGAGGGTGATGCCGGGAACCAGCGGGCTGGCGGTGGACACCTCGTTGGGCAGCACGTCGCTGGCCGCCGGCACCAGCAGCACGTCGTCGAACGTGAGCCCGGTCACCGCGAACCGCTCGGAAGCCGGGCGATCGGAGGCGGACCGTTCAGGGGTGGTGCGGTCTGGCGGGTCGAGGGCCATCTGTTCGTCTCCGGGCGTCGTGTCTTCGCCGCAGGCTACCCGGGCCGCCGGGCCCTCGGATAGCCGACGGGTGTCGACGGCGACGACGGGCGACCGCAGGGCGAGACCTAGCGTGGCGGCGATGGCCACTGGCGACGAGGTGTGGACCCCGGACCGGAACCTGAAGGTGGTCTCCGGCGTCTCGTTCCTGCAGGACACCGCCTCTGAGCTCCTCTATCCCGTGCTTCCCTTCCTCGTCACGGGGCTCCTCGGTGGGAGCGCGGCCGTGCTCGGGGTGATCGAGGGGCTCGCCGACGGCACCGCGGCCGCCTCCAAGGCGGTGAGCGGCCGGTTGGCCGACCGACGCCGCCGCCGGCCCCTCGTGGCCACCGGCTACGCCGTCTCGGCGCTCGGCAAGGTGCTCCTCGCCGCGGCCACCGCCTGGCCGCTCGTGGGCGCAGCGCGCTTCACCGACCGGGTGGGCAAGGGGCTGCGGGGCCCGCCGCGGGATGCGCTGATCGCCGACGGCACCAGCGCGGCGGACCGGGGCCGGGCGTTCGGGTTCCACCGCGCCGCCGACACCGCCGGTGCGGTGGTGGGGCCGCTCCTCGGGCTCGGGCTGTACCACCTGCTCGACGGCGATCTCCGGCCGATGCTGTGGGTGGCCGTCGTGCCCGCCGTGCTGTCCGTCGCGCTGGTCTTCGCCGTGCGGGAACGGCCGCACGTCCAGCCCACCGCCGAGGCCCGACGCGAGCCGATCCGCCTGCCCACCAGGTTCTGGCGGCTGATGGGGCTCATCGGCCTCTTCAGCCTGGTGAACTTCCCCGACGCCCTCCTGCTGTTGCGGGCCAAGGACCTCGGTTTCGGGTTCACCGGCGTCGTGCTGGTCTACGTCCTCTACAACCTCTCCTACGCGATCCTCAGCTACCCCGCGGGCCGCCTCTCGGACCGGCTCGGCCGGCGTCGGGTCTTCGGCACCGGGCTGGCGGTCTTCTCGCTGGCCTACCTCGGCTTCGGCCTCACCGCGTCGCCCGGGTGGCTCTGGCTGATCCTCCCGGTCTACGGCGCCTATGCGGCCCTGACCGACGGCATCAGCCGGGCCTGGGTGTCCGACGTCGTCCCGCCCGATGCTCGTGGCACCGCCCTGGGGATCCATGCCGCCGTCAGCGGTCTCGGGCTGCTGGCGGCCGGCCTTTGGGCGGGACTGGCCTGGCAGGGCACAGGTCGCGGTCCCTTCATGCTCTCCGGCACGATCGCCGCCGCGCTGGCCGCCACCGTCCTGCTCGGCGGTCGCTCGTTGGACCCCGCGCCCTCTGTCACCAGCCTCCCCGGTTGATCCCCAGACCGCCCACGAGCGGCGAGGCGCCGGGGCCAGGGGGCCTCAGCCGTTGCGGGGATCGGTGCGGCAGGGGTCCTGGCCGCAGACGTCGGGGATGACGCCGGTCTCGAAGAACTCGTTGCGCTGGCGTTGGGCGTCGGGGGTGCGGCGCGGGAACTCGTGGGGGTCGGCGCACGGGGCGTTCGCCACCGTGCGCTCCCGGGCCGAACCGGGTTCGCACTCGGCGGTCCACGGTTCGGTCATGTCGGGGCTGACGCCGCCCAACGGCGCGGGCAGCGTGCCGGCGTCCCAGTAGACCAGCAGCGAGGTGGCGTCGTCACCCGCCTCCACCGTCTCCATCTGGAACGGCGGGAGGGCGCGCCCTGAGCCGGCGTCGTCCAACGAGGGCACCCGGACCGGCACGCCCGCGGTGCGGGCCGCGATCTCGGCGGACACGTTGGTCACCTGGTGGTCGCCGAGCGCCACCTGGAGGATCACCTGGTGCTCGGGGGTGCCGGGCAGGGTGGTGCCGGTCAGGTAGCGGGCGTACCCGGACCCCTCGGCCCGGTCCCACTGCTGCTGGAGCAGGGCCAGGATCAGCAGGCCGTCGACGGGCCGGTCGTAGCCGCCGGCGATCACCGGTCCGTACGTCTGCCAGTTGTTGGACCGCGGGATGAGCAGGGCGTAGTCGATGCCGGGCACACCGATGACGGCCTTGGTCCACTCGGTGGACACCGCGGTGGCGATGATGCCCATGATCCCGCCCTGGCTGTGGCCCTCGTAGAACACCTCGCTGGTGTCGAACGAGGGCTCGCCGGCGGCGGTGCGGAACTCGGGGCCGGCCACGAACCCACCGGCATGGGTGAGCAGGCGGGCCAGGAACTGCTGGTTGACCACGCCCTGGCGGAGCCGGTCGGCCACGCTCGGGATGCCGTTGATGTTCGCCAGGGTGGACACGGCGAAGGGGATGTCGGGTTCGGACATGCCGATCCACGACGTGCCGCACGGCATCAGCCCGGCCTCGGCCATGCCCAGGTCTCCCCGCTCGGCCTCCTCCCAGCTGCCCAGGAGCCCGTGGCCGTAGACCACCGGCCGGGCCTGGCCGGTGCCGGCCAGTTGAGCCTCGGTGAGGGCGCAGGTGAAGGTGGCGGTGTAGGTGCCCACCAGCTCCGGGTTGCCGTCCGCGTCGCGAGCCATCAGCTGGCCCGGGGATCCGTCGCCCTCGATGAACGACGGCACCTCGTAGGTGCCCCGCACCCGGCGGGCCACGCCGTCGGGCAACGGGCTGCCGTCGTCCTCGGTGGCCAGCACCTCGGTGACGGTGAAGGCGGGAGCGTCGTCGCCCAGCGCCTCGAAGGCCTGGTCCCGCATGGAGATCAGCTCACCGGTGAGGTTCTGCTCGCTCATCACGGTGAAGTCCCAGGCCAGCCACTGCTCGGCCCGCTCGATCCCGGCCGCGGCCACGGCGGCCACGACCTCGTCGAGGCGCTCGCGCCGCTGCTCCACGGCGTCGATCCCGGTCTCCAGGCGGTCGCGGATCACCCGGAACCCGTCGGACACCGGGATCGGCTCCCCCGCCTGGTCGACGGGCTGGCCGACGCCCACGGCGTAGCGGTGGCCGGGCTCCAGCATGGTGAGCGGGTGGAGCAGCACGGTGGTGCGGTCGGCCTCGTCGATCTCGGGCCGGGCGTCGACCTCGGTCCAGTGCGCCACGCGGTCACCGGTGGTGAGGTCCACGATCACGGTGCCGCTGCCGTCGTCGACCGAGGTGGCCGGGTCGGCCTCGCTGGGAAAGCCCGACGCCTCGGGGTCCACCCCGGCGATGGTGACCATGATCGGCGTGCCCACGCCCCAGCCGTCGCTGCGGGCGAACGGCTCGGGATCGACCGCCTCACCCTGCAGGTTCACCGGCATCGCCCCGGCGGGGAACGCCAGGCGCCGGCCGGTCTCGGTGTCGGGGTCGTCGGCCTCGAAGCGCGACGACGGGAACGGGAACAGGCACTCGCTCTCGTCGAGCCAGTCGCAGTCCGGCGCGTCGTCCACGGTGGCGGCGAGCGCGGCCTCGAGCTCGGCGGGTGCCGGGGTCAGCGCCGGGGCCTCGACCGCAGTGGTGCCGGCCGACCCGGCGCCGTCGTCGTCGTCAGACGAGCAACCGGCCGCGCCGACGGCGAGGAGCCCGAGCGTGGCCAACGCCACGAGCCCGGTGCGGATGCGGACGGCGCCGCGCTGGTGTCCCCGGTACGCCACGACTGTCCCCTCGCGTGCGACGTGTGTGTGCTCCGGTGCCGGGCACCGGGCCTCCCGCCGACCGTACCCCCCCGGCGATGACTGCCTCGCCCATCGGCTCGGCTCCTCAGGGACGCTCCGCGGGCCCGCCGGAGGGGCGGGGGCGGGCCGGCGTGCCGTGCACCGTGGTGCCGGGGGCCACGTCGTGGAGCACGACCGA
>WBZL01000966.1_pt1 | contig 31477 bp, 29 predicted proteins | sample 5204291 | NCBI WGS metagenome assembly WBZL01 (sample SAMN12344345, study PRJNA552823) | activated sludge metagenome | biome: Activated sludge suspended growth; feature: Nitrification reactor; material: Wastewater; isolation source: activated sludge from nitrification reactor of wastewater...
TATATTGGCTAAAAAAAGCCATTTTAATTACTAAAAAAGGAGAAAAATATACTGCACAAAATGCAGTTAGCTATATTAATTTGGCTGGATTATACAATTGGTTAGACAAAATAGATTCTGCAAAATATTATATCGATTTATCAATTCCGATATGTAAGAAAATAGATAATTTATATTATTTATGCTACGAATATTTGGCATTATCTGATTACTATAAAAAAAACAAACAATACAAAGAAGCAGAATATTATATGTTGGAAGCAATGTCGCTTCGTGAAAAAACGGAAGGCAAAATAATATTTTCAAACGAGCAACTTGCATTAGGCAATTTGTATTACAGATCAAGACAGTATGACAAAGCAATTCAAGTGTTTAAAAGTGGAATTGCTTACGATGATTCTGTCAAGCAATTTGGCAAAAAAAAATACAATGCAAAATCTAACTTGGAAGTGAAGCAATATTATTACAAAGGCTTGGCAAAATGCTATAAAGCAACAAACAGAGCAATTTTATATGGCGAGATGCTCGAAAAATTTATTGCAACGAACGACACCCTAAATCAGCTAAATGCGGCCAGTGCGATGGCAGCAATGCAAGTACAATACGAAACACAAAAAAAAGAAAATACGATCATTCAACAGCAGTTGGATTTATCTAAAAAAAATAATCTTATCTATAGCATCATCGGTAGCATAGTTGCACTTGCAATTATTTTTATAATTTTATTTTGGAGTTATAAAAGTAAACAAGAATTAAAATTACAACAACAAATTGAAGAAGATAAATGGCAAACACAACAAGAAGTTGCCAAAGCAGAAGAAAATGAACGCAGTAGAATTGCCGCTGACTTGCACGATAATTTAGGAGTTTATGCAGCTTCCATCGCATCAAATTTATCCAACATACAAATTGATAATGAAAATAAAAGCAATAGAATTGCATTAAATGAATTACGAAATAATTCACAATCTATAGTTACTCAACTCAATGACACGATTTGGGTTTTACAAAAAAACACTATTTTACTTACAGCAATTAGTGATAGAATAAAATTATTAACTAATAGAACGCAAAAAAGTTTTCCTTCTATTCAATTCAATATTACAGAAGATATTGAAGATGATATATTATTTACTGCTTCAAATGCTTATCAACTTTATCGCATCATGCAGGAAGCCATTAACAACGCTTTAAAACACAGTCAATGTACACAAATAAATATAAAAATAGTTAGCAATAAAAAATGGACAATTGAAATTCATGATAATGGCATCGGCATAGATACCTCAGTGCTTAACGATTCAAATACAGGAAATGGCTTGAAAAATATGACATCGCGAGCAATAGCTGCCAATTGGAACATTAAATGGAAATCAGATTTAAAGGGTACTTTTGTTATCATATCTCCTACTATAAATTAATTATTTACCATTTTAGAAAAGATTGATAAATTTAAAAAAATTACGATGAGCTTCCGTATTGCTGTCACTGAAGATAATGCCATTAATAGGAACACATTCATGCAAAAAGTACAACAAATGCATGATGTGAAAATGGTATTTATTGCAGAAAATGGAAATGAGTGCTTAGCAGAATTAAAAGGCTTACCACACAACATTTTACCACAAGTCATATTTATGGATTTAGAAATGCCTGTGATGAATGGCATTGAAACGATACAAATCGCAAAAGCGCTGTATCCAAATATTCACTTTATTGTATTAACGGTTTTTGACGACGATGATAAAATATTCGAAGCTATAAAAGCTGGTGCATCTGGCTACTTATTAAAACATGAGCCTGCGAATATTTTACAAGAAGCTTTAATTAATGTAATTGAAACAGGTGGCGCGCCAATGAGTCCTGCGATTGCACGCAAAACATTGAAATTATTAAGCAATACTACAAATTCTATTTCTGTAAATACGGAAAATGCTTTCCCTAATTTTATAACAGAAAGAGAAAAAGAAATTTTAAAACACACTATAAATGGTTGGGACGCTAAGCGTATAAGTATGGAAATAAATGTTAGCGTGCTGACTGTGAGAAAGCACATAGCTAATATTTATGAAAAACTACACGTGAGTTCAAAAGCGCAAATCATTACATTAGCACATAAAAACAAATGGATATAGGATAAATTTCGAAAGTGGAGATTTGCTCACAATCTAGCCTACTACAAATTAAGTATTGATAACTTTCGTGGCTTATCACATCTTTATGTATCCAAAAATAATAAACTTATGAAAAAGCCAACTCTTCTCCTCGCTATCATGTGTATTACCATATGCATATCAATTTCATCTTGCAAAAAAGATGCTTTAGAAAAACAGCAGCAACGTATCGATGAAATCATTCCTGCAAAATATTTAGATACATTAAAGAAATTAGGTGCTACCATTAACACCGGTATAAAACCTCCTAATATAGAAGGCATATATTACTTAAATCCAGCTAAATTAAAAGCATCAAACATACCAGGCAGCGTAGTTGGTAGTATATTTGGCAGTGTAAAAATAAAATTCAGTACGCAAAATAATGATGATTTTAGTATTCAATATATTTCAAACCAAGGTAGCGTATCAGACACATCGCAGTTTACTGCTATTTCGGGCTCAGGAAATAAATTTACAGTGTACGGTAGAACAAAAGCAACTACAACCTATAATTCCGATTACGCTTTTTTCTCGATAGTATTTTCTGGTGAGAAAGACGGCTCAACTATTAAAAATTTAGAATGGTCATTTATTAATTCAGATGATTCACATGGTGGCTCTACCTTTATAGAAGAAGGACAATCTCGTGTAATTTATGATGGAGACTTTAATTCTGAATCAATTACAACACTTAGGAAAAATGGAACTCAACCTATGCAAACTAATCCATCTTCAATATATAGAAGATAAGACATCAACCATATTTTTTTTTCATAAAGCGGAGCTTGTCTAGTATATAATTAGGCAAGCTCTATTTGTTGATTAGTATAAATAATTATTTATGCGTATTTTAGTGATGTTGCTATGAGTAGAAATTACAACATCTTGTCCAATGTATTGCTTTTGTCTTTCGCGTTGTTTTGCTTTCAACAAGGATTTTCAATTGAAAAAAGAAAAATCAAAAAACAGAAAATCAAAAACGAAATTACGGAAGACACAGCACGCTACAAAATACATCTAGATACTGTTATCAATGGCAATAACATCGAAATACATGCAGACACTATCTTCAACAAAAAATACGAGTTTAAAAAAATAATAAAGAATAGCGAAACAATTGCAGATACAACATGGCAAACAAAAGATGTGTATAGTGTCAATTTTAAAAAAATAGACCACATTGATTATGTACCAACAGATCCTGCCTATGCTTATACTGGAAAAATAAAAATGTCAAAACCGTATTCCTTTTTTAGACCATCGGAAGTACTCAATAAGCCTCGCGTAGCATTGGTGTCTGGCATGGTCGCTGGCTTGTATGCTGGCGCTAATGCATGGTGGAGCGCAGCTTGGTATTCAAAATATGACAGAGGAAAATTCCACCTATTTAACGATTGGGGCGAATGGAATCAAATGGATAAGATTGCACATGCTTATAGTTGTTATTTTGAATCAAAATGGCATTATGATTTATATAGATGGGCTGGCGTTAAAGAAAAAAATGCCATTTGGATTGGTATGCTCATGGGAAATGCTTGGCAATTATCTATTGAAATCAACGATGGATTTCAGAAAAAATGGGGTTTTTCTTGGGGCGACATGGTGATGAATGTCAGTGGTAGTTTGCTGTTTGGCATACAACAATATTTATGGCATGACCAACGTATCAACATGAAGGTTTCATCATTTCCTGTAAATTATGGCAAGTATGACGACCCGGAAGTGAAAGCAAGAGCACAAAAATTATACGGCACTTCCTTCGCCGAAATTCTATTGAAAGATTATAACTCAATGACGATTTGGTGGAGTGTTAGCCCTGGCGCATTTATTAAAAATCCTAATTCAAAATTTCCGAAATGCATTCAATTCTCATTCGGTTATGGCGCAGGTGGTATGCTTGGTGGTTATAAAAATATATGGAGCAAAAAAGACTTGGGAAGTGATATAGACTTAGGCAATACAGATCCTGCTGATATTGTTGACCGTACAGACATACAGCGTTTACGTAGATTCTATTTTTCATTTGATATTGATTGGACAAAGTTGCCAGTAAAAAAACATTGGGCAAAAGGCTTGATGAAAGTATTAAATATTATTAAATTGCCTGCTCCAGCTTTAGAGGTCAATAATAATAAAAACGGCAGTAAGGTGGCTTGGCATTGGTTGAAATTCTAAGCAAACATAACTACTGAAAATCGTATTTATTATTCTAATTTTAAAATATTTTTTATGGTTACACAAGCATTATGTATCATCTTTGAGCGAGACTTAAACAAATTAAAAGAAGAAATTAGATTGTATAAATCAGAAGACAACATTTGGAAAACGGCAAATGATGTGAATAATAGTGCCGGAAATTTATGCTTACATCTCATAGGCAACTTAAATCATTTTATTGGCGCAATATTAGGAAAGACAGGCTATGTGCGTGAGCGCGACAAAGAATTTAGCGATAAAAACATACCAATAGAAAAAATCAACAATGATATCGATGCTACTATCATAATGGTAAAAAATGTGTTGAATAATATTTCAGACGAAACATTATACAGTCCATTTCCAGAGAAGAAACAAGGACAAGAACACCCAAGCATTTTCATCTTAATGCACTTGTTGGCTCATTTAGAATACCATGTAGGACAAATTAATTATCACCGAAGATTATTAGACTGATTCTCATTCAGGTTTAACTTTTCAATGATTTTTCTTCGCATATTCATAATCGGCAACTCTATTTTGTTGTAGAAAATATTTGCCAAAAAGAAAGTCGTGAACATCCATAAAGCATACACTATATATACATTTTTGATTACTGCCATATAAACCAATACAAACAGTAACAATAAGAATGTGCCATGCAACAAGAAGATGCTATAAGAAATTAAACTCGTGAATAATATAAAATGATTCACGAAATTGTCTTTAAACCTAATCGTTTTCAAATAAGGTAAACACAGCATTATTGAAATTGGACTTACCAAATAATAAAAAGTATAATGATAGAATGTTGCAAATTCAGCAGTGACAATTTTATTAGACCATGTCCAATAAAATATTATACTTCCAATATAGATGATTAAACCCAATGGCAGAAATTTGTATTTATACTTGTCCCAAAAGTCGGTGTAAAAATAACATACATAAGCAGCCAACAAACCTATGGCAATCGTGTCTATTCGCAAGACAACTATTTCTCTAAATTTAGTCCATTGGTCAAAAGTATGACTAGGAAAAACATGATAATAATAATAGACTTTTAAGAAATTACAAACGAAAATATACAAGAGCAAAATAATCAGAAATGATTTTTTCTTGTTTACTTTTAGTAGTGACGTAATAATATAAAACAGCACTGGGAACGTAAAGTAAAACCATTCTTCAATGGCAATAGTCCATGTTTCGCGATAGAACTTAGAACGGTTTTCGTATAAAGCTTGTATGAAAAAATAATTGCGAAATGGAATATCTAATTTCTTGGAAAATAGAGCAAATAAAAACACTAAAAAGGTGAGTAAAATATAGTAACTCGGCAAGGTGCGAACCCAACGCATCACCAAAAAGCGTGCTGTATATTTTGGTGTAATTTTATCGAGTTTGTGTACTTCGTTTAAATGCTGATAACCGATTAAGAAACCACTACAAACAAAAAACATATCGACAGGATCAGGCAGTGGCAACATAAAATAATTAATGCCTAAATACTGGCTAAAGTGCTGTAGAAAATGCATTTGCATAACCAACACAACGGAGAAGGCACGTATGATATCAAATCCAAAATATCTTTTCTCAGGATTGGTATTGATTTTAAATATAGATAGCAATGTTTTTTTTAATCGACTAAAATACCATAAGTAATACACATTTTGAAATTTTTCGCAACATAAAAAGTCAATAAAAAAGGCTTCGGAAAATCCGAAGCCTTACAATTGAAAAGATTTATTTTATTTTACAAAAAACTGGACAATATAATAGGTAATGCTCGCAAGTAAAGCACTCACTGGAATTGTCAAAATCCAGGCCCATAATAGATTAACCGTAACGCCCCAGCGCACCGCACTTAATCGTTTTGTAGCACCAACACCAATGATGGCACCAGTAATCGTGTGAGTCGTTGAGACAGGTATGCCCATTTGTTCAGTTAAAAACAAAGTTGTTGCGCCAGATGTTTCTGCACAGACGCCTTCTAATGGTGTTACTTTTGTAATTTTCGAGCCCATTGTTTTTACAATTTTCCAACCACCACTCAAAGTGCCTAAACCAATTGCAAGATAGCAAGACAAAGGCACCCAATCAGGCATATTTTTGATATCGGTTATATTGCCATTTGCAATTAATGCTGCCGCAATTATGCCCATTACTTTTTGCGCATCATTGCCACCATGTCCAACACTAAAGGCTGCTGAAGATAGCAATTGTAGTTTTTTAAAATTATTTGCCGTGCGTTGTGCACTAGGTTCTTTAATTTTTTCGTTGTAGATGAAAGAAAGAATAATAATTGCCAACATTACAATGAGTCCATATCTAATAATTCTATTATTAGATTTATCCATTTCTTTTGCTAAATCTTTTTTGATGTCGATTTGTACCATTTTTACAAACTCATCATGTTTATTTGGTTGCACTAATCCTTTGTCATACATGGCTTCCGCCATATTATTCATACCCAAAGATGCATGAAGTTTGGCTATAGGTTTTAATGAATCGACAGCAGCTTTTGCTTTAGCAGATGCATTTTTATAGTATTCGTCTTTCTTGGCTTTATTTTCTAGTTTTTTCACTTCAAAGAAAACCTTTAGTTTATCTTCGATTCGCGCCGCAGTTACTGCATCTAAATCAACAGTATTCGCTATTTCATTTGCTACCACTTTACTTCCTCTGCTTTCGTAATGCGATATAAATGTGTAACTTTTCTGTGCATCTTGTTGCGCTTGTGCCAGTTTTTTAGATAGCTTTTCCTTTTCTTCTGCTGATGTTGCATCATGTAATGCATGTTCATATTTTTCTATTCTAAAAAACTTTGCAATATTATCATCTATCTTTTTTTCTTGAAAATGTATAAATGTAAACCAAATTGCAACTGCTGTTAAAGACAATATTCCCACTTTTATCCATGTATTATTATTCATCATCACCAAGGTATAAAACATGGAAATAGCCATACCAATTAATGGAGCAAATAGAATAAAAGCTATTGTTTTCAATACTTTTCCGCTATCGATAATATCTTGTAATGGCATAACACCATTCTTCATAAAAGCGTGTGCTACTGCAGCGCCAGCAAATCCACCGATAAGTGTGTGAGAAGAAGATGACGGAATTCCGTACCACCATGTCAATAGATTCCAAAAGATTGCGGCGAGCAATCCTGAAAAAATAACAGGCAAAGTAATATAATTTTCTTGTACCGTTTTGCCAATCGTGTTGGCAACAGCATGATCTTTAAAAATTAAGAAGGCAACAAAATTAAAAAAAGCTGCCCACAACACTGCTTGAAATGGTGTAAGCACCTTTGTAGATACGATAGTGGCAATGGAGTTTGCGGCATCGTGAAAACCATTGATATAATCAAATATCAGTGCCATTGCTATTACTATAATTATAAATTCCATATTTGTTTTTTAGTTGAGCACTTGTGAAATACTGCTAATTTATTTCTGCTTTGAATAAGACTAATGTTTGTTATGAATATTTGATAACAATGGATTCAATTACATTAGAAACATCTTGGCATTTATCGGAAATTATTTCTAATTCTTCGAACAAATCTTTCATCACAATTATTTTAACAGCATTGTCTTTATTGTTGCGAATCAAGTCGCCCATTGCTTGGTTATAAATCAAATCTACTTTAGATTCATAGCCATGCACTTTGATACAGGCATCATTTACTTTTTGCAAATTTTTCATATTGCGTAATTCGTAAATTGCAATTTTTAATTCTTTTACTGATTCGTTGTTTAATTCTGCCATTTTCAAAATGTACTCGTTAAATTCTGTGAACTCATAGTTTTTCATTTTATTCCCTACTTCATCAATACAGTCAACCACATCATCCATGGCAGCTGCTAACGCATGAATATCTTCTCTGTCGAATGGTGTAATAAAATTTTTACTCAATTCGATAAAAATATTGTGTACTACATCATCTGCTTGATGTTCTAAAGCACCTGTTTGTATTAATGTTTCGAAGCGTTTGTCATCTGTATGTTTCATTGCCTCTAAAAATACTTCGCTAATTTTTACGGAAACATCTGCGCCTCGTTCAAATAAATTTTGAAATACTTTGTCTTTGGGCTGGAAAAATTTTAAGAATGAAATTGCCATAATTGTTGATTTATTTATTAAAATTATTTTTAAAAATTTAGTTGTGCTTGTAATCTGATTAAATGTCCTTTTTGGAAATTATCTTGCAACACGAAGTCTTCAAATCTGCGTTGCGAATACACGTATGCCATTACAAATTCAAATTGTTTTATAGGTTGATATTCTATACCGAGTTCATATTCCTGTACTTCGTAACTACGAGCATCCAGTTCGTGTTTTTTGCCACCTTTATAATATTGTGCTCTGAAATATGGATAAAGAATATGTTTTTTAATAGGTAAAAAATAACTCAGTGTGATATAGCCACCGTGTAGTTTTTTGGTTTCGATAGAGTCGTTTGTTTTATTAAACTCTGGACCTCTGCCGAAATTATATTCAGCTTGTATGCCAAATGGTTTTGGATACAACACTAAAGAAGCTGCAATGCGTTGATCCCAATAACTTCTATCTGATTTAAATTTTACGGTACTCGAAAGTGCATCTTTTGACAGCATATATTTTCCAGAATATCCTTGAATGGCTGGCTCTAAAATTTGATTTTTTATTTTAATTGGATAGCAAGCTCTCAATACTACGTGTGGTGTTTTATTCAGCTCTGGTTTATTTGAAGTTTGTCCATTATAAATTCCTAAACCTATAATACCAAAATCACCAGATCCTTTTAAGCCATCGCGAACAACATCAGCAAATAAGGTACGCATCTTTTCAGGTGCCCAATAAAAGAAAATGCCGATATCTCTTTCATTTGCAATACCACTGTTGATGGCGTCACTCCTATCGAACGTTACTCGATTTTGTGATGATTGCATATTTTCAAATCCAAATGGAATTTTTGATTGTCCTATGCGAAATCTAAACTCATTATGTTTTCCAATTCCTAAGTCAAAATAAGCATCACGCAATTGCAAAAAGTTTTGTGCTGATGACGATGCATTGCTTGCAAAATCGGGTTGAATATAAAAATATACATGCTTGCCTATTTGACCATAAAACACCAATCGAATTCGACGAAAAGCAAAGCCGCCACCTTCGCCCCAGCTTCTATCGCATTGTTCGCATTTTAATTTTTCATTTGTCTCTGCCAGTCTATTATATCTAAATTGAGCATAGCCTCGTAATGCAATCATCTCATACCATTTCTTTGTAGTTTTATTGGTATTGGTAGATAAGCCTTCTTCTTTTTGATTATTGTACCACGTTTTAAATGCTATGTAAGCCTTGCCTTTTTTCTTCTTTGTTTCGACATACACAGTGTCTCGCACAATAGTTTGCAGTGTAGTATCTATTCGCACTACTGAATCGGCATGTGTTGCCAAAACTTGTTTTATATTAGCTACAACAATACTTATAGATAATACAATTTTTAATGCATAGATACTTTTTTTCATCTGTCTGAATACAATAATGTGTGTGTGTTGCTTTATGAAGTGTTTTTACAAGTGCTAATGTGTCAATAGCATTTGTACTGCTAGCATTTTGAGTGTGTGTCAAAAAATGCAATGCTGGTTTTGATTTATCGTGATTAATTAAAATCATCAGTGCAAAGTTCACCATTTTTGGTTAAAGTTGTTGCACTTCACTTATTATTAAAAGAAATACTTATCCACGTAAAATTAATTTTAAATAAACAATACCCTGATTATCAAACTAATAAAAACAAGCCTGTGTAATCATGTAGGTAAATATTCATGATTAATGAAAAATGTTCACAAAACATTCACAAAAATTTTTCACAAAAGGCATGAAGAAAAAAAAGCATCAAACTTGAACCTTTTTAGATAAGAATATGTTAATGAAGAAAGCAATAAAAATATGATTAAAATAATAGAAATTGCGTCACAATAAAACAATTGAATTGCCACAAAAGTTTTTTACCATATTATTGTTATTGAATTTTTTAGTATTTATTATTCCTATAAATACAGGAAAATGTATTGCTAAACAATTTACGACAAGCATTCCTGCAGAGGAAGAACACAGCCATAGTCATGGTTTGGAGACGAGCAAGATATTGCACCAATACAAAATATATAATTTTTCGAAAGAAATTTTTTCTTTATTTTCAAAAGAAACCATTGCACATCATCAATTGCAAATGCTTCCTGTTGATTGGTTGGAAACCTTCTCTCCGCCACCAGATATCTCATAAGCTTTCACCTAGTTTATTGATTTTAGTTTATTCTATGCTAATCGCTTAATGGATTATTAGGTATGCATATTCTCAAAGCATACGGAATCAATATACATCATCTGTATCCAATTTTTGTATTTATAATTGAAAGTATTTTATGTTGAAAACATAGCACTTAATACAGTAAATACAATATTGAAGTAGTAATCAAAATAATTAATCAAAAAAAAGTTATGATATCAAAAGTAAACATAGTAAACAATTTAAAATCAGATTTCTCATCTGGATTAGTTGTATTTTTAATAGCATTGCCCTTATGTTTAGGCATTGCTTTAGCATCGGGTGCGCCCTTATTTGCTGGTTTAATATCAGGCATCGTTGGTGGTATTGTTATTGGCAGTTTAAGTAAATCTGCATTAAGTGTTAGCGGTCCGGCTGCTGGCTTAACAGCTATCGTATTAAGCGCTATTACAGAAATTGGCGTTTTTGAAATATTCTTGTGTGCCGTTATAGTAGCTGGTTTAATACAAATCATTTTAGGTTTATTAAAAGCTGGAAGTATTTCCTATTATTTCCCATCGAATGTAATTGAAGGCATGTTGGCTGCAATCGGTATCATTATTATACTAAATCAATTAGAACATATTATAGGAATTGCTGGTATTGAAAGTGAAGAAGAAGAGTTTAAAATAATTACATTTATCAATGCATTGAAAAATCAACTTCACCATAATGGCGCATTAATAATTGGTGGTGTTTCTATACTCATTTTGTTGCTGTGGCAACAGCCATTTATGAAAAAATTAAACATTATTCCTGGCGCTTTAGTCGTTGTTGCTGGTGGCATTTTACTCAATGAGTTTTTCATTCAACAGCAATCAAGCTTAGCAGTAACAGATAAAAATATGTTGGTGAATATACCTGTTATCACGAATGCAACAGATTTCTTTAACAGCTTTACTTTGCCTAATTTTTCAGGATTCTTGCGTGCTGATGTATGGATGGTTGGCATAACCATTGCTGTAGTTGCATCTATCGAAACATTATTATGCATCGAAGCCATAGACAAACTCGATCCTCATAAACGCAATACACCAACGAATAGAGAATTATTAGCACAAGGAACAGGAAATATGCTCAGTGGTTTCATTGGCGGATTGCCTATAACCTCAGTAATTGTGCGCTCTTCCGCCAATTTAGGTGCCGGCGCAAAATCAAAACAATCAGCGATTATTCACGGCATTTTCTTGCTATTATCTTGTATTACTATTCCATTTTTATTAAATAAAATTCCATTGGCTACATTAGCTGCTGTGTTAATTATGACTGGATATAAACTATGTAAACCAGCTGTATTTAAACATATGTGGCAACAAGGAAAATGGCAATTTATTCCGTTTACCATAACTGTAATTGCAGTTGTTGCTACTGATTTACTAAAAGGTGTTGCCATCGGAATGATGGTGAGTATTGCCTATCTATTGCGTCAAAACATTAAGAATGCCTACTATTTTCATCGCACCAGCTATAAAAATGGTGATGTAGTAAAAATAGAATTATCGGAAGAGGTTTCTTTCCTCAACAAAGCCAGCATATTACTTACTTTAGATCATTTACCAGAAAATAGCATGGTAATTATTGATGCACAAAAGTCAAAATTTATCGATCATGATGTATTACAAGTTATTCGAGAATTTAAAGACATTAAAGCAAAAGATAAAAACATTAAAGTTGCTGTCAATGGGTTCAAAGATGTATATAACATCGAAAATACAGAATACGTAAGCATGATAAGTGCTGATTTTATTGACATTTCAGACAATCCGCAAAGAACATCAGGCACTCACAGAACACTTTTACATGATTTAATCGTATCAAACAAAAAGAATAAAACAACAATTATAGATTAATAAAAATATAGCAAAAAATGAAAACATTTAGTAAAGACAGACAGGCTTCCATCACACCGAGAATTGCATTAAATCTTTTGAAAGAAGGCAATACGAGATTTATATTTAATTTAAAAGCTAATAGAGATTTATTAGCACAAGTGAACGATACAGTAAATGGTCAATGGCCATTTGCAACAATATTAAGTTGCATAGACAGTCGCACATCGGCAGAATTAATTTTCGACCAAGGTTTAGGCGATATTTTCTCTGTTAGAATAGCTGGAAACATTGTAAATACAGACATTATAGGCAGTATGGAATTTGCCTGTAAGCTCGCTGGTTCAAAATTAATTGTGGTGCTTGGACATAGCAAATGTGGCGCCGTAAAAGGTGCCTGCGACCATATAGAAATGGGCAATTTAACGGAATTACTATCAAAGCTACAGCCAGCAGTGTATCAGGAAAATACAACTACAGAAAATAGAAATTCAAGCAATAGTGTATTTGTTGAGAACGTATCCATGCTGAATGTGAAACGTACAGTAAAATCAATCATTGAGCGTAGTTATATATTGGAACAAATGGTAGAAAATGGTGAAATTGGTATCATTGGTGCAATGTACAATATCGAATCTGGAAAGGTAGAATTTTATGATGATGTTCAATTTATTAAAGACGATGAAAATCCAGCTTTTAATTTGGCATCATTACGACATTAAATACAATTTCACAGAAAAAAGCTATTGCATTTTATTGTTTAAAAGAACTCCGTTTGTTAGTTAGCTACATAAATTTTTAATACTTTTATGTATGCTAACAGCAGACTATTATATTAATGGCATTTTACAACAAGACAGAATTGTTTTAAGTAAAGCAATAACCTTAATCGAAAGCACAAGAAAAGAAGACGAAGCAGTAGCAAATGATGTGCTTAAGGCTTGTTTGCAAATCAACAAACAAAGCAAACGCATTGCTATTACAGGCGCTCCAGGCGCAGGCAAAAGCACATTCATTAATGCATTTGGTCAGCATTTGATTACGCAAAATTTCACACTTGCAGTATTGGCCATCGACCCGTCGAGCAGTGCCAGCAAAGGCAGTATTCTCGGCGACAAAACAAGAATGGAAGACCTAGTTAGCAACAAGCAATGCTATATTCGACCATCAGCAAGTTTAAGTCATTTAGGTGGTGTTGCCTATCGCACACGCGAAACCATTTTATTGTGTGAAGCATTTGGCTTTGATTATATTTTTATAGAAACAGTTGGCGTTGGGCAATCAGAAACGGCTGTAAAAAACATGGTGGATTTGATGTTACTTTTATTGCTGCCGAACGCAGGCGACGAACTGCAAGGCATAAAACGAGGCATCATGGAAATGGCAGATATTATTATTATCAATAAATCTGAGAAAGAAAATGATGTCATTGCAAAAATTGCAGCCGCTCAAGTAAAACATGCTGTTCATTTATTATCGGCTTCTGAAAAAGATTGGTCGCCAGCAGTGTTGAATGTTTCATCTATTGAAAAAACAGGCATCGAAGAATTACACGAAAAAATTAATTCCTATTTTATTAAAATGCATACTTCTGGCTATTTAACACACAACAGAAATGCACAAGATTATTATTGGTTTGAAGAAACGATACAACAAGAATTGCATTATCAATTTTCTACCAATAGCAATGTTCAACAGCTAAAGGCATCTTTGCAAGAAAAAATTAAAAATAAAGAAATCAATGCCGTACAAGCAGCAAGATTTTTGGTAACAAATTTTTTAGAAAACTAATTTTTCACAACTTCAACAGCATCAACAAATCTATTCGTTTCTCCTTTCCAAGGAAAGATGCCGCGTTTTTCTTTGTAATGCAAACTAACATTTTTATCTGCACTTTGCATAATCGTATTTAATTGCGCTGCCACTTCTTCATCAGCAACGGAAAAGGTCCAAGTATTATTTGAAGTATTGCTACCACCAGTTGCACTTACACTGCCTGAATTTAAAGTGCCTTCATAGGTTTTAAACACTAAGCCTTTTTTAGAAAAGTTAATCAATAATCCTGCGCTGTAACCTTCTTCTGCTGTTGAATTCCAATATAACATTGAACCGACAACAAGTAAGACAAAAATAGTCATTATCGTATATAGCAGTTTTTTAAAAAAACTTTTAACGGGATGCGTTTTTGGAGGTGTCGCTGTGCTTGGTGGTAATTGCTCTGCCATGCTTATTTTTTCACTAAATTAAACATTAATTTTTAATCCCGAGTTCCATTTTACTATTCAAGATTATTATTTACAATAATGAGTGTTTATATTATAAATGATAATGCTTATTAAATATCAGATGACATTGAAATGAGATGAATACAAAGAAATCATGCAAAAATTCTAAAATTTAGTATAAACCTATTTATATTTACGATGTTAGTAAAATACACTAATTTTAAGCGTATGAAGTTTTACCACAAAATTATATTGTCACTTGTTTTGCTGTTCACGATAGGTCCACTTTATGCAACACATAATCGAGCTGGTGAAATAACGTACAAACATCTTTCAGGTTTTACCTACGAATTTACCATTACCACCTATACAAAAGTAAGTGGCGTAAGTGGTGATGCCGATAGAACGCGATTAGGCATAGCCTGGGGCGATGGCACATTTGATTCTTTAAATAGATTATCTGAAATATTTTTAGACCCTGACATAAAACAAAATAAATACATTGGTATTCACACCTACTCTGGTCCGTTTACTTATGTTGTTGGCGTTGGCGATCCTAATCGTATTCAAGATATCATCAATATCAATAATTCTGTAAGCACTATCTTTTATTTAGAAGATACTATTAAAATTTTAGATCCGAATATTATTGGTTATAACAATTCACCACTTTTATTAAATCCGCCAATAGAATATGGCAATGTTGGACAAGTTTTTATACACAATCCGAATGCTTATGACCCTGATGGCGATAGTTTATCGTATAGCATTGCTTCGCCTTTGCAAGCAGCAGGCTTACCTGTGGCTGGCTACTCACCACCGAACTTAATTAATCCTGGACCTGACAATCAAATTTCGATAAATCAGCTTACTGGAGAGCTCACTTGGGACGCTCCTCAAGTGGCTGGAATATATAATATTGTTATACTCATTAAAGAATATAAAAATGGCATTTTTGTTGGCACTGTTATGCGCGATTTACAAATTATCGTAGATGCAACAAACAACCAGCCACCAAAATTAAATGTGCCATTGCAAATTTGTAAAATTGTAGGTGATAGCATCATAATACCAGTCAATGCAAACGACCCAAATTTGCAGGATAAAATTACGCTAAGCGCAAACGGTGCGCCATTTATTGTGCCTACACAAGCTGCAACATTTACAGTTGGTGCGCCAGCGAATCCTATTGGTGGTACATTTCGATGGAATACCCATTGCGACCATTTGAATAAAAACGATTATCTGGTAGTGTTTAATGCGGTAGATAATTTTAATAGTCCACCATTGACCGACCAAAAAACATTAGCAATAAAACTATTAGCACCTGCTCCAAAAAACTTGACTACTACGCTTAACTTAAGCACTAAAACTGTAACATTGAAATGGGATAGTTTGTATATATGCTCCAACAATCCAAAGTTTCAAGGTTTTAGTATTTGGCGAAAAAAAGGTTGCAACACACCAATCGACACTTGTAATCCAAACTTAGCTAACTTAGGTTATGAGAAAATTGGAACGACTATAAATTATTCGTTCATCGATAATAACATTCGCTCAGGAAATCAATATAGTTATAGAGTTGTTGCTGACTTTGGCGACAAAACAAATGCTGGTTTGATACTCAATAGATTTACGAGTATTGCATCTATCGAAAGATGTGTCACCATTCCTGCAGATATTCCGCTTATTTACAATGTTGATATCAGAAACACAAATGAAACGACAGGACAAATTTATGTAGAATGGTCGAAACCATTTGCGGCAAGGCTAGATACTATTATTAATCCTGGTCCTTATGTTATAAAGCTTTATCGTGCTGTTGGAATTAATGGAGAAAATTATACATTGGTAAAAACAGTTACTGCTGCTACGTTTTCAGCTATTACGGACACTAGTTTTTTAGACAATGGTCTCAATACTGTGGCGAATGCATATCACTATAAACTTGATTTCTATGCTAGAACGAATGATAGTTTAGGAAGTACAGAATCGGCATCGTCAGTATTCCTTAGCATTGCGTCGGCTTACCAATCCTTACAATTAAGTTGGACATTTAGTGTTCCATGGGTCAATACTTCGTATGTGATTTATAGGAAGCTACCTGGAGGAAGCTCATTTGATTCGTTAACAACAACGACTCTAACAGCTTATGATGATATCAATCTGATAAACGATAGTTTATATTGCTATAAAATAAAAGCCATTGGCACCTATGCAATTGCTGGATTAAAGACACCGCTTATTAATTTTTCGCAAGAAGTATGTGCACTTCCAAAAGATACAACATTGCCATGTACACCAATATTAAGCATTAATAATTTTTGCACAAATGCAAGCTTGGATACAGCTGAGTATAAAAATTATTTGACGTGGACATTCCAGCAAGATGGATTTTGTAAAGTTGATGATATCGAAAAAATACGTATCTACTATGCAAAAACTTCTACAGATACATTACAGCAGATTGACAGTATAATCGGAAGTTCATTTAACAACTACACACATAGTTTAGCAACGCGTAGTTTGGCGGCATGCTATGCGATACAAGCTGTGCGAAAGAATGGAAACGTAAGCAATCTATCTGCTAAAGTATGCGTTGATAATTGTCCATTATATAATTTACCTAATGCATTTACGCCTAATGATGATAGTCAAAATGACAAATACACACCGATCTATCCATATCGATTTGTAGAAAAAATAGACCTAAAAATATATAACCGTTGGGGCAATTTAGTATTCCAAACAGAAGACCCTGATATCAACTGGAATGGCACTGATTATAAGACCGGAAAAGAATTATATACAGGTGTCTATTATTATGTGTGTGATGTTTTTTATCAAACAATAAACGGCATTGAAAAAACAAAAAAACCATTAAGTGGTTACATTCATTTATTTAGGAAATAAATATGTTTACAGGAATCGTAGAAGAAATCGCTGAAGTTATTGCTATCAAAAAAGAGGGCAGCAATTTGCATTTAACCATAAAAAGTAAATTGTCAAAATCCTTGAAAATTGATCAAAGTGTAGCACATAATGGTGTATGCTTGACAGTAGTAAAAAAAGATAAAGATACGCACACTGTCACTGCAATAAAGGAAACATTGGACATTACAACATTATCACAATTAAAAAAAGGCACTCGAATAAATTTGGAAAGAGCCATGCAGGCCGGCGCTCGCCTTGACGGACATATGGTGCAAGGACATGTTGACCAAACAGCCATTGTGACTATGATTGTGCCTGAAAATGGAAGTTGGAATTTTCATTTTGAATTTGTAAAAAAACCTTTATTCTCATTGGTTGATAAAGGTTCTGTTTGTATAGATGGTACTAGCTTGACAGTAGTAAAAGCAAGCAAAAATAAATTTCAGGTGTCCATTATTCCATATACATTTGAACACACCATTTTTTCGACATACGCCATTAGTACAGCAGTAAATATTGAATTTGACATCATTGGAAAATATGTAGAACGTTTATTGAAATTACATAAGTAAGCAATAAAAGAACCGAAATGAAAATTAAAAAATTTAGCTGTTCACAATGTGGCGCACCTAAAATAAATCCTTATACTTTACCTTATATCATTTGTGATTTCTGTGGTGCATTTACTGATATTGATTTCTCTGTTGGTATGGAAGCATGGAATAAAGATCCAAAAAGAACAAATAAATACAATCAAGCAAAAATACATTTTGAGAATAAATTAGCAGAACAACTAGGAAAGAATGATAAAGCTGCTTATCAAGAAACACAATATAAATACTGGGACGTTTATTACGATGCATTTCCAGAATATTTGCCACCAAGTATTAATACAGATGAGAAATACAGTGCCTATTTAGAAGTTTGTGCCATCTCTTCTACTGATGCAGTTTTTGATCCGAAATGGTCAGCAAAAGCAGGCGAACAAGCACTATTGCAAAAGGCTGTCACGTATGATGTTGTCGATGGAAAAACGGTTGCGAACAGCGATGCTTTTTTTAAGCTTGCACATTTCTATATAGCTTATGTAAAAGCATCTTTTATTGATTTTTATAATCAAGCTAAATTCAGCATCATGCAGGAAATTTTGCCTGAAGATGTGCATTTAAAAATGAAATTATCGATGTTTGTCCAAGCATGGATACCTTATCTGCGAGAAGAAGATGTACGCCAGCTTTTATTGCTCACTAACTTCAACAATGAATACATTGAAGTAAAACAAGACAATGGCAATCGTCAAGCTTGTCAATTTTGTAGCAAAGAAATATTTGTACCTAAAGGTTCTTACAAAGTAAATTGTGAAGCCTGTCATAAAATAAATAATGTGCAATTAATTTTCCATTGTTCTTCTTGTGGCATGGAAAATAAAACACCAGATAATCCAGCATTGCCAGCAACTTGTATCAATTGTGGAACAAAAAATAAACTTATCAAACCAGAGCTAGGGTAGCCGTAAAAAAATAAAAAAATAGGCTTACCTAAATCAGTAAGCCTATCGTCTCAATTAATAAACAAATATCCAAATTTTACAAATCTATTCTCAAAGTTTGATAAGATTCTTCAAACTCGCGCAAGTATGCAGATTAGATTTGTGCGGTTGCGTACTTGTGCGCTGTTCATATAATACTTTAATGAGCTATCTTTGCACAAGCACGCCACGCTCATCGCTTGACTGAATGCTTGCGCCAGTTTGCAAATAAAACTCTACAGCCTTAATTTTGTATTCTTGGCTGTACGTTTTTCTTGTTGATGTCATAACATAAAGTTCGCCTCTATTCTCTTAACTAATCAGTCCACTCAAAGGTAGGAACTCCATACCCGTTTAGCATGTTTTCTTTATTTTTATTCCTCCCAACAACTTATACATAATTTTATTTTATTTTTTCCTAATCTCAATAAATCCTCTGCTTCAAACTCCATATTACATTGATTATTATATGCATATAACATCCATATTGTAATGCTTTCCCTTTCAACACCAAATGAATCTAATATTGGTAATTTATCTTCTATGATATCCATAAAATATTGAATAAAATTAACATATTCATCTTCTTCTTTTTCTTCTACTTCTAACTCCCATGTAGCATGTTCACAATTTGATTTTACTCCAATTATCTCTTCTAAATTATCTCTAGATAGATTATCTGTACTGATTTTTAAACTATAATAATATCTCATAAATTCTTTATCTATTTTGCAAAATATTCAGATGCTTTTATACCTGTATTATAAATTTTTCAAACTCGCGCAAGTATGCAGATTAGATTTGTGCGGTTGCGTACTTGTGCGCTGTTCATATAATACTTTAATGAGCTATCTTTGCACAAGCACGCCACGCTCATCGCTTGACTGAATGCTTGCGCCAGTTTGCAAATAAAACTCTACAGCCTTAATTTTGTATTCTTGGCTGTACGTTTTTCTTGTTGATGTCATAACATAAAGTTCGCCTTTATTCTCTTAACTAATCTGTCCACTCAAAGGTAGGAACTCCAGGCTCTCTTTTTTTACTTTTATCGGACAGTAGTGAAAAGAAATAAAAAAATAGGCTTACCTAAATCAGTAAGCCTATCGTCTCAATTAATAAACAAATATCCAAATTTTACAAATCAATTCTCAAAGTTTGATAAGATTCACCATGTTGTGTAATATCTAAACCTAATTCTTCTTCTTCTTTAGTTACGCGAATTGGATCAATTAAGTTTGTAATAAAATATAATGCATACGAGCCAATAAAAGCAAATGCAGCAACACCAACTAGCGCAATAATATGATGAAGAAAAGTTTTTGTTTCGCCATAAGCCAATCCCCAATCAGTGATGCCTGTGCCATAATCTGCAGCAAATACGCCAGTCAAAACCATTCCTACCATACCACCAACGCCATGGCAAGGAAATACATCTAAAGTATCATCGATTGTAGATTTATTTTTGAAGTGGACAGCAAAGTTGCTGACAACTGCTGCGATAGCGCCGATTGCAATACTTTCACCAACATTTACGAAACCGCAAGCAGGCGTTATCGCTACTAAACCGACAACTGCACCGATACAAGCGCCGATAGATGATATTTTATATCCACGCATAGCATCTACTAAAATCCAAGCTACCATGGCAGATGCAGCAGCAGTATTTGTTGTAGCAAATGCATTAGCTGCTTTTGCATTAACGCCTAAAGCAGAGCCCGCATTAAAACCAAACCAGCCGAACCAAAGTAAACCAGTACCGATAATAACGTATGGCACATTTGCAAATTCGTGTGTTCGCTCACTTTCTGAGCGAGGTCCTAAAAATATTGCGCCAGCTAAAGCTGCTAAACCTGCTGTCATGTGAACTACTGTTCCGCCAGCAAAGTCTAATACGCCATATTTAAATAATATTCCATCAGGATGCCAAGTCATGTGGCAAACTGGAGCATAAATGAAAATAAAAAATAAAACTGTAAATAAAAGATAACCAGAAAATTTTACGCGTTGTGCAAATGAACCTGTAATTAATGCTGGTGTGATAATGGCAAATTTCAACTGAAACATTGCAAACAACACAAATGGAACGGTTGCAGAAAATGTTTCATTTGGTTTTAAACCAACCCCTTGAAACATTTTAAATGTAAATGGATTGCCAATAATACCACCGATATCATCACCAAAGCAAAGACTGAATCCAAATGTTACCCAAATAACGCTCATTAAACCTAATGAGATAACACTTTGGAAAACGGTAGAAATAATATTTTTACGGTTGGCCATGCCACCATAAAAGAAACCTAATGCTGGTGTCATAATGAGTACAAGTGCGGAAGCGACGAGCATCCAAGCCGTATCGCCAGTGTCAATTTTTCCTGTGCTGTTGCCGGTTAAGACTTGTCCTGGATTCCAAGCGCCTGCAATAACCAGTAATAAGAAGAGGAAGGCTGGTAATAAATACTTTTTTCTGATTGCCATAATGTGTGAATTTAGTTGGTGAATAATTTATTCTGCTAAGTAATTGAAATATTTTTAAAAAATTACATGCAATTTTATTCTTTAATGGTTTGTTAATAGAAAATATTTCACATTTTTTTTTCTATAATGTTTTAAGGATTGAAAAAATATTGCTAAATATCTGTATATCTGACAGATAATCGATTTTGCATTATAAAATAAATAATGTGTTAATTTCTCAAAAAGAATTTTGAAATAAAATAGCAGTAAAATTTAGGTAACAAAAAGCTTAGTAGCCTAATACTTTCAACATCGTTTCGGCGTTTTGCTCTTCGGCAAAAACTTCATATGTCAATTTACCATTTGCGTCTTTATCGATAATTACCTTTTTAGGTGATGGAATAAGACAATGTTTAGTGCCTCCATAACCACTCAATGAATCTTGATAGGCACCTGTATGGAAAAACCCAATATATAGTTTTTGGTCGCCAATAATTTTAGGCATATACACTTGGTTGATATCTACTTCAGAGTTGTAATAGTCACTAACATCACAGCTTAAGCCACCAATAATTGTACGTTGATAGCCTTGATTCCAATTATTGATAGGCAATAAAATAAAACGCTGGTTCATGCCCCAAATATCAGGAATAGTGGTCATCAACGAACCATTTATCATATACCATAATTCGCTGTCGTTTTGTTTTTTTTGTCCAATGACTTCAAAAATTGTACAGCCACTTTCACCAACTGTAAAGTTGCCAAATTCTGTGTAAATATTAGGATGCTCAATTTCTGCTTCGTCACAGAAATTTTTAATCTTTGTTACAATCTCTTCAATCAAATATGCATAATCATATTTAGAACCTAAAGAATAACGAATCGGCATTCCACCGCCAATATTAATGCTATTTAAATCTGGACATACTTGCTTTAAATCGACATACATATTCAAACACTTATTCAACTCACTCCAATAGTAGGCAGAATCTTTGATACCAGAATCGATGAAGAAATGCAACATGCGCAATTTTATATGTGCGTTTGGTTTTACTTTTTCAACATAAAAAGGAATCACATCTCGTTGGCGAATACCTAAGCGTGATGTATAGAATTGGTATTTTGGCTCTTCCTCTGCTGCAATACGCACACCAATATTTAAGTCGCCATCAAAATTTTGGTAGGCTTCAAATTCGTCCATATTATCTAATACGGGAACGACATTATGAAAACCATCTTTAATCAATGTCAATAAAGAATCTGTATATTTTTTTGGTTTAAAGCCGTTGCAGATGATACGAATTTTTTGGTCTATTTTCTTTTTTGTATATAAAGAACGTATCAAATCGATATCATAAGCAGATGATGTTTCTAAGTGTGCGTTGTTTTTTAAAACTTCATCTAATACATGTGAAAAGTGATTACTCTTTGTGCAATAGCAATAGTAATAGTGACCATTGTAACCAACACTTTCAAATGCTTCCTGAAACCATCGACGAGCGCGATTGATATTATCGCCAATTTTAGGCAAATAGGTGATTTTCAGAGGAGCGCCATATTGCTCAATGACATGCTTTAGATCTATTTTATGAAATCTAAGCCAATTGTCTTCGATATCAAATCCATCTTGTGGAAAATAATATGTCTGTTCAATAAGGTCAATATAACGGTCTCTCATTCGTTTGTATAGCTTTAATATTCAAAAATCACAAAATATATGCTCTGCAAAAATAATATCTTTGATGGTATTTTATACAAAAAATTTAGCAGTAGCCTACTATACACCACGTGTGATGCTCATTTATACTTCATTTGTACTATTAAGTTCAAATATGTGGTAGTGCTATCAATTAAATTTTTTGATAATTTAATCTAATTGCTTGTTTCAAAAGCAATATCTTTGTTAGGTCGCTATGAATATATTTGAACAAATACAAACACAAGTACAACAAGCATTTCCAGCATTATTTGGAACAGCGGTAGAAATAGAAAAAATCACTATCAATGAAACTTTAAAAGAGTTTAGTGGTGATGTAACATTGGTTGTTTTTCCACTACTGAAACTCACTAAAAAAAATCCGGAAGAATCCGCTAGAATAATTGGTGAGTTTTTATTGTCTAACAATCCACATGTTGAGTCATTTAATGTAATCAAAGGCTTTTTAAATCTTGTATTGAAAGATGCATTTTGGACAGCATTTCTTTTGGAAGAACCGATGCAAATTCCTGCAAAAAACGAAGTTGTACTCATCGAATACTCATCGCCGAACACCAATAAACCCATTCACTTAGGACATGTTCGTAACAATGTATTAGGCTATGCATTAGCTGGAATTTTCAAGGCGAATGGTTATCAAACATCGAAAGTAAATTTGATTAATGATCGTGGCATACACATCTGCAAGAGTATGATAGCTTGGCAAAAATTTGCCAATGGCGAAACGCCTGAAAGCTCAGGTATGAAAGGTGATAAATTGGTTGGAAAATATTATGTAGCGTTTGACAAACAATATAAACAAGAAATAGAAACATTAATAGCTACTGGCCATACAAAAGAAGAGGCAGAGAAACAAGCACCTATTTTATTAGCAGCGCAAGCCATGTTGTTACGTTGGGAAAATGGCGATGCCGAAGTGGTAGATTTATGGAAAATGATGAACGCTTGGGTGTATGCTGGCTTCGATGTAACCTATAAAAACCTAGGTGTAGATTTTGATAAATATTATTACGAAAGCAACACCTATCTATTAGGAAAAGATATCGTAGAAGATGGCTTATCGCGTGGCGTTTTTTATAAAAAAGAAAATGGAAGTGTTTGGATAGATTTGAGTGCTGATGGCTTAGATGAAAAATTGGTATTACGTGCTGATGGCACTTCTGTTTATATTACACAAGACTTAGGCACTGCTGACTTAAAATATCAAGATTTTAAAATGAATCGCTCAATATATGTCGTCGGCAATGAGCAGGATTATCATTTCAAAGTACTTAAATTAATACTTCAAAAATTAGGAAGACCCTATGCTGATGGCATTCAACATTTTTCGTATGGTATGGTAGATTTACCAAGTGGCAAAATGAAATCAAGGGAAGGCACGGTTGTAGATGCTGATGATTTAATTGACGATATGATTGCGGCAGCAAAAGAACAAACAGAAGCTTTAGGAAAAATAGATGACTTTACGGAAGAGGAAAAAATTGCACTTTTTAAAACAATAGGATTAGGTGCTTTGAAATTCTTTTTACTGCGCGTTGATCCTAAAAAAAGAATTTTATTTGACCCTAAAGAAAGTATTGACTTACATGGATACACTGGACCATTTGTACAATATACATACGCACGCACGCGAAGCATATTGCGCAAGGCTGGCAGCATAACGCCCTTAGCTAAAAGTGATTTGGCTGCCTATGCATTACTTGCATCAGAAAAAGAGTTGATAAAAATTTTATACAAATCAAATATCATCTTAGCTGAATGTTGCAAAGAAATGAATCCAGCAAAGTTGATAGACTACACATATGATGTAGCAAAAATCTATAATAAATTCTACAATGATTGTGCTATATTAGCAGCCGAAAAAGAAATAGAAAAGAAATGCAGACTACAGCTTACCACACTCACTGGCAATACTATCCAACGATGCTTTGCCTTAGTCGGTATTGATGTTCCAGAACGCATGTAGATTACAATTCTATTATTATAAATAAATCGCTTATCAAAAATAAAATCCAAAAAAACAGCAATGGAATTATATTTAAAAAATGTTAGAGGCAAAGGCAGAGGTGTCTTCTGCACAGAAGACTTACATGACGGTGATATCATTGAAGTATGTCCTGTAATTATTTGTCCGCCTAAAGACTGCAAGCATTTAGATAAAACAAACTTATATCATTACTACTTTCAATGGGGAAATGATGGCAAAAGCGCTGGTGTTGTTTGTGGATATGGCCCAATGTACAATCACTCTTATAATCCAAATGCAGTGTATGAAACATTTTATGAAAAGGCGATTTTCAGAGTAAAAGCAAGACGTTTCATTCCTGCAAATACAGAAATTACTATCAATTATAATTTCTATCCTGATGAGCAAACGCCTGTATGGTTTGATGTAGAAAAGCAAAAGCAAGAAAAGAAAAAAGCAAAAACCATGCAACACATGGCAAGCAAAACATCATTGAAAAAGAAAACGACAAAGGCAAAATAAATAATTCGCTTTCTTAGCTTACAACAATAAAAAGAAAATTGCACCTATCACTACACTGTAGATGACAAAAATATATTTCCAAAAATTGTGTGCTATTTTTAGTTCCATAAACTGAAAACCGACCAATAGAAATTTAATTACAGAAACAACTACAATAGTAGCTATAATAGGCTTTGACAAAGCAAGTCCTGAAATTAGTGCAATAAATATAGTGCAAACAAACAAAACAATATACGTAGAAGTCAATTTCATGTTTACGTTTAAAAGAGTAAATAAAGGATTGGAAATAATAAAAGCCAAATCAAATCGCACATGTGCCAAAACGCTACACCTGCCTCTATGTCTTCAATAGTTGCAAGTTCCTTTTTATGTACTATTGATCTGCGTATGAAAAACAGAATAATTACGCCGACAAAAACGTGTATCCAATGAAAACCTGTGAGTAACCAATAATTCATATAAAATGAGCTATAGTCCATGCTTAAGCCTGCTTCTAATTTTCCGTAATATTCGAACATTTTTAGCAACAAAAATCCGACACCAGCAAGCATTGCCCACAACAGCATTCGTGCTGATCTATCAATGTTTTTAGCTTTAAAACAATGCACTGCTTTAGCGGCAAAAAAGCCACCAGTAATTAAGAAAATGGTGTTTATCGTTGCTATTTCTTTATTGAGTAATTGGCTATCGTGATGAAAGAGTGCACGTTCCTGCATGCCATAATAAGCCAGTGCCACCATTGCCATTCCAAAGGTAATCAGCTCAAGATAAATGATAATCCAAATCAATATTCCACCTGGTGGATAAGCAATAGATTTAGTAGTTGTATTCGTCATTATAAGTGTTTAATTTTTTCAAATAATTTTGCCATTGCCTGCAATAATGCTGCTGGCGATTGTAATATTTGATAATGGTTTTGTCCAAACATTTGCGGCAAATAATACTTTGCTTGCGTTTCGATAGCTAATGCATAAGAATGAATTCCTTGTTGATTTAATTCTTTTAATGCTTGTTTGATATCGTGAATACCATATTGACCTTCGTATTTATCGTAGTCATTAGGCTTGCCATCTGATAAAATAATAATCCATTTATTTTTAGCACTTGACTTTGCCTTCATACGTGCGCCAGCATGTCGCAAAGCTGGTCCTATGCGTGTATAGCCACTTGGTTCTATAGCACCTATTCTATGTTTTGCAATTGACCATTTATCCGAAAATTCTTTTAAAGTTAGATAAGAGGTATTGTTTCTTGTTTTTGAATAAAAGCCGTCAATCGCAAATTCGATATTGTATTCATTCAATATTTCACCAAACAAAATCGACACCATTTTTTCGACATCTAATATTCTGTTTCCTGCGGCATAACTATCGCTCGACAAGCTAATATCTAAGAGCAGTAAAATAGAAATGTCTTTTTCTTTTTTTCGTTTAGATAAATAAGTACGTTCGTCTGGAGACACACCAGAATGAATATCCGTATATACATCTGTCAATGCATCTAAGTCAAAAGATTCACCATATAATTGTTTGCGTTGTTGTTGCAATCGATTATTGATATTGACCAACATTTTACGCAAACCCAATAGCAATGTGTTATAAGTTGTTAGGGTTTGTTTATAGTATGCTGTATTTGTTTTTAATTGTGTTTTTGGATATACTTTACAATAATTATTTTTATATTTTCTTGCATTAAAATCCCATTCATCGTATTTAAGATGAAATCCTTTTTCATCCGTTTCTGCACTTTCTGAAACTGTTGTATTTTCTATAAAATCAGCTTGATACACGGAATGTACTGTGTCATCAACGCGCACAGTGAAGCGCATATTCATTTCTTCGAGTGCCTCTTGATGATCTTTCAAATCATCTTTACCATCGAAGTCGCGCCAATTGCCATTAAACTCTTCTGCTGTTTCAATTTTTTCAAAGCTATGCAACAACACATAATCTTCTTGTTGCTTTTTATCGATAGTCAAAGACTCAATAGATTCAACGGCTTTTACATTAAGCGTAGTTTTTGCTTTGATATTATTTTGCAGTGTTTTTGCTTGTTCATCGATATGCTGTAAAGTATCCGCTTGTTGTTGTTGTGTGTTACACATCCATTTTCCATACAGCATTGAGTAGTCAATGCTTTCGTCTTTTTTTAATGGCAGATGTGGAATAAAATCAAAATACCATTGCTCTAAAGCTGGAAAATCTTTAAATAATTTTTCTAACACAAGAGGCGCTGTTTCCATTGCTTTTTGTGTTGCTGTATCTTGAACGTCAGATGCATTATGGAAGTTTAAATTCAATTGTTTTTGGACAGATAAATAGACTGTTCTAAAAATATAGAATTGTGTATTCAATGCTTTAGTCGGAAACAAAGCACATTGTGCAGGCAAGAAAAAATTATCATCGCGGTAAGCACCTTCTCGTTCTGCTGGAAACAATTCGATAGGACTGCCGCAAATAGCACGTGCCATGATGATTAATCTGGGTTTAAGTGTTTCTAAATCAGCCTTGCGGCTGAGCAAATCAGCATTGTTCCTTTTGCGTTTTTTGATAAACTTAAGGACTTTGGAATAAATGATTTCATCTAATTCTAAACCCATGTTTTGCTATATCATTAAGTCACACAAATCTTTTAAAGCTTGCACCGTTTCGAGTTCGTCCGTAAGTGGCTCTACTATGGCAACGTGCACTGCGAGGCGTTTTGGCAAGCCGTTATGTATTAATTTTGCAGCATCTACTAACAATCTTGTCGAAACAGTTTCTGTTAATCCTAATTCTGTTAGATTCCTAATTTTTGTGGCAATAGCAACAAGCTTAGTTGCAGTATTTTCATCGATTCCTGTTTCATTTACCAAAATATTTGCTTCTATTTTTGGAGTAGGATAATCAAAAGACAAGGCAACAAAACGTTGTCGTGTTGAAGGTTTTAATTCTTTAAATCCTTTTTGATAACCTGGATTAAAAGAAGCAACTAATAAAAAATCTGGGTGTGCTTTTATAGACTCACCTAATTTGTCGATATATAATTCTCGTCTGTGGTCTGTTAATGCGTGTATGACAACAATAACATCTGGACGTGCTTCTGCTACTTCGTCAAGATATAAAATATGTCCATTTTTTACGGCGCTTGACAATGGACCATCAATCCAGACTGTTTCAGCTCCTTTAATAATAAATCTTCCGATTAAATCTGTTGCAGATGTCTCTTCATGACAGCTTATTGTAATTAATTTTTTACCTACTTCATGAGACATATATTCTACAAACCGCGACTTTCCGGTGCCAGTTGGCCCTTTAAGTAATAGCGGTAATTTCAAAGCATCAGCCTGCTTAAACACATCAATTTCTGCACCTAGTGCTTTATAAAAAATGGGATTCGTGTTCATCATAATTTTTTTAAAAATAAAAGTACCTATAACAGTAATGCATAAAGCGTAATACTATTATAGGCACCAAAATAGACAAATATCAATCAATACTTTCGGCAGCAACTAATGCTTCATCAGTTGGCTTGCCATATCCTAAAAATTCTATTATATACAATATAATACCTGTAGCAAAAAGTGTAGCACAAAGCAATAATACAACGAAGTGAATACTGATTTCATTTTGTACTTCCATGAATTCCATTTTCATTTTTCGTTCCATATAGACTTGTGCAACGCCGGCTACACCAAATGCAACCGTCATGCCTAACATACCAATGTTTGCACACCAGAATGCGAAATGACCGCGAGCATTATTATATAATTTTCTGCCTGTAACATTTGGCATCACATAGCTAATGATTGCTAAAACAATCATGGCATAAGCGCCCCAAAATGCATAGTGACCATGCATAGCTGTAACTAATGTTCCGTGTGTGTAAATGTTTGTTTGTGGTAATGTATGAGCGAAACCTAATAAACCAGCTCCTATGAATGATACGATAGATGCACCGATAGTCCAGAATAGTGCAATTTTATTTGGATGTGATTTTTCACCTTTGCGATACATATACATAGCGAATAATGCCATTGCTAAGAATGCTAATGGTTCTAGTGCAGAGAAGATACCGCCAACAATTAACCAAATTTTATTGACACCAATATAGTAGTAGTGGTGACCTGTTCCCAAAATACCAGATAAGAAAGTTAAACCAACAATTACGTATAACCACTTCTCTATGACTTCTCTATCTACACCTGTCAATTTAATTAGTAAGTAAGATAAAATACCGCCCATGATTAATTCCCAAACACCTTCAACCCATAAGTGAACAACCCACCAGCGGAAGAAAGAGTCGGTTACTTGACTATCAAACCATATCATTCCAGGAAGATATAATAGCGCGGCAAACAATAAACCCATTGATAAAACTAAGGCTGTCGTTGTTTTGCGTTTTCCTGTAAATAAGGTAGCTAATATTAAACCTAAGAATAATAAAACGTTGATAACAACGAGAAAATCGAGCTCTCGAGGAATTTCCAAAAACTTACGACCTTCCCAATAATTAAAGTGATAGCCGACGATGGCAACCACGCCCACTACTGCCAATGAAATTAATTGAACATAAGCAAGCTTGACATTGACGAGTTCGCGTTGTGATTCTTCAGGAATGATGTAATATGCTGCGCCCATAAATCCTGTTAAAAGCCAAACTACAAGTAAATTGGTGTGTACTGCTCTTGCCGTATTGAATGGAATAAAATCATGAAGACCATCCATGCCTATACGAGCAAAACCCATAATAAACCCATATACTATTTGAAGCGAAAATAAGAGCATACACAAGGCGAAAAACCAGTATGCTACTTTCTGTGATTTGTATTTCATAATATTCGATTTATTTTTGTTACTAATTTTTAATCTTGTCTTTTGCTAATGGAGAAACCACTTGATCAAAGCCATTTAAGTTGATATTTCCTATCCACTTTAAATAAGCAATCAATGCTTCTGTGTCTTTATCATTCATTTTATACACTACCATTTTTCTGCCACGAGGCGCCCATGGAACTGGTGATTGCAGCACTGCTTTCACATAATTTTCGCCACGACGGTCGATGACTTTAGTCAGCTCTGGCGCATAATAGCCGCCTTCACCTAAGATAGTGTGGCAACCCATACAGTTATTAGATTCCCAGAGTTCTTTGCCACGCACGACTTTAGCGTCTATCTTGTCGTGATTGGTCTGATCATTATTAGGTTGCAATGAATACACTGTAAGCCCAATAAAGGCTAAAAATGTAACAACGGTGCCACCTAAAAAGAATGTTCTTGCTTGTGATTTAGATAACATAATTAAAAATTTAGTTTGATTGATAGATGAATAGACATGTGGTCTAGTACTTTTCTTAGGTCAAAATTAGATTACAATTATTCAAATAAACATGATAATAATCATAAGCACGTATGTTTGAAATCAGCTAATACTATAATAAAAGACACTGCAATATTCAGGTTTTACTTCACTCTAACATGTGGATCAAATTTTATACAAACCCAAGTCCAAGATTGTACTGGTTTTGGATTAGGTACTTGTTTAATTAATTTCATACTATTGCCATTAATCATAAAGGATTGTCCAATATTTATGGTCATTATTTTTCCAATCTTTTGAATAAATACAGCATCAATTTCCGACCCTAAAAAC